>MDSY01095336.1_pt1 | contig 19947 bp, 9 predicted proteins | sample 811131 | NCBI WGS metagenome assembly MDSY01 (sample SAMN05326643, study PRJNA326480) | marine metagenome | isolation source: seawater | place: Atlantic Ocean: South West | collected 2010
AAAATATCTCTGTGAGAAAGAACATGCTTTACCTCACCAATGAATTTCAATGATTGAACATCTATTTTTTCTGCCATATTCGGCCCCCAAAGTCCCGCAAGGATTCCATCCTCGCCACGTTGAACCAAGAGAGGAAGCCCCGAAGAATCGTACCGTAGTTCACACATGAGGTCAAGTCGTTTACGCTTGATTTTTTTCGGTTCTGGATAAGCAGTAGCATCGTGTTGGCCCGAGCAACTTTGGGCTATCGGACAGTCATCACACTTCGGCCGTTTAGGCGTGCATATTGTCGCACCCAGTTCCATCACAGCCTGATTCCAATCTCCAGCATCAGGCTTGAAGAGATTCTTTTCCGCCCAATGCTCAACTTCCTTTACCGCAGGGTTTGCTGATTTCATTTGACGAGCCATCACTCGGCGGATGTTACCATCGACACAGGCTACAGATTCTCCATAAGCAATACTGGCCACAGCTGCTGCTGTGTAAGGACCAACTCCTGGTAACTGAAGGAGTTGAACTGAAGTTGTAGGCAAGACGCCATCGTGGCCTCCTTCACTCAAAGGAAGGCAAACTTGGCACGCCAATGCATGCAATCTTCGAGCACGACTGTAGTAGCCTGCGCCTTGCCAGAGAAGGAGGACATCATCGACATCTGCTTCTGCCATCGAGATTGGTGTCGGAAAGCGTTCGACCAATTTTAGCCAATAGCCAATGCCACGACTGACTTGAGTTTGCTGCAGTAATATTTCAGAGAGAAGAATCTTCCAACCATCGTTGGTGTGACGCCAAGGCAAGTCGCGTTTTGTTTCAGCGTACCAAGCGAGTAAGGCGTTTTGAGAAAGCTGCGTCGCCACTGTGCCACCTCATCGGTTGCTCAGGCTTCTGCTGGTTCAAGTTCAGCCTTTTTGGCCTCGATTGCTGCATCGTTGGCTTTGATTTGTTCCCAGACAATTTCTGCAATGTCTTTGACTTCCATATCAGAACCAATAGCAGTCAATCCATCGGTAACCATCGTTGAACAGAATGGACAACCAACAGCAACGGTATCAGCACCGGTTTCTGCCAGTTCTTTGGAACGGATGACGTTGACACGGTCAAAGCCATCATCAACTTCTTCTTCCATCCACATTTGTGCTCCACCAGCACCGCAACAGAACGATTCCTTACCGTGTCGAGCAACTTCAACATCGACTCCGCCAATTGCATCACGAGGTGCATCAACTTCGCCACCAATACGACCAAGATAACACGGGTCGTGGTAGGTGACTGAACCGTCATGCTTTGGTTCAGGTAACTTTCCTTCTTTCTGTAGGTGACTGATCAATTGTGAATGGTGCATAACTTCGATGTCTTGTCCACCGTAGTCTTTGTACTCTTTTCCAAGGGTATGGAAACAGTGAGGGCAGGAGGCAACGATTTTTTTCACGCCAATTTCTTCAAATGTTGACAAATTGGTTTCTGCAAGCATCTGGAAGAGATATTCATTTCCTGCACGACGGGCTGCATCACCAGTACATCCTTCTTGCATTCCGAGAATTCCTACATCGAGACCTGCTTCTTTCATGATACTAATTGTATCACGAGCCACTTTCTTATTTCGTTCGTCGAAAGAAGCTGCACAGCCAGCGAAGTAAATGTATTCTGCAGGTTCTGCGACTTTGACATCAAGACCTTGAGCCCAATCGCCACGCTCATGGGAAGGTAATCCATACGGGTTTGAATCCGATTCAAGATTTTCGATGGTTGCCATAAGGGGCGCTATAGTATCTTCAACCGATTCATCAAATTCCATACGCTCCATCATCAAGTGACGTCGAGCATCGGTTAACTTTGGAACATGGTCAATGTAAATTGGACAGGCTTCAACACAAGCGTGGCAGGTCGTACACGCCCAAATGGCTTCTTCACCGAAGCGAGCGATGATGTCTTCCGCAGGAGTCTCTCCAGCAAGTAAAGTACTTGCGTTATCGTTTGCATAATGGCGAACGTCGTGAATGATTTGCATTGGGTTCAGAGACTTGCCTGATGCAACAGCAGGACAAACGTCTTGACAACGTGCACATGAAGTGCAAGCCCAGCCATCGATGAGATTTCGCCATGTCAAATCAGTGTAGTTCACTGTTCCAAACGATTCGATATCGAGATCATCGAGAGGTACTGCCTTACCGTCCTCGCCTCGAGCAAGCGGTTCCATTGCGCCCATTGCACGCATGTCGTGGAAGAAGACATTCGGGAAAGCCATCACTAAGTGCATATGCTTTGAAAGAGGAATAAGGAACAAGAAAGTGGATATTGCAAGCATGTGCATCCAATAGGCACCTACGACCAATGTTGTGCTTGGAACAATTGCTGATGCAACCCAAGCACCAATTGGCTCCCAAGTGGATGATACGGTAGATTCACCTGCTTCAACAAAGAAGGAAGTAACGGTAATGGTCATGATGAGGATGAGAATAAAATTACCTTCAAGTTGAGATTTTCCCTTCAATTTATCAGGTGTGAAAACAACTCTTCGGATTAAGGCAGCCATGCACCCAATGAGGGCGAGCGTGTAACCTGTTTCGACAATAAGGTTCCAAGGACCTTTGACGATTGCAGGGAGAAAGTGATGTGAAAACCAATTGGCTGTTGCTAAATCAAACATATCGGTTGAGAGCATCAAAAAGCCCCAGAACATGAGTACGTGAATGCCTCCAGCGACTCGGTCTTTGAGTACTTTCTTCTGTCCGAGCCAACCCGTAAGAACTTCCATGATTCGAGCCCCCCAATTATCAAAACGGTTGTCAGGTGAACCCTTGAGAACCAATCGAGATGCCTTGACGACTTGGTACAGGAAAAAGGAGCCCGAAATTCCACCAAGAAGAAGGAGAATGAGCCATCCAGAAACGGGTCCGTATGTCATTGTCAATGGATGTTCCATCTCATATCAACCCTAAGGAAAGATTCCCGTAGTCAATGGCACGCAAGTTCAAACCTTCAATGCACCGACAATTTACCCTCAAAGACCAACGACTAAGAAAAGGGATATGAAGCGAAAGGTGTTGGTGTCGACGAGGGGGATTGAATGGGACGAGTAACGGCGAGCGCTCCGGGAAAATGCATTCTCTTTGGAGAGCATGCCGTAGTCTATGGCCAACCCGCTGTGGCAGTCGCTATCGAACAGCGTATTTCCGTAACGATTGAGACTTTGGACTCAGCCAGTGAATCTTGGAAAATAGATGGAAGGCAATTCGAACCAAAGCGTCACCCTCATGTCCAAGCCTTACGAAATCGACTTTGGCAACTTCAAAAGGGCGCACCGAACCTGACAATTCGAATCAGTGGAGAGATTCCGCCGGCATCAGGCCTGGGTTCATCTGCTGCCCTTTCCGTTGCCGCAAGTGCAGCATTGAGAACGGCACGTGGCCGATGGTTCAATTCGGTGGATACAACACAAACCGAATCGTGGGCGGAAGGATATTCAAGCCAGTTTGCGAATGAGAAATTGTATTCAATCGAAGACCAAGAAATCAATGCACGCCGAAAGGGAGAGGTTGGAGACGCTAAGCATTATGTCGCCGATGAAAGCATTGCTGATGTCGATGAATGCGCTTTACTTGCCCATGCAGTCGAAGCGATAGCGCAAGGTGGAAGAGCATCTCCAATGGATGCATCAACATGTGCACATGGAGGCATTGTTCTTCTTTCGGATTCTCTCGAATCTCAAGAGGAATACCTCTACACACGCCAACTCAAAATGCCAGAGGGTGAACGAACATGGCATTTACATTCGATCAACTTGCCATTATCTACAGAAGAGGTCTTCTTGGTCATCGGCAGCACAGGCATCCATGCACCGACATCACATCAAGTCGCCAAAGTGGCAGCAGCGATAGAAGCACATCCTGAACGAATGAAAGAAATTGAAACAATTGGTATGATCGCTCGTCGCGGTATTCAATCATTACGGGAAGGAGATTATGCAGCAGTCGGTAGGGCAATGAGTGAGAATCAAATCATGTTACAAGGCCTTGGCGTATCTTGCCCCGAATTAGAAAACTTGATTCGCGCTGCTGCTCCAACAGCATTAGGTGCGAAACTTACGGGTGCCGGCGGAGGTGGCTGTATGGTGGCTTTGACAACCAATCCTAAACAAACAAGCGAGGCGATAGAATTGGCAGGTGGAAGAACCCTCATTTCCAAATTTGGTAACGTCGGCTTATCGATTGATGAGACCGAAAATCTACCATTATGGGCCACGCAACTAAATGCATAGGCGCAGTCGCCTCTTTATTGAGAGAATAAGGGCTATGGCGCCTGCCTTCTTTTTATATAGTCGTTATATATGGCCCAACTATGACAACTGATGAAGAACGTCTAACTGTAGTAAACGTCGTTGCGAGTACCCGAGTCGCAGAAGAACTAGATTTGCCGGATATTGCAATCCAGCTGAATTGTGAATACGAACCTGAACAATTTCCAGGTGTAGTTTACCGTGTCACTGACCCTAAACTTGCTATCCTCATGTTCCGTTCTGGCCGTGCTGTTTGTACCGGTGGAAAGAATGAAGCAAACATCGAAACCGGTATCGAGCGAATGATCGATGACCTTCGTGCTGCTGGAATCGAAACCTGGGACCTCGACCAAGTTGAAATTGAAGTTCAAAACATGGTTGCTACCTACGCTCTCCACTACCCTGAAGATTATGATGGGAAGGACAAGTTCACGAACGAACCACAAGCAGGTGTTCCTCGAAAACTCAACTTGAACAATTTGACATTCCACTTGCCTTTCGACAAGGTTGAATACGAACCAGAACAATTCCCTGGTTTGATTTACCGCCTTGACTATCCAAAGGTTGTTTGTTTGATTTTCGGAAGCGGAAAGATGGTCATCACTGGCGCCCGTCACAAGGACGAAATCCTAGAAGCTGTTGAAATCATCAAGGACGAATTAGCCGACCTTCTTTGATTTCGCACATTCTTCAAGAGAAGTCTTGATGTTCTATTGCGAACGTGGCCAACCATGGGCAAGGACTCGGTTCGACTTGCATCTCCCTTGATGCTCGTTCTAATACTGTGTTTAGCATCTGTTCAGCCGATACTCCTCACACCGACCTTTGAGGAGACTCCATCCGTACAATTCACATCCGAAGTTCCTGGAATAAGTGATGTACCAACTTGGAGAGTTGGAGATAAATGGATCTATTCCGGAACATTCGACCCTACAAAATTAGTCACTGATTCTGGCGTTCAGGCTACAGTTGGTGAAATCGATGGCGATACGACTGCGGAAGTCATGGCCATTACCGAACGTTCTGTCGACAACATGACTGTTCTTGCCTATACATTACGTACATCTGCTAACTTCGACAAGTCAGGAGTATCCCTCGATGGCTACAATGGTAACGTCTTCATTACGTTCGAACAAACCGAATACCTTCGAGTAAGCGATTTGTCTTCGATGCGCAGTGACTTGGAGTTGTACATCCGATTCGTACCTTTTGGACTCTCTAGTCTCGCACAAGTACTCGGCGACATTACGATAACAAACACTTACAGTCCGGTAAAGGAAGTCTATGATTTCCCACTTCGAGCAAATGAACAATGGACTACAACAACTACTGCTTCTTCTGCTTGGTCGGGTTCAAGCGATTACATTACTCCCTTCCCAATCCCTTCATCGGATACCAACAGCACAACATGGGAAGTAACCAATATTGGCAAACCGCGCAACAGTTACGGTGAAACTATTGCTTATGGTGGATGTAATGCATCATACGAATTAACATCGATCAACAGCGATGGCGACCAGACTGGATATCAATGGTATTGCCCAGAAGCTCGAAACTTTGCTTGGCTCCACACAGAAGACGACATTGGATTAGTCATCGATTTCCGCCTCAAAAGATACATTCCTCTCGATTCAACGGGCGTTGACCAATACAGTAACCCAGGTACCCGCGATAAATGTCTCGTTGTCGATTTAGATGCCGACATAACAGCGCTCAATACCTTAGTCCCAGTATGGGTGAATGCTTCTTCGAGTTGTTTCTCACAAATCGCAGGCATACCGTTAGAATTACATCATGAAGCAATGAACCAAGTCGTAATGCTAACCACAGCCAGCAACGGGAGTGCATACGCTGTTCTCGACATGGGTGATGCGAGAGACTCTTCCAGTTCTGCGCTCGATTGGGCAAGTCATGGTATTGTTGCAAGAATACAACCTTCGAGTTCTTCTTCATTTGGCACGGCTGTCGGTTCAACAACCATCACATTAGATGAATATTTGATCGGACTCGATTTGATTTCGAGCGATACCTTTGCCAAAGTGTTACGCAATCGAAGTGGGGTAGTAACAGAACTGAATTCATTATCAGGTTGGAATATATTGCAGGGTGATGAATTGATGGTCGAAGTAGCGATTCAAAACCGAGGTATCTCTTCCAGCATTCCTACGACCATGACAATCACGAATCCTGATGGTCTGGTCTCATCCCATATACTCCCTTCTCTCGCAACGTATGAAGCTCATAAAGTGAATTTCACTTGGGTAGTTCCAAGCGACCAAGAAATTGGTATTGTTCCCGTGTCATGGCAAGCGGATCCCGAACAAGTGAACACTGCAGATGCAAATATGAGTAATAACTATGCAGAAATCTCGATGTTTGTTGGACGGCTTCCAACACCTCAAATTACCAATACTTCTGCACTCACTCTTGAAGAAATTCAACTTGTTGCAAATGGTAGTTATGATGAAGATGGTGGAGATGTATCTTGCCTTTTCAAAATCCCGTACGATGATGGTTCTTGGGATTGGGCTTGGCAAACGATTCCTTCAGCATCTTGTTTAGTGAATTGGTCATGGACAAATAATGGCAATTACCCCGTTGAAGTCACAGTTATCGACGAAGAACGAGATGAACAGAAAGCGACCATGATGGTGACGATTGAAAACAGACATCCGAACATCGAAATTTTGAGTGCTCGGAACGAAGCGAAAGTGGAGCACCCAATCACGCTCTATGCATTTGCGAATGACTCTGATTCCGAAGAGGTTTGGCCAGGTGTGGTCGATGTTCATTGGCCCAATGCCTTGTGCAAGGAAGGCTACTATACCCGCGTTTGTACAACGACAGCGGCAACAGAAGGTTGGCATACATTTACCGCAGTAGCCACTGATGATGATTCAGAAACTACCGCTGCCACATTTGACATACATTTCACCAATATTGCACCTCACAGCGCATCAATAGCCTTACAGAAGAATAATCAATTCATCGAAAGTGATGAGCAACAGATTTGGCAGTTAGACGAAGATGAAAGTGTGGTAGTAAAAGGTCAGGCTCTCGATTCAGTTGATGACTTAGAAAGCCTAACTCACACGTGGTGGCCCGATGGACAACAACCTTCACTCATGTACTCCTTCTCGGGAAGAACCTCAACCTTCCCAATGCAATGGGATACATCAGGACTTCACACCATACGTTTGGAAGTAAGTGATACAGATGGCGAAGCAAGTCGTGTCGAAGAACGATGGATAAACATTCGAAATGTTCCACCAACGATCCAGCCGTTAGTTTCTCTTCTACCAATTGCTGAAGGCCAAAGTATAACCATTGAAGGAAATTCAACCGACACTCAAAGTGACATTGAAACCTTGGTCAAATGTTGGGATATCGACCCTGGAATTGACAGCGACGATATGGGTGGAGCCGATGATGATTGTGACATTCGCGGAGATATTCTTGAATATGCATGGAATAGAAGTGGTTCGCATACCATCATCTATCACGTCACTGATGACGACGGTGCACAATCGAGTGAAGTCCTCACGGTTGAAGTGCTCAACATGCCACCAATTGTTCGTTTGAAAAACATCGAATGTATTGCTTACCGAGACTGTGTGCTAAGTGCAGAACAAACCATTGATTCGTTGAATGATTTGGATGGTCTAACTACAGTGTGGGACTTGGACATCACGATTGACAGTAATGGGGATGGAATAAAAGATAACGACGCCGATTTAGTTGGTTCAACCGTAATCCATATGTTCCGCAAAGCAGGAACTGTTCGTGTTAAAGCAATGGCCTGGGATGAGAACCCTGAACGACCCGGGCAGTCTACGATGGTGGTTGAAGTTGCACCTCCTGAACGAACTTCAATCGAACAAGTCGGTGCTTCCTTGATTGGTGATGAAGCGAATCCTTTAGCTCAAGTCGGATTACTATTAGCCACCTTATTCATTCTCGCATTATTTACACGCAGGAAAAAAACCAATCAGAATGAAGATTCATGGCAACAAGATGGTCTTGAAGGAAATGACTTGTCCGAACAGGTATTCGAAGAACAATCCTTGGTCGATGAAGCACAAACACGACGTCCGAAGGCACCTCCTTCTGACCAAATGTTTGCAACAAAGTTCCACGCTCCAGAGGAACAGATTCAATCCGAAAACGACATGCTGTCCGAACCGATCACCACGCACGCAGAACAAGTGCCTGAATCCCAAGGCTTACCTTTGCCAGAAGGAGGATTGCCAGAAGGTTGGACTCAAGAGCAGTGGAACCATTACGGGGACCAATATATTGAAGCACAATCGTCACCACCTTGATTGCCTTTGAACGGGTAAATCGAGTCTTCAAGTAGGAGAACGCTTTCGGAGTTATATGATTCGCTTTCGACCTGTCGTCTTAGGATTGATTTTCTTAATGTTGGCTGCACCGTTGACAGGCATGATTTCACATCACACACTTACTCTTTCAGAGCAAAATATTCAATCTGCGGAAGGATGGGATACAGACAAGGATGTCCCTACATGGAGAATCGGAGATGAATGGGTCTATGAAACGAAATTCGATGTCGCTCAACTCATCGCTCAAGCAAATGTTTCCGCTACGTTGAACACACTTACTGGAGATACAACCTACACGGTAACCGACATCTTGTTTACCACTACCGATGGGACTCAAACACTTGTCTACAAAGTAGAAATCGATGGCGATTTCACCTCTGGGAACAGTGGAGCAACCTTGGAAGGGGTTTCTGGTCGCCTTAACATCGGCTACGAAGGTGAAGATTTGATTCGTGTCCGTGACCTGGCGATTGTAAATTCGGAATTCACACTCGACGTGAGTTTCCTCCCTTTCAATTTGGGATTCTTGCGACAGGACATAGCAGAAATCACTTTTGACACCTTGTATGAACCTCCGAAAGAGAGAAATGATTTCCCAATCCATACAGGCGACCAATGGTACATGCCGTTTTACTCTTCTACGGGTGTTAGCGGAACTTCAGATTATTTTGACCCATCCGAATTCGACACCCAAGGACCTGAAAACAACAGTTGGCAGATTACCGCCAATGGAGTCCCAGGTGACAGCACCAATACCGTTTCCTACACAGGTTGTGATGATTCATACAAAATTAATGAATGGAACGAAACGGGTGTTTCCGCAGGATTCAACTGGTATTGTCCTGCGGTTCGTTCCAATTCTTGGATACGGGTTTCCAACGCTGCCGGATTCACCATTGATTGGTTACTCAAATCCTATTCACCCACCGATTCATGGGGCGTGCAAGCTACTTCTAATCCAGGTGCACGAAATGTTGTCGTCGATGTTGACCTCCAATTCTTAGCAACACTGCCAGACTCAGAGCAAATTGTTTCAGTCACCTATGAAACCTCACCGGGTGGTCAACCTCAGGCCAATAAAAACATGCAAATGAGATATGAATCTACCAGTCTTCTTGCCAGCCCGACCACAGATGGTTCAGGGATGCTTGAGTACACGCTCAATGTCACCAACGGAATGGATAATACTCCATCAAGCGATGATTACTCGAGTAACGGTATTATTGTCTGGGACCCTGCTACTGACATCATCGGTGCTGCAACGGTCGTCATTGACCTCAATGTCGTGGCGATTGATTTGATAGCACAAAGTGATTCAATCATTGTTTCACGGGACCGAAATTCAGAGATTGTCATCTTGAACCAAGCCATTGGATACGGAGCATTGCCAGGCGACATGCTTTCATTCTCCATCCCCGCACAAAATCGAGGTGTTCTCGCTTCACCGGCAACAGAAATCGAAGTGATCACTCCAGATGGGGTTAGTATCCGCGAATCAGTGCCTTCTATTCCATCTTACAGTGAACAACGTATTACTGTCAACTGGACGGTTCCTGCTGATGCAGCCATCGGCGACCAGACCCTTTCGTTCACTGTCGACCCTGATGAACTGGTCACTGAAGATGCAAATCGAACCAATAATGAAGCAAGTATCGAGATTTTCATCGGGCGTGCACCGACCGGCGTCTTTACTTTTGAAGAAGGAAAATACACCTTTGAGAACATTATTCTCAACGCATCAGGTAGTTTCGATGAAGACGGTGGGGATGTTGATTGCCGATTTGAACTCGAATCAAAGCCAGGATTAATCGAAGTTCTTGAAGCACCAGATTGTGTAACCCAATGGAATTGGAGCGATGACGGTGATTGGCTGGTCAAAGTCATTGTGTTTGATGAAGAACTCGATGAAGATATTCTTGAAATGAACATCACGGTTCTCAATCGAGCACCTTACCTAAATCTCAGCATGCTCGAGAGTATTGATGTTGAATCGGAAATAACTCTTGATGCAACAGACAGCGGCGACATTGACAGCATCTCACCACCAGGACAACAAGTCAGCATAACCTGGCCTGGTCTCAATTGCCAAGAAGGTTTGACACAACCTACATGCACCTTTACCCCGATGGGAGAAGGCCCTCTTGACATCACTGCCGTAGCAACCGATGACGACGGAGAAGCGACTACGTACACTTCAAGCTTGAATGTCTTGAATATTGCACCAACTTTGGCATATCCGGAACTTTGGTATGGCGGTAGCAACCTAACTGCAGATTCAATGGGAGTCTGGGATATTAACGAAGATCAAGTTGCTTTGTTGCGTATCGTAGGTAGCGACACACTGTCGGACCGCGATGATATCAACATCGAATGGAAACCTTCTGACTTGGACCCAAATTGGACTGAGACCACCAAAGGACCATCTTCAACCGCTACGGTTTCATGGGCGAATTCAGGTCTTCAAACCATTCAAGTATCTGCATTCGACAACGATGGCGCTCGTTCAGAAGTTCGCACGGCCATGGTCAATGTCCTGAATGTCGCACCAAGTATCACTGGCCTCGGGTCAACCGTTCCAATTTTTGAAGATGATAACCTCACATTGAGTGTTCAAGTATCCGATACTGCATCTGACCTTGAAAGTCTTGAAGTGTGCTGGGATACCGAGGTATTGGTCGACAGTAACAGCGATGGTAACTTCGTCAATGATTGTGAATTCCAAGGTATGGAATTGACCACTGCATGGTCAACACGTGGGATTCGTCAAATTACTGCAACCGTCACTGATGATGATGGTGCACAAGCGATGACTTCTGTAAACATCAGCGTTCAAAACCTACCACCAGCAGCGTCAATCACAAACTCAAGTAACATATTCGAATTGGTAGAAGGCGATAACATCACCCTTTCAGGATTGAGCTCGCGTGAAACTGCGGGTGACAAACTGACATTGCAGTACGATTGGGACAGTGACCTAATCGACAGTAACCTCGATGGTGATTACACTGGTGAAGTCGATTTTAGTGGACCTGAATACACGCTTACGAATCTAGCTCCAGGGCAATGGACCTTCACACTCACAGTCACCGATGATGACAGTGAATCATCCAGTACGAGCATTACCCTCACAGTTACAGAAAAACCTGCTGAAGGGTTTGTAGATTCTATCAGTGCTGCAATTGGATCTGTTCCAACCGCCATCATAGGAAGTCTTGCCTTCATTGTCGTAATTCTCACCGGATTCTTGCTACTCACTCGAGGAAGAAACAATGATGAAGAGGAAAAGTACTCCTCCTTCGGAAATATACCTTCAACAGAACCACCAATGGCAGCCGCACAATCACAGTATGCTATGGAAGCCCCTGTTGCTCAACCTCAACCAGACATATATGCACAACCGGCTCCTGCTGCTGACCCCTATGCTCAACCAGACATGTATGCACAACCGGCTCCTGCTGCTGACCCCTATGCTCAACCAGATATGTATGCACAACCGGCTCCTGCTGCTGACCCCTATGCTCAACCTGCTGTATCAGCAACTGATGCCTTTGCTGCAATGAGTGCATTTGCTGAACCTGTCGTTCAACAACCCGTTCAATCGGTACCAGTTCAAACAGGACCTGCTCTTCCAAGTTCAGGCCTTCCAGATGGATGGACTATGGAACAATGGCAACATTACGGGGAACAGTACCTTGCTGCGCAAATGGGTCAAAGCACTCCTGCACAGCCGGCAACTAACAATACCCCAAGCGTCTCTGCAAGTACAGATATGTCAGGATTCCTTGACGACCTCGATTTGTGAACGGTGAAAAGATGGCGAGTTTGTGGCAATTTTTTGGCTTACCAGACCCTGATGGTCACATTGACGAAAAAAGGAAACCAAAGAAAGTCGAACAGGCTTCCTCAAGTGCAACCGGCTCAAAGCCAGCCCTGCAACAGACGCTCAATTCAGGTGAATCAGAACGGCCACTGGTGAACACTTCAGTCGAACAACCGATTCAACTTGAGAAAAAGAGATTGATGCGAAATGAGGTGAAACCGTTACCTCTCAACTGGTCTGGACCCCTCACTGCAGAAGGAGAACCATTCCATGACCTTGGAGCACATACTCGGGTAAAGAATTCCTTTCCCCGAAGAGCCTTACGATATGTCTCACCGGATGAAATGAACAGAATCCCTACTCGCGAGATGGCCAAGCGCATACATCAGGGTGATTCAGTCATAGTCGATTTACGTCCGATGGTACATATGGATACGCATCAAAATGTCTGTCGTCGGGACCTTCAACGTATGAGTAACGAAGCGGGTGTCGGAGTCTTTGCATTGGATGCTGAAGATAAACTCCTGTTATTACCGGGAACAGATGTTATCGTTGATGTTGGGCGTCATGAATTGGGATTACTCCCCTTGATGTCAGAGTGAGAATGTGCGGAGAATCTCCATTGCCTCTCCTGCGATTCCAAGTACAGTCGATTCTTGTCCATCGATGAGGCGAGCATACTCACCCATCGGTCCAGCCAAATCATAACCACCTGCTTTTCCTTTCCAAGATTCACTCAAGACCAATTCAACTAACTGTTCATCGGTAAGTGAATCAAATTCAACAATGGCGTATTCAACAAAGAATTTCCATTCCCCATTGAGGTGGATTCCCGTAGCAGACCAAACTTGGTGCCGCCTACCCGAGAGTCGGTGGAGCATCATAGCAGCTTCAACCGTATCATTGGGTTTTCCGAGTGTTGAATCCATATCATCAGGATCGGCAAGTAAGGTATCGCAAACGATGACCATATCGAAACCGTGTTCATCAGGGACTGCAATTGATTTCTTCTGGCAAATTGATAAGACTTGAACTTCAACACTGCCTGGTGAAGGTGTCTCATCAACATCAGTAAAACCTTCACATTTGAGGTCTGGGAAAAACGGTTGGAGCATTGCTGCTCTACGAAGCGATTGTGATGCCAGCCAAACTTTCATTGTCGCCCTCATATGAGCCAACAGAACAAATGACTTGTCATTTTTGCTTTGGAGCGTTCAAACTTACAAGAAAAAGAAGGGTGAGGTTGAAGAATCAAAGGGGACACCCCCTACATGGTGCCGGCATGAGTGGAGTAACAAGAATACCAACGCATATTGAAGGATTAGATGAAAACATGCAAGGTGGAATTCCTGAAGGGCATATTTGTATCGTTGCAGGTGCTTCGGGTGCAATGAAGTCCAGTCTAACCTTTTCAATGCTTTACAATGCAGTTCTCTATGGGGAAACAAGCGGAATCTATGTCACTCTCGAACAAGGAAAGGACTCACTTCGCTCTCACATGTCAAACATGGGAATGAACATTGATGATAAGCGAGTCAGTAACCGAATTGCGATTATTGACCTCTCCGATTTACGTGTTCAACTCGATGAACAGGGCATGAGTAGCCGTGTTGATTGGATGGGCCAATTAATCAAACAACTCACTTCATACCGAGATTCAATCGGTTTTGAACTACTGGTGTTCGATTCACTCGGTGCTTTCTTTACGCTCACAAAGATGGAAAACCCTCGAGATGAGATCTTCCGACTCTTTGAGGCAGTTCGACGACTCGGACTCACTTCTTTCTTTATCTGCGAGATGACTGGTGAAGATAACAAGCAATTCGGTGAATACGGTGTTGAAGACTATCTTGCAGATGGTGTGATTCATTTGGTCATGGAACGTTCAGGGGACGATGTTGCCCGAAAGATGGGTGTTGTCAAAATGCGACATACCAACCATCGACTTGGTTACAAACCGTTTAATTGGAAAGAAGAAGAACAACGGTTCTCAATCTTGTGAAAATCACTCGACTGTTACTGATTTCGCAAGATTGCGAGGACGGTCAACATCGCAACCAAGTGCTAATGCAGTATGATAGGCAATAAGTTGCGTTGGGATGACAGTTAACAACGGTGAAAGTAGGGGATGAACTGGCGGGATAGGAATACTGATATCTGCCTCGGTGGCAATGTCATCACCCTTTTCGTGAATCAAAATAACACGAGCACCTCGTGCTTTACATTCATGAATTGCAGAAATGGTCTTCACTTTTACATGGTCGTTTGGAACGATGAATATGACGGGGCTACCTTCTTCTAACAAAGCAATAGGACCGTGTTTCATTTCACCTGCAGGATAAGCCAAGCAGGGGATATATGCAATCTCCATCAACTTGAGTGCCCCCTCTTTAGCAACGGGTGCAGAAATACCTCGACCGAGGAAAAGAACACACTTAGCATCTTTAATCATTTCAACAGCTTCGAGAATCGGACCTTGGTCTTCAAGATACTCTTCAATAAGATGAGGGATTTCTTGTAAGCCGTTAATCAGTTGCTTCCCTTGTTCCTTACTGGTAGCCCGAGAACGTCCAACTTGAAGAGCAAACATAGACAAGGCCGCTACCATATTCGAGAACGCTTTCGTCGAGGCAACGGCTTGTTCGGGACCTGAATGAATGTAGACACCTTTACCACATTCACGAGCAATAGAAGAACCAACGACATTGACAACTCCGAAGACACTTCCGCCTTTGAGGTGAATTTCTTTTACAGCAGACAAGGTATCTGCAGTTTCACCAGATTGAGTAACGGCGAAATGTAATGCATTCGGATTGATGACAGGGTCATTATGTCGAAATTCACTGGAGATATGGGCAACTGCGGGAATACGGGCTAACTTTTCGATCATTATTTGCCCAATTTCTGCAGCATTGTAGGCCGTTCCACAGCCCAAAAGACGTACGTGAGGAACTTTAGCTAAATCTCGAGGGTCTAATTTCAAACCTCCAAGACGACCATTACCTTGAACTCGATCAAGCCGACCACTGATACAGTGGCGCAAGGCATCGGGTTGTTCATAAATTTCCTTCAGCATATAGTGGGGATAATCTCCTAATTCCGAGACTCCCCAATCCTCTTCAAGAACTGTGATGTTTGGATTGAAGTTTTTACCTTTCAGTGTTGAGAGTTTCATCGATTTGTTCGTCAGTGTCGCAATTTCGCCATCTTCAAGGAAAACAACTCGATGCGTATAGGGTGCAAGAGCATGTGGATCGCTGGACACAAACATTTCATCATCTCCTTGCCCAATGATGAGTGGTGAGCCATTTCGGGCGCATACAATCACGTCATGGTCTAAGAATAAAACACACAACCCCCATGTCCCCCGGGCGAGATGAAGGGTTCTTCGCACTGCTTTTTCAGGGTCGTTATCGACACTGAGTTCACGTTCAATAACATGCGCCAGCGCTTCAGAATCGGTGTCGCTCTGTAATTCGACACCCTGGACAGTCAATGATGTTCGAAGTTGACGGGTATTTTCGATAATCCCATTATGCACAATAACGACCTTCCCATTGGCTGATTGGTGAGGATGTGCATTCTGGTCATTCACTATGCCGTGTGTTGCCCAGCGAGTGTGTGCTATCCCTATGTTTCCTGGAACTTGTGCCGGCAAGACTTTTTCCAAGTCACCAACTTTACCAACTTTCTTATGGAGCTGTATTGTTCCATCTTTTACTGCAATACCAGTTGAATCATAACCACGATACTCGAGTCGTCGCAAACCATCAATCAATACAGTAGATGCCTGGCGAGGGCCTAAGTAAGCAAATATCCCGCACATAGTATAACCTCAGCAATCGACTTTGGTAGAACAAATTGGACAGATGACCCTTGTAAGTGTCATGTCTTTCACAGTAAACTTCGCAGCACATTCATGACACGTCACATCACGTTGCGGAGGGGCTATCATAGGCAATGGGAGAAGGCCTGGAAGCGGAGGTAAACTACCGGCAAGGAGAGCAGGCAGTGGCATTTGAGCCAATTCAGCAACCAACGGGGCCGGCTCGGTAGCCAGAGGAATCATTGGGAGTGGTGGAAGTGATGTATTCATCGATTCAACCATCTCGGTAATCTCACGCTGTTGCTTTCGTTGCATACGACGATTCAGGCGAGAGTTGCCTTCACCTGACTCATTTTTCGCCTCAAGGGAAGCGGACAGACTCATCTCCTCATCATCGAGTACAATCGAAGCCGCATGGTCATCCATCTCTACAATCAGATCTTCAGTTTCGGTGTCAATAGCAAGAAGTGGCCCATCATCACGAACGGGAACCACAAGTAATTCAAGGGCGTCACTGTCTTCATTTTGGCCTGATTCTGATGCGAGTAATTCTTCCTCACGACGACGGGAGGTACGGACATTGAGAACAATTACCAAAAGGAAAAGAACGAATAAAGTTGATGTTACACCGAGAATCAAGACTTTTGTTTCATAATCCCCTGGTAGGGGTGCGAGAAGTGTGTCCAAGAATGATGTTGAGTCATCATTGTTGTTGGAAGAGTCACCGATGTAAACGAGGGTTCGCATTTTGATAGACCCGCTTGCAGATGAAACAAGAAGAATACCATCGGATTCCATACCTGCATATCCCTTCAAGAATCCTTCAGTAAGAATGTTCGAAAGTGCAAGTGTTTGACCTTTGGAAGAATCTGATAAGAGACCGTATCGGGTAACTGGACCATGGACATTGATTTCATCGTAGAAGATTTGAACACCATCTGACGAGGGACTTAATTCAAGATGTGATGCTCCAGGTGCCGTGATTTTTTCTGCTTCGTCCGACCAAGAATTATCGGTAACAATATGTGCAATCATAGCTTCCTTACCTCTTCCTTCAATCCATGAAGCAACAAGAACGTCTTCGCTCTCGTTTGTGAGTACAACGAGTTGAGCCATCTTTGCATGGTCTCCAACGGAAGATTGGAAGCTCCAAGCCGCATAGGTTGGGTCGCCATGCGTATACATTAATCCGACTCGGTCAATACCAGTGACATCATTTCGGACTTCTTGGTAGAGTATGTGTAAGTTTTCCTCACCGTACCCAATTGCGAGGGAATCCCCCTGAGATGGGCGTATTTGAACATCTGAGAGTACAATATTTGGTGAACTCCAAGAAGATTGACTATCTGGGTTTAAAGAAACTAAAGTAAAGATGGAAGTGAGATCTTGCCATGAACCACCTGTTGAAATATCTCGATGATAACCTGCTAAAATCATTTGTTCATCATGTTCTGATAAAGCGAGTCCCCAATAGGAACCTTCTGATAATTTGATAGCAGGCATTTGATGATGAACTGGGGTTTTTTGTGCTAAACGTGTGAGTGAAGTCATGGCGATATCAGTGAGCGTATAGCCATCCGGACTGATGGTCTTTCGATTCCATGCTGCTTGAACTAATCCATCTTCGCGTAAGTATGTGGTCAATTCTCCACCCCACTTTTCCTCAAGCATAACATCAACCTGCATTACCATTTTATCGGTTACCGTACGAACGTGAAGCTCGCCATCACGAGTTGTGAATAAAAGACCGCCTTCCTCCATACCAATGAAATCGATAGAGACTTCACTTTGACTTAGAGAGACACTTACTTGCGAACCAAGGCTCACATCATCGATAACAACCGTGAAACGGTGATCACTGAATTCGGGTTCAACGCCATTTCCTTCAAGGAGAACACGGTACTTAACTGGACCAATATCAAGACCAATATCACTGAATGCACCTGAGCTTTGGCCTGAACTGGTGTCCGATCCTGGAACAAACAAAATATCTGCAGTCCCAACTTCCAACCAGCCGACTTCAGTCCAACGTTCGAGACGCATGGTCAATTGGGTAGCTTCAGTCTGACCCAAGTTATCTATTCGTACATCGATATTGAAGGGAGTATCTGGCAGTGGAACCTTAGGGTTTGACATAACTGCACCGGGTAAAAAGCGAAGCATAGCTTCAACTGGTCGTTCTTCGACTTCAAACGAAAAGGTGTAGACATTGTTACTTGGATTTGGATCTCCAAGTTGGTTGTTCGGGTCAACCGATATCGTGACCTCATGGGTACCAGCCAAAGTTGCCCACCAGTAGAGAGTTACTTGATGACTTTCACCTTCATTGAGTGTTGGGATACGATATTCTCGCGGATAAATTTCTGATTGACTACCAGCAGCCTCCAATTGCACGAAGACATCGTTTGCGTCCAAATCTCCAGCATTCGTTACCGTGAAATCCACTTCTAAAACAGTGCCTGCAACCGCCGAGTAGACCGGCAGGCCTTGGTCCATAATTTCCACTGAACCTTGGAAGATGAAGTCCGGTGCCGCTGGTTGATTATCGACGGTATACCTTCGTCGCACATCATCGGTCATTACACCACTTTCATTCACCATTCTGAACGAAACTTGATGCGATCCATCATCAACAGAATTCGAATTCCAAGAGAAAGACCAATCTTGCACACCCACTTCCATCGATTGTAATTCATCGCCGACAAGCCAATTCCCATCATCAATTCGGTATTCGAGTTTGTCTGGTTCGACCCCTTCAACGTCGCCGCTGAATTCAACAGAGCCTTGGAGTTCGGTTCCCAACGTAGGACCTGCGATGGTTACGGCCATTCGTGCTATATTGACCGTGCGAACATCAATTCCAGATTCGTCACCTTCATCGGTAAGTGCACGGGCCAATACCAAAACATAATTTTCGTCTTGGCGGACCCAACTTTCTTTGATAGAGACGTCTAAGAACCAAGATGAAACTTCACCGCCTGCGGTTGTCCAACTTTTTAATTCGCGAACAGTTCCCGAATCGAGATATTGCATAATTCGAATTTGAACTTTGGTATAATCGTCGCCATCATCATTCCCCAAGGTGTAACCTGCAATACGAACGAAGTCCCCTTCAATCCACCAAGAACCATTCTTGGGTTTGGACATATTAACATCGTCGCCTGAACCGTTTCCAGTTGGCGGGGGTGTGATGCCACCGCCGCCTTCAAGAGGAGTACATGCCTTTTCCAGAACCGTATCAATGGCACACGAGGCATCGATAAGACCGAAGCCCCATTCATCATTCCAACGGTCTGAGACACTCGGTTCACTCGCACTTCCTCGTTGTTCGGAAGAGTTGCGCAGAATGTCTTTGACTTCTTGCGGTTCAAGTGAAGGATCCGCTTGAAGCATAAGAGCAACAATACCTGAGGCAATGGGTGTTGCCATGCTGGTTCCATCTTTCTCGTCATAATCCGAACCTGCAAGAGGTTTCGCCGGCTGACCAGGGAAAGAAGTCCCCGTTTGAGCAGTAGCAGACATAATTGAAGAGCCGTATGAGGTGATATCTGGTTTCAATTCATCCCATTCATCATCATCACCATCGTCGATACGAGGGCCTGTATTGGAGTAGTCTGCAACACTGTCGTCGGTTCTATTAATACTATCGCGGTCTGTTACGGCTCCAACAGAAATCGCTCGGTCT
>MDSY01010958.1_pt1 | contig 19928 bp, 19 predicted proteins | sample 811131 | NCBI WGS metagenome assembly MDSY01 (sample SAMN05326643, study PRJNA326480) | marine metagenome | isolation source: seawater | place: Atlantic Ocean: South West | collected 2010
CGGCAATCCGCCAACTGCGCCAAGAAGTAGTTAGCGGCGACATTGACCGCGGCCACGATCTTGAAGCACTGCAAGTAGCGATAAACGCCCTGCTCCGGGGCTACCAAATTTTTCGAGTACCCTACGCCAAGAGACTTGGCATCAAGGTCAGTGAACTAGATACTCGAGTCACTAGAATCATACGAACTTGGCTTGAGGCAATGGCTCGCCCGCCTGCTAACGCGCAGAACGCAAAAAATTAGAGAGTAATATAGGGCGTAAGACTATAGTGGGTGTAGCGGCGACCGGCTGTATCTGGCCACCGCACTTTTTGCATTACTTAGTCTTCGAAGCCTAAAAAGGAAGTTGCGTCTGCAACACTTCTGCGCTCCGAGACAACCGCGTTGGCGGGGAAACTGTCATCCGGCCAACCCAGTGCAACAGCCTTCATGATCACCTGATCGTCAGCAATATTTGCATGCTCGCGCACAACTGGCGATTGCATAATACCTTGACTGTTAATCACCGCACCCAAGCCACGAGACCAAGCCGCGTTAACCAACGCTGTTGTTACCGCGCCACAGTCAAAAGCAGTGTCATCGCTGTCTGCCAAAACCCGATCGTAAGTAATAATTACACAGACTGGCGCATCAAACTGACGAAATCCGCGCAGCACCCAGTCCATACGCATCTCTTTATCTTCACGCGCAATACCCATCGCTGCAAATAATTGCTTGGCAACCCCAACTTGACGATCGCGGTGTTGCCCAGCAAAAGCCTCGCCGATGCGAAACTCACGAGAATGCGGCACACCTGCAATATTACGCTCAGTGTTACCGGCGCGAATGAGGTCCAAGGGTTCGCCGGAGATGACAGTAAAATTCCACGGCTGCGTGTTCATCGAAGACGGCGAACGCATTGCCAGCGTTAAAATTTCTTCAATCAGTGATTTCGGTACTGGGTCTGGTTTATAACCTCTAACGCTACGGCGTCCGAGGAGGACATCATCAAACTGCATTTCATAATTCCCGATATGGATGAGAGGTTAGTTTACAGGAATATGCGGGAAGCAAAAATGCGATTAAAAAGATCACAATGTCTGGTTTTTAGGACACATATAGATTTAGTTAATTTGCCGAGCTGCTAAGAACACCTATCTCGTAAGTTAGAACTCGTTTCGATAGACTTGATTTCGATAAAAATAAACGAAAAGAGATCAGCTAATGATGCGACTGAGACAAATTGCTTTGATAACTGCCGAACTAAGAGGCATTGAAAGCGAAATCTGCGATCAACTTGGCTTAGAAGTTTGCTACCGCGACCCGGGGCTTTCGCAATTCGGACTCCGCCATGGCTTATATGCCATTGGTGACCAACTGCTGGAAGTTGTGGCTCCCAAGCAACCGGATACAACAGCAGGCCGCTTCTTAGACCGTCGTGGAGGCGAAGGCGGCTACATGGTACTGCTCCAGACCGATGAACTGGAAGAGCACAAGACACGTATTGAGAATGCAGGTACGCGGATTATTCACGACGGCGACATCAAAGGGCACGATGCTTACATTCGCGGTATTCATCTTCATCCGAAGGACGTTGGCGGTGCGATTTTATCTATCGACCAAGCAGTCCCTGCGGAAAGCTGGTTATGGGCTGGCCCAGACTGGCGATACCACTCGTTGGACAACGTTGTAACCAACATCGTAGCAATTGACATACAGGCCGACGATCCTGTTGCGATGGCCGCGAGATGGGTCAAAGCTGTGGGACGACCTGTAAAAGACTGCATCATGGAGCTAGACGACGCGCAAATACGCTTTGTTAGCGCGACCGACGGTCGCGGAGACGGTTTGGCTTCAGCTGACTTTCTAGCGACCGATCGCAGCAGAACGGGAGAAATTCTAACCATATGCGGGTTCCAATTCCGGCTGGTTTGACACTACGTATAGATATGCTGCCCTCCATCAGCCCTATCGAGCTCTGTAGCACCTGTTAACCGATGCAACGATGTTGGTAAGCTCTTCCTATTTGCCGAAAGGGATTAAGCGATAAGTCGTTCGCAACCAGGACGTGGCATCCGAAATATCTTCATTGAATACTAGTAGGCTCTAGTACTCTTTTTGAAATAAACCAATGCATCAAAAGCTTGGTGATAAGCATTTGAATACCTGTCTGCTAGCTAAGAGAGTCTGAACGATATTTTGAAAGGTAGTAATCGCAGTCCCATCTTGCCTTACCGCTCTATTATGGTCGTTGAGAATGGGGTGCTGAGCGGTCGAATCTAGACCGAGGAGGAGGGCCTCAACCACATCATTGAAGCCCATCAATAGGCAAGATCGACCGTTCAGCGCTCGCAGGGCTTCTACGTCCCTTACGCCCCCAAACCGTTCAAAATCTAAAGTGATTCAAAATTACCAGCAATCCGTATTTTAAAAATACATGCAACTCAACGATTTAAATCCGACGACGCGTCTTATGCATCGGCGAAACATAAATTTCCTCGCATTTAAGTTTTAGACTGATTAGCGCTTTAGATTCCGTATTCTCTAAGGTAGACACGCAGAACACTACGCGCAATAAGTCGGTACTGTCAACATTACGCCTGCAACTGGAAGTTTTTTATTTCAGAAGCTAACAACGTGAACGTTATCGAAGGATTGGGGCTCAGCTTCCTTTGCTAAATAGATCTCAAAAGTACGCATATCTTGCGATGACTTCCTTTCTCTCCCGGCACGAATCATGGCCGCCCGATGCGATTTCGCTACACGAAAATACATGATATCCGTATTGATTCTTACCGCTGCGTAGCACACGCGACTAAAAATCAAAAGCGTCTGCTTAGCGGAGCCGGCGTAGTAGTCTCTGTTGAGCTTGGCAATCGCAAGGATAGTTTTTGCGCTTTTTTCGCTAGGGCTTTCAATTGCCTCTTTTAACCGATTCAAAATTGGAGGCGCAAAAACATCGTTTCCTTGATAATAAAAATTTATTCCGCGCACGCTAGAATGGTGATGACATAAGGATTCATTGATACATTTTTCCCCGTAATCTTCCCAGAGTAATTGATCAATTTTATAACCTTTCTTTTTTATTTCCATTAGGCCCCCCAAGCTGCTCTAGCTCCAAAAGCAGAGCAATTAATGCCTCAACGTGTTTTTGAGACCTTTCGGTTAATACATTAAAGTCGTCTTGGAGTTTTCTTTCGCTCATATTATCCTCGCCAAAAAGGAGCCAAGTTGCTTTGACATTAAATGTTTTTGCTAACTTTATAACGCTGGCTCTATTCGGTGTTGTCTTAGCTGTCTCCCATTTGTGAATCACGTTGTGGTTTATCCCGGTTAGCTCAGCCATTTGCCTGAGGCTGAGCGCTCTCGAAGTGCGAAGTTCAAGTAACTTTTGAGCGATATCTTTTTTCATTCCAACCCTCCCCAAGCTACAGCTCCAAAAATGCCCTTTATATCGAAGCCAAATTTTATTACTGAAACCGAAGCACGACTAAAAAGGGCTATTGGGTGTAGAGACTGTATCAATTGATATAAACGTCGGTTTTGAGGTGGATGGCCCCAATTATCCAAAAAAAAATTTGGCCGTTACTTTCCTTCATGGAGACCCCCTGCAATACATCTTTTAAAATAATAAATTACGAGGCACCCTGCAAACTGTCATTTCAGTCAACTTCACAACAATTCAGATAACGCTCGCATTGCGATAAAACTATCCCGGAATAATAGGCCTGCAGGTTCGGGATGAGTTGAAAGTTTCACAATTACAACTTGGGTTTGCATATTCATATAGATAATCTGGCCAAAAATTCCAATGGCCACCAGGATTCCTTTCTCTGCATCCTCCACCCAGACCTGATTGCGATAATGTCCACCGGGAAACAATGCGCCATACTCGCTCTGCGCAAAATTGGATTTAGTCTGGTCGTCTGCGTAGCGTGTATCTTTGATCCAGTCAGTTGGCACAATCTGTTCACCGTTATACTGACCTTGCTGAATTATCATCTGGCCAAATCGGGCGAGATCAAGAGCGCAGGCGTTCATTCCCGCGCCAACGTATGGGAATCCACTGCTATCTACCACAATTGCAGCATCCCTTTCTGGGCCTAGCTTCTGCCAGATTCTACTTTGCAATTGATCTTGTAAACTACCTGAGCCGGCGCGCTCTAAAACCATACCTAGCACGTTCGTAAAGACAGTCCTGTAGTGATACTTTTCGCCATTTGACTGTTCACTTTCGGTGAGTGTTTTTGCGTACGCCAATAGAGTCTGCGCAGATTCTTTTGTCTTCAAAGCTGGACGCCAACCCACGACTGAGGCCTCTTTCCAGAAGTCTGCAGTAGGGTCCGCATAATCTTCCCCGTATTCTGGAGCTGCCGACATATCAAGCAGATGCCGGATAGTGGACTCGGAAAAAGCGGTACCACCCAATTCAGGTACGTGTTGCGTTACTAAATCTGTTTCTCGCATCAGTCCTTTTGCTATAAAAATTCCGGCTAGCATACCGACAAATGACTTGGTTACGGAATTGAGTAAGTGGACACTATCGGCTGACATACCATTCGAATAGTGTTCGCATAGTATTGAGTTGTCTTTCACGACGACCAGCGCATCAGTGTAACCTTCGTCCAACATTTGCTTCACGCGCCGTTTTGATCCATCCGATCCGATATAAGTTATATTCAGGATGTCTTTCAAATTATGATTAAATTTTGTCACCGGCCCGAAACCACGACTAATACGAGCCGTGGGGAAGAGAGATTGAATACGCTGAAAAGATTGTCGGTTTTGCGGCGGATAGCACCAATTATCAATTGTAAATTTTTGATCACTACTGTCTGTCATAGTTGGCTCTAGAGATTGATCGATCAGAGAAACAAATTTACTGTTCGACTAGGGAGCTTTTGCTGTCGAACGACCTAACTTTTACAGTTTTTAGGTAAGTCGAGCGTTGGATTTTCATTAAAGAACCCAACCGGAATGAGATGAAAACCGGTATACTCAACTGGCATAACGGGCCAATCTTCTGGCCGAGGCACATGGGTTACGCCCACTGTATGCCACATCACGAGATCACAATTTTCAATATTACGATTGCCGGCTGTCATCTCAGCAAGCCCGCCTTGCCCTGCATGCATCACCGTATTGGGCCCAGCAGCGCTAAGTTCTTCCTCAGCGAATGGTGTTGCCCACAAGTTGTGGTTTGCAAAAGCTGCGCGTTTGGCTACTTGAGAACCCGCTTGCGCTAATAAAGTCGGTGACGCAGCTGGCAATAGTTTATAGGCAACAGGTACACCCCACTTATTTTTTGAAGCAGGATTCACAACTTTCCAGTTTCTGCTGATGTGAGGAGCGTTATCTCTAATTGAGTCGGATTCCGTCTTAAGATGGCGCGACACAGATTGAAACTGGGTACCATCTGGGTTGCTTGCAGAGGTGGGTATCGACTCGATCTGATTTTCAAACAATGAATTGGAACCACCGTCTAAATGCCAGTCAAGCCGAAAACAGAATAGGTGTTGATGCACGGGAGACGATAGATTTTCGCCAATAATAGGCGCCTGGGCCGGGTTAAGCGTTTCCTTCGTAACAACACTTACGCCAACAATTCCCGTCAATTTGATTTCCATCTGGATAGTTCCATCAAGGTATAAATACCAATAGAAACCATAGTCGTAATTACCGACGGTGAACACTGAGCTAATAACCAGTCTCCGCGACCGCCTTACTTCAGTCGTCTTTGATGCCGAGTCATGGTGTTTCCATTGAATGCCATAGTCTTCTTCGTGGATGCAAATAGCATTTTCAATTGTTTTAACATTTCCGTCGAAAGTGACCTGATGGGCATCTAAGTAATGGATTTCGCCCAGACAGTCACATCCGAGTTTCAGACTATTAATCATTGTCCCCATATTGTATTCGCTGGCGTCTAGGACATGTTTCCAACTGTGCATTGGATCTTTGTCTCCATAAGGCACAACCATTTCTGAGAGGGCTGCACGATAGAGAATGGGTCTTTCCTGCAGAGAGAGTTCGTGCAAAACAAGACCTGAAACGGGATGAACCGAGGCACGAACTTGAAAGCCCTGCCAGGAAATTTTATTCCCACTAACCTGGAAACTTGTCCCTTCTGGCTGGGTGATAGTTATTGGCTTCAGATCTGAGCGTGCCGGAATCCTGTTTTTGCCATCAAAGCGCGCTGACGCCGTTGGCATAGGTACGATGCCGCTGTCTTCGATGTGCGTGACAGACCGAGCGGTGATATCGACATGGGCAATAAGCCCGTGGATAGGTCTTGCATAGCCGTTATCCGCGGCGTCTTCTCTCAGAAAAGCAATACACCGTAACGCCCTATGCCCTTTTGGAATACTCTCGTGCGCATAACCCCCCGCTGGCCAGGGATCGATCTGGATAAGTGCCAAGGCTTCGTCTGTTGAAACATCAACACCCCTCGCCGCAACTGCAGCAACCCATTCAGGATTAGATTTTGTGAGGCTTATAGCAACACCAAAATCAATGTAATTATAGGCAGCTTGGGCGTCGAGCATAAGACGCGTGGTATTTAGCACACTCATATTTGTGACATCAATTAGGGAAACAAATCCCCCATCACTGTGTCGATCAACGCCTGATAGCTCAATCACCCTAGGCATGCTCTTTGCCCCCAACACGTCAGCTTTATTGGGTTCTTTCAAACCGATGGAAGAAAAGAATGATTGGTCGTCATCATGATGTGCTCGAAAGAGCTGTATTGCCGTTGCAACTTCTTGTGCCGAAAGTGATTCCAGTAGATGAATTGTCATGAGAGCTTCCTTTGAGCACGTCCTTAATAAGAAAAATTAACACATCTGAGTTTGAGATCAACACGGAGGCTTAGCTAGTGGAGGGAGGAACTCGGCAGTGGCTCATGGGCAAACGGCGCACCGATTACCAAACCGTCAATAGAAGAGACTCTAAAACCTCAGAGCCGGCTAATCACTTGACCAAAAACGGGCGCGCCATCGCGCCCAATCTATCCATTAAATTATAAGGGGTCACCACCCAAAACCGCCGGCGTCTCACAATATGTGGTTAATATATATCGTTGATGTTCTTCTATACGCTTCGAAAGCACCTTCGCGATCCCTGGCATTTTCGAAAGAGCCGCAAAGCCCTTTAACATCCCCTTGTTTTGTTTGGTCGCCGGCATAATCTCTGGGGGCGTTGCCATGACGCACATACTCATCGTAGCCCAATAGATATCGGCTGCCGTAACCGAATTTCCCACAAGATATCGCGAGCCTCGTTCAGCCTGTCGGTTAAGACAAGTGTCGATCAAAGTAATTACTTCAGCAATTTTGGCTGGGGCAGCGGCACTCGCTTCTTCACTGTAACCATATTTTCGGCCCAAAGGGCCATCAGATAAGATCCTCATATTCCAAAGCAAGCCATCTTCAGCCAACACAACAGCGCATAAACCAAACATTTGGACTCGCTGTTCGAAATTTTTAGAAATCAGCGTAGGGCTGCTCGGGCTTCCAATTTTTTCAGCGAGAGCGAGTTGCTCAATCCAAACATTTCTTGGTCTTTCTTCATCGTGGAACATAGTTGGCAAGCCAGTCTGACTTGTGAGTTCGTACAAACGTGCCTGTCGATCCTCTCCTGTTTCTTTGTCGACACCCATTAACGGGTGCAGAGCCCTGATGATCGGAACTTCTTTTACAAAACATATGTTCTTGAGCGCTTCTGCATATAACGCTTGGACCCCAGGCAAAAAGGTTATGCGTGTTCCCTCGGTCATCCCCTCGGCTTCGTCGAGAGATATAAAGTGGGGGCTAGCAGGTGTATTTTCATTCTTCATAGTTTTGTCTCGGTTAGATTTTGATTCATTGTAGCTGTTGCCGCTTATCTCAGGTCAGCATTCGACAGAACACTCGAGCTGCTAACGTAAACTACTGGGGTATATCCTGTCACTCGCGTCGAAACAGTAATGCCTTCAGCTAGACCATTTTTTTGTAAGTTCGAAAGTCGTTCGTGCGAAATTTTACAGCTGGGCAACCGCGAAATCAGATCGGCTTAAAAAAACAATAATTATCCTGCAGACAATCCGTGAACCATGGTTAGAAGCTCAAGTTTTGTTCATTTTTGTTAAGGCGGGTTGCCTGATGCATAGTTATCATTTCAATGGCCGGGATTAAAAATCTAAACACCTGTAAAACTAGTAGGCCAAAAGACGGAGGGTATTAGCAAAACAACCTCCATTGTGAGTTCGCTTACAAAACTTGAGTGAGAGGGGTGAGGTGGGTATAACGTATTGATGTCTGTCTAAAGACTTTATCGAAGCTCGACTATGTAAGTTGTCGGAATAAAAATTTACTAATAAGAGGAGGACATTGTGACGGAATACTCAATGCCGAATGTGTCAAATAATTTATCTGGTCAGGTAGCTTTAGTTACAGGAACTACATCAGGGTTGGGCAAGCGGTTTGCTCAGGTTATCGCCGCGAGTGGCGCAAAGGTTGCGGTCACGGGGCGAAGAATTGATAGGCTAGAGGCACTGGCTAAAGAAATTAATGCTGCCGGGGGCACCGCAGTACCTATCCAATTAGACATGCAAGACAATGAGTCGATCATGAATTGTGTGGATCAAGCCGAAAAAGCCCTGGGGACTGTTACAATATTAGTTAATAACGCTGGCATTCCGGATGCGCAGCGAGCACACAAGATGTCGCTTGATCTTATCGATTCGGTATTTGACACCAACTTAAGAGGCCCCTTCGTGCTCTCCTGTGAGATCGCACGTCGTTTAATAGCTGCCGAAAAACCTGGCCGGATGGTCAATATCTCTTCGGTCGGCGGTTTTAATTACTCTGGAAATGGCGCCGCTCTCTACTCAATCACGAAATCAGCGATTGTTCGGATGACAGAATGTCTGGCAGTCGAATGGGCCAGATACAACATCAATGTTAACGCGATCGCGCCGGGGGCTTTTTCTTCTGAAATGATGGATGGAATGCTTGAAAGGTTGGGGGACATTGCCAAACATTTCCCTCGAAAACGGATTTGTGATCCAGCGCAAATGGATAGCACTCTCTTATATTTTCTGTCGCCGGCTTCTGAGGCTGTAACCGGCACTTATATTAAGATAGACGATGGGCAAGGTTCTAGATAATGCTACTAAGCTACTGACAGCCCAAGACAATCGGGCTGTCTCTCTGGTTATCAGTCATAAGGCACAGACCCCCTGTCGGTAAGGGCCCTCTTTGTCTCTGGATTGTGGCTCTAAGGTCGGAACATAATAAAAGAGAAACATTCTCCATCTACACAATTACACTTTCGACGGCCTACACTCAACAGAACCTAATATCAAAAGACCCCAGATCTTAATCTAGTTTTGGGGATTTTAGACCCTGAATCTCTGCAGACTCTCCCTCTATCTACTCATAGCACCTGACGCTATACGCCCATAATAGAAACAATGTTGCTGTTGTTGTGGGGTTGTTGATCGGCGCACTGGATATTTATTGCGAAAAAAAACTAAATCCAAATTACGGAAATAAGAATGATTATCATTTACAATTATTGCCGAATTTGGTCTATTAAATTGATCTGACGTTATAGTGAGGAAGTCATAATGAAAAATATCAATCTAGTCTATGGAACGATGAACGGCGAGGCAAAGTTTGTAGCTAGCGAATTATCAAATTATCTAACTGAGAAAAGCGCAAATCATCCCCTCTACGAGCCTATAGAGTTGAGCGGGTGGACTCCCCCAGAAAACGAACTGCTTATAATTGTTTGCTCGAGCACAGGTTACGGTGATCTGCCAGATGAAATCTATCCATGGTTTCTCGAATTAGAAACCAAAGCTCCCTATCTACCAACACTCGAATATGGCTTAGTTGGCTTAGGCGATTCAAGCTATGACATCTTTTGCGGTGCTATTGTTCAATTCGAAACTCTGCTAGCAGACTTAGGCGCTACTGCGATTCAACCGACCCTAAAATTAGATGCTACTGAACATTACGCGCCAGAACGAGATGCAGAAAAATGGTTATCGGATTACGTAACGTCTCTCTAACTAATCCACTTTTTATATTCGTCTGGACATTTCATTTTCTAGGGGGCTAGATCTTCCAACCCTCTTCCGCCTCCACAACTACAAGCCTATAAGCCGGCATACAACGCGCAAAAAGAACCGCGGCCGCCGGATATAAGATCGCATTAGTTACAGCTAACGAATAATGCAGCGAATTATCATTCATAAACACATAATCGGTAAACCAAGCGACACAGCTTATGCCCAACGCCATGCCGAGAATGCTAGTGCAAAAGATGTAAATTGCTGTCACCTGACCGCGCATACGATTAGGCGTGATCAAGGTAAAAGACGCTGCCAGTACGCCAATGTACGCCGCACTCAAGACCATACCAGGACCCAATAACAAAAAGGTAAGGGCGGGGCTACCGGCAAGGGGTGCGCCTACCACAAACGGTATGGCGATTATCGATGAGTAAAATACCGTCCGCACAAAGCCATCTGTCTGCCCACGCGCTACCATTCTCTGAGCCACCCACGCTGCCCCCATGACGCCTAAGGACCCGCAAACAATCATTATGGTCCCATAGTAGAGGCCAATATCCGTTTTCGACATATCATAAACCCGAGATAAGAATTCGGGATACCACGCCGCATTACCGTAGCCCGCCATGGCCAGCATCGAGGAGCCTAAAAATAAATTGACGTACATGCTCTTGCGTTGCCATAAATAGCCAAACACCATACGCATAGGGAACGGTTCATCTTCCGCGCCCACGCCAGCCATAGAGGCCGGTACGCCCTTACGTGTAGGTTCTGGAATCGTCAACAACAACAGGCTAAGCAGCACACCCGGCAAACCCACGGAAATAAGCGTTGCCTGCCAAGGCAATAATTCGCCAACAATTGGAAACACCAGAGCATCTAGGTTGCTATAATAATCATACAGCAGGCCTCCTATAAGTAGGGCCATCCCGCCTCCTACCTTTACACCTAACTTGTAGGTCGCTATAGCGTAACCGAAGTGTTTTGGTCGAAAGCTATCGGAGATTAACGAATAAGCCGCTGGCGCCAAACCAGCTTCCCCCGCGCCAACGCCCATGCGAGAAACAAACAACTGCGCGAAACTCTTCGACAACCCACCAGCACAGGTTGCGAGGCTCCAAAACAAGACAGAGCCAGCGATTATCGCTCGCCGGGAAAAGCGATCTGCCATCCGACCAAGGGGAAGACCGGCGACCGCATACATGATCGCAAAAGATGAACCCATCAGCAGACCATATTGGCTGTCTGTGATTTCAAGCGTGTCGCGGATTGGACCAACAAGTAGGCTTAAAATTTGCCTATCGAGGAAAGATAATACATAGGCAGAAAACAATAGGGACAGCCCATAATTGGCACTTGCCAACGTTGGATAGTTGTCCAAATCGACCTTTGTAGATTGCTTGTTCATGATCCGATAATCGCAGGAGCATTAGGCTGCGCCAACCAATTAATTGCCTCTATTAATAAGAAAGCTTGGTCCAAGGGTTTGTCTTTTTCCACCTGGAAACTACTCCATTCTTGGCTCAACCGTTGAAAACGAATGAGGGCCATTTTTGGGTGACAAAATCTGAGTTTTTAACTGTTCGATCTTAAAATTCTAATGGCCTGCCGCCGAAAATTCGAGAAAGTCCAAGGAAGTCCTTGGACCAGGTCTATCACACGCGATAGATGCGCTCGGCCGTACCGTAAAATAACTGGTGCCGCTCCTCGGCGCTAAACGAAGCCGTAATCTTTTTCATCGCATTCCAATACACGTTGTAAGAAAGAGACAGTTTATCGACCGGGAAATTACTTTCGAGCATGCAACGACCCGGGCCGAAAGCATCTATCGTATGCAGGTAGTAATCGCGATGAGCCTTGGCAACCTCATCGGAGGAAGGCGGCTTATCTTGATTACTCCAACCAAAGCCATTGACTGGCATCGCCAAGCCGCCTACCTTCACCACTACATTGGCGCATCTCGCCAAACGATCAATACTCAGTTTCCATTCGCTGACCACTTCTGCGGCCTTACCTGCGAAGTCTCCGACACCGCAAGGCGTGCCGAAATGATCGAGGACAATCGTAGTTTCCGGCACGGCCTCAGCCAACTCGGCAAAGGCCTGATTTTGAAAGTGATAGTGCCAAGAATCAAAGGTGTAACCCAATTCGCCTAGTAACTTGACGCCGCGACGAAAGACCTTTCGCTCGAACAGGTTGGCGTGGGGAGTGGCATTAATCCAACCTAGATTCCTACCCGGGTCATGCGCCCCACCGTGTCGAATGCCGCGAAAAAAACCTGCCCCTGCATCTTCATGCGCAATCAGCACCTCACGAAGCAAGGCTTCGTCTTGATCCAAGTCAACGTGCCCAACGATACCGGCAATCTCTGCCTTGCCTTGACCTCTACTGGCCAGCGCTAAATCTCGAACGAATTCGGTTTCGCCAACCACCTTCAAATGAGCCGGCCCAGAAGTGCGATATTCGGCACCACACTCCATAAAAACAGTCTTAACGATGTTATGCCCACACTGGGTATCTTCCCAGAGATCTTCCAATACATAGGTCGGCAAACCACTTCTTCGCCACAAGTGATGGTGGGGGTCGATGATTTCACGCTGCGGATCAACCACCTCCTCAGAGGTAAGGTTCAACCATTCGCGTTGTGTTTCACTCGTTAAAGCCATTGCACTCTCCTCAATGCCAATCTATTTAATGAGGGTCTATCTAGTTTTGAAACTGTCGATAAATTTTCACCATACCGAGTGTAGGCACAACTAGCCGAGTGCAAAAGCAGCTCCGGTTTAACCGATAGCCGCAGCGACTCGGGAACATCAAGTTCCATCGCTAACCTCAGTATTCATATCAAAGCGGGCAATTCTGTCGCCATGCGCAGACCCAAACCAGATACTTTTACCAACTGGCATTGCTACGGTGCCAAATCCGAATATCGCACTATCGAACCTCCAAACGTTTTTCTCGCTCAGATCTTTAAGATCTAGCTCATAAACTGAAAAAGGCAAGAAGCAATTAACCGAATCTGCCGGACAACCCTCGACATATTCCATAATAGTCATATCGTGTTTAGCTGCCCATACCGACCCATCAGCCAGCGTCAGATTATCTGCTCTACCGCCGCGATGGGTGGCAAGCACCTCACCAGAAGCGATATCGAGTTTTGTAGTTTCGCCAGAAAACCAATAATTCACATAGAGTGTGTCTTCCGCATCGTTGATCAGGATCCCATTGGGGAAACTGCCCTTGGATCCAGCAACCGGTTGAAAGCCATTATCGGTAGACCAATACCAAACAACTCCCGTGTCCTCGCCGGCAGCACCCGCCGCGAGCAGCTCATCAAAAGGCATAGTGATGTTGTACATTTCCGTCGCGTAAAACCCGCCTACAGCATTTAACGCCACATCATTAAACATAGGTTGCCGAGCTCCAGACTCGATAACAGGGGACTCGGCGCAACCTCGCCAAACTAGTTGCCAACTCGATTCGGTTGGCAGCAGTTCAAAAAGCTCAACTGTTTCTTTGGGCAAGTGATTAGTCACAGCGACCATATGCTTACCATCAACACGCTGGTTGACATCTAGACCGTGAGTCGAAAAGTCTAGCGTGCTCCGCTTGCAACCAGAGTCACCCCAGGTATTTTCCGCCAGCACGATCTCAACCGGATTTCTCTGCATGGTCGATAGTTCAATAATAGACATTTCATTTAACGTGGACTGGGGAATTCCGCCAAATCCGGTAGCCAACAAAAATTCACTATCTGGCGTTAGGGCTAAGTCTTCAGGGTTCTTAAAACCACACCAAACGGAAAACGTCTCGTCTGCAGCACACGGCTCTATCACCGCCGATTTAACGGCTTTTTCCAACTCGCCTGAAGATGGCTTATCGGAATCCGTGCCGCACCCGCCAAGGAATGTCGCCATGGCCAATATGAAAAAACTGATTTTCATTTTATTACCTCTCATCATAGGTGTTACGAATAATTAGCACTGGAAATCAGCACAAATACCATCACGCAGGGTTGATCGCTGCAGTTACGCCAGGCATGAGCCGTGGCGCGCTGCACGACGATATCTCCTTGAACAAGATTTATCGAACCAGAGTCAAGTTCCAACGAAATCTCTCCCTGCAACACAATCCCGTAGTCAATTGTTGGCGTGGTGTGCATACCGGGTCGCTTGTCCTCCATTGCTTGCCCGGTGTTGAAGCGCGAAGCCGATGCGCGCAACTTCTCTGGATCATAAGCAGTGCCGTCGTTTGGCCTGAAAGTGAATACGCGTACCCTGGATCCCCCTGGAGGTGGTTCTAAGTCAAAGGCTTCCGCGGCTGCAGGGTCGGTTTCTGCACTTATTTTGGATGAGGTGGGGTCGTCGACCCAGATTTCTTCATTTAAAAATGCACCAAGATCGACTACCCCAGGCGTTGGACCGTCGTGCTGAAAGTAGGATTTTCCGTCTGCATCATTTGCGGTAACAATTCTTCGTGCTGGCATGATGTTCCGTTGTCCTCTTATTTACTCAATTTTTTCGCGGCAGCCGTTTTTAATAACTGCTAGTTTATTCTAAGAATCGGGCCTCCATGAGAGAAGAGCAAGGGACCAACATGAAAAGCCCTGGCAAAGCGAAACTGCTATTCGCAGCGCGCTATTATGCACCACAACTATTGAGCCGCAGCTCGCTGTTCTTCCGTGCCTTGCCCGCCACGAATCAAACGCCCAGGCAACTCACCGGTATGCGCCCCATCACGATACGTCACCACACCACTGCAAATAGTGGTGCGATAGCCGTCTGCACCCTGAACCAAGCGCTTACCCCCGCCGGGAAGGTCGTAGACCATTTCCGGTTTGAGTAGTTTTAAATTATCGTAATCGATGATATTCAAGTCCGCCTTGAATCCAGCCTGGAGCAAACCGCGGTCGTGAAGTCCATACAACTCCGCAGTATCCCGGGTCATTTTGTGCACAATAAATTCCGGCGACATAGTCGGCCCGCGCTGCCGATCTCTAGAGAAGTAAGTCAACATATAGGTCGGAACACTAGCATCCACCAGCACGCCGCAGTGAGCGCCGCCATCAGACAAACCGAAGACACTGCGGGGGTCTTCAATTAGCTTGCGCTGACCTTCCAAATCTCCGGCATAACGACCAAACAAAACTAACAGTGGCGTGCCTTCTGCCATGGTGTCCATAACAACCTCCATGGGGTCCTGATGTTTTGCAGCAGCAATCGATGCCACACTATCTGCACTTGAAGGCTCGTAACTCAGCGACTCATCCATAACCCAAATGGTTTCGTAGTTATTCATCATGCGCACGGCATCTTTGTTACGCGGCAACATTTTTTCTTCTTCCAGAATACGTTGGCGGAATTCAGGATCTAACAATTTTTCTTTGCGTTCTGCCAAAGACAAGTATTCCACTTCGCGATAAGCCGCGTGTTGACGCATAGGATTAATAGTGCCTTCCAAAGTCATCAAGATAGAGGCAGGACGCGCACCCACTTGAGGTCGCAATGTCAGGTCGCTCTTTTGCAGTTCATTGGCCAAGGCCCAAATTTTTTCCGACCCCACCGTCGTAAGCGTAGTAATAGGCCGGCCCGTAGTGCGGACGATCTGCTCGATCCATTTCAGTTCGTCTTCGTGTTCTAGCCAGTCTGAAATAATTTCAATGGTGCCGTGATCTAATCCGGCGAAAGCCTCGCCAATGGTAAGCATTTCATCCGCGGAAGCGTTAGTACCGGGAATGAGATTACCGGCTTTATCTAAGTGACCGTAAAAGCGCGAAGTAGAGAAGCCCAAAGCGCCTTGGCACAGCGCGTCTCGGGTAATGTCCCGCATAGCGCTCATGTCTTGTTCAGTAGCATCTTCATAGCAACGATCACCCATAACATAGTGCCTTACTGCAACGTGCGGCACCTGCGTACCTATATCCACAGCATAAGGGGTATCAATGGCATCCAAGTATTCAGGGAAAGTCTCCCAGCCCCAGGGAATACCGTCGTGAAGAGCAGTGCCAGGAATATCTTCAACACTTTCCATCAGCGAAATCAGATCCCCCTCAGAACCAGGACGCACGGGCGCGAAACCAACGCCGCAATTACCCATAACGACTGTGGTTACCCCATGCCAGGAACTGGGGGTTACTTCTTTATCCCAACAAACTTGACCATCGTAGTGGGTGTGGATGTCCACAAAGCCTGGTGTAACTAACAGCCCACTGGCATCAATGTCCTCTTTGCCTGGGCCTAAGCTACCCACTGGGGCAATGGCCGTAATCTTGTTGCCATCAACAGCCACATCACCTTGGTATCGAGGCTGGCCTGTGCCATCAATAATCGTCGCGTTTCGAATAGTTAAGTCGTGCATGTTTAGCTCCCCAGCATCTGCCATGTTTTGTCAGCGTGTCTGCACCGACTCTTTTCTTGCGCGGGCGTGACATTGCAGTCCTAGACCCAATTTTACGTGACGGTTAAATAGCCCGCGCTGGTGAGGCCGCCCCGTCGACGCAAAACCAGTTTAATTATCGCTGCTTTGGAACACATGGGAATCCGATGTTTCCAGAGCGCGGATGCAAAGTTCACCCAATGGTATCAGACAAAATCTAGAGAAAGTCAATAGTGGAGCGGCCGGCTAAAGCGGACTAAAAAGAATTAAAGCGGTGCTTTTAAAGATGCTTTATGCAAACTAATTCCTTGGTGGAATATATTAAAATTGAAATATTCTTTGGACGCGCGAATCTTCCAGGTTTCTAGTAGCGTTCTTAGACGCCTTCAGAATAAATAGACAGAAATAGGACGAAGCTATGATTGACCAACTTTACTCAGCAGCAAGCGCCCAGCAGTCCCCCGCAGACATGCAGGAAGTCAAACGAAGCCTTCCACTGCGCCGGATAGATGAGCATGCATCAGAATTCGAACGATCTAGACAAGCGAGCAAGACTTGGTCCATGGGGCAGGATTAAACGTTCCCTGCGTTAGAGATACGGAAAAGGTCGGTTGGTATTTGTTAAGCCCCAAGCTTAGGTTAATGCCCGCCGGTGCTTTCTTATCTATCATTAGCCAGGCGGCAGAACCAGAATAAACTTCCAGCATCAAGAGCCCCCCTTAACGTTTTTGATACTTAAAAAGCTTCGTTCGCCTCCCAGGAGTCTTACCTCGCTGAGCGAGAACCAAGTAGAGAGCAACCGGCCAACGTGTGCCTGAGTACGGCGACTCGACATCAGCATCCTCAACCCTGCCAAATGCGAGACACTTGTTACTCTGGATTAAACCCTTCAGCAAATGCCACAGAAGCGGTCGATCCTTCAGTTGTTGTAGCTCTCGACATTCTCAGGCTTAGGCAAATTAACTGTTGAGCGATCATAAGCTCAAGCGCGAGTGAGTGTTTGCTCATTAACCATTGCATCCAGTTGCTTCTGTACACCCTTGGCCCAACGCGGGTGAGTCAGTATCCAGAACTTCTCCTCTTTAATGGCTCTAGCAACGAGCTCTCCTACCTCATCGGGGTGCATGCCCTGCTCCAAGGCAGACTGGATATTGCCCGCCAACTTCCCGGCCTTTTCAGTATCATTTTTTGGCTTACCACGGCCCGGACGATAATCGACCGAATGGCGGCTAATATTCGTGTTGATAGGTCCCGGGCATAACACTGATGCTCGGACATTGCTTTTCTTGGCACGAAGCTCCCGCTCTGTGGCCGCCATCAATGCGACAACACCGTGCTTGGCAACATTGTAAGCGCCCATCATCTGAGACGAGATCAAACCTGCCATCGAAGACGTTGCATTAATATGACCTTCGCCCTGAGCTTCTATTAGAGGCAAAAACGTTTTCACTGCATATATCGGTCCCCACAAGTCGACATTGATGATCCATTCCCAGTCAGACAGCTTAAAGTTAAGAGCCGACGTTGGGATACCAACCCCCGCGTTGCTGCAAACTACATGGACAGATCCGAAACGATCCATGGTCGCCTCGGCCAGACGTTCAATATCTTCAAGCTTTGAAGCATCACAAATTTGGCTTACAACAGTCACTCCCGCATCCAAAAATTCTTGTTCTGCGGCTCGCAAGAGCTCTTCATCTAAGTCAGCGAGCACCAACTGCATACCGCGCTTCGCAAAAGACCTGGCCATGCCTAGCCCAATACCACTGGCTCCACCGGTAATGACCGCAGTTCGTCCGGAAAACTCCTGCATCGTCTACCCCCTAAATTATTCACGTGTTGTGTTTACAAATGCTGATTGAACAGTACTTATTTGCTCCGTCGACCAACCCAGCCACTGCTTAAGTACTTCCTCGTTATGTTCGCCTAGATGCGGCGCTCCCGCTCTAACTTTTGACTCTAGGTGTTTGTACTTGTATGGCGACGAGGGAATCAATCGCTTTCCACCTGCGCGGTCATCAACCTCGGCAATAGAAGTTCGCGCTTCAACGGAGGCTAACTTTTGGACATCAGATGCCTGCCTGACATCACCCCAAGCGATATTCATTCGATCGAGCGCATTAATGACCTCCCCCCTGTTGCGGCAGGTCTTTGTGAGAAAATGTTTAGAGGCAGCACGACGGGCTTTAATTTTTTCGTCGAGCGAAACGTTTTGCACCTCTTCAAGACCGTCGCTGACGTTATAAATTGAGTTGAGTAATTTCCAAACATATCTGAATTCACCCGCGAGCATGAGCAAACCTCCCGAGGTTTCATACACCTCATTAGCCACACCCATTTTTTTTCCTTCAAGGGCATAATGCATACCGTCGTTTGTCACGATCGTTGCATCAACCATGGAAATCTCTACATGGTCTCCTCGCCCCGATTGCTCCCTTGCGTATAACGCTGCCAGGAGACCAACCAAGCCATGCATAGCAGCATTAGTATCCGCGACAGATAGCGGCAACTCGGTTGGAAACGCACCAGTTAAATCTGCTTGTCGAGCTATCAATCCAGTCTCTGCATGAATGATGGGCGCGTAAGCTGCTCGGCGGCTATCTGCATTGTTTGAGCCAAAACCGGAGATAGACAACATGATTAAGCGCGGATTTATTTCTGCCAACGTATCGTAATCAAGCCCTAGACGTTCCATGACATCCGGCCGAAAGTTTTCAATGAGCACATCTGCCTGTGCCAGAAGTGACTTTGCTATCAACACGCCTTTAGGGTGATGTAGGTCGACCGAAATGTTACGTTTCCCTGCATTCTGTTGATGATAATAACCAGAGATACCGCTTCGTTTGACACCCCAGTGTCGGCTAACGTCACCTTCTGGCGGCTCGAGCTTCACAACGTCGGCGCCCAGATCACTTAGCATTCGCCCCGCAAAAGGTCCCGCTAAAACACGCGATAAATCTAAGACTTTAAGCCCAGTGAGTGGAAAACTCATCCCTTACTCCAAGAGTATGCCGATCAAGTTTTTCTTGCGGCTAAATGAAAGTTTTTTCGCATCTTTTCGCGCACCAATCCTTGGTGTTCGAAATACTGCCTAAAACCCCCATTATAATTCCCGTCCTGACGTCGTTGCTCGTTGCCCTCAAAATTATAATAACCGGGCGTGCATTCCTCTGAACGACTTGTCTTACCTCGATGCTCAATGACCTTCTGTACCCACCACTCCTCCGCTTCGTCACTGACATCAAGCGTATGATGACCGTTAGCGCGAACATAGTCGATACAAGCAGCAATATGATCGCCCTGTGTTTGTAGCATTTCCGTTAGGTTAAATTGAAAAGAAGCTTGATATCCACCCATGATGAACAAGTTCGGGAAACCGGCTGTGTGTATACCCAGCAAAGTGCGAATTCCGTCGGCGTACTTATCCTGTAGATTCACACCTTCAGCGCCAACAATATCGTTGTATATACCCGTCTGCTGAACCTCAAAGCCGGTTGCGTAAATCAGCAGATCTA
>MDSY01087947.1_pt1 | contig 19928 bp, 12 predicted proteins | sample 811131 | NCBI WGS metagenome assembly MDSY01 (sample SAMN05326643, study PRJNA326480) | marine metagenome | isolation source: seawater | place: Atlantic Ocean: South West | collected 2010
AGTGGTGCTCCTTCGACCCATACGTCGAAGTCACTGTCACAATAGCCACAGATTTAAACGAACGCACGCCGCACAGACTATCACTTTTAGACGTTCCAACTTGTTTGCCACAGTTGTGTCCAAGCCGAAGTGACCCTGGAGGGCTCTGGGCTTAGACTTCAAATCTAAGGGGGCTTAGCGGCCCAGTGGTTCAACTCCACCTCATCGGCGATTTTTTTGGGCTGGGCTACTCATTACAAGACTGAAGGCATCTAAAGTTCCTTCCCTAAGACGCGCAGAACGAACATTCCTTTTAGCGTCCCCCAAAATCCCCTCTTTTCTTTCAGCAGCTCTGAGAGCGCGACGAAGTGCGGCTCAAGGAACTTTATCACGATTTGGACGTACGGATCGCAGTGTTGCTTCAAGTACGAATCATACGTCCCACCTATGAACCCTCCAAACACTTGCCAGAACAGAAAGAAGAACAGAAAAACAATCCCGACGGAGAGCGTCCCCGAAAAAAACGGGTTGGCGTCACACCATTTATCCAACTTGCGAGTCAAGCGCTGCAGCGGATCGGCGCCCCGGCCGCCGCGTCTCTTGCCTTTCGCGTTGGGACGGAGGCCCTGTAGGGTTGATGATTAGGGTTAGGGTTTAGGGTATAGAGTAGGTAGGGTTAGTGTGTGAGAAAGAAAGGGCAAGGACGCGTAGGCATATATATATATATATATATACGTGCAAAAAACATCCATCAGATTTCGGAGGGGCTTTGTGTCGCCCGCGCCATCATACGTGCGGTCGATAAAGATATTCCACCGTTACTTTTCGCGTCGTTTTTTACTGACACCTCTCATGTGGAAAGGGTCAGGGGTAACGCGCGGCTTTTATTCGCGTGGCGAAAGGACATACGGTATCGTGAAGGGACTCATCGGGGACGCGGCTGGCTTGATCCCCGGGGAAACGAAAAGTGGAACCCTGATGGTTGGAGAGTCACGAAACACAGGTCATCACGGCGATGACGATCGCTCGACGTCAATGGCCAACCAGACTCTAGACTTGTTGACGTACTCTCGGTCCTGCGGCGGGCATGTTTCCGTTGGAACCGTGTAACCGTGCGGCGTACTGGAAAGTGTCGCGTTGGGGACGGCCAGGTTTGTCATCCGTGATTCTCTGCGATCAAAGTTCACGCTTCATCGAGACAAGTCACGGTTTTAAAGAAAACAAAGCCTATCAAGAAGCGCATTTTGAGCCTGGTTTTGGGGTCACGAGCGTTTTTGGTTTTTCCCCTATTTTTCGTTCCCGTCCGAGACTTCGCCACGCCATTCGCGTCGCGCACCGAACGCACGGTAGGCGACGCGGTGGAGGCGCGCTCGTGTTCAGACACGCGCGCGCAAAGCACTCGAAGTGAACGGCGGTGCTTTGAAGTGAGCGTCGGGTGACCGTCATTCCAGGGCCAGGACGTCCGCGCCGGCTCCGAAACCAAACACGACAGCTTTCGGGACGTGCTCAGATTTGGGACGGGACGAGTTGCAGTTGGAGTTCAGGCTACGCGACAGGATGCCCCCCAACCCAAAATTCGACCGCGGCTCGTTCACATCGAACCTGTTGATGGACAAGGAGAAAACCGTGCCGCGGGTTTCCGCGACCGCGCTCGCGGCGAAGCTCTCCGGGGCTAACCGCGTGAGTGGCACGTCTCGAGATTCAGGGAAGCCCACCTTAGGCCGGGACACCGCCCCGTCAGTGCTTCGCCTCGGTAGACCAACACACGTTCCTTGTTTAAAATTCGACGACGCACGCGTTGAGAGCAGTTTGACGGTACCGCTGCGCGTGCAGAACGACACGCCGCACACGCAATCCGCCCAGTTCGACAAGGTTCCTAGGGAAGACGGATTCCTCATCGATCCCGACCGCGTGGTGTTGCCCCCCGGCGGTAGCGCCGTGGTGCGCGTAACGTGGTGCCCGTCCACCCAAACCTCCACAACGTACAACAATACGCTGAAGGTGAGTATTGATGACGGCGAGGGCGACATCGGGCGTGCGCGCAGAGGGTCGAAACAAGCCCTGGAGGTGTTGCTAAAAGGTTCTCGCGTCCAAAAGAAAGCGGCGGTGTCAAAACTGAAGCAGAAAGCGGCGCCCGGCGGTTTGTCCTACACGTTCAACCAAACTGCGAACGCGGCGAGAAGAGCCTCGGTTGCGGCGAGTACCAGTGGCAATACTGGATTTAAACCTCAAAACTCTATGAGAATCGCGCCGGTCGGTAAGACACTTCGGTTGAGGAAAGTTGACGAGATTGACGATTCGAACGATGAACCCTTACCGATGACTAAACCCAAACACGCTTCCAAATTCGCGTCGTTTCGCACCGGCGTGTCGTTAGCCGGAGCCCGGGGAACAGTGTTCGGGGACTGGATCAACAGCATGATTGTGCCCGCTGTTGACTTTGGCGATGGAGAGGGGGCTGGGTCATCAAAGTCTGCGTCGCGCGCACGTGAACGACGCAATGCAGAAAATCTAGCGCGCGAACGGCTGTGGAGTTTGTACTCGAGTGACTGCGAAGTGCGCGAGGTGATTCTACGCGTCGAGGCGCAGATTGACGAAGGCCGGTTGAAACTCAGAGGCGCGGGCGATGGCGCCGAGAATGACCACAACGCGTTGATCAACCAGAAAAGCGCCGGGTCGTTCATGGACGACGTTTCGTTGCGGGAAAAGTTTCGCGACGCGCTATCGAGTTACTCGCTGTTTTGGCTGCACGCGGTGGTGGACGTCGTCGTGGGGGAAGGTAGTCTGGAAGGAGATGTGTCTGTTAAAAAAGGCAAACAGTCTGAGAAGAAAGAGCGCCAGATGTTGGTTGATGCGTTGATGAGAGACAGTGAAATCAACCTACTGTACGGCTCAGAAGGCAAAGGTCTACCTCCGTACGCGGAAGGGTACTCCGAAGCGCTAGCCGGCACTGTTTTGAAGCGAACTTTGTTGATGGCGTTTCTCCTGGACCGAGCGCAAGCGGGGGTGTCGGACAAAACGCCGTTGCTGTTCCGGGTCCGACAAAAAATCAAAAGCACCTCGGAGTTTGTGCGACATGCGCTGCAAGCTTCGTGCCACGGCGAAGGTGACGTTCTTAGGCGATTGAGCCACTACGGGTACAAGTTACACTATGCGCAAGACCCGATTGTTGAGTTTGATTTTGGTGTCAAAAACATCGCCGTCGATCTCCGGGATGGCATCCGACTGTGTCGGTTGGTGGATTCGCTCGGTGATTTATACGGCGATGCCTCCGCGGTCACCAACGCCACGTTCCCCGCGAACGCTAAAGTGGTGAGAAGGAGGAACGTCGAGGTGGCACTTGCGACGGCTTGTAGTGCTGGAGTTTCTCAACTCTTAAACGTCGACCCCGAGGATATCGTCGACGGGAATTTCTCAGTCACGCTGTTTACCCTGTACCAGCTGCAAATGCACTTCTGTGGCCCGAAACGGTTGGGGGAGTGGCACGCTGTGCACCAGGAAACAGAGGCTTGGCGCGCCAAACGAGTACAACAAATCACGGATGGAAAAATTGCACGACGCTTTCACGGGCAAACCCTCGCGTCTGGTAAGGAAGACGAAGACGTTGAAAAAGTTGCAGACGGAGACGCAATCGCAGAGGCACTGTTCGCGGAGGAGCTGGCGGACGCGCAGATTTCGTCGGAAGGAGCCAGTGATGATAACGCCAGTGCCATCGACGACACCGTTAATGTACCCTCAACCGTTTCACGATGCGAAACCGCGCTGCTTCGCTGGGCGCGCGCGGTGACCTCCACGAAAGGCGTCGAGGTTGCTAACTTATCAACCGACTTTGCAAACGGCATCGCGCTGTGTACTTTGATCAACGCGTACGCCCCCGAGCTGATTCACGCACGGGAAATCACACGACCGGAGTTTTTTGTTGGAGCAGCGTTTGACGAAGCACACGCATCCGTCATCGCTGCAAACTTTGACGTCGCGAAACGCGCGGTTACTGCAATCGGCGGCGATCACGTTTCAGTCCCATTCGACGAGCGCGACGTACTGGACGCAAATGGGCCGGATAAAAACGTAGTGGCCGGGTTTCTTTTAGTGCTGAGGCAAAGGCTGATTGGACGGGCTGATGAGCAACACGCCGCTAGAGTAATTCAGCAGACGTGGTTGAAACAACGCCGCACGCGTTTCGAAGTGGAGGAACACTTGCCGTTAATATGGGCGTTTGAACGGCAATTGAAGGCGACGCGGTTGATTCAAAAGTTTGCGCGGGGATTTTTTGGCAGAAAAGAAGCGAGGGAAAGAGCCGCTGGTATCATATCGTGTCAAACCATGAGACGAGGCGCTGTGGCACAGCGTGAGTTACAAACAGCAATAAACGCGGTGACTACTATTGCGAAGTGCACGAGGGGGATGTTCGCGCGATACGAAGCGGGCGATCGACGGATGGCAACAGAAATTTGCCAGACCAGAATCAGAGGCGCTTTCTTCAGGAACAAGTTCTTGAAGCTCAAGGCGACTGTACAAAAGCTTCAACGTCAACGCCGAAGTTCTATTATCCGCAAAAACTTCGAGCAGTACCGCTCTGAGTACCGTGCCGCTACGAAAATCAAAGCAGCGTTCAAGGGCTGGTGCGTGTGGTACGATTACCAGGAGATGAGGGGGAAGGTGGTGGCGTGTCAGCGCCGTTTCAGAGCATCGCGGAAGATGCGAGTCGCGCGATCCAGGTTCACCGAGTTGAGAGCCGCAGCCTTGACATCACAGACTATCCGCAGAGCTACCCGCACTCGCCGTGCGTTTGTGCAAACACTCAACGCGACCGTCACCGTGCAGCGACACGTCCGCGGGTGGATCGCGCACGAGAACTATTTGGATGTGATGTGTTGCGTGTTGACGTGCCAGGCGCTGCGGCGGGGCGCGGTTGAGCGACAAAAGTTTACGAGTTTGCGATACGCGGCAGTCACAACGCAGAGGTTCGCGCGAGGAGTGATGACACGAAGACGCGCCGCTTGCGAAACGACCGCGGCGACGATGATTCAATCAGCTTACAGAGGATTCGTCGCGCGTGACCTGTTCTTAGAAATGCAACTTGAGAACACTGCATCGGTCATAATTCAGCGACACGTCCGCGGGTGGATCGCGCGGGAAGAGTACCTGGACGTGAAGGTCGCCGCGGTGACGTTCCAGGCTTTTTTCAGGGGCGCTGAACAGAGGCGGAGGGATTTAAATCTCCAAGAGGCATCTAACACATGTGTGCGTATATACAGGGAACAAGCTGCTGCGCGTGATGCGAGGTTGGCGCACGTGTCTCGCCAAAGAGTGCTCATTGAACAAAATGCACAAATTAAAAAGAGGTTGCAACGGGAGGAGGTTTCGAAACGCGAAGCGGCGGCGCGGGAGTTGGCCGCGGCGAGGGAAGCGGATGAGGCACACGAACGCACTTCTTTCGCCGCAAACTTGAGGCGTGCTGCACAGCTGGAGGAAATGGAACGCGAACAGAAATTACTGGAGCAACAAGAACGCGCTTTGGCGATTGAAAAGGGTAAAGCGCTCAAGGGTTTATTCAACAGTCGAGTCCAGGCGAAGACGCCAAAGAATTTGAATCCCAATTCCCTGTGTACTCCCACGAGAAAGTCGCTGGAAGCGAGGGTGGTGAAGGCGCGGAAACTGGAGTTTGATATGCTCAACGACAGCTTGGAGACTCGAGCTGCGATTGTGGTGCAAACGGCGTGGAGGGGATGGAACGTGCGAATGGATTTCATCGATTTCGCGTGGGCGTTGGTGAAGTTGCAAGCCGCGCATCGCGGCGCGGTCGCACGGCGCAGGTTCACTGCGCTGCGAAACGCGGCGGTGGCGTGCCAGCGCATCGCAAGGGATACACGACAGGCGCGGCGCGCTGCTCTACAATCGAAAGCCGCGACGTTCAGAATGCGACGTGTCTCGGGAAAGGCGCTACAAGCGGCCCCGGCTCGAGTCGCCGCGGTGCCCGCGCAAGCGGAAGGTCTCGAAGCGCGTAGGTCTCAATTAAACGCGCGAACAAAAAGAGTGCCTCGCGCGCCTTCCAACTCCATGCTCGCGTGGTCCACGGCGTCCTCCGTGGCCAACTCTTCCGAGGATGAGGAAGATTTTGTGGAAGACTTCGAAGACGAGCTTGACGGCGAGCCTGAAGACTCGGAAGAATACGCCAACACGTCGCAGGACTATTCTGGTTTTGACAACTACCACGACGGGACGTACCAAACAGAAGACCCGGGCTTCGTCGCCGCGTCGGACGCCGCGGACGCGCTGGCGTGCTCTAAATCCGTGGGCGACGTGCGCAGAGCTTTATTCGCATTGGCGCAGATGACAAGGTCATCCGCCTCCGCGCGCCAAGCCGCGTCCTCCCCAAGAGCGTTAAGAGCGCTGTTACGCACCATGCGCCGGTGCGACCGGAGTGATACGCACGAACCCGTGTTACACCTGGCGTACGAAGTTTTGGAAACGCTCTCGGGCGACGAAAACGGATGCGCTCAATCCGTGTTTGAAGCGCAAGACTCGATAGTAATAGTCACGGAGCACATGCAGATGTGCCGGGATCGGAGTGAAGTGGTTGGGGCTGCAGCAAGGACGTTGGCGAACCTGTGTGGCGACGAAGGACGGGCAAGAGTCGTGGCAAATGCCGAGCGAGGACGGGTCATCCGCCGCGTGAAGGGCATTTACGAAATTCTCAGAAACACGCTGGCAGCGCGGCGACACCAGGGACACACACAGCTTCGTTCGTTAGAAGCCACGGTGCGGTCGATGCGGGATTTAGTGGGACAGCTGGAGAGGTGCCAAGGCGAGGTGAGGTATGAACGACGGGTAAGAGTTGAAAAGGACTTTGATGTGAAGCCTGCGGTGTCCACTGAATTATCTGAGTTGTCAATCGCGGCGCCAGTTGCGTTTCGAAGTGCGCCGGCGAGGTTGACTTCGCGGCTGGGAAATAACAGACTCGCGACCGTAAACACTGCTGTTCACACGGTTTCGGTGGCGCAGAAGGGTCAGCCGAGTCGTCGTCCGCTGGAGCCCAAACAGGAAAGGTACGACGATACACGTATGACCAAACAGTCGGCGGGTTTCATTCGAAGAGGCGGACGCGATGACGAGAAAAGATCATCATTGCGGCAGGAAAAGGAAATCGGTTCACACCACACCGAGTTTCCCAACCCCTTTGCCTCCGGGTTCGGCCGCGTCCGGTTCGGAGCGAGGGATACCTTCGTGGGGTCGCCGATCATGTCGCCGAGGTACGTGAGGTAGGTAGGGAGAAAGAGGGATGGGGAGGAGGGAGAAAGAGACAGGGAAGGGAATGAATAGAAACTTGATATGAATCCAATACAATTGATATAAGTAATGCGATTAACAGCACTCCTCTTCCCTCACTAATTGACCACCTTCATGACGAAGTCCATCCCCAGGTAAAGCCGCACGAAATCCAAAAGGCACAGCACGAACATGCTGCTCCCCATGGCTTCCCAAAAAACTGCGGCGTACGTCTTTTTGGATTTAGCGTTTTCGTCCACTGTTAGAAACGCGGGAAAGCTCACTAGGAAGTAAACACCGTAAAAGGCGCTTCCTAGGGTATACGCCATATCCCGGTCATTGAACGTGTAGTACGGGAACCCGCAAATCGTCAGGGATTCCATGAACGCTGTGGTGTACGCCATGGTCGCGATTAATGCGCACTGGAAAATAAATCGAAATTTATCTTTTTTATATTCCTTCCGCACCCTTCGCAGCGCCACGTTACTCAGCACGTGGTAGAACATGAAGTACGCGTGTGTCATGAAATACAGGGCAATGGGGACGTCATTTAGGCGATGTGCGTCAAATGTATACTTCGCCTGTAACACCTGGTAAAAGTAATGCGTGTACCAGTAGTTTCCTATGAACGAGAAGATCGCAATCCATACATTGGCTTTGAAGATGTACGTGTCCTTTAATGGGCGGGTAGAGGTTTTACCTTCAGTAGATGTAAGGATATCTCCTTGTAACGGATACAGGTAAGGCACTAACACATAAGGTGCCGCACATCCACAGCAGTACACTATGTACCCCCATCGACCCCACCACTCGAACATCTTGAAGTAAATCACGATCCCAACGCTTGCAATCCAACACGCGCTTGCTTTTAAAATGAACAACTCAGCGTGGTGCTTGGACGGGTTTGAGGCGGGGTCACACAGCCAGAGGGAAGATAGGGTCTGTTTGTGAGCTCTGAAACCACTACTCGCACGCCTGCCCTTTCCCTTGACCGGGGTCAAGGTCATCGCCAGACTAAAACAAATCGCAAACAGCGTGGCGAAGATTTTGCCCATCGTGACCCACACCTCGGGGATGGAGGAAGACATCGTATGAGTACTCAGTCACACAAGAAACCGAGTGATTCAAGGATTTATTTGCAGCCCGTCGTTGAACAGAGACGTATCTGGACTTGGGTGCACGGCGGGATGTGACGTGCGACGGGGACTGTGAAGCGACGGAGGAGGTGATGACTAGACCATTCATGAAAACCTGCAGAGACTCGAAAACATTTTGGGATGACAATTTTTCAATCTCATCAGATTCGAACGCGCCGACTACCGGCACGCACTCCTTTCAACACACAAAGATGGCTGGTACGTTTGGTGACAGCATATCCGGTCCCCTTACATTTTCTCCGAAGTGGGTTGTTTATGGTCCGCACAGCTGTGCACAGCTGTGCACAGCTGTGTGTCCCATCGTCCCATCGCTTTTTGCATTTTAAAATCGATCGTTCCACCGACCCACGTCCTCGCTCATACATTCGCTCACCTTCTCTGATTTACCCACCATCCAGACAAAGGCAAGGACCCCATTCTCGACGACGAGTCCGAGGAAGAGGATGTTGATACTTCCGATGAAGAGGTGGAGGAAGAACAACCCAAGAAGAAACTGAAGGTTGAGAAAAAGAAGAAGAAGAAGAAGAGCGGGGATGACAGCGATGACGATTCCGTGAACAGTGAAGTGGTGGAGGACCTTTCGGGGGATGAGGTTGACACGTCGAACATCATCGAGGGTGGACGGCGGGCGAGGCGAGGAAGGCCCGTTTCCTTCACCTACGCCAACAACCTCGCGGACTCGGATGACGACTCGGACGAGGACTAGAAGATTGGTGATGGGTAGATTGGATTGCCAAACAGAAGGCTTTGTCAAAAATTTAAAAGCTGCGGCCGATTGCCAGCAGCAGCACGCGGAAGCACTCAAGTCCTAACTGCCCCGGTTACCCAGGGAGGTTCGAAGTCCCGACCTCTAGCGCACCTCAGACCCCAAACAACTAAACAACTAGTCCAAGAAAAATGCCAAGAAGGAAAAAAAACCAAAATTTGAGACTATTTTTCATTTGCCACGAGTTGCCACGAGTTGCCACGAGGGTGCCACGACGCGTAACGTACCGCCGACGAGCGACGAAATCTCGGACGCATCGAGTTTTTCTCCAGATGACTCGAAGATATTTATCTGTCAGGCCTTCCAGAACCGAAAAAAATCGATCGAATTCGTTTTGTCCCTCTTTTTAGACCACGGTGTTTTGAGTCATCCCTCGATTCCGGGAAAAATCGCATTTGGAAAGATTTGTTGTTCTGGAAGTCGTTGAGATTTTTTTTGCTTTTGGTTTCAAGTTGAACGGATAGTGATTGCTTTCAGGGTCAACCGCGAAACACTCTTATCAACTCAAAGCAACTCGAACCCTCCAGTTGTCCACTCTCGTTGTCGTGTCAATCTGCAAAACGCGGCACATCACGTGGCGCCGGGACGACGACGCTGCTGGACTGGATAAGAACACACGCGGGTTTCGCGGGGTTCGGTTAGGTACACGCGCACGCCTCCTCGGCACGGAAGGGGGTCGCGTAGGGTCACTCGCGGGACTCCGTGGACGCGGAATCCGGATCCCGCCGGCGACAGAGGTAGAATCTTAGACGCGAGGAAACTCTCGGTCGTGTTAACGTCGGGAACGCGGGTGGTGCATCGCGCGCGAGCAAGCGGACGCGTTTGGGTGCAGTAACGCTCGTGGACAAAACACAGAGCACGTGTTCCGTGGGTTTAGGGGAACCATAAGCGTCAAGGACTCACGCAGTACACGCTCGGGGGAAGCGCTCCATTACGCAAAAACCACCGGTTTCCCGCGAACAACACCTCGGGAATCCCCACGCGTCGTTCGCCTTCACGATGAAGCAACCTGAAGCCTCGAAGACGCGCAAGCCGTACACGATCACCAAATCGCGTGAATCATGGACGGAACGCGAACACAACATGTTCCTGGAAGCGATCAACTTGTACGTAGATAGAGACGAGCAGCACGCCCCAATCACCCCCTATGAAAACAAGATGCGCTGGCATAAACAACGGAGTGCTTCATGAAGCAATTTTAACAAACACCATGGTCTTCCCTTGCTGACGTAATCCCCCCCCTCTCCTCCCCCTCAGGTACGACCGCGACTGGAAGAAAATCGAAACCTACGTCGGCACGAAAACCGTGATTCAAATCAGAAGCCACGCGCAGAAGTACTTCCTCAAGGTACGTGGGGGTTACCCAGTGGCCAAACCTTGGTCATTGACAAAAGAGCGACGGCTATTTTTGGATGGGCGAAAGAGTTTTTTTCACGTTTGTTTTTAATGCCACGCTCGCGACTACTAGTATTAGTACTGACCTTCCTTTTCCCAACTTAAAACCCTGCAGGTCCAGAAGAACGGCACGGGCGAGCACATCCCCCCCCCGCGCCCTAAGCGCAAGAGCGCGCAGCCGTACCCCCAGAAGCAAACGCCCGTGGGACGGGAAGGAGGCCGGAGTAAGAAGCAAAACACGAACAACGCGTCGATGGGCGGTGGCATGGATGGACGCAATGGCCGTAACACGCACATGGGCTCGCAACATGTTGGCCCGTCCCCTATGGGCGGCCATGGGACGCAGATGGGCGGCCCCATGGAGTACGGCGGGCCTTTACAAGGGGGTGGGTTTCTAGTGCACCCGCGCGGGAGCGGCGGGTTGGGCGGACACGCTAATCACAACGGCAACCGCGACACGCGGTGGGTCCCCTCACCTGGGAGTTATGGGAGTTATGGGATGACCAACGTGGGTGATGGGATGCTGGGCAACCTGCAGGGCAGCATGGGTGGCAATGGAGGTGGGCACCCGATTCACAATTGGAACAGCAACGGTGTGGGTGGACCCAACAACAACATCCACCATAACCCCAACACCAACGGCGGCCGAAAACACCCGACATCGAACCCCGATTTCGTGGTCGTTTACACGTTCCTGGCTGGTTTGTTTGATCCTTCGAGACGGGACCACAAACGAACGTTGAAGCAGATGGCGCCCATTGACCGGGAAACCACGTCGCTGCTGATGCGCAATTTAGGCGCCAACCTGATGTGTCAGCGGATGTGGGAGGACCAGATTCAGCTCATTGGGGCGGGGTACCCTACTTTTGTGAACGCTAGTTATGACGAAAGGGGGGCGCTTTCTGGGGCGGCAGGGGGGCACGCGGTGACCAACAGCGCAGCCGTGACGCGGAACGACCCTAGCGATGGCTCCGACAACGACCCGTCCGACGAAGGGCAGCGGGGGGGGACTACCGCGAACGCCGCTGGTGAAGGGGACACGCGTGACGCTGAAGGTGCGGTGCACAGGGACTTGAAGGGCGAGCCGAGCGGCGTTGTTGTTGATGTTAACAATCAGGGGGTCGCGGACGGGAGCTACGATGAAATGCACGCCCGGGGCGAGAATGACGACGGGGGAAGCGGGGAAGGTCCGAGTGTAGACGCGGAGACGAACGGGACGGGGGGAGCTGGCGACGACGGCGGCGGAGACGTCGCGCCGATCAAACAATCGGACCCGCGCGACAACACGCCTTTAAGCGCGTGGACCGATGAGCTGGTTGCGCCTGAAACCACCGAGGGTGACACGAAAATCGAATCCGCGGTTTGATTGACCTTCCCGAATTTCTATAGGCAAACAGTCTCACAACCCGGGTGCGCCGTCCGCGTACCCTTACACCTTTAGCTGCACCGTCGACACCGGCAGACCGCGTCTCCACCTCGACGACATCGAATTACTGAGCGCACGCAGTGAAATACATAAGTACAATACATACAAACACACACTTACACGAGTAGCTATGAAGCTATACAGTACGAAAGAAACGAACGAGTGATGGCGTTCTTTGGAGAACAGCTTTGCTTCATTTACACAATATCTACGCTCTCTTTTTTCCATTCTTTCACCCCAACCGTCTAGGACAAGTACTTCGCTGCTTGTTCCATGAGAATCTTCGCCGAGGCTTTCGCGTCCAGGAACAGCTCGCCGACCTCTTCTAAATCCCCAACCGCGATCTCATCGCGGCCGTTGGTTTTCGCGAGCACCGCGGCGGGCGTCAAGAGCTGCACCGCGTGTCGCAAACTCGCGCCCTCGCCGACGTCGCCCAGGTACGCCAGGGACTCTTCATCAACCTTCAGGCCCTCCACGGTGGCGCGGACGGCGAGGATCTTGACCATCTCTTCGGGGGTGTACGGCAAAGTACGAATAATAACAAGCCTGTCAAGAAGATCCACAGGCACCCCATGCGGCGCGGACATGTCCGTCCCTTTGATTTCGCAAATCCCCCTGTTCGTTGCGAAGATGACGATTGGCGCTAAACTCGACTCGAGCGCTCGGTTCAGGTACGTAAAACACTCGATGTCCAGCATGTGCACCTCGTCGATGAACAGCACGCCTGGAACTAGCTCCGCCACCCCGGTATCAATGTACCGGTTCACGACTTTGTTGATTTCATGTCGCAGTTTCTCCGTGATTTCAGTCTTCTTCGACTTCATCATCGCGCCCATCACGCTCATTATATCCTGGCCCCCTTGCGGCTTGGCGTTGGCGCTGTCAAGATCGTGAAGCGTCACGTCCTGCACGATTTCTTTCTTCTTGTGCACGTCGCCCTTGGGGAGGGGGACGTATTCCTCGGCTTCAAGGTCGAACTCCGTGGCGTACGCGTCGCACCTGCCGACTCTTTTGACTGATCCGCTGTTTGCTTCAATGTAGATTACGTCGCCAACACCTACATTCTCTTTCTGCATGGCGTCGTAAATCGTGGGGTCGAGTTTCAGCTGTTTCGTCCCTTTGGCCGTTTTCAAACCGATCACGACATGCGACACAACCTTGCCATACCCACCGCCCGCGGACTCCGTCTCCTCAGGTGTCAACTCCGTCACTTCCCCCTCATAAACCTCCTTGTTCTCCTTGATTCGCAACCCAATCGCTCGGCGAAAGTTTTCCATCAGAATCTCAGTCTTCTTGACTTCAGAAGAGTACACCTCCGAGCCGACCATGGGGCAGAAAGGGACCTTGCTGCCTAACTCTTGTGCGATACCCAGCGCCAAAGCTGTCTTCCCCGTCCCAGGCGCACCCGCCATCAAAAGAGCCCTTCCGGCCATTTTCTTCTCCTTGATCATGTCAACCACGATCCCGCAAGCCTCACGCGCGTGTTCCTGCCCCACCCACCCCGCGCTCTCGTCAATAGCGTCGCCGTCATCCTTCAAACCAAGGCCCTGTGAGGTTTGAGAGGGGTATACGAAGGTCAGCATGAGGGGTAGCATGAGCGATGCTATGAGTATTTAGTCTGTAGAGCATCACCCCGACGACACAAGATGCTCATCTTGAATTCCAAGGGAAGTCAAACGTCGGCGCGGGCGCATTTGATTGACCACGATCGTGAGATCGCGGAGGGTATGTAGTCATCTTTATTTCCGTCAACTCACCTTGATGTGCGTGTGCGTCGCCACGCGTTGTTTCTTCGTCGTCGATTGCACCTCTTCGATCTTCATCGTAGCGGACGGTCCACGTTGAGGGGCGCCGAGAAGTGGGAGGCGATCCCGCCAAGTTCTGATGAAGACTTTCGCGCAGTTTTCGAAGCGAGAAATATCGACGGCCGAAATGACTGGAGAATCCGATGGTCTGTGAACCCTGAAATGTGCGAAAATCAATATCGCGGCTCGACCTCGTGAGGCGCTTTTCTATCTTGTTGGACCATCGACGCGTGCGGGTCTCCCGCCCTCGGCACTTCGAACGGCACGGCTCTCGCGCGCGTCGTCGCTCGAGCGTACCCCGAACACACACACGGGTGTAGGGTCCGCCTCCCTTCGTGTTCTTTTCGTTTCAGCAACACAACGTTCACGATCGCGATGTCGCACGCGTGCGTCGCTCCGGCGGCTGCCCTCGTCTCCGCCTCTGTCCGCAGGCAGGGCTCGCCCCTGAAAGCGCGCGCGGCTGCGAAGCAAGGTACGAGCAAGGCGTAGAAGACGTGTACGGGACGTGACAACATTTAAAAAACCCGGGACGAACCACGTACCGTACACACTGTTTACCCATACACCGATGCGATCCGCGTTGCGATGCGATCGTGAATCGCGAGAAGCTTTTGTCTGGTTTGATCGAAATTCATCGCGACGCGTCTCATGTCTTGATGTATCTCAGTGCATCTCATTGACCTTCAACTAACCCCTAAAAAACCATACAGTCCCTCGCAAGGTCTACACTCGCGCCTCCGCGGCCCCCCCCGCCGCCGCCGCCGACATCAATTGGGACGAGCTCGGCTTCGGACTAACCGAAACCGCATTCATGGTCAAGGTGCACTGTGAAATTGATGGGGAGTGGTCCGCGGTCAAGGTCGAGCCCTACGGCGACCTTTCCCTCTCCCCCGCCGCCGCGGTGCTGAACTACGGCCAGGGTATCTTCGAAGGCATGAAAGCGTTCCGCACCGTGGATGGGGAGGTTGTGTGTTTCCGCCCGGATCAAAACGCCGCGCGGTTCGCGGAAGGCGCGGGACGCATGTCAATGCCCCCCGTGCCAAGTGACGTGTTCGTCGATGCGGTGAAGAAGTGCATCTCAGCGAACCGTGATTACATTCCGCCTGAGGGGAAGGGGAGCCTTTATTTGCGGCCTTTGCTTATCGGAACCGGCCCTATCCTAGGACTCGGCCCGGCTCCGTCCTACACCTTCCTGGTGTACTGCTCCCCCGTCGCGAGCTACTTCAAAGGCGGCCAATTGACGCCAATCGATTTAGTGGTCGAGGAAAGTTACCACAGAGCCGCGCCTGGAGGCACCGGTTCCACCAAGTGCATCGGCAACTACTCCCCTGTGTTGAAAGTGCAGCTCGCGGCGAAAAAGGAGGGTTTTTCCGACGTCATCTACCTCGACGCCGTGAACAACAAGTACATTGAGGAGGTTTCTTCGTGCAACTTTTTTGTCGTCAACGGCAAGACAATCGCGACGCCTGCGCTTGGCGGGTCCATTCTACCCGGAATCACTCGTAAGAGTATTATTGAGCTCGCGAAACAGAAGGGATACACTATAGAGGAAAGAGACGTGTCAGTGGAAGAGGTGATCGCCGCGGAGGAGTGCTTCTGCACCGGTACGGCGGTGGTTGTCGTGCCGGTTGGATCGGTGACGTACAGGGGCGAGAAAAAGGTGTTCCAAGAAGGCGGCATCGGAGCCGTGGGGCAGTCACTCTACGACGAGCTCACGGGGCTGCAATCAGGCAAGGTGGAGGACAAAATGAACTGGCTGGAGAACATCCCGGAAGGGTTCCACAAGTAAGAATTTGAGAGAGCGAGGTGAGACACAGGTTGTGATTGACTTTTTATTTACTCTTCTCACTCAAAAACTCAAAATCAAGATCTCATCCATTTGGCATTTGGCGCTTCAGAGCCACCGATGTGGCCAGCCGAGCAGAGCTCTGCAGCGCGCCGCTTCGCGACCGCACGCACCTGCGCGAGAGAACAGCGATTCTCTCCCCCCGGTGTCCGCACGACACCATGGTGCGTACCACTCTCGAAATCACCGCATCTGCGTCTTTCAGCCCTGACCTTGTGTGATGCCTCGGCCGAAAGGGCATCGCCAAAGGAACGCGTATTTGCGATCGTCCGCGCTTTCGTGCGCGACGCGAGTGCTACCGAGGGGATGGTGTCCCTTCACTCCCGCCTGGAGCTACGGCGTACTCGTGACATCCTCGCGCGATGTCCAAGCCTACCTAGATGTTTGCCTCGAAACCCTAACCTCCCCCTCCAACTCGATCTCGCAGACCATGAAGCTTTACGGCAGCACGGGCAGGTCGGACCGAGTCAAGGCGGCGGCCGGCTGGGCTGGAGTTGCTCTCGAGCTCGTCCCGGTGAATCTCGGCACCGACAACAAAACACCCGAGTTTCTGAAAAAGAATCCATTCGGCAAGGTTCCTGTTTTGGAAACGGAGGATGGCACGTGCATTTTTGAGAGCAATGCCATCGCCCGGTTCTTGGTTAGCAGCACCCCGTGTTCCCTGTACCCTTCCAACCAGGTTTTGCGATCGCAAATCGACTCGTGGTGCGACGCGACGAACGCGCTCGACGCGATCGGCCCGAAGTGGTATTACCCGATTGTCGGAATCGGCGCCGCGCGCGGGCTCACTTTCAACGCCGACAGTGAAAAGGAAGCCAAAGCTGCTTTGAAGCAGTTCCTAACCACCGTTGAAACTTCTTTGAAAGGCAACGGCGGTAAGGCTTTGATCGGTGACTCCTTCACCCTCGCGGATATCATCACCGCGTGCGCGTTGGAAACGACTTACATGGCGCTGTACGCCGCTGAGGATTGGAAGGATTTTCCTAAAACGTTAACCTGGCTCGAGAGCGTTTTCACCGCGCCCGAGTTCGTCAAGGCCGTGGGTGTCGTGCCGAAGTGTACGAAGGCGATGGTTTTCGACGCTGCTGGACCGCAAGTCGCGCCTGCGCCCAAGCCATCAGATGACAATTCTGATTTAACTGACTTCAAATACTCCGTCAACGGGTGGCCCGCGCAAAAAATCCGCCAGACGTTTTTCGACTACTTCATCAAAAACGGACACACGTTGGTTCCGTCCTCGCCGGTCGTCCCTCACGACGACCCCACCCTCCTGTTCGCCAACGCCGGGATGAACCAGTTCAAGCCCATCTTTCTGGGTAAGGCTGACCCTAAGGGACCATTAGCAAAGCTGAAGCGCGCCACTGATACGCAGAAGTGCATCCGCGCCGGGGGCAAGCACAACGATTTAGACGACGTCGGCAAGGATACGTACCACCACACATTTTTCGAGATGTTGGGCAACTGGAGTTTCGGCGACTTTTTCAAGGAAGAGGCGATCGCTTTCGCGTGGGAGCTGTTGACTGAAGTTTATGAGTTACCGGGCGAGAACCTGTATGCCACGTACTTCGGAGGCGACGAGTCACAAGGCCTGCCTCCTGATTTGGAAGCGCGCGACATTTGGCTAAAATTCCTCCCCGAAAACCGCGTGATGCCCTTTGGGTGCGAGGACAACTTCTGGGAGATGGGTGACGTGGGGCCTTGTGGTCCTTGTACTGAGATCCACTACGACAGGATCGGAGGCCGTGACGCGTCATCGCTAGTGAACATGGACGACCCCATGTGCCTTGAGATTTGGAACGTGGTTTTCATCCAGTTCAACCGTGAGGAGGGCGGTGTTTTGAAACCCCTGCCCGCGAAGCACGTCGACACCGGGATGGGTTTCGAGCGGTTAGCGTCCATTCTTCAAGGCAAGCTTTCCAACTACGACACCGACATTTTCACGCCGATTTTCGATGAGATTCAGGCCATCACTGGTGCCGCTCCTTACACTGGGTTGCTCGCTCTAGAGGACGTCGGCGAGAAGGACATGGCGTACCGCGTCGTCGCGGATCACATTCGGACGCTGACGTTCGCAATTGCCGACGGCGCGGCGCCTGGATCCGACGGGCGCAACTACGTGTTGAGGCGAGTTTTGCGAAGAGCCGTGCGGTACGGCAGAGAGAAGCTCGGCGCGAAACAAGGGTTCTTCCAGAAGCTCGTCCCCGTCGTGGTGAAGAACTTCGGCCACGTGTTCCCCGAGATCGTGAAGCAAGAACAGAGGGTCACCGAGATCATCGCCGAGGAGGAGGAGAGCTTCGGGCGGACTCTTTTGAAGGGCATCGAGCAGTTCAAAAAAATCGCGGCCAAGGCGAAGGAAACGGGGAGCGACACGATTGACGGTCCGTCGATTTTCCTGCTCTGGGAGTCGTTCGGGTTCCCCAATGATTTGACTGAATTAATGGCGGAGGAGATTCAAATGAAAGTGGACACTGCTGGTTTTGAAAAGGCGTTTAAGGACGCGCAGGAGAAGAGCCGGGCGGGTGGCAAAAAATCAGGAGGTCCTCAGCTTCTGTTCGAAGCCGAAGCCACGGCTTGGTTGCAGAACAACTCCGTGACTGTCACTGATGATGCGCCGAAGTACGACGTTGGATCTACTCCCAAGAGCACGGTCAAGGCTATTTTGACGTTAGATGGATTCAAGGACTCAACGGAAGGCGTCGACGGGCCTGTTGGGGTTGTTTTGGACGTCACTAGCTTCTACGCCGAATCTGGCGGCCAGGTTGCTGATTTCGGCACCGTCAAAACTGCCAATGGCTCTGTTTCCGTTTCCGATGTCAAGGTGGCTGCCGGGTACGTCCTGCACATCAGTGACGCTGTCGATGGCACTGTCACTGTCGGAGACGCTTGCGACGTCCTCGTAGACTACGCCAGACGCAAGAACATCATGCCCAACCACACAATGACGCACGTTTTGAACTACGCCCTGCGAAGCACGTTGGGCGACACCGTGGACCAGAAAGGCTCGCTGGTAGATGACGAAAAGTGCCGGTTTGACTTTTCGCACAACAAGGCGATGAGTTTAGACGAGGTTCGGAAGGTTGAGCAGATTGTGAATGAGCAAGTCGGCAAGAAACTGTCAGTGGACACCCGGGAAGTTGCCTTGAAGGACGCGCAGGCTATTTCGGGGTTAAGAGCGGTGTTTGGCGAGGTGTACCCAGATCCCGTGCGCGTCGTGAGCGTCGGCCCGTCCATCGACGATTTGCTGTCACAACCCTCAAAGGAAAACTGGAAATCCTTTTCCATCGAGTTCTGCGGGGGCACGCATCTCGCCAACACCGGTGATGCGGAGCAGTTCGTGTTGTTGTCAGAAGAAGGTACCGCGAAGGGCATCAGGCGCGTTGTGGGCGCCACGCGAGGAGCGGCGGCCAACGCAATCGCAGAGGCGCATCTTCTCGCGTCTCGCGTCGAGAAGTGCGACAGCCTTTCTGGCGCCGAGCTCGCCACGGAACTTGCGGAGCTCAAGGGCGAGGTCGATACTGTAGTCATCCCGTACGTGCAGCGTGCTGAAATCAGGGACCAAATCAACACGATCACGAAGAAGCAAATTGCGGCGGCGAAGGCGGCGGCGGCGAATGCGAAAAAAGAAGCCGTCGCGCTGGTCGGCGAAAAAGCGACCGCGGCAAAAGAAGCAGGCGTTTCGAAGTTCGTTACCCGTTTAGGAGACGGCGCGGATGCTGGAGCGCTGAAAGACGCCGCCGCGGTTGCGTTCAAGGCTGGCGTCGCGTGCGCCCTGTTCTCCCTGGACCCGGTGAAGGGCAAGGCGCTGTGCTACGTCAGCGTGCCCGCGGAGGTGACCGGCGTGGACGTCAAGGGGTGGCTGGATGCGTGCTGCGGCCCGATCGAAGGCAAGGGCGGCGGCGGCAAGGGAGGCGTGGCGCAAGGGCAGGGGAACAAAACCAAAGGCTTGGACGCCGCGATCGCAGCGGCGGAGGCGTTCGTGGCGTAAGGCGGATGGATACTGTCTGAAAAGCACGCGCGAGTAGTGTGACGAAATATCAAGCGGGCGAGTTAAAAATTGTGTGATCAAAATATTTCACGAAACTTAATAGTCGTCTCCGTACCCGCTGGAGTACCTCGCCGAGCCTCCTTCTGATCGTCTTCCCCCACCTCTTCCTCCACCTCGGCCGCCACCTTCCACGCGCTCGTCGTAGTACTGCACGCGCTCGCCGCCGCCGTCAGACTCGTAGCCGCCTCGTTGTCCGCCTCGACTTCGTCCTCTTCCACCACCACGACCTCTACCACCTAT
>MDSY01046847.1_pt1 | contig 19926 bp, 16 predicted proteins | sample 811131 | NCBI WGS metagenome assembly MDSY01 (sample SAMN05326643, study PRJNA326480) | marine metagenome | isolation source: seawater | place: Atlantic Ocean: South West | collected 2010
TAGCTTTTTCTCTTAAAACACCTAATGAGACCATAGGAGTTGAAACAAATCCCTTAGAAAGCTGAACATTGATTTTATGAAAGGCTAAAACTTTTGCGGCAGTCTCTGCAAAAAGCTCCCCACCAAATCTACAATCATGACCAATAATAACACTTGGACTATCAAAGTTATCTTTTAGCCACAAGGCTACAGCTATACTAACTCTTGCAACATTATCAACCGTATAATCCTTAGCAATTATTGCTCTCCAACCATCAGTACCAAACTTTATGTCAGACATATCTTATTATTTTTATGCAAAAATAAATAATTAACGTAAAATTCTTTTCTTATTAAGCATTTTCTGATACTTTCTAGCATTTATAAGATGTTGAGAATAATTTTTAGCAAAATTATGATATCCTGAAAAATCTTCCTTAGCACACATAAAAATATAATCGTGTTTATCAGCATTTAGGACAGCGTCAATAGAATTAATAGAAGGTATGCATATTGGACCTGGAGGAATTCCTTTATTTAAATAAGTATTATATGCAGACTTAACTTTTTTATCTTTATTCAAAACTCTATTAATATTAAAGTCTTGTAAAGCAAATATAAGAGTTGGATCTGATTCTAATCTCATTCCTTTTTTTACTCTATTGAGATATAAGCCTGCAATAGCTGGACGTTCATCAATTCTAATATTTTGTTCCTTTTCAACTATTGATGCTAGTGTAGAAATATCTTGAAATGATAATTGAATATCACTTGCCTTCTTTACTCTTGATTTATTCCAAAATTTTTTATACTCTTTTAACATTCTATCACGCAATTTATCAGCAGATGTATTCCAATAAAATTCATACGTATTAGGAATAAAAATTGATATAACATTATTATTATTAAAACCATTTTCCTTTAAAAAATCATTATCAAGAAAAGCATTAACAATTTCTAAAGAATCTGATTCTAAAAAAGTTGAGAGCCTGGCAGAAACTTCATGCAAACTTCTTAAATTATTAAAAGTTACTTTAACAGGAGATTGTCTTCCAGATCTTAGTAAATTAATTAATTCATTATTATTCATATCTCTATTAATAAAATATTTACCAGCTTTAATATTATTGATATAATTTTTCTTTTCAGCAACCCATCTAAAAGAATTTGTATCAAGTAAAAGATTATAATTAGATAAAAGAGTAACAACATCTAAAAAGTTATCCGTACTATTAATAAACACATATCTCTCTTCAATATCTTCACCAAATTTAATATTAGCTTTAAATACTTTTTTGTATAGTTCAAAAGAAATATAAGATAGTGAAAGAATACCTATAATAATAACTCCTACAATAACTTTTACTAAAGGATTTTTAGTTTTTTTTGATTTCAATTTAATTTATTCTTCATTAATTTTGCCTTTTTATTATTTGGTTCTATTTCTAAAATTTTCTTTATTTTTTTTAGAGCCAAATTTATATTATTCTTTTTAATATAAAGTAAAGCAAGATTTTCATAAGCAATTATATAATCAGGATCAAAGCTAATTGCAATATTAAGAGATGACTCAGCCAATTCATATTTATTCTGTAATATAGATAAATAACCAATATTTAAATACACTTCTTTTCTTTCAGGATTAAGCAATTTTATAGTTTCTAGCAAAATATATGCCTCATCATACTGATCATTAGTAATATATAATTCAACAAGTTTAAGCTGATAATCTAAAATAAATGGAGATAAACTAATAGCTTTTTTAAAAAACTTAATTCCTTCATCAACAATTCCATTTTTTGCATATGCGTCGCCAATTCTAGAAAAAGCTAGAGATAAGACCTCAGAATTATGAAAGGCATAATAATTTGAATCTGCAGATAAGTGATAATTAATTAAGTTATAATAATCATATTTTAGATAATAATATTGAATGTAAAAAGGAAAAGAACTAGCATTATCAGAACTATTTAAATATACAAAAGCACTATCAAGATAAATAGGATTCTCTTCAAAGCTCTCATATCTTTTAAGATAAGCAATTGCTTTAGATATGGAAGTTGGATTATCATTGTTTATAGAAAAAAGACCTATAAATTCTTTTTTATCTTTTTTTGTTTTATTGTAAATGTTTACATTAGGAATGGAAATTTTATGATCAGTAATAGACACGTGAGGAATATCAATCGAAGATGAATTTGGCATATGACAACTTGAGCAATTAGAAACATTCTTGTCTTCTTCACACACATTATGACAATCCATACATTTTTTGTCAAAATAATTATCACTTATAGTCTGAACACTTTTATGGGGGTTATGACAATTCACACATGTCATATCAGAATTCTTAAAACACTCACTTTGTTTTAAACGCTCAACATGAGAAGCCATAATAAATCCATCATCATCTTTATACTTTGGAAGATAAACATCAATAAAATGATTTAAATGCATTCCTGGCTTAAAATCCTTAAATGTCTTATTATCATGCAAAACAGCTGTCCCTTGTAAATGACATCTTTGACAAACATCAAATTGTAAATCACGTGATAATTTTGAAGGATTAACAATTGAATAGTCAATATATTTTGAAGTATCAATTATAATTCCTTGACTTTTTTGTTTAACATGTAATTCTCCTGGCCCATGACATCTCTCACAATCTATACCCGAAGGAATATGATTAAATTTATTATTTGATCCTTTCACATGATCAGGGTAAGCATTATGACAACTTATACATTCAAAATTAATTTCTCTAGAAAATCTAGAATTATTTCCATTTTCATAGCCAGGAGGTAAGTCCTCAATACTATCTTGGGTATAGTAAGTATAGGGCATCTGATGTAAATACCCATTAATTTCAAATAAATGAGAATTTGTATGATGGCCAGAGCCAATTATATAATCTACTTTCTTTTCAATTTTGTGAACAGTATCTCCTGATTTAAGACGATATTCTCTTAACCATAAACTATCATTTCTCCATAATGGCAAATAATAAAAATCTTTAATTGAATCATAAATAGCTAAGGGTTCTTCCGAAAGATTTGAAGAGAGTTTAGTAGCTGAAGATATTGACTTACCCATACCTGTTTGAATATATGAATTATAAATATCTACATGACAGTTCTTACACGCCTGCTTGCCAACATACTTAACAGTATCATTATGGTTCAAATATTCATTATATTCAACAACTCCTCCTCTATTACATGAAAATAGAAATAGTACAAGAAAAATGGAAAAGAGAAACCTCATCTACTTAATTGATATAGAGTATTATTTATATAAGAAAAACCTAACTTAGTAAAAAGATTTATACTTATCATATTATGCTCTTTAATATTAGCAAATAAAAATAATAAATCTAAATTAGTCCATGAGTAAGATATTAATAACTTCAAGGCACGGTATCCATATTGTTGACTTCTAAAGTTATCTAAAATAAAAACACCTATTCCTGCCTGCTTTAATAATTCATTATATTCAAACAAATCAATTAAACCAATTGGTTTTTTTTCTAAAGAAATAACGAATCTGAGTTGGCCAAATCTTTCAATTTCTGCCGATGAATTACTTATATATTTTCTGAGTGTATCTTTAGAAAAATATTGAGACTCTTCATTAAACTTTTTATTTAAAGGGTTATTTTCAATAGAATAAAGAAAATTTAAATCAGATTCTTCTAATAATCGTAAAGAAATATTATTATCCTTTAGCATTCAAATTCTCCAATATAAACTAAATTAGTAGGACCTGTTAACCAAATATTTCTATAAATACCATTAAATTCTTCAAACATTACTGATAAATCACCTCCTTTTGTAACTAAAGAAATAATATTCTCATCTACTAATCCAGAATGATGAATTGCAATAGCTGAAGCAACAGCTCCTGTTCCACAAGAAAGAGTTTCTGATTCTACACCTCTTTCATAAGTTCTAATTTTTAGATTATCATCATATTCAATAAAATTCACATTAATACCTAAAGATTTAAAATTATGAGAGTTTCTAATCTTTGAACCTTCAACATCAACATCTATTTTATCAATATCAGAAATGATTTTTATTAAATGAGGTGAACCAGAATCAATAATAAAACAATCATTATCGTAATCAATCTTCAAAATATCTTTAAATTTAATTGAGACATCATCATCCGAAATATTAGCATCATGAACACCATCAATAGCTAAAAAACTTGATTTTTCTTTAATTATTTCTAGCAAATATGCAAAAGCTACAATGCATCTTGCACCATTACCACATAAAGTAGATTCTAAACCATCACTATTAAAATATATCATTCTAAAATCGTATACATCATGATTTCTTAATAAAATCAACCCATCCGCTCCAATACCCATTTTTCTTTCGCATAAGGATTTTATAAGTAAATTGTCAGATATTTTAAAAGACTTATCTCTATCATCAATAATAATAAAATCATTACCAGTACCTTGATATTTATAAAATTCTATAATCATAATGTAAAAGTACAATTTAAAAATTATGGACAAGAACATATTTATAAATAGAAAAACATAAATTTGCAATACTTAAACTAAACACAAAAATGATTAATAAAGAACTTTATGATGACCAATTAAATAATTGGATCTCAAATGAAAAGACAGCAGTTAACTTGTTAAACTACTGTGGTCAATTGATGTATGATAAGGGTATTGAAATTGTACTTTTTAGACTAAATATTTTGGATGTTGGAGTCACTGAACTTATGAGACTTTTTTCATATGCAGAAAATGTTATAAAGAGAAAAATTGATATTAAAACAGCCTTAGAATTAATTATTGAGATTAACAAGCTAAACCTACCACCATCAAAGTTAGATATTGGTTTACTTACTGCAGAATTTTTAGATGAAAAATCAGTAAACAAAATTAATTTTTTAAATGAGAAACTTTCCAAAATTATTAATACTAAAAATGATTTTTTACCCAGAGATATAGTTCTTTTTGGTTTTGGAAGAATTGGACGCCTAGCTGCCAGAGAGCTTGTTAGACAAGCTGGTAAAGGACAACAGATGAGATTAAAAGCGATTGTAGTTAGGAATATTACAGATGAACAAATTATTAAGAGAGCAAATTTACTTAGAAATGATTCTGTTCACGGTGCTTTTAATGGTGTTGTTGATATTGATTTAGAAAACAAAAGAATAGTAGTAAATGGACAAATCATTCACCTTATTGATGGTTCTAATCCTGGTAGTATTAATTATGAAGAATATGGAATTAAAAATGCTTTATTAATAGATAATACTGGTGCATTTACTTCAAAACTAGCTTTGTCAGCTCACTTAAAATCAAAAGGTATAAACAAAGTCTTATTAACAGCTCCGGGAACTGAAATGCCAAATATTGTTTACGGTATAAATAATAAAGGATTAAACGTTGACAATACAAATATTTTCTCTGCAGCTTCTTGTACTACCAACTGTATTGCTCCTATCTTAAAAATTATTGAAGATGAATTTGAAATAAAAAATGGTCATTTAGAAACTGTTCATTCTTATACAAATGATCAGAATTTATTAGATAATATGCATAAAAAGCCTAGAAGAGGAAGATCTGCCGCTATCAATATGGTAATTACAACTACTGGAGCTGGAAAAGCAGTAACTAAAGTTATACCCTCTCTAAGCGGAAAACTTACTGCTAATGCGGTTAGGGTTCCAACTGCAAATGTTTCACTAGCGATAATGAGATTAAATATCAAGAAAAAAACTAATATTCAAGAAATCAATAATTTGATAAGAGAAGAAGCTTTAAATGGTGATTTAGTAAATCAAATTAATTATCAAATTGATCCAGATTTAGTTTCTACTGACATAGTTGGAAATCCATGTTGTTCTGTATTTGATAGTAAAGCAACAATTGTTACTGAGGATGGCCATGATGTAGTACTTTATGTATGGTATGATAATGAATTTGGATATACAAAACAAGTTATAAGGCTAGCAAAACAAATTTCAAAAGTTAGAAGATTAACATACTACTAGTCTTTAATAAAAATGAAAAAACTAAGAATAAATAATAGAAATTTTATAAAATATAAATTTCTTAATTCTCTATTCTTAGGAACCTCTCTAGGAAGTATCTTTACTATTTACGCTCCTCTTGAGCCTGCAGTATATTCAGCAGGAGGTATCGTTTTAGCAATCTGCATGCTACTTGTAGCTACCCAATACTCTAAAATTCTAAATATCAATTATTTTTATAGGATATCATTATTTGTTGAATTAATAATTTTAGCTGTAATAATTGCCTTTCTACTTTTTTCATTTAATTACCAAATTGCATTTTTAGTCTATATTGGATATCAGATTACTTTTATGTTTGGATCATACTTGGTAAGAGGTGAAACCTTACTATTAAAAAAAGATAGAATTTTAACTCTAGTTGATATTTCTAAACAATTTGGGTATCTTTTTGGACTTGCAAGCTCATATTTTTTTTACAATTTTATAGAATATCAATTTAACATTATTGATAATCAAAGCCAAGTATTCTATATTCACTATTTCCTGCTAATTATAGAATTACTTGTAATTATATTTCTCATTAAATCTTTTGAAAATTACAAGCATTATTAAATATGAGAAGTTTTTATATCAAATCATTTTTATTAATACTTATTTTTTCTTCATTAAATATTCTTATTGCTAAAGATAAAAATCTCATCTTAAAAGAAAATAGAAAAATAGTTTTTTTGGGTAACTCAATTACTGAGTTTTGGCCTCAACACACTAATTTTTTCAGTTTAAATAAATCATATATTAACAAAGGGATAAGTGGTCAGACTACTATTCAAATGTTAAAAAGATTTCAGACAGATGTCATTAATCAAAATCCTTATTCATTAATTATTTTAGCTGGAATAAATGATATCGCACAAAACACAGGACCAATTACTATTCAGGAAATTGCAAACAATATTATAAAGATGTCAGAATTAGCAACTGAAAAAAAAATTAATGTAATAATATGCTCAGTATTGCCAGCAAATAAGTTTTTGTGGAACTTATCAATTAATCCTACTTATAAAGTCATATACTTAAACTCATTATTAAAAAAATATTGTAAAGAAAATAATATTGTATTTGTTGATTATTACTCAGAAATGACAGATTGGGGAGGTGGCTTAAAAACACCTCAATACACTTCAAAATATGATTTAGTTCATCCTAATAAAAAGGGGTATGAAAAAATGGAAGAAATCTTACTTAATAGCTTAAAATAAAAAAGGCCCTAAAATTAATTAAGACCTTTTTTTAATAAACTTACAATTAACAATTACTTTTTATCATCTTCAACTTCTTCAAAATCAACATCAGTAACATCATCTGAAGTAGCATCAGCGTTAGCACCTGGGTCAGCAGTAGCACCTTTAGCATCTTCAGTAGCTTTATACATTTCTTCTGATGCAACTTTCCATGCAGCATTAATCTTTTCCATGGCAGAGTCAATTAAAGCAAGATCTTTACTTGTATGAGCGGTCTTTAATTCTGTTAAAGCTTCTTCAATTGGAGCTTTCTTATCATCAGATAATTTATCTCCAAATTCTTTCAGTTGCTTTTCAGTTTGAAAAATCATTGCATCAGCACCGTTTATTTTATCAATATTTTCCTTAGCACTTTTATCAGCATCTGCATTAGCTTCTGCCTCCTTCTTCATCTTGTCAATTTCTGCTTCAGAAAGACCAGAAGAAGCTTCAATCTTAATATGCTGCTCTTTTCCTGTTGCTTTATCTTTAGCTGATACATTTAAGATCCCGTTAGCATCAATATCAAAAGTAACCTCAATTTGAGGAACTCCTCTAGGTGCAGGTGGAATATCAGATAACTGAAATCTTCCAATAGATTTATTATCAGCTGCCATAGGTCGCTCCCCTTGAAGAACATGAATATCTACAGCAGGCTGATTATCAGCTGCAGTTGAAAAAACTTCTGATTTCTTAGTAGGAATTGTAGTATTAGAATCAATTAATCTAGTCATAACACCTCCCATAGTTTCAATTCCAAGTGATAAAGGCGTAACATCTAAAAGAAGTACATCTTTAACATCACCAGAGAGCACACCACCTTGAATTGCAGCACCAACAGCAACAACTTCATCAGGATTAACACCTTTAGAAGGAGCTTTCTTAAAATGTTTTTCAACAACATCTTGAATAGCAGGCATTCTAGTAGATCCACCAACTAAAATAACTTCATCAATATCTGATGCAGTCATGCCGGCATCTTTTAAAGCACTTTTACAAGGCTTAATAGTATTTTGGATAAGTGTGTCAGCTAATTGTTCAAATTGCGATCTAGTTAATGTTCTTACAAGATGCTTGGGACCTGAGGCAGTAGCTGTAACATAAGGAAGATTAATTTCTGTTTGTGTAGAGCTTGAGAGCTCAACCTTTGCTTTTTCTGCTGCTTCTTTTAAACGTTGTAATGCCATTGGATCTTCTCTTAAATCCATACTTTCATCTTTCTTAAATTCTTCAGCTAGCCAGTCAATAATTACCTGGTCAAAATCATCACCACCTAAATGCGTATCACCATTTGTTGATTTAACTTCAAATACTCCGTCTCCAAGCTCAAGAATTGATATATCAAATGTACCTCCTCCTAAATCAAATACAGCAATTGTTCTATCCTTATCTGATTTATCAAGACCATAGGCCAATGCAGCCGCTGTAGGCTCATTAATAATTCTTTTAACAGTAAGGCCTGCAATTTCACCAGCTTCTTTTGTAGCTTGTCGTTGTGCATCATTAAAGTAAGCAGGAACTGTAACTACAGCTTCAGTTACTGTTTGACCAAGATAGTCTTCAGCAGTTTTTTTCATTTTTTGTAGAACCATTGCTGAAATTTCCTGAGGAGTATAAAGTCTATCATCAATTTTTACTCTAGGAGTGTTATTATCACCTTTCACAACTTTATAAGAAACATTTTTAATTTCTTTAGTCATTGATGAAAAACTTTCTCCCATAAATCTCTTTATAGATGATATTGTTTTTTCAGGATTAGTGATTGCTTGACGCTTTGCACTATCCCCTACCTTTCTTTCACCACCTTCAATAAATGCAACTATAGAGGGAGTTGTTCTTCCTCCTTCAGCATTTGGAATAACAACAGGCTCATTTCCTTCCATTACAGAAACGCAAGAGTTTGTTGTTCCTAAGTCTATACCAATAATTTTACTCATTTTTTTTTATTTAAATTTTAATAATTACTTTCAAATATTAAGTAATGCAATTAGCATTCCAAAAAGCAATTCAATAAAAAAAACTGACAAAAAAGGAAGTAATGATTAAAAAATAACGACAAAATGTCATTTATTCAAAACCAAGATCTAAATCATTAACAAGATAATTAATAGTATTATTTGTTAACTTGATATTATTTATATCTCTATAAGTATACCTTGAGGAAAATAAACCAATACCATTATTAATATTACTAAAAACAGGTCTTTCTTGAACAATACCAGAAAAAGGCTTATTGACATTAATATATGTTTGTAAATCTTCTGTACCAACAGTCATTAATAAATCTAAATTAAGAAATTCTTTACTTGTATTCTTATTCTCTATATTATTAATAAGAAATTGAAAAAATAAATCACCTTTTATTTTAGTAATCATATTCCCACTTGAGTATTCTATTAATGGCTGACTCCATACTAAACTATTGGTATCGCTATTTTCAATATAATTAATTATAACATCAAGTTGATAAATCTCACCATTAGTAGATTTAGTCCATTCAATAGTTTTAGTTCTAAATTTTAGACTGTCGGCGAGATCTCCATTATACAACCCCCATTCAAAGCTAGAATTAAGAGATTCAAAACTAAAATTATTAATAATAACAGTTTCAGAAGTTACCTTATGTCCAGTAATTAAATTCAAAATTTCTAAAGAGTATTTTGAATTTATATTAAAAAAGGATTCAGGCTTATTAAATGTATAGATTATATTATTATCTATAGAAAAAACTCCATCGTCCTTAACAATTAATGTATCATTTAATATTACTGAAGAAATTGTATCATATAAATTAAATGATATTTCTTTTACTCTATGTAGAGTAACTCTTAAATTAGATGGAATATAATTAGTAGAATCTGAAATAGAAGCCATTTGTAAAGCATCTCCCTCACCCAAATAAGCCTTGTTTATCTTTACAAGTTGAATCTCTTGATTAGGATCAAGAAGACCATAAACAATTGTAACATCTTGCCAATTTGCATTAACATCAAAATCAGTCTCACAAGAAGAAAAAGATAATACAATTAATAGTAAAAAGAATAAATTTTTCATAGATACAAACTTATTGATTTATATTATATGATAAGTGCATTATTTGTAAATTTGTAAAAAAAAGATGATAGACACTATCAAAAAATTTATAATCTTCTTATTTCTATTTGCAAATAACATCAATGCTCAGGAAATTAAAAATAATATTTATAAATTTAAAATTATTAATGAAGATTTTAGCAGTAAAAATCATGATTTTCCAATTATTAGAGATAACGATAACTATTTTATTTTAGATGAAAATGAATATCTAATAATAAGAGAAAACAATCAAAGTGAGTATGCCATCATTATTGAAAATAGCTTAGCTGAAAACTCATATCTGAAAACAAAATTTAAATTAGGACCATCAAAGGATAATACTAGCGTAGGAATTATAGCAAGTGCTGATAAAGACTTCACAAAAGCTTTAGTAATTGAAATTAATAAAAAAGGAGAATATAGAATCAAACAACTCAATACTAATAACTACATCTATTTATCTGGAAAAAAAAGAAAAAATGGTTGGGTTAGAAATAAAAACATTAACAAAGAAAATGAGTATAATATTTTAGAACTAATTGATAATAAAAATAATATTACTTTAAAAATTAATAATAAATTAATTCAAAACTTTGATCTTAAAATTAATAAATCAGGATATTATGGTTTATTAATAGGACCTTATGCTAAAGCACGAGTTTCTTATTATTACTTAAACAGCGATAATACTCAACTTAAAGTCAAAAAAGAAATTGAAAAAAATGATTTTGGAAATACTATTAATCGTGAAAATAAAATTTCCAATAATATTGAAGAAAATATCGATTCTAAATATTTAAATAAAATAGATGATTTAGAAGTAATAATAGAAGGTTTAAATAATAAATTAAATTCTAAAACTGATGAACGCATCAAACAATTAGAATCTAAAGAAAAAGAACTTAAAAATAGTCAAAATGAAATTCAGAAATTTGAAAACTTGATACAAGAGATTACAAATAAAGATGAGTTTCTCAATTTAGAATTAAAAAAATTAAAAAATGATCTTAAGCTAAGCCTACAAAAAGCAAAAGTATTTAAAGAAAAAAATAATATTCTATTTGAAAAAAATACAGATTTAAATAAAGAACTTAAAGAGTATCAAAATAACTATACTTCTTTAAACAACAGACTACTTAAGGCTCAAAAAACTAATATAAATAACTCAGATATTTCTTTAAAAGATCAAAAGAAAATTAATGAATTAAAAAGCAAAATAGATAGAAGTAATACTATCATAAAAGAAATCAGAACTGAATTAAAAAAAACAAATAGTTTAATAAATAATTTAAAAGAAAAATTAATTGAATCTAATAAAAATCAAAAGAAAAAAAATAAGTTAGCAAACTCACAAATATCTAAACTAGAAAAAAACAATAACCAATTAAGCTTAAAAATTGAAGCAAATATTAGCGAAAACACTAGCAATTTATTAAAATACAAAAAAATTAATGATGAAAATAAAGAGAAAATCTCACAATTATCTTCTCTGATTAACACAAAAAATATTGAAATCACCAAACACATTAATACAAATAACTACTTAAAAGAAATTTTTGTTTACAAAGATTTTGAGTTAAATGGAATTACTCCATCAACTTTAATTGTCAAAAAAGAAAAATCACCTATTATTATGGAAATTACTAGCGCTGATTCTTCTTATACAATTCAACTTGGAGTATTTACAAATCCTATAAGTAATTTTAAATTATTAGATAAAATATGGACAGTAAAATCAGATAATATTTACACTTATTATTATGGTCAGTTTAAAAGTACTAATGATGCAACAGAAAACCTTAATAGATTAGTACAACTAGGATATAGAAATATGCATATATTAAAGAAAAAAAATAAAAATAATGTCACAAAATAGCAAGAATTATAAAAAAGTAACTACAAATTCCTTACAAGAAATTAAGAACAATGGTGATAAGATCTCTATGCTCACAGCTTATGACTATACTCTTGCAAAGATCATTGACAAAGCAGGAATTGATATAATATTAGTAGGTGATTCCGCTTCTAATGTTATGGCTGGACACGAAACTACACTACCTATAACATTAGATCAGATGATCTATCATGCATCATCCGTAGTAAGAGCTGTTGAAAGAGCATTAGTTGTAGTAGATATGCCATTTGGAACATACCAAGGAAATTCAAAAGAGGCTTTACATTCAGCGATTAGAATAATGAAAGAAACAGGTGGACACTCTATTAAATTAGAAGGAGGCTCAGAAATAATAGAGTCAGTAAATAGAATACTTAGTGCCGGTATACCTGTGATGGGTCATCTAGGATTAACCCCTCAATCAATTTATAAATTTGGAACCTATACAGTAAGAGCTAAAGAAGAAGAAGAAGCTAATAAATTAATTACTGATGCTAAATTACTTGAAAAATCTGGGTGTTTTGCAATAGTTTTAGAAAAAATACCAGCAAAATTAGCTCAAAAAATTGCAAGTAATTTGACAATACCAGTGATTGGAATTGGTGCTGGAAATAAAGTTGATGGACAAGTACTTGTACTTCATGACATGTTAGGAATGAACCATGAATTTAATCCTAGATTTCTTCGAAGATATCTTAACCTTTTTGAAGATATAACAAAAGGAGTTAAAAAATATATTATAGATGTTAAAAATTCTGATTTCCCAAATAAAAATGAACAATACTAAACTAGAGGTTCTTTTTGAGGATAATCATCTTATTGTAATAAATAAAAAATCTGGAGATATTATTCAAGGAGATAAAACTGGAGACAAACCATTATCAGAGATTGTCAAACTTTATATTAAGAAAAAACACAATAAACCGGGTAATGTTTATTTAGGCACAATACATAGAATCGATAGGCCAACTTCAGGTGTTATAATTTTTGCTAAGACCAGCAAAGCTTTATCAAGGATGAATGAGAAATTTAGAAATAATGAGATTACAAAAACTTATTGGGCAATTGTAAAAAATATGCTTCCTAAAAAATCAGATATTCTTGAAAATATTTTATTAAAAGATCAAAAAAAGAACAAATCATTTATTACAAAAAAAGAAAATGGGAAGCATGCTAAACTTAGCTATAAGCTAATCAAAAAACTTGATAATTACTATCACTATGAAGTACAACCGGAAACAGGAAGACATCATCAAATCAGAGTACAACTTTCGTATGCTGGATCACCTATTAAAGGAGATTTAAAGTACGGAGCAAAAAGAAGCAATAAAGATGCTAGTATTAATCTACATGCAAGAAAGATTCAATTTCAACACCCAGTAACTAAAGAAGATTTTGAAATAACTGCTCCTCCTCCAAAAGAGAAAATATGGGATTTGATTAATTAGGATCAATATCTATTTGAACAATACATCGATTTAAAATCTTATTTTCTTTCATATATAGAAGAATAGCAGAAATTATTTCTTTAGCCTTACTAAAAGATTTCCCTAACTCAACTTTAAGCAATACATTTTTGATAAAATAATTCCTAACTTTTGACACTATAGGATATTCAGGACCTAATATTCTATTTTTAAAACTTTCTTTCATTAAAGTTGCAAAAACCTCTGATACAGAATCAACAATAAAATGATCTGTATGTTTAAATCTAATAATTATTAACCTACTAAATGGGGGGTAATTAAACAAGCTTCTTTCACTTAATTGCACATTATAAAATTTTGAGAAACTATGTGATTTAACATGATTTATAATTTCTTGATCTGGATTATAAGTCTGCAAAACTACAATACCTTGATTTCCTTTTCTACCAGCCCTTCCAGAGACTTGTGACATTAATTGAAATGCACGTTCATGGGATCTGAAATCTGGAAAATTTAGCATATTATCAGCATCAATTATTCCAACTAGTGAAACATTTTCAAAATCAAAACCTTTAGCAATCATTTGAGTTCCAACTAAAATATTAATTTTCAATTGTTGAAAATCTTGAATTATATCTTGATATGCATTTTTCTTTCTGGTGGTATCATAATCCATTCTTTTAATAATAGAGTCTGGGAAAATAACTGATAGCGCCTCAGCAATTTGTTCGGTTCCAAATCCTTTATTATGAAAATTAATACTCTCACAATTTCCGCATAATTCTGGGATAGATTCTATATAACCACAATAATGACATCTTAAATTATTATTTAATTTATGAAATGTAAGACTTACTGAGCAGTATTTACATGAAACAGATTCTCCACATGAGTTGCAACTTAGAACTTTTGCATAACCTCTCCTATTTTGAAAAAGTATAATCTGCTTATCTTTTTTTAATTGATTAGAGATTTCATTAATTAAATTATTAGAGAAAAAACCCTGCATCTCCTTTTTAAGATAACCTTTTCTAATATCTATTGTATTAATTTTAGGTAATTTTATATCTGAATACCTTGTAAGTAATTCAACAAATCCATACTTATCATTTTTAGCATTATAATATGTTTCCATAGATGGAGTAGCAGATCCAAGCAGAACCTTAGCATTATGAAGAGTTGCTAAATATATTGCTGAATCTCTTGCGTGATATCTAGGAGATGGTTGTTGTTGTTTATATGATGAATCATGCTCTTCATCTATAATGATTAAGCCTAAATTATTAAAAGGAAGAAAAAGAGAAGATCGAGCGCCAAGAATAATAGAAAATTGATCATCTTCAAGTATATCTTTATTTACAGATTTCCATACTTCAACTCTTTCAGAATTATTAAGATTTGAATGAGAGATTCCTACAAGATTTCCGAAATGTTTTTTTAATCTTTTAATTATCTGAATGGTTAAAGCTATCTCAGGCAATAGATATAACACCTGTCTGCCTTTTTTTAACTCCTGCTCTATCAGCTTAATATAAATCTCTGTTTTCCCACTTGAAGTTACACCATGCAAAAGACAAACATCATTATTTAAAAATTTTTTATTTATACTGTTAAAAGATAACTCCTGAGCATCAGAAAGTTTATGTATTGGATATGTTTTAACATCTTGAATATTTAATCTACTCTGCTTTTCATAATTTATTTTAATTAAAGATTTATTTTCTAAGCTTTTAAAAATTGATCTTGAAAATCCAGTATTTTTAATAAGTGAGGCTAAAGTAAAATCATTATAATTATTTTTAGAAAACTCAAATAGTTTATCTAATAAGAATTCTTGTTTAGGTGTTAATTTATGAATATCTTTAAAATTATTATTTGTAAGACTAACTTTAGCAATCAATCGACTTTTATATTTATCATTAAGATGTTCATGAACAATAAGAACATTTTCTTTAATAAGACTATTAATGATTGAAAAAGATAACTTGTTTTCTAATTGCTTATTTAAATCATGTATACTAAGTAATCTTGATTTAGATATAAGATTTAATACAGAAGATATATCTTCGCTAAAGCTGGAAAAATTATTATTAAGTTCAGGGCTTAACATTAGTTTAGATTCACTTGCTAACTTTAAAGATGATGGAAGAGCTGTATTCATTACCTCACCAATACAACACATATAATACTTTGAAATCCATAACCATAGATTAATTTGAAATTGATTAACAATAGGTGGTTCATTAATAATTGATTGAATTTCTTTAATCTTATATCTATTATTTTTTTTATTAGAAATTTTAATAACAATAGCTGTATATAGTTTTCTAGATCCAAATTGAACTATAACACGTTGTCCAACTATAATATCAATATTATCTTCCACAGAATACTGGAAAGTTCCTTCAACTGATAAAGGAAGTATCACATCAACATATTTTAATTGCTTTAGCATAAAACAAAAATGATTAAAATAGATGGTTTCATAATTAATTTATGTGAAAATTTTTATATAAACATAAACAGAATAAAATACGATTTGATTTTATTAAATTTGCTAATAAAAAAATTATGAAAAATATAATAGTAATATTACTTATATCCCTTTTTATAAATTCGTGTAAACCCGCTGAGGAAAACTTAGAAACAAGAATACAATTAAGCTTCTCTCATCATGCTAATGGCTCTCAACTCTCTACAGATAGTATGATACATACAAATGCTGCTGGAGAAAAATTTAATGTAAAAACATTAGCTTATTTACTTTCTGATATCACATTACATAATGAAGATGGATCTTCAATATTACTTAAAGAGATTCAATATATAAATATAAATGAGCAATCAAGTTTATATTTTGAAAGTGATGTTATTGACAATGGAAGCTATAACGCACTCTCGTTTAGATTTGGTTTAGACACTATTAAAAATATAAGTAATAACTATGTTAATGAAAATTTCCATTCCACTATGGCTTGGCCTGAACCGATGGGTGGCGGCTATCATTACATGAAATTAGAAGGTGCTTTCACAAATGATTCAAACTTTTACAATACACATACTGGGGGTTTAATGGAAATGGATTTTTCATTCTCAAAATCACTTGATATTAATGGATTAAAAATTGATAATGACACAGAAAACAAAGGACTTATGATAAATATGGATCTAAATAATTGGTATCAAAATCCACATACAATTAACTTAGCTCCAGCTATAATGATGGATATGACAAAACAAATGCAGCTAATGAATAATGGCATGAATGATGTTTTCTCTGTCACATACCTATATTAATTATAAAATTTATGCATAAAGGAGTTTTTAAAATCATTATTTGCATACTCCTATTTTCATGTAAAAAAGATTTACCTATAATTATAGGATGTACTGATATAAATGCTTCTAACTGGACATACGGTGCAAATTTTGATGATGGAAGCTGTATCTACGATACAACATCTGCATATCAAACAACTCCATATCAAATTACAACTCCATTTGGATTTCCTGACATGATTATTCCATTTGACAATCAATTATCTTTAGAGGGTGTTGAACTTGGAAGAAAACTTTTTAATGACCCTATTTTAAGTGCAAATAATACGCTGGCATGCTCTGGATGTCATATTAAAAATAATTCGTTTTCACAAAATGAAAGTTTTAGTATTGGAATTGATGGAATAAAAGGATTTCGAAATGCAAGTGCACTTATTAATTTAGGTTGGAATACATCATTTAATTGGGATGGTAGTATAAATACACTGGAAGAACAAGCACTTGAACCAGTTACAAATCCAATAGAAATGCATAGCAAATGGGTAGATGTTGAAAATAAACTTAATAATGATAGTATATATTCTATACTTTTTAAAAATGCATTTGGAATAGATTATATAGACTCCAATCACGTTGTTAAAGCAATTTCTCAATTTGAAAGAACATTAATTTCCGTAAACTCTAAATATGACAAATGGATTAAACAAGAACTTCAATTAAATACTTCTGAACTTAATGGGTTTGCAATTTTCAATTCTGAAAAAGGAGATTGTTTTCATTGTCATGGAACAGAAATGTTTATGGATAATTCATTTCATAATAACGGATTAGATAATGAAAATAGTTTTACTGATTTTGGCTTAGAGTATATAACTGGAAATTCATCTGATAGAGCTAAATTTAAAACTCCTACATTAAGAAATATAGAATATTCGCCTCCTTACATGCACGATGGAAGATTTAATACTTTAGAAGAAGTAGTGGAACACTATAACTCAGGTGGAAATTACTCATCAACTGTCGATCCACTGATGAAGAAAATTGGAATTGGACTACAATTAACAAATACAGAAAAACAAGATTTAATTAATTTTTTAAAATCACTAACTGATGATGATTTTATAAATAATAAATAGTTTAAAAGTTATTTTTTAATATCAAATTTTATCAAAAAAAATAATCTTATAAAATATATATTTGCAATCTAATTTAAATAAGCTTTTAATGTCTAAAAAAACTTTAATAATACTATTGATGAGTATCAGTTTAAATACATATAGTCAAGAAATTGCTAAATGCTATACTACAGAGCTTATTGAAAATGAACTAATTACAAATCCTGATTATAAAGGAGAAATAAACAAATTTTTGCAACAAAATAAATTGTGGCTAACTAATAACAATAAAGAAAAAACTACTATAACAATTCCAATTGTAGTACACATAATTTATAGACAAAGTCATTCAAATCCTGGTATAGGAACCAATATTCCAAATTTTCAAATTGAAGATCAAATCAGAATTTTAAATGAAGATTATAGTAAAACAAACAGTGAATTTCCAAATCCACCAAGAAATACTTTTGTAAATAGTGCTGGTAATCCAGATCTTAAATTTTGTCTTGCTACTACAGATCCTGATGGAAATCCAACCACAGGTATTACCAGAACACTTTCCTCTAAAAATAATTTTAATTACAATACAGAGTCAAATGACATGAAAAAAGATAATACTGGTGGAATAAATGGTTGGCCTCCATCTAAATATCTTAACATTTGGGTATGTGATATATCTAACTCAGGAAATACAACAATATTAGGATATGCATATTTACCCGGTCTTCAATCTTGGAATGCATGGAAAGATGGTTTAGTTGTAGATTTTCAACATTTTGGAACTATAGGCAATGCATCTTCAAGTAGTGATGGAAGAACACCTACTCATGAAATTGGTCATTATTTAGGATTAAATCATACATTTTGCGAATCTCAAAGTGGTGGCTGTTGCGATAATGATGATTCCAATGTATATGACACTCCAGCAACAGACGATGTATATTTTGGAAATGTAAATGCTAATACAAATAACAATACTTGTAATGATCTTTTATATGGCTTTAGTTCTGACTTACTCGATATGGATGAGAATTTTATGGCATACTCAAATCATACATGGATGTTTTCAAATGATCAAGTTAGTGAAATGATGGCAACATTAAATGGATACAGATCAAATTTAAAAAACTCTGATGTTTCAGTTAACTGTACTGGCATTGTTTCAAATAATAATATAGATAATAATAATAATAATAATAGATTTAACATATATCCAAATCCAAGTAATGGAAAGTTCATTGTGATGACAGAGAATAATGTAAAAATTGAAATATTAAATATCCTTGGAAATATTATTTACCAATCAAATAATTCTAGTACACAAGAAATTGATTTAAGTTTTGTAGAAAATGGAATTTATATAATAAATATTAACTCTGAAAATGAAAGATTTACAGAAAAGATTATAATTAACAGATAATGCTAAATTTAAGTATTGACATATCAAGAATAGATCAATCAATTAAAAAAATTGTTACTAAAATTATTAATGAAATACGAATTAATAATGAAGAAGCTTTAAAAATACTTAATGAAGCACCAAATTCATTATTATTTTTATTAGCTAATGCTAAAAGAGAAAAGCTAAACCAAAACAATACTTTTTTTAATAAAAACATACATATTGAACCTACTAATATCTGTGTATTTGACTGTAAGTTTTGCTCATATTCGAGGCTTTTAAAAGAAAAATCTAAAGCTTGGGAACATTCGATTGATGATATGGTTAAAATGGTTGAAAAATATGATGAAGATGAAATCACTGAAGTTCATATTGTAGGTGGAGTTCATCCTAAAATGGGTTTAAAGTATTTTATTGAACTAATTAAAAAAATTAAAAAAATTAGACCTAATATTCATATTAAAGA
>MDSY01126369.1_pt1 | contig 19921 bp, 17 predicted proteins | sample 811131 | NCBI WGS metagenome assembly MDSY01 (sample SAMN05326643, study PRJNA326480) | marine metagenome | isolation source: seawater | place: Atlantic Ocean: South West | collected 2010
ATTATCTTTACAGATTTTGCCTCCAAATTTTTTCATATAATTTTTTTTGTTCCAATAAAATAATTCAGAGTTAGATGCAATAACAAAATTATTTTTATATTCAATTGCATTTTGTGATTCTGGCCCTGATATTAACTCTTCATGTAATTTCTCACCTGGTTTTATACCAATTATTTTTATTTTTGAGTCTGACGAAATAGCATGAGCTAAATCAATAACTTTAAATGATGGGATTTTTGGTACAAAAATTTCGCCTCCAACCATTGAATTTAATACTTTCATAACTAGTTCAACACTTTCTTTTAATGTAATATTAAATCTTGTCATTCTTTTGTCTGTGATAGTAATCATTTTTTTTTTTGCACTTTTGATAAATAAAGGCAAAATTGAGCCCTTACTTCCTAAAACATTTCCATATCTTACAACAGAAAATTTATTTTTATTCTTTCCAGCATAATTATTAGCAGCAATGAATAATTTATCTGATGTTAATTTACTAGCACCATAAATGTTTACAGGTGAAGATGCTTTATCCGTAGAGAGTGCAACTACTTTTTTTACATTATTTTTCAAACAGGCATCGATTACATTTTGTGCACCCATAATATTTGTTTTAACAACTTCAAATGGATTATATTCTGCAATAAGTACATGTTTCATAGCAGCTGCATGTATTAATATATCCACATCTTTTGTCGCAAATTCCAATCTCTGTAAATCTCTTACATCTCCTACTAAGAATCTTAATTTGCTTCGAAATTTTTGCAATTTTTTCTCCATTAAAAACTGCTTTTGTTCATCTCGACTAAAAACCATTATTTTTCTTGGTTTGAAATTTTCTAATAAGTATTCTACAAATACTGATCCAAAAGATCCCGTGCCACCTGTTACTAAAATCGTTTTATTATTTATCATATTCATTTTTTATTTTATCGAAGTTAATGTAAGAAATTTATTTTTACTTTATATAATTTATTAAGTAAACGGGTATTATTTAATTTTATTTTCATTGTTTAAAATATAAATGTTTTCCAAGTAATTTTTCTATTGTTGCTACCTCTAAATCACTGAGTAAATTTTTAAATTTTAGTAAATTATTTTTTGATCTTTCTAAATTGAAATTATCTATAGGAAGATTAATATCTTCTAAAATAAATTTTGAAATTTGCTCAACAGTATTTTGATGTTTTAAAACAAAATCTTCGAAATTTATTTTTAATATTTTTGTATTCTCAAAATTTTGATCATCTATATTTTTAATCAATTTTTTGTACCATTGACAAAAAATATTAACTTCTTTTGGATAAGAATAAGCAGATTTTTGTTTGAATTCAGAAAAAATATCTCTTGGATCTCTATAAATTATAATAATATGAGGATTTTCATAAAATTTTGTGGAATTTGAAATATCTGTAATACTTCCACCTTGGTCTAAAATAACGTTATTTATTTTTTTATTTTCAAAAAATAATTTAAATAAAAATTCATATGTTTCACCTTTAAATTTTTTATGGTCGACAAGAGAAACTATTTCATTTTTTTTTTTTTAAATTAAACTTTTCATAAAATTTTGATTTAAGATAAGAAAAAAAATCACCCTGATGTTTCATAAAAGTAGACTCACCAATATATCTAAATTCAATTATCTTATTAAGATATTCATCAAATAAGTGTTTTAATCTAATTTTATTTGGAAAACTTTTTCCAGGTTTTGAGGAATTATCTACGTTTGTATAGTAGTAAAAATTATTCTGAAACTGTTTTACTATCAAGTTTACTTGATTAGTCGACTTTGCTCTCAAAATTTTATCCTCTAAATCTAAAAGGCCTCCTGGATCATAGGTTAAGGAGAACTCCTTATCTGGAAATGGGTCAGTAAATTGATTGGTATTTTTTAAAAACTCATAAATTGCAGATGATCCGCTATAGCCAGTTCCAATAGTTATTATAGTTTTCATTTTTAGATAATATATCTTCTGTAAATGGTTTTTATAAGGCACTTTAAAACAATACCAAGATTTTGACTGTCTCTTTGTAAATTTAATTTTGTATTTTTAGGAATAGTAAATTCATAACTATAAGTTATTCTTTTTATAGCATTAATAAGCATATCTTTTTTTAATTTCATCATTTTATACAATACTTCTTCTGGGGACCTACATTTTGAAATATTTGTAGTTTTCTTAAAAATCACCTCACCTTTATCCAAGTTGTTACTGAGTCTTTGAAGGGTCACGCCACCAAACTTTACGTTGTCAACAAACTCATAAAAGCCCGAGGGCCTACCTCTGTAGAAATTAGTGTCAGCTGTATGGAAACTTATTATGCCATTTTTAGATATATTAAGCATATCAAAGTGAATAATTTTATTTAAACCTAGCAAAATACATATATCACAATTTTTTTTTATAACTTTTTGGATTTTATTTTCAAATTTATATTCGTTTTGAAATTTTTTCATTTTAAAAGAAAATTTTTTATATTTATTAATATTAGGTACAGCTTTATGAAGTGAAACTTTTTTGTTAAGTGTATCAATTTTTTTTTTAAAAGAATATTTTTTTTTAAATATCTCTGCAAATTTTCTTTCCATTAAAATTAAAGAATAAAATTTATGAAAAAGTATTAATCTTAAAAAACTAAAATTTTTTGGCTCTTTTTTTTTGTCTTTTGATATAAAAAAAGTGAATTTATTTTTTGTTTTTAAAAGTCTCTGGAGTTCTTCAACTTCATAGTTTTTAATGTAATTTCCATCAAAAAAGATGCCTATTTTCATTAATTATAATTATCGATTTTAAAATCTTTTGGTTTGTCAAACTCTTGCCAATTACCACGTACTTTAACAGCTTTAGCTTTGATGTTGTTATCAATAAGCACCTGAATAAAATCAGTAAAATAAAGATTTTTATACTGATTATTTTTAAGATTAATACTTTTAATAATTTTTTTAATTTGATCAAATTTTTTATACGAAAACTTTATTAGCCCCATATACTGACCTTGGATTTCTTTATAAGTAGATGGTTTTTTTCCAAGCTGAACTATAAATTGATTTTTAATCAACATCGTCTCCAAATCTTTTAGTGGATCTTTCATCCTTTTTTTCCAGTAAGATAAATAATTTTTATCGACACATACACCTAAATTACTATTATCTTTTATTATTTTATCAAAAATTTTTTTTTTAAAAATAATATCTCCATAAACAACAACTAGGTCTCTTTTGTGATTTAATAATGATTTTGCTTTCAAAAAACTGTAATACATATTTGTTTTTTTAAAATCTTGATTGATAAAGGTTTTAATCTTTTTATCTTTTAAATGGCTTTGAATTTTTTTTGCTTGATAGCCTAGTACCATATGTATTTTAATATTTTGAAATTTTTCATAAACATCAAATTGATAATCTAATAAATATTTTTTTTTAAAATTCATTAGAGGCTTTGGATTTTTTAACGTTTTATTTCCAAGTCTTCTACCTCTGCCAGCTGCTAATATTAAAATATTAAATTTTTTCATTTTTTAAAGAATATTTTTATGTCTAAACTTTTTTGTGTTTATCAAAAATTGTTTAATTATTTGTTTATCAAAATTTTTAAGTTTTTTCTCTCTTTCAGGATGCCACATGATTCCTAATATGGACTCCGTTTTATGTAAAAAACTTTCTACAGATCCATCTTTTTTACATTTATAAATTGGTTTCAAGTTTTTATGCATTTTATCTAATCTTATCTTATAATTATGGAAGCTATTCACTGTAGCAGTATTTTTTAAAGTTAAACTTTCAACTACATGTCTTGTCTTAACATGACCTTTTATTTTGATTAGTTGTCCATTAAAATATTTATTTATAACTTGCATTCCTCTACAGATTCCAATTAAAGGAATTTTTTTTTGGATACTAAGAGATATCAATTTAGCTTCATTTTTATCTCTTAATATAAATTTGCCTATACTAGAACCACCAGTTAGAACAATACCGTCAATATTAATATCTTCCAAATAATCACCTGGTTTTTTAAAAAAATTACTTATTGTTATTGGTTTAAAACCTAATTTATAAAAGGTTTCTATTAAACGAATATCTAATTGATCGTAATAGGTTTTTCTTTTTTGATCATAGTGAATAGCTTGACTTATCAAAATTTTTTTCATTATTCTATTCTTTCAAGTATTTTATTTATTGGATCAAGTTTAGCATAGTTACTCTGCTGCATCTGCAAAAATTTTTTTTTTCCAACACCGATTGCAGCTGGTAAATTTAGTTCACTTGCTCTAATTGCCATGTGAGAATTTGCCCCTCCAAACATCGTTATTAGCCCTGCAATTTTTTTACCAAATATCCAATCATATCCTGGGTCGGCTGACTCAATAATTATGATCTTATCTTTTAAAATTTTACTTCTTGTATAGTTTTTATCTATTAATAATATTTTTTTAGAAATAGAAAAATTTCCTATAAAATTTGGTATACTTTTTAAATGTTCTATTTGTAATATATCTTTAATTTCTCTTATAATATGCGGCAATTCATAGTTTTTATTAATATTATATATTAACTTATTAGAAGAAATTTTACTTCTTATCTTTTTAATTTTTGTTTTTTTTATTGAAAAAATATCTTTAAAACTTAGATAAGCAATATCATCTACTGATAAATTATTTTCATTTGAAATTTCTTTGATTAATTCTAATATTTTATTTACATATTTGGTAAAATAGAACTTGGATAATTCTCTCATTTCAATTGAAATTTTTAAGAAATTTTCTATTTCAGATGTGTTTTTTAAATCAAAAATTTTTTTCGATTGGATATATTTTAAAAAAATGCTTTTTTGTTTTTCCCAATTCTTGTTATTTATACAGTTTGTAAATTGATTATTTTGAAGTATATCATTCAAAATTTTATTTCCATTATCAGAATAGTTATTTGAGGTAATATCATAAGTACCAGGTCTAAGATGTGAATATTTTTTAATGAACTTATTTTTTTTTAATCTATTTTTTTTAGATAAATTAGCTTCTATAGACATGGTTTTACTTACAGTATTTAAATTATTCAAAAATTCATCAAAAGCTATCTGTGAAATGATATTTTTTTTTACTGCATCTTTAAAAGTTGAAATTGAAATAAATGCAATTCTGGCAAAATGAGCAAAAGGTAAAGTTCCATTTATTTTGCATTCCTTAACTAATTCTTTAACTTTATCAAATTTATTCGATTTTTTTTCAATTATAATTTCATAGTTATTGTTAAGTTTTTCAATTTTTTTTTTAGAATCATTAAATATTTTAATTATATTGGTATTTATTTTTTCTAACCCTACTTTTAACTCATCAACTTCATTCTCAGAAAATTTAGCTACTTTTAATTTTTTTCTCCAAAGATTAAAATTCGGTGTATAAAAAGTTGGTATCACTTCAAACTCAATCTTATCATGCAAGTGTTTATTTTTATTCAATACTTCATTATAAAATTTTAAAAATTTTTTTTCTAAGTTAGGATTTATATTTTTTGGTAAAAAGGAATTGAATGTTTTATTTACATTGACAAAAGGAGTTCCAAAAAAATTAAAAAGTAATTTAGGTTTTTTTAAAAACTTATATCCAAACTGACCTCTTTGTTTGGCCCAAACTTTATTGGTTACTAGCTCTTCATATAATGAAAACGATAAATTTTTAGGTTTAAATCCAATTATTTCTGCAGGATTCCAGTCTGGCATATAACCTAACAAAATAGGAAGGTAATCTTTATGCTTCAAATCTTTGATGTTTTTTTTAAATCTTTTTAGTTCTCTCTTGTTATTTTTAAAAAAATCATTTTTAGAAAAACTTTTCGTTAACTTGGAAACAATTGGTCTTATTTGGAAAATAAAAAGTTTCTCATTTTTATCTATAGCAAATTCAATATCTAAAGACTCATATAAAAAAAGTTCTTCAATTTCTTTGCATGCTATAATTATTCTTTTTATTGTTTTATTTTCTATTTTTTGAATATCCAGATTGTATTTACTTATAGTGAAAGTTTTGTCATTTTTACTTAAACCAGCAGTTATGCTTGAAGTATCGTTCGATTTAAATTCAAGATTAATTATGTATGCTGGAAAAGAGCTCTCCATATTTGATGTAAAAACTACACCATTACATTTAATATTTTTTGCACTGGGCTGAATTAAAATTTGATTTTTTTGATTTAAATTTTTAAAAGATTTTATAACTTTCTCTATTTTGTTCTTAAATAAATTCTTTGTTGAAACATTGTTTATTGATAGAAACTTGCCAGCACCTGAAAAATAAAAATTATCTTCATCAAATGTACTGGATCTAATAATAATTTTTTTAGAAAAATTTTTGATTTCTGTAATTATTTTTTGTTTATTCTTAATCCACTTTTCAACAGTAAATGAAATTTGTGAAAATACATGTGATTTCTTTAAATACTTTTTAGCAAATAATAATGTATTTGCCTTGCTACTAATCAAATATCTTCTAACATTTTCAAAGTCATCTTTTATTTCTATCCAATCTTCTTTAATATCAATAACCTTGTAAGATAATTTATTTTTTATCAAAATATTAACTAAATCTGAAATTTGTAAATTTGATAAATCTATATTTTGATTTTTTAATTTAATTATTTCTTTAATACTTTTTTTTTTAATTTTTATTAATCCTATAAATTCTAAATTTGCATTATTTTTTTTTATTTTTGAACCAATTGAATCAATTTTATTTTTTTTTATATTCAAATATTCTTTTCCTTTTTCAAATTGTATATTGTTTGAACTAGATATAACTGTGATTTGTTTTTTAGATTCAATTAGACTGGTTAATACTTTTGGATTAAAGATTATATCGCTATAAACAATTATAACTTCGTTTGTTTTTTCTAAATCAGCAAGCAATAAACTAGAGACACTTTTTGTAGTCTTCCAATTTTTATTATATATAATTTTAGCTTTAATTTTATTTTTTAGGGCTTTATGCCTATACCCGGTAATTAAAATTATTTTTTTTGTATATTCTGTTAGTGCATTTTTAAGTACATCAAAATTATTAAAATGTTTATTTTGATTAAAAAAAATACTTGGTTTTAAACCATGATGTGGTTTTCCAGCAGCTAAAATAATTACTTTTTTCATTTTGAAGAAATTAGATAAAATTCCTTACTAATTTTTTTTAATTCTATATCTTTTTTAATTTTTAGAATTTTTTTAAGTTCATTAAAAAATTTGTTAATTTCATTAAAATTAAAATCTAAAAATTTATGAAATATATGTTTTCTTAAATTCTGTTTACCCTTTAAAATTAAAATCAAATTAGTAAAATGAAAATTAAATATTTCAAACAAAAATAATTTAAATTTAATTAAACCAACATTATTATCTTTAAAAAAAATTTTCTTTTTTGTAAGAGACATCCACTGTTTGACAATTTTTTTTGCTGAAAGTTCATTATCTAAATATAATATTCTTTTATTTACTATTTTTTCTTTATTTATATTTTTATTTATATATTTTTTTTTTTTAAGAAATTCTAATATCTGCTTTTTTGATTTACAATTTATTGAGAAATCTTTAGCAAATTCTCCAAAATTATGACCTTTTGTCTCAAATGGTATAAAGTTCATAATTGGGATATTTGAAATAAAAGCTTCTAATGATGAAGTACAACCATTTTGTATTACTACTTTAGAGTTTTGAATCAACGGAGCAATATTTCCTTTGTTTTCAATTTCTACATTTTTAATTTTTCCAATTTCTTTATCCCAAAATTCTTTTTTTTCACTTGGATGAGGTCTAAAAATTATTTTTTGATTGTTGGCAAGATTTTTTGATAAGTATTTTATTAAGTCTATAAATTTAAACATTACCTTTTTTTGATAATTAAAGTAAGCAATCTCTTGTTTTTTTAAATCTGGACTTCTTCTGTAATATCCTGCTTTTTCCTGTCTTTTTATAAGCTCATCAAACGAAAAAAAATTATTACAATAAGCAAAGTTTGATACTACCAAAATATAATTCTTAGCTTTTAACTTTGGATTTTCCCACACTTTATTAAATCTTTTTTTCCATAAATCAACTCTTGGTGATCCTGTACAAAAAAATTTTTCTTTATAGGGGCTTAAAAATTTAATAAGATTTCTATAATCATATTCACCCCAACAAAAAAATGCACTGTAATATTTTAAATCTTTTAGTTGTACTCTTGGTTTTATAAAAATTTTAAAATAATTTGTTTTGTGAATAAGTCCATTTTCTTCATCAATACTAGTTAAAACAAAGTTCTTACTATGTAATATTTTATTGAAGGTAGTTTTATCTTCACCATGTGAAATACTTTTAGTATGAAAGATGCCTGGTGCTAAAAGTTTTTGTTTTATAAGTTTTTTATAAACTCTATCTGTACCAATAAACACGTTAAAATTTTTTGTAGCAGCAAGCAGTGAAAGAAGTACATTCCCGTGAAATTCTCTCTTAAATTGCTCACTTAATATATAAATATTTTTTTTTTTCATCTTATTAACTAACATTAAAAATGATCAAAAATTATTATTCTATTTATCATGATCTTTAAAAATTTCTGATGGTGTTGTTATTCTGCTAATTTTTCCGTTAGAAAGTTCAATAATTTCGTCACAATTTTCAATTGTTTTAAGACGATGTGCTATGATTATTACTGTCTTATCTTTTTTAATAGTCATCAATGCTTTTAATATTTCATTTTCAGTTTGATAATCTAAAGAACTTGTTGCTTCGTCTAAACATAAGATCACAGGATCTGAATAAATTGCTCTTGCAATCCCAAGTCTTTGTATCTGTCCACCTGATAACTTAACGCCCTTTTCTCCTACAACTGTCTCTACTCCATCTGGCAAAGAGTCGATAAACTCTTTTAAATTTGCATTAATAATTACTTGGTTTATTCTCTCATTATCTATTTCATTTTGATCAACTCCTAGGGCAATATTATTTTTCATTGTGTCATCAATTAAAGTTACATTTTGGGGCACATAACCAATTTTTTTATGCCAACTTGCTTGATTTAATTCAAATGTATAATCTTTATTGTCGACTAAAATTTTTCCTGCCGTTGGTTTAAGCAATCCTAAAAAAATATCTAAAAGAGTTGTTTTTCCAGACCCAGTTTTTCCAACAATACCTATAGTTTGATTTTTTTTTATTTTAAAACTTAAAGATTTTAATACATCTTTTTCATAACCTTCAAATCTGTAGTCTATATTTTGAAATTCTATACAGTTTTTAAATTCAATTTTTTTATTATTTGACTGAATTTTTTTATTTAACTTAAAAAATTGGTAAATCTTTTCAACCGGTTCAGATGCAAATTTTATTGCTTGATAAGAAGTAGATAATCTAATTAATCCTGGAATAAGTCTAATTAATATTGTTCCCAGAAATATCATTTTTGAAAAGAAATTTTCATCTAATGATTGAAAATTGTAATAATATATAAAATAAACGACAAATAAAAAAATTATTAGCTGTTCAATTAATAATTTTGGTAACGTTCTATAAAAACCACCATACATTGATGCAAGGGTAACTAATTTTACAATTTTTTGGAATTTTAAAAAAAAGAAATTAATTTTTTTTTTTATAATTACATCTTTTATGCTGTCAAATGATTGTGTTATTGACTTTATTCTTTGCGTCTCATATTCAAATCTTTTTCCACCCCATTTTTTAATTATATTCCTCGTAGTATATAAACTTACTCCAATTACACCCAAGGTAATGAAAAGTGCTAGTCCAACTTTACTGCCATAAAAAAATATTAAAAAGAAAATTAATCCTATTAATATTATACTTTCCATTGTTATAATACATAATGGGATAAAAACCTGTTTAATTAATTGTGCAGGTTCCGAATTAATATTTCTTACAAGATCAGAAGATTTGACATTGAAATAAAACTCATATGGCTGATTTATAAATACTCTAAATAATGATATTGACAGATGATCTATAAGAGATTTTGAAAAACTTTGTTGGACCCAATGAAATACCACTAGGATGAGATTTTTAATTGTAAAAACTAGAAAAAAGACAACTAAAGAATAAAAAATTAAATCTTCGTGACTTTCGAAATTAACATTTATAATACTAATATTTTCAAAAAAACTATTAATTTCTAAAAGATACTTCTCATTAAATATAACTGTAAATATTGGTAATATTGATCCTATGCTTAGTAATTCCATGAGTGAAACAAAAAACATAAATAAAAATAAGAATATCATTTTTACTTTATGTTTTTTTTCAAAAACTTCTAAAATCTTATATTCAAACATAGTATAATTTAATATTTTATAGTTAAACCATCATTATTTATTATGGAGATCTTCTTTAAGCTGTTCATATTCTTGCATTTTTCTTTTCATAAAATTCACTGTTAATCTAGTTTTTTTTGCTAAACCCTCTGGTGTTAAAACATAAACATAATTAATTTTATTCTTATTATTTTTAAAGTTCTTAATTTTGATTAGTCCTTTAATCTTCAATTCTTTCAAACAATAGTTTAACTTTCCTAAACTAAACCCTAATTCATTAGCAAGTTTTCTTTGTGATGTGTTGGGTCTGTTATTGATCGTTCTTAATAGATCCAGGTTATCTTGATTGTTTTTCATAATTCTTTTACTAATACCGTTCAACTATTGAACTTTCAATAAAAATATACTACTTTAAATTGTATTTATAAACTTATAATTAAATAAATCGCAAAATTATGAAAAATTTCTTTGATAAATTTGATAAAGCTTTTGTAATTGCTGAGATCGGTGTGAATCATAACAATAATTTAATATTAGCAAAAAGATTAATTGATGAAGCAAAATTAGCTGGTGCAGATGCTGTAAAATTTCAAACTTTTAAAGCTAAAAATCTAGTAATTCCAGGAACAAGAAAGGTTAAATATCAAATCAATAATAATAAAGACAAAGAAAATCACTACCAAATGATTAAACGATTAGAACTGAGCTATTCAGATCATAGAATTCTTTTTAGATACTGTAAAAATAAAAAAATTAAATTTTTGTCAACACCTTATGATGTTCAAAGTGCAAAGTTTCTTAATCAACTGGGTGTTAAAGTTTTTAAAACAGCATCTGCTGATTTAATAGATTACAACTTACATTGTTATTTAGCCAAAACAAAGAAGCCAGTAATAATATCTACTGGGATGTCTACAATCAATGATATTACAAAGACTTTAAAAATTTATAAAAGATTTAAAAACAATAACATTTGTTTGCTACACTGCGTTTCTAATTACCCTTGTTCTTATGAGTCTATTAATTTGAACTGCATTCATACTCTTAGAAAGCTTAAATTTAGTGTTGGATATTCAGATCATAGCATTGATAATCTTGCATCGTGCTTGGCTGTTAGCAATGGAGCTAAAATAATTGAAAAACATTTTACACTAAATAAAAAATTTATTGGTCCAGACCATAAGGCTTCATGTAATCCAAAAGAGTTACAAAATCTTATAAAAGATATTAGAAAAACTGAAACTATAATGGGAAATGAGATAAAAAAGATTCAAACTGAAGAAAAAGAAATGTCAAATATATCTAAAAAAAGTCTTTATTTCAAAGTTAATAAAAAAAAAAACTCAATAATTAAATCTAGTGATATAATATCTTTAAGACCAGGTAATGGCCTTAATCCTTTTTTAATAACTATGTTCATTGGAAAAAAATTAAAAAAAGATGTCTATAAAAATGATTTAATAAAATTAAAACAGTTTTAAATAAATGAAAAGTAGAAAGACAATATCAATATCAACTGGTGGCTTCAAAGACTTAACTGGTCTTCAGGCTGCAAAATTTTTACAAAAAAATGATATTCATTTTATTGAATTGTCAGGTGGTAAACATTCAAATAATCAATTAAAAGAATTATTAAAACTTAAACATGAAATGTCACTAAGGGTTCATAATTACTTTCCACCCCCTAAGGTACCCTTTGTGTTAAATTTGGCAAGTAATAATAACAAAATTTTAAAAAAGACAATTTCCCATATTAAAAATTCTATAAATTTAGCTAAACAGTTTGGGGGTGAATATTATAGTTTTCATGCAGGATTTAGACTTGATCCTAACTTTAAATTATTAGGTAAAAAATTTAAAAAAATTAAAATAACCAATAGAGAAGAATGTTTAAAAAATTTTACAAAACAAGTTTTAAAAATATCCAATTTTGCTAAAAAAAATGGAATCAAAATTTTAATAGAAAATAATGTCTGTACACAAAAAAATTTTGATAGATTTGGTGAAAATCCATTCTTATTAACTAATTATTTGGAGGTAGAAAAATTTTTTAAAACTATGCCAAATAATGTGCGTTTACTAATAGATGTTGCTCACCTAAAAGTTAGCGCAAAAACAGAAAAAATCGATCCTATTAAATCTTTAATGAAGATGAACAAATATGTCGGAGGTTACCATTTTTCTGACAATGATGGCAAAATAGATAGTAATAAACCGTTTAAGAGTAATTCATGGTTTTTTCCATATATTAAAAAAAACCTAAGTTACTATAGTGCTGAAATCTATAATGAAAATCCAAAAAAATTAAGACAACAGATAAAAATAATAAATAAAAAAATTTTTTCTAAAAAATAATTTAATAATAAAGTGCATATAATGAAAAAAAATTACCTATCAAATTTTACTTCAAAACTTCCTTGTAAAATTTCAGAAATATTTAATAAAATTAATAAAAATGAACAAGGTATAATATTTATTGTTGATAAAAATTTTGTACTTAAGGGATCAGTTTCTGATGGGGACATCAGAAGATATCTTCTAAAAGGTGGTAAATTAAACTCAATATTAAAAAATAGCTCCTCATTAATTAATAATAGCCCAAAAGCAAAAAAAATAGATTCAAAAATTGAGGATATCTTAAAAATATTGAATTCCCAAAAAACTAAACAAAAAATAAAATGTTTACCATTGGTAAATCAAAAAAACCAAATCTTAGATATTTCTAGAATAGAAAAGATAAGAAGATTTCCTTTGGCAGCCCCCTCATTAGGAGATCAGGAATTGTCAAATGTCACTGATGCAATTAAAACTGGATGGGTTTCTTCTAGAGGTCCTTATATAAGAAGGTTTGAGGAAGACTTTCAAAGTTATTTAGGTGGAGGATATGCTGTAGCAGTAGCGAACGGTACATGTGCATTACAAATAGGACTTATGTCATTAGGAATAAAAAAGGGAGATGAGGTTATAGTCCCAAGTTTTACATTTGGTGGAAGTATAAACGCTATTATTAACGCAGGTGCCACTCCAGTTATTGCAGATGTGGATATTAAAAACTGGACACTAGATTTAAAGAATATAAAAAAAAAGATGTCTAAAAAAACAAAAGCTATCATGCCAGTACATATTTATGGACAGCCATATAAAATTGATCAGGTTAAAAAATTTGCTAAAGAAAAAAAACTTATGATTGTTGATGACTGTGCAGAAGCAATAGGTGCAGTTTATAAAAAAAAAGTTGTGGGTTTAGAAAACGACTGCTCTTGTTTTAGTTTTTTTGCAAATAAAACTATTACAACTGGAGAAGGTGGCATGGCAGTTTTTAAAAGAAAAAAAATAGCAGAAAAAGCCAGAATATTAATTAATCAAGGCCTTTCAAATAATAAAAGATACTATCATGACTTTGCTGGAACAAATTCTAGAATTACGAACCTTCAAGCAGCGATGGGTGTTGCCCAGATGAAAATTATAAAAAAATTATTAGCTAATAGAAAAAAAATTTTTTCTAATTATGATAAAATATTCAAAACTAAAAAATTTTTAACATTACTAAATAAAAATGAGTGGTCAGAAAATTCATACTGGTTGTATACTTTGCTTATTAATGATATTACTGAAAAAAAAAGAGACTTGTTAATAACTAAAATTCAAAATTTAGGCATTGAATGTCGCCCGGGGTTTTATGCACTACATAAAATGAAACCTTTTAAAAGATATGCAGATGGAGAATATCTAAATACTGAGTATTTATCTAAAACCTCAATAAGCTTACCAACTACTAACTTAAATATTGATAGTCAAAATTTTATTGCTCAAACCTTTTTAAAAGAGCTTGAAAATTTAATCTAAAAATGATTGCTTTAATCCCAGCTAAATCTTACTCCTCCAGATTGCCTAATAAAAATGTCAAGTTGCTTAATAAAAAACCTTTGATTTATTACTCGATTAAAGCTGCTTTAGAATCTAAAATGATTAGTAGGGTTATAGTATCCACAGACTCAAAAAAAATAATGCAGTTAGCAAAATCTTTTGGTGCTGAAGCACCCTTTTTAAGACCTAAAAAATTATCAAAAACAAATAGTTCAATTCATGAAGTAGCTATGCATGCTATCAATTTCATTGAAAAAAAAGAAAATATTAAGATTCCATCTATTATAGTGCTGCAACCTACATCCCCGCTTAGATCTTATGTAGATATTGATAAAGCAATTGCGCTGTTTAACAAAAGTAAAGCTGAATATGTTACGTCTTTTTCAAAAACTAAACCTTTAGAATGGATCTTTTATAAAAATAAGGATAAAAATTTCTGCAAAATATTGAAAAATAAAATTAAAAATTCTCAATACTTAAAACAAGCTTATACTCTAAATGGTGCAATATATATTTTTAAAAAGAATATTTTATTAGGAAAAAAATTAAACTGGAAAAATATTAAAGGCATAGAAATAGATAATTCAAGATCAGTTGATATAGATAATGCTGATGATTTTTTTTATGCAGATTTCTTATTAAAAAAGATTAAAAAGAATTAATTTAATGATTATAAAAAAAAAAAATGTTCTTAAGCTTTATAACCTTCCTGAAAAAGTAGTTTACTGCAAGAAATGTTGTATTTCTAATCAAAGACCTAGGATTGGGTTTGACAAAGATGGAGTTTGTTCTGCCTGTAATTTTGCAAATTTTAAAAAAAAATTAAACTGGAGTTCAAGAGAAGATGAATTAAAGAGATTGTGTGATAAATTTAGAAAATCTAATGGTGACTATGATATACTTATTCCATGTAGTGGTGGAAAAGATGGTTCTTATGTTGCCCACCAGATGAAATTTGAATATGGGATGAATCCATTGACTGTTACTTGGTCACCCTTAAGATATACTGACATAGGTAGAAAAAATTTGAATGCTTTTATAGCCTCAGGTTTTAACCATGTATTAGGCACACCAGACCCAACGGTAACAAAAAAACTCACAGAGTTAAGCTTTAGTCACCTAGGCGATCCTTTTCAACCATTCATATATGGGCAATATAATTTTCCTCTTAGTGTAGCTGTCCAAAATGAAATAAGCTTAATCATGTATGGTGAAAATGGTGAAGTAGAATATGGTGGAGATATGAAAAATGCCTTTATCCCAAATAGATCTGTTGAGGACCAAGTAAGACATTATTTTTCAGGTGTTTCACCTAAAGAGTGGGAAAAATATGGAATTAACGAAGCAAAGTTAAAACCTTTTGAGTCTCCTTCTATAGATAAGATTAAAAAAAATAAAACTGAAATACATTTCTTTAGCTATTATAAATATTGGGATCCCCAAGAAAATTTTTATTATGCACAAGAAAAATGTGGGTTTTATCCTAACCCAGAAAGAAATGAGGGTACCTTCTCTAAGTATGCTAGTTTAGATGATAAATTTGATGGATTTCATTTTTATCTAGCCTACATAAAATTTGGTATAGGAAGAGCAACGTCTGACTCGGCACATGAGGTAAGAGACGAAAAAATAGATAGAGAAGAAGGAATAGCTTTAATAAAAAAATATGATGGTGAGTTTCCTAAAAAATATTATAAAGAATTTTTAGATTATTGCTCTATATCTGATGAAACATTTACACAAATTATTGATAGTTGGCGTTCAGATCACATTTGGTTTCAAGATGATAAAAAAAATTGGCATCTAAAAAATCCAATTTGGAAATAATTTTTAATGAAAAAAATTCGTCTTATTCCAAGATTAGATATAAAAGGTGAAAATTTAATTAAAGGTGTACAGCTAGAAGGTTTGCGAATAATTGGAAGCCCAAATGAATTTGCTAGAAAATATTATGCAAATGGTGCAGATGAGTTAATTTATATGGATTCGGTCGCAAGTTTATATGGGAGAAATAATTTAAAAGATTTGATAAGAAAAGCTGTTAAGGATGTTTTTATACCAATAACAGTAGGAGGTGGTATCAGAAGTATTGAAGATGCTTTTGAGATCTTAAGATCAGGTGCAGACAAAATTGCGATTAACACAGCTGCAGTAAAGAATCCTTTACTAATTAAAGATTTGGTAAATAAATTTGGATCACAAAGTATTGTTATTTCAATTGAGGCAAAAAAAATATCAGAAAATAATTGGGAAGTTTATGTGGAAGGTGGAAGAGAAAAAACTGGAATTAACGTTATTGACTGGGTAACAAAATGCACTGAGGCTCGAGCTGGAGAAATACTTATAACCTCGGTGGATAAAGATGGAACTAAAGAAGGGTTTGATATTCCACTTTTAAAAAAAGTTAGTGAAGTTTCAAATATACCAATCATAGCATCAGGTGGAATGGGTCAATTAGAAGATTTTAGCAAAGTAGTAAAAGAAACAGATGTAGATGCCGTATCTATGGCCACGATTTTACACTACAATATAAAAAAAATTCAAGACATTAGAGAATTTGCATTATCTAAAAATATTAATTTAAGAGAGTTTTATGAATGATTTAGAGTTAATTTTTATAATTTTAAATAATAATTGCAAAATTATTTTTTAATAACAAATTGAATTATAAATAATGAAAAATATAACAATAATTGATTATGATGTTGGTAATTTATTGAGTCTAAGAATGTCTTTAGAGCATTTAGGAGCAAAAGTTACAATATCCAGAGAAAGAGAAATTATTGAAAATTCTAGCCATATTATCTTACCGGGGGTTGGTGCATTTTCAAACGCGATGGAGGCTATTAAAAAACTTAATTTAGATCAACCTTTAATAGAAGCAAAAAATAAAGGTTCCTATATTTTGGGAATTTGCTTGGGCATGCAACTATTACTAAATGAAAGCGAAGAATTTGGCCTTACAAAAGGGTTAGGTTTTATTCAAGGAAAAGTTATTAAAATTTCTTCTAACTATAAAAATCGAATTAAAATACCTAACATAGGCTGGTTTAATCTGTATTCTGAAAAAGACGTGGAAATGAATAAAAGATTATTTAAAGATATCATTGAAAAAGATACTTTTTATTTTGTTCACTCATTTATGGTTGAGGCTGATAATAAAAAAAATTCCAAATATTTCATTGACTTTTCAGGAACTAAAATACCTGCGGTTATTATGGATAAGAACATTTTTGGCTTTCAGTTTCATCCAGAAAAAAGTGGTAAATCAGGATTAAAATTACTAAAAAATTTTATAGAATTACCTTCAACAATTGAATAAAGAAATGTCATTATGTTTATAACAATTAAAAAATATATTAATATTTTTATAAGTAACTTTTCAGGTTTACTAATTTATTTATTTATTTCATTAAGATTATTTTTTTTTTGTAGCTTAATATTTAGAATAAATTTAAGAAAAATTAAAAAAATACCCTGCTCAAGTAATAAAAAGAAAATTATAGTTTTGCCAAAAAGTGGTGGCTATGAGGATCTATTAGCCTCATATAGCAGCAGTCAATTAAAAAATGATATTGCATTTTTTACAATTCCAAGACAATTAATAAAGGTTGTATATCATTATTGTCTAAAAGATTCTGCATACCCTGACTATCTCACATTAAGAGATGATAAAGAAACTATTATAAAAAGAAAAAAATATAGAGATGCTCTTAAAAAAATATTTTTAAAACTTAATAAAATTTGGGAATTTGATGGAATAATAGGATTCAATATTTTTTATTATGCAGAGCATGATGTTCATCAAGTTATTAATGAAATTAAAAAAAAATCTATTATTATGCATAAAGAATCTGTTTTTCCAGAAGCTGAGCATCAGTATAATAAAATTGTTTATCCAAAAAATGAGAAGTTCAATGGAAATATAATTTTAGCATATAGTGATAGAGAAAAAAATATGCTGGTCAATACAGGCTTAGCTAGAGAAGATCAGGTGGGAGTTCCAGGTTGTGCTAGGTTAGATTTGGCATTTGATTACCAAAAAATTTCTCAGGATAAAAACCTAATAGTTTATTATATTATAGAAAAAGAAAGACCTGTTCCAGGAGAATCATCTTTTGTTAATTGGATAGAATTAAAAGAAAAAACTGAAAATTTTTTAATTCAATATGGAAAAAATAACCCCCAAATTAAAATAATTTTTAAAGGCAAAGTAGGTGTACATAAAAGAAATGAATTACCAAATGATTTGCCTAAAAACTGTATATTTATAAATACAGGCGCAGGTCATAAATTTTTAAAAAAAGCAAAAGTTGTAGTTGCTTTTAATTCCAGTGCTGTTTTTGAGGCAATAGCAGCTCTAAGAAATCTAATCATACCAAATTACGACCCTAATATTTCATTAAATGAAGATAATTTATTAATTTTACCATCTACAAAGTACTTGGTAAATAATTTTAAGGAATTTAATCAACAGTTAAATTATTTTTTAAATGAAAACAATAAAGATAATGAAGGTAAAAAATTAACAAAAGAAGAAGAAGAAATACTTGATTATTATTTTGGAAATAAGGATGGTTGTTCTGGCTTGCGAACAAAAAAATTTTTAGATAATGTTATTCTCAATTAATAAGTTAAAATTTATTGAACTATACCTGGTTATTTCTTAAGATATATAAAACTAATATAAATTAAAAATTATGCTAGGATCTGTTTTATTTTTTGGAAGAAAAAACTGTAAATACTCAGATAAGTTAAAAAAATTTTTAAAACAAAATTCAAAAATATTTCGTTATAAAGAATCTGAGTATATAAATAAAAAATTAGAACAGAGCACTCTATTAAAATTAAAAATCGACCATATTTTTTGTTTTAGAAGTTTTTTTATTTTAAGTAAATCCTTAATTAAAAACACTAAGTATGGAGCTATAAATTTTCATCCAGGTCCTCCCAGCTATAGAGGCGTGGGAGCTCCAAATTTTGCATTATATAATAATGATAAATTTTTTGGGTGCACTGCACATTTTATGAACAGCAAAATTGACAGTGGAAAGATTATTAATGTTAAAAAATTTAGAATAAAAAAAAATGATAACGTTGAGACTCTTCTTAACAAAACTCATCAAGAAATGTTAAAACAGGGAATATTAATAATAAATAAAATAATAAAAGATCCCAAACTTGATAAAATGAAAATAAGTTCAGCTAATAAATATCAATGGTGTAAGAAGCTTAATAGTTTAAATGATTTAAATAAATTTTATGAAATAAATAAAAATATCAACAAACGAAATCTAAAAAAAAAATTAAGAGCAACAATAATTGGTAGATATAAGCCCTACATAAAAATTCACAATCATCGTTTCATTTTACAGTAATAAAAATTTACTTTAGAACTATTAATATTTTTACTTACAAGCAATTGCTATCAAAGTATCAGTTTTATTTTTTCTAACTAAAAAATCTGAATATGCAGCCTTTAGCTCTTCGTCAAAAACATCTTTAAAGATCAAGTGTCCACCTGGACTATTATTAAGAAACCACCCCAAATGATTATTTAAATCATATCTTTGAAAATTAATTACTCTAATATTTTTAAAACCTGCAGCTTTTAAAAACTTTTTCAAAGAGTCTCTAGTGTGTAAAATAATGTGTTCGCTCCAAAAAGTAAATTTTTTAAAACTTTTCAGGTTTTTAAATGAAATAAGCAAATCACTTGAACTGGGTACTTCAATTATAATTTTTCCATTAATATCTAAA
>MDSY01023248.1_pt1 | contig 19917 bp, 7 predicted proteins | sample 811131 | NCBI WGS metagenome assembly MDSY01 (sample SAMN05326643, study PRJNA326480) | marine metagenome | isolation source: seawater | place: Atlantic Ocean: South West | collected 2010
GCGGCGGCGAGGCGCGCGCGCTGGGGCGGGCGGAGGGGCGAGGGGCGGGCGATAGGCGGCCGCCGGATTGGCCACACGCGTTATGCAACACATCGTGACCACCTCCGCACCGCCCCCGAGGCGCCTCCCTGGCCGGCAGGAGCACCGCGCGCGCAGCCATTCGGCGCACGAAAATGTGATGATGATCCAAAAAGCGGCAGAAAGTTAGTGGCAGTCAGTGAGCAGAAAAGGAGGTGCCGAAAAGTGAGTTGCGTGTTACGTGTGTACGTCGTATTACACCATGCTACCTCCCTCTCTCCTCAGAACCCCGTCGCCGCTCTAACCCCTTCATGCGTCAGCAGCTCCTTCAACCCCGCCGGTTTCTGCGGGTGTTTCTCCACCGCGACCTCCACTTCTTCGTCCGTGACTAGTAATTGAATCCCGCGGAAGTGCTTGTGAAAGTGTTGGTTTCGTCCGCGAGACGCGCCGCTAGCTCCACCGCCTGTCCCTAAACTCCCCCCGAACCCGCCTGACGTGCCTTGCGCTTCGCAGATGCCCATGGCTAGCAGGCCCTCGAACGCTCTTAGTAAAACCGGGCCTTTCGCTCTGCCTGCGTCGCCTAGAAAGTCATTCGCCGCCATGGATTTCAGCTCATTCTCGACGTGGTTCACGTTGAACGTGCGCATGTTCCGAAAGCGGTGCAGTCGCGACATGGCCACTACTAAACATAGCTCAAGCACGGACGACCCTGCTAAACTCCGAACGTAAGTGTCGGCTAAAAGTGTCTGCACGCCGTACGCGATATCCCTGGCCGTTACGACGCCTGCATCGCGGTCGAAACGGCTCAACACCACAAGCGCTAAATCGCCGACCGAGCGCGGCGTACACTCTAACGCTTCGAACCGAGTCAGCGATGAAACCGCGGCGGGAGTTTCAAGAGCCACGTCCAACGCAGTGTTGAACTTTTTTTCAAAGCCAGCTTCGGCAGGGTAAATAGACATAGAAGGGTTATTCGTAACGCTCGTAACGCCTTTCTCATCCGGTAACCTCAAAGCCTCTCGTAGCAAGTTCTTGGCCCTCACATCGCCAACATTAGGCGCTAGTAAGATTCTTCGAAACGAAAATCGGGACCGCACACGTTTTTCCAACATCTCAACCGCGTCGTGTCGGGAAGTGACCCCGACAACCGCGGCTTGTACACTGTTCTGCTGCAGCAAGTCCATCACCGCGTAGAGCAATGTCTGTTTACTTTTAGCCCCCCCTTTCGCAAACAAGTCGAACGCTTCTAGCACGAAAATAACCGCCCGGCCGCCTTGTTCCAGAATTCTTAAAACCTCGCGCATAAACGCGACGTTTTCCATAAACCCGGCGGCTCTGGAGAATTCAAGTTCGTCGCCCGCCGCGCAAAGTTGCAGCGCGATTTCCCTCATGCCAACCTTCTCGTCTGCGTGAAGCATCCCGGAAAGCCGCACTACCAGGGTTTTTTCAGCGCCGTGTTTTTGTTTTAGTTCGTTGAGGGCGGAATCGAGTACCGTGGTTTTGCCGCTGCCTCCGCCGCCCACTAACAACACGCTGTTGTTTTGGTTGCCGCACACCGTGTCGCCGAGAATCTCGACCAAGTGTTTCTGGTGCGCCATGAGCTCGGGGCAGAAGTTTAATGCTTCCGCGTTGGGTGCGCCTGACCCGGTACACGACAGCAAGCGCCGGCGAAGGTGCCTCGCCGCGGCGTCGCCGGCGCGGCGGTCGGTAATTGGGGGAGGTGGTGTCGGTTCAATCGGCGCGACCGGCGCAGGCGCGACAACTTCAGTTGTTTCGATCGTCTTCTCGGTCTCGCGAGGCGAAGCTCTCGTTCCCTTGTTCCGCACAGACCGGGGCGTGGCCGCTATTGCGGTTGTCACCGGTGCCGCACGGACCGATGGAGATATCACCGGGTCCACGACGACTGACAGTACTCCATCAACTGGTTCCACAGAGCAATTACCCTGATTACCCTGCACGTCCTTGTCCTCCGCTTTCGGGCTCTCGACGTACTTCGCAACCTTCCCCGGGCCGTCGAACCGCCGGCCGCTCGGCGATACAAACCACAGCCGTTTTCTTTTGCCGTTACCTGTACCCCCGGAAGGGATATCTTCGTACGTCGACTTCCACTCTACACTGAGGCGCTTGCCAGTGTCCTTGAACACGCGGTCGGAGAGTCTTTGCGTCGCGACCAACGATGGGTCGTCGAGTTGTTTCGTGGATTGCGAATCCGTGATTTGCGTTGGCGACACCATCGTCTCATCCGCCGGCAGGGCCGCCTGCGTCGCCATGATCGCCTCCATCGCGTCCTCAGAGTCACTCTCTAGGTCACTAGTTACGTTATCAGGTACGCCCGCCACGCCTCCAACCGACCCCCTGCTCGCTTTCATCTCCGGCGAGCCGAAGATCTCGGCTAACGGCGAACGCCCTTGCGCGGGAGGCGATCGTGCTAAACTCGATTTGTCCCCCGACCCGCGCCGGTCCCGGGGGGACACTCTCCTTCCGCTCAGTGGACTCATTACCGGATTCAGCCCCGCCCCAGATGGAGACGCACCGCCCGACCGAGTCGCGCGAGGCGTCGGCATCTCAAACTAACTCCCCAAAGCACCACACCCAGTGCGCCAACTTCTGATGAAAGCAGGCACTTTTTTAGAGCCTTGTTTTGGCCAGCAGAAGCATTCAAAAACTCGTCAATCGAGATTGAAACCGACAGTCGATCAAACCGTGGGATGAAAAAGCATCCCCGCTATCACACCACAAGATTTCAAAGCAGAGTGACTTTCAAGCATGCTCAAAGTTGCCAAATATTCACTGCCAAATCCGATTTTTTAGACGAAGGAAGAGGGGTCGGGAGAAACCGACCAAGATGTGTCATCTCACGTGCGGGCAGTGTGTTTTCAGTCACGCGCGTTTCACACGCCAGGCATTTCTCATCTGTCTTCCTCTCGAAATCTAAAGTGTGGCCGTGCGCCCCTTGGACACTTTCCGCATCGAGATTTCGGTGCTTGTCCGATCAGGGAGCACGACGTACTGCGATGGATGCTGGAGTATCGGGTGGATTATCGAGGATTCTGGGTGACGCACACGTTCGTGTATCTCGTCCCTGTGTGATCGTACCGCTTCGTCCATTCACTCGCACGCGCGGCGCTCTCGAGATCAGCCATCCCGAAGCTGTCCGACAAAAAGAGAAGCGAGAACACAAAATATTTTCAAGAAAATTTGTCCACACGAAATGAGAGTTCGTCCGACGGATCGTGCCAGACCGCGGGGCCATGGGAGGTGACACGCCCACGGTGGTCCACCGACAGTCGGTGGACCGACCACAGGCGGGCTCGCCGCGAAAGAGTGAATACGCTCCCGAGCCAAACACGGTAAGGCTTCCTCCTTGGTCTTGGTCTTGTCTTGGACGGATCGAAAACATGCTTCCATCGTTCGCAGCGGCTTCAGATTCGAGGGGTCGCGTGACCGACACCGTGGGTGGTGGACGGCCGTGTGTTCGTCCTTTTCACAGCTCACGCGCGCGAAAAGAACTTCGCGTGGTACACGAGCCGACACGCGCGGTCGCACGACGTTTACGCGCCACGACGCGCCGTGCACCACCGCGCGCGTCTCCAGCCTGGCGTGACAAACACACGGAAAGCACGCCACGGTGTGACCGACACGATTGTGTCGTTTTCCGAAACGACGTCGCTGACGTCCCGTACCCTCCCCCACCCTCCCCACATCCACAGACACAGACGGGTCGGTTCGACGACATCTCATTCTTTGTCCGATCCGATGGCTCAGCGCTCACCGGTGCGTCCTCCGACACACGAACGCGACTCCCGGGGACGCGAGATACACGAATTCGACACGCGTTTCGACACGTATGTTTTCCCGAATTCATAGTGTACAGGTCCTTCTCCTCCTTCTTCGAAACCTCTTTTCGTGCGTTCCAAAGCTCTCCACCCTAACGACCCCCCCTACACCCCTTGACCCCCAGAGGATGAGCGTTTGATCCACATGCAACGTTCGCACATGGCGCGCAAGCACCGCAGCGCCAAGGACAACACGGCGGAGGGTGTTTTCGACTCCGGCGCAAGGACGAGCAGTGGAGGAGACGCTTTTTCTACCGCTGATACTCAAAGCCTCCCGAAAAATAACAAGCCCACACGGCAGCACACGGTGCGGCACAAAATCACGGACGGCAAGGCTAGTGTGTATTTGTTACCGGTGGAAAACACAGGGGATGGTAACGACAGCGGCACCGATTCAACCGGCCACGAGTCCGGCGATCCGATTGAAATATCAAGCGCCGAGTTATCTCCCGAGAAAGTTCCTTTCCAAACCCCAAGTCGCGGTCTATCCACCATGAACGCTTCGGCAGCGAAGACCCAGGATGCGGGGCGCCAGTACGTGGAAGACAGCGCGAACCCTTCAACGCCGATCACCACGCAACGCGCGCCGTTACGGAGTTTGAAAGAGTATGAAAAAGCGCACCCCGAAGACAGCCCCGACCGAGGAGGGAGCCCGTCGCTCGACAAAGACAGCAGCGGCTTAGGTATGCTGATGGAGGAGCTGTTATCGCGCCAAACCACGGGCGGGAGCGACGGCGATGACGACCACTGCACGGTGGATGTACGTTCCGTGAAGGGCATCGCGCTGATGTTGGAAGTGGCGTTCGCAGATGACCTACAATCCGTGTTGGGGTGCATCGAAGAGTACGAGCTGGACTTGCACAGCGTGAAGTGCGTTAATATGAGCGGCACCTCAGCGCTACACGCCGCAGCTTCAGGAGGCGGGTTAAAAACCGCCAGGCACCTCGTGACGAAAGCGTGCGTCGACGTCAACGCGACGGACAACTGGGGAAACACGCCGCTGGACGAAGCGCGGCGAGAGGGGCACGACGAGCTTTGCCGGTTTCTCATCGCCGCCGGGGGGCACGAAGGAAGCCGAAGCGAAGTGTTTTTGCGGCCGCCTTTGAGTGTTGGAAGAGACGTCGATACCGCGGATGCGTCGCCCGCGCACAGCCAAAACTCCGACTCTATTCAAGGTAAATCCAGGGTGTCCGACATAGCGTACCTAGGGCTGAACATCTCGCCCGCGGAGATAGTCCGCGCGGAGAGCGGACATAATTTAGTCGCCATGGCGAGCCCGCCAATCTCACCGAACGCCGCGTCGCCGAAACAAGGCGTAGGTCGCAGACGACGTTCGAGCTTGTCTGACTTTTGCCTCGAAAAGAATGCGGTTGAGCGCAACATGCAAGAAGACAGCGCCCTAACCGACGTACCTACCATAAGCGACGCTTCCATGGCGGCGTTGCGCACGGCGACCCGAAGCGTCGAGGTTTTCGCGGAAGAAAAGGGTGACGGAAACGGAAACGATGAAAAAACCGGAAGCGAACCGTCGACTCCCCCAGAGGTTCAGAATTCCCCCCCCGTCTCACCAACCCGGTTGCGCGGGCACACGTTCGACCGACCGAGTTTACACACGAGTTTGATTTCATCAAGTCAAGACGAACACAGAGACGGCGCGGATGAGTGGGAAGTTTTGGCTTGTGACGTGCGGGTGGATAGGAAAGTTGGGGAAGGTGCTTTCGGTGAAATTCGCAAGGCGACGTGGAAGGGGTGCGAGGTCGCTGTTAAAACCCTAAAATCGGATTGCTTGACAGACGCCATCGCAATCAAAGAGTTCAACCGCGAGATGTCAATCTGGTCACGGTTGGTGCACCCGAACATCGTCCAGTTCCTCGGCGTGGGGTACAAAAAAAGCATTCCCCGCATCATGATTTGCGAATTCATGGAGGGCGGAAGTTTACAACAAAAGCTGATGAACATGAACGCGAGCGCGAAGAAAATGCTGTTTGACCAGGGTTTCAATTTGCTGAAGGGCATTGCGAGCGCGATGGTGTACATGCATAGTAGAAGGCCGTTCGCAGTAATTCACAGGGACCTCAAACCCGCTAACGTTTTGTTGACAGTGTCAGGCGAAGCGAAAGTCGCCGATTTCGGTCTTTCCAAAATGCTCGACATCGACACCCCCCGAACACCAGCAGATTCCCCGGGCGAAGGACGGCTTAAAGAGTTCCCGCTAGATGACAGCGCGCACGATTCGAATGGAGTCAACGGGGCGCGAACTGGCGGGAGCAGTAACGGTGGGTCAACGCACAACACGGGGAACCACGATAAAGAAGGTACCAATGAAGAAACGTCTACCTCAAAGTACGTCCCCCCTTCGCCGTCGATATTTTTAAGTCCTGTCCCGGCGAACGTGACCCGAGGACGGATGACTGAAAAGGAAAAAGCGGAGCACGACCTTCTTGAAATGCGCAGGAACGATTATGGCGAGAAGGTGTATTCGCAGCTGTATGATCATTCGTTTTTGATGACGGGCGAGACTGGGGCGTACAAGTACATGGCCCCTGAAGTGTTTAAAAACGAAAGCTACGGGCTGAAGTGCGACGTTTATAGTTTTGCTGTTATTGCTTATGAAGTTTTTGAGGGTTTGATGTTGTTGAGAGATCCTGTTTCTTGGGCGCACTCCGCGTCTGGGGATGAGCAAGTCCGACCTGCTTGGATGTTCCTTCCCGCGTACGACACCCGACGAACCACGGAGACGATCGAGTTGATGGAACAGTGCTGGCACGCCGATGCCAAGGAGCGGCCTACTTTCATGAAAATCGGATCCGAGTTCCGGAGAATTTCAAGAATTCCGCGAGGCGAACGCTCGCACGGCTCTTTCTCAAAGAAAGGAAAATTAGCCATGAAGAAAGGCTCGGGAGGACACCAAACCATTTCTAGAAAGTCATCGGGTAGTGTGCCTGACTTGAATTCCCTTGATGGAAGGACAGAGGAGAAAGAACCGCAGTGCCGATGCGTGGTGATGTGATTGAAATGTTTTAGTGTTTTATTGCTTGTCTTGCTTGCTTGTGAATAAATCGCGCTACTTAGTAGCAGCCTGGTTTGATTACATAATCCCTCAATAAAGCACTAAAAAACTCAACCATCTACTGCCTGTACTGCTCTTCCCGGTCCTCCCTTACTTGTTGTCCTATTTTCTGCAGCTGTCGGCTGATCAATTCGTACGACGTGAACGTGATCGCTGCGGCGGGCGTTGTGCGCACTAAGTTCGTCCCCACGCCTCGGTAAAACGCGCGCCACCCGCCGCCATCGGTGTGGATCTTCTTTATCAGCTGCAACACCCCCCCGAAGGGTCCCAAACCCTGGACGTGCATGTGGCTCCGGATGACCTCGTGCGGGTATGTTACGGAGCTCGCGACCATCTTCGCAACCGCCGACGCGCACGCCAGCTCAACCGGGGTCAAGGAATGAACAGAGCGAGGTTGTTGGGGAGTGTCAGTAGGGCTACTAGTACTCCCCTCACCCCTAGAGCTAAATAGCCCATCCGGGTACCTCGCAATCTCCAGCTTCAACCGTTCGTACACCGGGAACTGGATCACGACGTGTGCGATTCCCACCAACGAGGGCGCCAGCCCTGAGTAAACCCCTCTTATGCCTTCCTCCATTACGACTCTGCGCAAAGCGTCCAGCGTCCCGTTATACTTCAACCGGTTCGGCATTGACCCCCGAAGCGCCTCACTGTGCTGCACCTGTAGCCGCGTCTTCACCACCCACAGCGGGTTGGTTACGAACACAGTCGCAGCACCTGCACCAGCGGCGCTTGTCATGTGCCGCAGGCTTTTCGATAACTCGGATTCGCAAGGAGGAGGTATTGTTGTGGAATTCGTATCAATAATTACCGGGTCAGGCGCTGTCATCCGCTTCAACGTCTCATAAGCGGTAAAGTAAACAGCCCAGTTCGGTAGCAGCGCCACGATAGTAGGCGTCAACCCACGGTACAAACCAACCAACCCCTCAACCTTGACTATTTTCTGGAGACTGCTGAACGTGCTTACGTAGGCGTCGCCCGCAGTTTTTAAAGTGCTGACTTGTAACCTGGTTTTCAAAACGTCCAGGGGGCACACGATGGTCGCCGCGACCGCTCCTGCTCCGGCACCCGCCAAAGCGTTGCTCACCTGCGAGTCCGTTAGGGTTAAGGTCATGTTGTGCACCGCGCGGGAGGTGTGTGTCCATTGTTTTGTAGATTGTTGGCGTTCGTTTGGGGCAAAGGCTTGGAACGGCGCTGATGATTGAAAAGAACTACTCGTTCCATTCACAGCTCGGGACGTACAGTGTGGGTCTCGTCCCGTCGTGCCCAGCCGCGTCGCGGTGTTCACCACGTGTCTTGTCCAACTCCAAGGGCTTCGTTTGTTATTCGTATCAACATATGGATTGAGCCTTCCATTGTTCGACGGCATTCTAGAACATCCAGGGGCATCCGAAGCCGTACCACCCGAGACGTTAACCACTCCGCGCATCCTATCCCAAAGTCGGCGCCTCTCAATGTTTCCTGTCCCCGAGCCCCACACCGCCTTTCCGTGGTGTTCTGTCCCTGCCGCGTTACCTCCGATCGACGGCGCGCCTCACCCACCACGCGTGTATCACCAGCCCAATCCCCACTCCGCCGTCGCCCGCCTGCGACTGCGTCCCGGACAATACGTCCCCGGGACGGATTCGTGATAGATAAAAAAGCTCAGTTTTAGGTTTCGCCGTCAACTTGACTTTCGAGGTGAAAATTTACAAATATGAAAAGCCTTTTTTTGATAACACTTTGTACATTCATTACCTTCTCTTGCCCCATCTACCACGCACATGCGTATGCGTTTCAGTAGTGCCCCGGGGGAGGGGGGCAGTAGCACGCCACCCTGGAGTGGTGGCTCTCGCAGTTTTTGCACGCGGTGTACTCACACTTCTTGCAAATTTGAAATTTGAAAAACAGATTTATTTCAACATCAATCTAAGTTCGGCGACTGCAACCCCACCCATTCAACCACCTCCTTCAACACCTCGAACCCGTGCTGCTCCGCGATGGAGCGCATGACGTTCAGGTCATCGGATGCCGCGCGTTTGTGCTCCACGCACTGGAACAAACCGCCGCACGCGCACCGCGACGCCAACCGACCAACCTTTATCGCGCCGTCGCGTTGACATCGCAAATCCTGCGTCTGCGTCTGCCGAAGCCGCTCGTTCACCCTTCCAACCAGCGTGCTTTCGATCCACCCCGTGTCATACGGGCACGCACATGCGGTACACTCCCACGTCCCGTCCTCCACCAGCCGCTCATCGCGACACAAATCAACATCCCGACAATCCCCACAATACCCACACACCGCGTCCCGCAACACGAAGGTGACGCACGGCTCGCGGAAGCTCGCCTCGGGGGCGTACTCCGGAACTCGCAGCAACTTCAGCGCGTTCTTTCGCAACAAAGCGACTGGGCCCACTACGCTTTGGTCGAGTGACAAAACGGCGCATAAAGTTTTAACGAAAGCCAGCGCGGGAGTGCCTCTCAGCTCCTCGGAGAGATGCGTCCCCGGCGGCGTCGGGAACTGGTGCTCGGGGTTGTTCCTGGTGGACGTCCCCGGCCCTAAATGCTTCGCAATCTCCCCAACCAGTCTCAAAATCCTTTGTGAAAAGTACCCCTCGACTTGCGCGCCCAGCCACGCGGCTCTTTGCTCTTCCGCTTGGGCCAAGGCTTCACGGCCAAGAAGCACGCCGTGCTCATCATGCCCCAAGTCAGTAGACTGCTTGTTCCCACCCTCAGGAGGTCCCTCAAGCGCTTCGTCGCCCTCTTCGTCCAAAGCCACGGAGAAGTTTTGATTCTCTTCATCGTCTCTATCACCCCCGCGTTCCCGCTTCCACGGCTTGAACAGAAACTCGCTGACGATCACCTCGAAGTGCTCTCTTAGTGATTCAGGGAGGAACGACGCGATGTTCCAGTGCATGTCTAGCGCCTCCGAGGCGTCCGAGACTTGCGTCGCCCCCACAACCTGTTCGTCCAGCTCAAAATCGTCAGGACCCTGCGTGTCATGCCCGCTCCACTGCGATTCCGTGGGAAGAGACGCGGCGACTAAACCGCCGTAGTCAAACGGACCGCGGAACAACAACGAGTGCCACTGCCGCGTGGGTTCGAGTTCCAGCCAGGAGAACAGCTCTCGGCGGCGAAGCGAGCTCCTGATGCCTTCGATGAATGCAGACGCAGAGCTTAACCGTGTCTTCCCAGTGCAAATAACAATCTTCTGCGTATCTGCGTGGATCACGGTGGCGCCCAGTTTCTTGATCTCTGCGAGAAGCAGCGTGAACGTCTTCTTGACGCACAGCTCGACGAGATGGCGCAGCGCGGGTTCGCGTAATGCGCTGTCGTCGGACAGGAGCCAGCGGCGAAGCTGGCCGAGTAACGCATCGGCGTGGGGATTCCTTCGTTCAGTCGCATCTACGAGCCAATCATTAACAAGCTTGCGCAAGACATTGAACGCCGCGGCCGCTTCGTGCCCCCCCCTGGACGTCGACGCTCCATCCTTTTCGGATTTCTTCCCTTTGTTCGAAGTGTCTTCGTACCCCAGCAACGCGCCTCGCTCTAGGTCATTCAAAAGGTGCGCGTTCGCGATGGCACACACCGCGAGGTGGTGCGCCTTGAGCTCGACGCAGACGGATCGGTACGCGCCTGGAGTGATGACTTCTGCTCTTGCGGTGGCCAACGCGTCATCCAGCCCGACGGCGCCGTCGCCGGACGCTCCGCCCAAGTCAGGCGCCCCCGCGACGCCGGTCCATAAAAGCTGTCCGTTGTCCCGCAGCGCCCGCGCGAAGAACGTATCCGCGACGTGAAGGCACCAGTCGTGCTTCAAGTTGCCTAACGGGACATGCGAGTAGCGTGAGATTGCTACGCGTTGCGCGAGCCACTCTTGGTGCGCGGCGGCTCGCTGTACCGAGGTTTTAGCCGCCGCGACTTGCCACCCGAGCGCGGGCATTTGCGCGTCGGACGGATTACTAGGCACGCTCACCACCGGTACGCGCGCCAACGCTGGGACGAGTTTCGTGAACCGGCCCGTGACGCCTTCCCGAGTCGTGCTGATGGGGGTTTGCCCAGTGCCAGTGCTCTCGTCATCGTGGTCCTCAAACGACTCCACTCCACTGTTTGACGCTTCCAAAACACACACGGTAGGGCCTTTGTTGCTCTCCAAATACGTCGCGAGGGACTTGGAAAGAATCGCGCCGGCGTCGTGGGCGTCGCGAGCGTACTGTACTACCCACTTCGTGCGAGAGGAAGACTTGGCAGCAGTGGTCTTGTTGGGAGTACCGTCAACACCCTCATCGTCAGATTCAAGGTCATCGTCCAAATCGAAGGTCATGTTTTGCGTCTCGGAATCCTCCGCGTCGATCCCGTCGATGGATTGCTTGGAGAATTTATCGAGCATGTTGGGGTTGATTTCCTTGGCGGCTTCGCGGACGCGCCCGTTGGCGGTGAGCGAGCCGGGCGACACCACCACCATCAGCCCTTTGTTCGTACCAGGCGTGTGCAACACGAACACGCCTTTGTCCCTGGAACCCGCGTGGTACATAGTGACGTGACGTACGAGGCCGTGAACAGAAGCGTTATCAGTCCCAGGTGGTACCGCCGAGGCGAGCGGAAGGTACCCAAACTCCGCAGTGGCTCTTGAATCAAGCGTATCGGCTTTGTACTCGCCGTCAACAGGCACCAAGCCGGTGGTCTTCACGAGTTGCCGCGTGTGCTCGTTCATCAATGTGACGCACCCCAGTTTCTGCACAGCAGCTTCCAGAAGAGGCACGTGGCGCTCGAAAACACCCAACACGTTGGGGTCCGCGAGCAGGTCCATCACCTCGAGGCCCGACACGAACAACTTTTCGTCCATCACGACTTCATACACGTGGTTCGCGCGCGAGCCTCTGGGTAAAGTCGCGACGACTCTGCGCTTGCCCCCCGCCCCGAGATCGCCTTCCCGGTCCGGCGCCCTCGTCGCCACTGCTAACTTCCGGTCCATCCGCAACGTCACCCGGTACATGGTCCCTTCGCACAGCAGCCAGGCGGCGAACCGGCCTGGTTTCGCAGCACCCGGGTTGGTGGGGTCGGACTCGGGCTCCAACGAAATAATCTGCCACGCGCTTCGCGCTAACACTTTTTCCCGTGACTCGGCGAAGTTAGCCAACCCGCCCGGGCCCAACAACCGCGGTCGCTGGCTTCGACCAAACCCTGGCGTGGCGCCGGAAACCCGCGCCGCCGCCTGCTCGTCCTCCACCCGCTTGCGCTTGCGCTTCAAGCGGATGATAAGCCACTTGGCTTTCTGGTGTTTCAACCAGGACGAGTAATCCGCGCGCTTGTCAGGTTCCTCGCCAAACGCTTCCAAGGTGTTCTTCGCGGCATCAACCGCGTCTGGGGCGCGTCGTCGGATGCCGTGGTCGTTGGGCGACGGCCTGGAGTTGGGGATACGCAATGCGGTGTCACCTCTAACCACGCATGTTTCGGGCGTAGAAGGCACACCCGTAACCTCCCCCCCAGGCGCCTGGTCTTCCGCTCCGTCTTGGAAGAACCGCCGGACGCGCGGACGGCCGGCGGTACCAGGCGTCTTGCCGATGAGCGACCCGCCGTGCGCATCCTCCATGTCTAACGGATCCGCGTTGGCTTTAGAGGGAGTTGCGTGGGTCATGTCATCTTCGTCTCCTACCACACCAACGTTCGGGTTCTTGTCCCGCAACGCCGAGAACAACCCCGTAAGCGTCTTTTGCTTGAACGTGTCGTCCTTTTCGCGAATCATCTTGTGCAGCCAATCCGGGTGCGTCACTCGCGGGCACGGGTTCGTGACGTGCTGCAGCGCCGCTGGGATGGAGATGATCTTCTGCACCGCGGATGAGAGTCGAGTAGTGTAGTAGTCCCAATCTACAAGCTCTCGCATGTCAGGCACCGTGTCCGCGTCCCCGGCGGGCGAGTCTTTGGTCCACTCCTTAAGGAAAGCACGCGCGACGCTGGGTTCGGCTTGGAAGATGGTCACGGGCACGGCGCGTTGCGAAGTCGGCGCCCCCGCCGGTTTCTTGGTGATGATGTACTGCGCCTTCAGGCCTTTGTCCTTCATCACGTCGCCGCCGATGAACGCGCCTAATCGCTTGGCGCACGTCGTGGCACACGATTTGCGGTCGCCGTATTCCTCTAAACTTTTACTCATCGTCGTGGCTTCCGAAATGTACTCCACCAAGTCCTCGTCGGTTAAATCCCGGCCGCGGGTTTCCAGCATATCCAGCCACTTGTTTGCGACTTGCCCTACCGCATCATAAACACCTTCAATAGTATCACCTTCAAGGAACTTCTCGAACACCTCCGTTTGGAACATCTTGATCAGTTTCAACTCTCCTCGGCGTTTCACTTCGAAGCCTTTCAGCTCTTCTAAACTGCCGTCAAAGTTGAAAACCGCGTAGCGCTTTTTAATCAGCTTGCCCTCCTCTTTGGACGCGGGCAAAATCATCGCCTTGTACGGTCCGTCGACCTCGAATTCGATGCTCATCTCGCTCTTGGTGGAATACGAACCGTCATCGCCCTTGACCTGGTACTGGTCGTTAACACACATCACGTCTGTTAAACGGTTCAAAACGGAGCAGGGGTAGGAAATTTTGAGCGCCTTTTTGAACAAACTCCCCACCTTGGGCTTGAGCTCAAACTCCTCGGGGAACGTCCCCGGGAGGCAACACCAAATCCCATCCGTATCCAGCTCCAACGGTTTCCCGATATCATCAACAAGCTTCTTGGCCATCTGGATGATCTTGGCGCCGGTGTAGGTCACCACGCCGGCCATCTCCATGGAGTACCACCGCGCGCCCTTGCGCATGACGTACCCGTAGAACGAGTTCAAAATACACTTGTGCGCTAATTGAAGCGAATCGAAAAGCGTAACCATGTCGTTCGCTTCTTGAATCGCAATCGGGTTGCCGCTCTTTTTCGCCTCCGCGACCCGGCCCTTCCACTCCTTGTTCTTGCCCTTGTATTCGTACCGACGGTCGCGGAAACCCAACACAGTGTCGACATAAAAGCCGTTCTCGCGTTGGCACACACCCGCGACCCTGGTCTGCGTCACCGGTTTGTCCAACACGCGCTTGTACACCTTCCGGCTGTACATCTGCAACCGCTGCTTCTTCGCCGCGGCTTGCTCTTCGTGGCTCAAGTCCGCCCAGTACCGCGGCCCATCGCCCCCGAACCCGTCCGCGCGTGGCGGGAACTTCTCAGCCTCAAGCTGCGCCTTGATAGCGGTGTAGTCGGAACTAGTCGCCGCGTAGTGCTCGCCCCGCCACAGCCACTCCATTTCCCGTAAGCACGTCTTACCCGGGCGGTTGTAGTCGCACGACGCGCACACGTCCTCTGTGACCATCGCAGGCGGCTGCAGCCGGTTCGTCAGAATGATGTTTGGGTACATCGCAGCGACGTCCAGGTGGTAAATCAGGGGTGGCGCGCTTTGGTTCGGGTCGTCCCTGATTCCCGCGAGCTGAGAAATAATTTGTTCTTTAATTTCTTCGTAGTTTTCGCAATCCTCGGGGATCATGCCTTTGCCCTCTGTCCTAAGAGCATAGGAAAGGTCGTCATCAAGCGAATCAATCAACTCCTGGTACCCCTTGGGGTTCAGTTTGAACTTGGTGGGAATATCCGCTCTGAATACCCCCGCTTCCAGGGCCTGGACGTGCCCGCCGATATACGTCTCGCTCTCAAGCAAGTGACCCTTGTAGTGCTTCTCCCCGGGGCTTTGCTGTTTGTTCGGACACACGATGTTCCCCCTGAACGCCTGGACCATGAGCAGCGCCTCGCACAACGTACCACTACCTTTCCGCAACACCTCGTCCGGCGACATGGGAATGATCGTCGCGAGCGAAAAGATAAACGGGTGCACGTACTTCATGTACAGGTAGTACGTCGACACGGCGTCGGAGACGGAGTACGCGGCCATGGTTTGCGGCTGCGTCTGCGCGAACGGTAACATATCCTCCGGATCCACCTCCACGGGGTTGTACTTGAGTTTCGCTTTGGTGACTGCCTTGAGGCCGTGTGAGCCTGCTGGGAGGTAACTATCACGCTTCACCCACGCAAACGCATCCAAGTGTAACGCACTTCGTGACCGGCACTCGCCCGTTTTCCGGTCGCATCTAAAACCAAGCTCATCATACAAGCTCATCCCGCACTTCTCCGATCTGGTCTCCACGAACGGCCAATCGAAAAAATCTCCGTTGTACGTGACGTAGACGCAGGGTTGCGTTTCACGCATGTGGTCGTACCACCGGCGAAGCAGCGCCGCCTCGTTGGGTTCGTTCCACACGATGAACGGCCCGGGGTACTCTGGTTTCGGCGAGTACTCGAAATCCCCGACGTCCGCACCGACCACCTCGCGGTTGATGATCAAATAACCCTGGCCATCTAACATATACGAGATCATAAACACCTGGTCAAACTCAGCGTCTGGGAATTTTAAAGGTAGCTTGGTGGTCTCGATGTCGAACGCGCAGACCCTGACTTCGCCTCGCGCTAATAAATCAGCTCTGTGGTTTAGACTCACGTCCCCCGCCGACGCCCGGACGTCGTACCACCACCCGCACCGCACTTCGGAGTCAATCAGCCACCGCATGTGGTACGGCACGTCGTACTCCCGGATGTCAATCATCGCGTCCGCGTAGTTCGCGATCGCTCTTTTGCCTTTGGACTTCTGCTGCGCGGCTCCACCGCCGCGCTCCGTAGCGCGGTGGTGCGATCGCCCATCGCCGTCCCCCCCAACATCCGTCTCCATCTGGTGCAGCTGTTCGTACGCCTCCTGGGCTTCGCACTTCTGCTGGTTGCGTTTGACCATGGGCATGACTTCACGACGCACGTCCATCAAATCTTGAACCGTTGAGAAGATAACCTTGAGGTACCGCTGTTGAAGCCCCGAAAGATGATTCTTCAGATCCAAATCCTCCTTGTCGACCATCTCGACGTTTAAAATTTTACCCTCGTACCGCCGGCGAAGAAAAGCCTCCACGTCGTGCTCGCACTCTGGTTTCGTCGAAATCAGAAAGTAAGGCGCGTACTTGACCTGAGTTTTGAAAGTCGCACCGTCCTGCTGCATGAAGTAACAGTTCACGGCACTGAACTCTTTTTGCGTCTCGGGATCCTGGACCGTGGTCTGTTTGGGTTTTTGAAAATTTTGAGGTTCCATCGGAGTCGCCGAAAGAGACATGAGGGAAAAGAGCGGGAGGGAAGGTGAGCGTGTGGGTGAGGGGGGTAGGTTGTGAAGGAGGCCAATCTCGCGGTGGGGTTTTGATATCGCCATTTACGGGCGACTTCGAGAGTAGACCACTTTGCATCCAAACGCGTCTGTGGATGCCTTTGGGGTCTCGAGCACCCTCGTCCACCCGCGCGTGTGCCAACTCGTTGCGAATTTCAAAAACGCGAACAAGAACAAGATCTCGGCGTCGTTGAAACGATGAAGGTGCCTCCGGTGTGTGCGTTCACCGGGTTTACAATCGCGGTCGGGTGTATCGGGAGTACCAATCGAAACGGGAAACATAAAATGCCGAACATTCGAAGAGAGGACGTACCGCCGCGACGTTCATGAGCCACCCCAAGCGCTCATCGCCCTCACTGAAGTTGGCATACCCGAGAGTCGCTTCGTGCGCGTCTTCCTCCATGGCCATCTGCAGTCTGCTCTTCTGGTTGTTCCAGTCGCCGCCGCCTGTGTTAACCCGGGCCTTGCCCTGGCCTTTACCCCGGCCCGCTTCGCCATACATGTTCCCCTTGGAACGGCCGCCCGTGTTACCGCTGAACGCGGGTTGGCCACCCATGGCGCGCGTGTTTGGTGAAGGCCGATCTGTCAGGTATTTCCAAAACCAAGCGCTTCACGGCACGCGGAGGGAACCGGTGCTTGCCACGAAACGCCTCTCGCCTCTCGCCAAACGCCAAACGCGTGCTCCGCGTCCGCGTAACAAACGTGCCGTTGCGCGGCGCGTCTATGATGAGGGGAAGGGGACGAGCATCAGGAAAGCTATCAGGAGTTTTGAATCTCCCAGGTTACAAAAATTGGGCCTTTTTCGCGATTTTCGGGACTGTTTGCCTCCTTTGCTTTCGAGCCCGATTTTGGCTTCTCTTCGCTCGCAAAAGCCACGACTCCGCAACAAACACACGCACACCTCGCCCCTCCACGATGGCCTCCAACACAGCACCCGGGGTCGAAACACGCGCACGCACAATACAACGCGAACACAATGCTACCTCTCTCGCTGCGAATCAGTCAGGCACTCTTGATGCCTTCCCAGGCCTTCCACCTCGTCGTCACGCATCTTCTAGCTAGGAACTGACAACGTGCCAGACACAATAGACCTTGCGCGGCTTCTTGCGGTGAGTCATGGTATGCGCGACGCGGTGGCGGCGACGGGCCGTGAGGTGAAGGAGACGAACCAATTCGATGCTACAAGGCTAGGATATTTGAGCATGCTGAAGCACCTGGATTCACGGGGTCGTCTGTCGCACAGAGAATACCTATGCGAGGCAGCGGCGAGGAGCGGGCAGCTTGAAGAGTTGAAGGCATTGCGCGTGAACGACTGGCCGTGGGGCATGCGGACGGCCTTAAGGGCGGCGAAGGCCGGGCATCTCGACGTGATGCAGTGGGCGCGCGCAAACGGGTGCCCGTGGAACGCAGGCGCGTGTAGACTCGCGGCGGATCGCGGGCATCTTGAGACACTGAAGTGGGCGCGCGCCAACGGGTGCCCGTGGACCGCATCGACGCGTGATAAGGCGGCGAGCCTAGGGTACATCGAGAACGACGGAAGTTCGTGCGAACCGTCATCAGACGACAACGCAGAATACAGTTCATCGGACGACGCAGATGACACCGACGACGGAACCGCCGAATAATACTTTTTCGATACTACGATAACTTCACACGCGCCGACTATCAACCACAAACTCGGCCACCTCCTGAAAATCGAACGCGCTTCCCCCCCTCATCTCCGAGTTCCACAGAAACGCCCCCCCGAACCCAAAATCCAACGACCCGTCAACGTCGTTCACCCTGGAGTCCCCTACGTGAAGAACCTGGAACGGTCGAATTTGGCAAGAAACCATGTCATACTTTCCGTCGTCTTTTTTTCCCGAAATAATTTCCGCGTTGATTCTGTCGATTGCGATTTGAAATATCTTCGCATCCGGCTTGTCGCTCTCCACTTCCGCCGACACTACCACAGTGTTGAAATGCGTTTCGTCGAACCCACAGCGTCGCAACAGTGTTGGTAACCGCGTGTCCCAGTTGGAGACAACGGCTACGTATACCCCATCCGCACGTAACGCTCGTAACGCCCGTTTTGCGCCTGGCGCGACGTGCCAACTGCTCGCTTTCTCGTAATGCGAGTATAATAAATTGAGCGCTTTTTCCATTTCTTCATCGCTGAGTTCCCCGCCAAGCGCTTCAAAAACAATGCTTCTCCAGAAACTACGCCCGTCCCCGACGTATCGCACGCCAGGTGGGTTGTTAGCAGGCACTGGCCTTTTGAACCCAGCCCTGATAGCACTGAGTATTGTTTCTTCCGTGACTTTCATATCGAGCCCCATTGATTTTGCCAGCCTCAAATACGTCGCGGTTACTTTCTCAGTCGGCGTCAAGAGGCACCCGCCGACGTCGACGGTGACCAGGCGGTAGCCCCCGGGTGGAAGGTTATGGGTAGTTAGTGTGATTGGGGTCAACGCTGGTCGTACCGAGCGGTCATCCACGTTCAAAGGGTAATAAGAGGTACCACTTTCGTTCCTCGCCGCTACGCGTCGACTCGCGTTGACGAGGTCAAAGTGGCGCCGCGCATCCCTGGTGGAGACCAGCCCTGAAAGATTCAATGCGCCTCTCGCGTCAGAATAGTCATACAGCCGCCCCGCCGAGTCCGTGACCGAACCCCCAACCGCTCTCAAAAGTGCCTCGCCAGGACAACTGTCCCACTTTTTCGTCCCAGCACGTAGCAACAAAGCGCAGTCAACCTTCCCTTCCAGCAGCAACAGAGAGTGAAACCCGGTCGCGCTGACTCTGAATCGCGGGTCCAAGTGCAACTCGTCGACGACGGAGTCTAACCGGTCATCCTTCGTATCACGGTTGATACAACATGTTAGTTGGCGTTTTTCGGTTGAATATGTCTCTTCTAAGGGCGTCACATCCACCCCAAGCACACCCAAGCCTCTCCCCCCCCACACGATTCGCCCAGAAGGTGTGTCTGTTTGCCCATACTCAGCATCCACAAAAAACGGCTGCCCGATGATTCCCACAACCGGGCTGCCGTCCACGCTGATGCCCATTAACGAGGTGACGCATTGCCGCTCGCCTGCAGCGAACTCGTTCGTCCCGTCAAGCGGGTCCAAAAACACCACGACTCGGGAGGTGTCGATTTCATCGAGAAGGTGCGGGGGCCAGTCGAGTGCGGTTGAGGAGTTATTACTCGAAGAGTTACCATTGTTCAATCCATCAATCGCGAGTCGCGCGAAGTCACTTTTTGGAATAACGCCGTTCACACCATTTGGAAACGCCGCTATCACGTTCGTATCAATGGGCAAGTCATCAAACGTATCAACTTCCGGAATCCCCGCAGTCGGGTTCTCGAAACTTTCCTCCGCCACTACTGTCAGCTCTGGACAGAACGACCGTAATGACCGCAACACGTGCGCCTCCACCCTGCGGTCCGCCTCGGTCTGCGCATCCATCTCGCCGCCGTTGTTCTTCACGTCGCCTTCGTTTTTGTTGGTAACACCGAGATCGCCTTTCTCGACAACAGCGCGTATGATGTGCTGCCCTTCCACGTTTAAGTCCAACAGCAAGGACGCCAGGTGCGGGATGCTTACGGACATGCCGGTGACTGGGCGTGCTTTGGATGTCGACGCGTTTGGAGTCGTGGTGCGGTCGTACCCGCGGATGTCATCGGAGAAAGACTGCGACGCGTGAACACACGGAGTGGTTCGGAAATATTTGACCCGCATGTGGTGTGACCTGTACGTCGCAGTCTTCAGCTTCTGCACGAGTGCGTGACGGGGGGGGAGCCTCGCCGCCGTCGA
>MDSY01135404.1_pt1 | contig 19911 bp, 30 predicted proteins | sample 811131 | NCBI WGS metagenome assembly MDSY01 (sample SAMN05326643, study PRJNA326480) | marine metagenome | isolation source: seawater | place: Atlantic Ocean: South West | collected 2010
CATTGCCTATAGTTCACCACCAGTTTACGGCGTTTTGCGGCATTTTGGTTTAAGTACAAGTATAAACAATCGACACGGCGAGTCATCAGTGTTCAGTGCGAGGAGGCGCCGACGTGGGGTATCGGGCGGCGATGGGTAAGGACAAAGGCGGCGGCGGGTCATCGGGCGCGCCGGTGGTCACGTTAGAGCAGTTCGCGGACTCCTTAGTCGTCTCCGGCTCGTCCTCGTCGGGGGGTAAGGGCGGCAAAGGGAGCGGCGGCGGTGGCCACAAAAAACACGCCTCCAAGTCGGGCATCACGAAGGGCTTGGAGTCCCTAGGCCTCGCGGGCGACGCGTCGACGGACTCCGGCCCACAGGTGGAGGTATCGAGATGGGACAGGAACCATAGGGTTTTACTCCTGCGGTTCGCCTCCGCCGCGGCGCAGCGCGACGCGATGGGCCGGCCGTCCATCTACCTCGAAGATGCCGACTTCCACGGCACCGTCGTCGAGCGCGTTCCCTCCGGCCAACGCGGCGGCGTCGCCAACTACTCCGGGCACAACATGCGCGCGAGCGACCTCGCGCGGTTCCTCAACACGCTCCGGCTCGAGAAACCCGGCGGGGGAGCGGAGAACGCGGCGGAGGCGGCGATGGTGGCGGCGTTGACGAGATGCGGCGCGTTGAGGACAAATAAAGACGGCGCCGTCGAGGCCGCGCGAGACGATCCCGTCGTCGCCGCCGTCGCGGGATCAAGCAACCGCGCCGAGATCCGCGACGCGCTGTTGCACGAGGCGATGCACATGGCATTCTACACCGATCCCGCGTACGAGCGCGCGTGTTACGACTATTGGCAAGGTAACGTGACCGAGCCCGACAAAAACGTCTGGCGAAACTTCCTAACTACCCTGCGGTACAACGCGAAGGACGAGGAGCTTACCGTGAACGAGCTGCAGGCTTACATGACCACCGAGCGCGTCATGTTCGACGACGGAGCGAATACCGGGAACGGGGGCGGTAAAAACGAGGGACGCAAGGGGGGTAACACTACTAAGGGCAGCGACAAGGGTGGGGATTTAGAGACTTTGGCTCGGATGCAGCGGGAGTTTGCGTCGTACATCAAAACCCACGCGTCCATGGCGGACCCGCCCTCTGTCGGCGCCAACACCAAGGTGGTGTGGCTGTGAACCGTACTGTGCGTTTATTAGGATACTAGACACTAGCGTTATTACGTATAGCTACAACGTCCAATTCGTTTAACTCTGTGTACTCAGTTACTCTGTTTGTTCACCCGAAGGCGCCGAATCGGTCCACCATCCCTCCCCGCATGACTCGGCCGTATTTATCCGCGGTCTCGTCGTGCCCGTCGATCGCCCACGGTTTGTCCGACGAGGCGTACGCCGCCGGGGGTACGTGGTAGGGCAAGGGCGCGCGGACGACGTCAGCGCCAGCCGTTTCACCGGCCGTTTCTGCCGGACCCGCGGTCGCGACGACTCGGAATTTGTTTTTTTTTTTCGGGCCCGTCGCTTGCGCACGCGGGGCGAACGTTCGCGAGGCATAGGCAGCGCGGGACGGCCTCGCGGTGGTAACTCACCGCCCCTGGTGTGCACGTGAACGGAACCTCTTTTCGCGGCCCGATCATTTGCGGCGTGAGCAGCACGCCGAGTTCGTACGATAGGATGGCGATCTGTAAACAAAACACGCGTCATTCTAATTGCCCATACGGAAATAAAAAGAAACTCACCTGCGAGCCGTTTTTTTCCAGTCGGCCCCAAGCCGCGCCCGAGAGGTTATGCGATCCAACGATGACCCACGCGAGGTCGTTGCTTTCCTTGGCGAGCCGCGCAAAGGTCTTGACGTGCGGCATGACCTTCCCGCGGCCGGCCGGGTCGGTAACGGCCGGTAACGGTCGCTCGGATCCGCGACCGATCGGCGGCCGCCACCTGTGCAGACGGGACCGAACGTGATCGCACGTGATCTTGTCCACTGTACACAAAACATGATGTCATACGAATTGCCCATACATACGGGAATTAAAATAAACTCACCGGTGCCCGGTATGGATCCTCCCGTGGCGTACCCTAGGTTGGAGTCCCGCACTTCGCCCATCGTCGGCCACACCAGCTTCAGCGCACCGGTTCCCAGTTGACGCCGCGCCACGTCGCTGGCGCGCTGAAAGAAGGTATTCGTATTTTCCGTGACTTTATCGTCAGCTTTGTCATCAGCTTTGTCAGTTCCGCTCGACTCGATTTTTCCCGCCCCGAAGCTCTCGGCGATCTCACCCAACCACTTCTCCGTCGTCTTCCCTGTAAACAAAACACGACGTCATTGCAATTGCCCATACAAGCATTAAAATAAACTTACCTATGCTCGTGAACTGGCACACGATCGGCGCGTTCGCGAACCTTACCGGGAACGATCGTTTACCGAGCGCGCGGCGTACGGCGGTGTGACCCCTGCATCGGACGTAATTGGGTGGTAATTGGGTATTCGAGTACGTAATAGGGAGACTGAGTGCAGGTACTCACCAGCAGTTCATGTCGCCGCCTTTCCACCGTCCGGGTATGGACGCGACCAACTTCGCGCCCGCGCCGCGGAAGTCGAACCGTCGCATCGCGGACGGCCCGACCGTTACTGCCTGACCGTTACCCATGCCGGGTACCACGCACGAGGTGTCCTTCCACCCGAGCGCGCCGAGGTACCGCGTCAAGTCGTGCTCGAACTCGCTCTCTGCGGCGCATGTTTTAAGATCATTTAACGATTTTAGTGGAAAGTCCTGGCACCACATCGCGTTCGTCCGCTTGTGCACATCCCCGTGGATCAAGTTTGCGGTGTGCACACAGACGCGGCACCCGGTGTCGTACACGAGCACGAAGCACTTGGTGTGATGCGTCCCGAACTTTGGCACCGGCGGGTTCACCACGGTCCAGTCTCGATTCGCGCCTGTAATAAGTGTTAACAAGTTTAATTGCCGTCAGTTTAATTGCCAGCTCGAATTGCCCATACGAACATTAAAAATAAACTCGCCTTTGGTTCGATGAATCTCGCCGGTGTCTGTTGACCGCTCGTCGACGATCCATACCACCCTAGGAACGTCACCAAGTTCGGGGCATCCGTCTGGGGAGAGTAGCCAGGGCAGGTCGATCATGAAGTTCATGACGACGCACCATCGCACTGGGCCGGAGACGACGTCGCGTAAGGTGGCGCATCCCGCGTTGCCCGTGCTGTTTGCGGTGAGATCGTGGTGGTCGGTGGTGAAGAGCCTGAAGAGCGGTGGGTCGGTGAAGGATGTCGAGCCGACGCGTTTGAACTCGGTCTCCATCTCGCGACGTTCCATGCCGGCGTACGAGATCCCCGCGGCGTCGAGCGCGCGCTTCATCTCGGCGATGGACGGTCGACATGATGGAGCGTCGTTGTTACACAAATCCGTCCCGAGATCTTGGCCCCCTCTGGGTCGCTTGGCGGCGCGGTCGTCCGCCGAGGTCGGGTCCTCGGCCGCCGCGCGGGTCTCCCCGACGATCGCCACGTCGTCGTCCGAGTCGCACATCCCCGAATCCTACCGTCGTCGTGTCGGGACCCCGGCGCCTCTCCCTCTGGCTGCGATGTGGACGAGGAACGTAAAAGGAAAGAGTGCGGCGACATATAAGCTCTTGACCTATTTATTTAAATAGATTAGCATGTGCGTCATTAGTTAGAAGAATAATTTCGTAACGCAAAACACGCATAGTTTCTATGCGTCACCAGTTAGAACCGTTCACTCGCGCCACGACGCCAAAAATTGCACGGCTCTGCGTCAAACGATGGAAATCAAAATGGGAAATCCCAACCGAACCCAATCCGATCTGCGCCCGTGGACCAGTCACAACTTCGCATTCCATTCCTCGTCAGCGAAAAAGCGCGCGGGTGTTGTGTTGGCGCCCCTCGCTCGCCGCGCCATTGCTGACGACGCGCGAGAGTCGTTCCGTGAGTGAGTCGCGCGCGCACCGACCGACGGACCGGAGACACCTGAAGGTAGCCTTCGGAAGATCGAGCCGTGAATCGAACGACGCACGGTCCGGGCGCGTGACTCGTCGTCTCCCGCCCGCGCGCTCGCGGTAGAATTTCTAAACGCGAGTGAGTAGTAGGAGCGAGGGACGGTCGCATCACCATGGGAGGGACGGCGGGAACGGCGGAGAGCCCGAGCAAACGGGACTTACACCGCGTCACCACCCAGGAAAAACTGTTCCAGAGCGAGTTCAACGCCCCCGCCGGGCACTGCTCGATGCTGAACGCCGGGGAGGTGCGTTGGACGTTGCGGGGCTACCTGCCGCCGAAACATCTCAGGATACCGGGGTATAACTACGGCGAGCCGGAGGACAGCGAGTGCACGGGGTTCGACGAGGCGAGCCCGCGGATCATCGGACGAGAGAGCACGCGCGAGCTGATGGCGGGGGTGTTCCTGCCGTCATCCAGCGACGTGGACATGGCCGAGAACGCGTCTAAAGGTGCGCGCCGCGCCCGGCACCCCGCGGCACCCCCGACCCGAATCTTCCCGATATAAAAACCCAGGGTGCAATAACCAGGAGACTGCGGGAAAGCCAATCCGTTTCACGAATAAGAAACCGTTTTTCGTTTTTGCTGACGAGGATGCCCCCCACCCGCTCGAACAGTGACGATAACCCTGGACGACACACGGACGGTCAAGGGTAACATGTCCTCGCGGCCGTCGTGGGGCGGCGCGCACTACGCCAAGGCGGCGGAGATGGCGGTGCCCAACTACGCCATGTGAACATGAGGAGGACCGAAGAGCCCGCGGACCGGGAGGGATTTATTTTCCCGGAGAATCCGCGTGAGAAAAAACCAGGCTCGAAGACACACATTATTATTTTCGCCCCGAGAGACCCTCTCTCGACGTGCGACACAACCACTCTATTACCACTCTATTACACTACTCTATTACCCACACCACCGTGTACCGATACCGTGAGGAAGAAAGTCGCGGCTGATTTCAACCGTGTCAGCGCTGTTGTAATACCCAAACCGTTCGACTTTTAAATCGCGAGTTATCAGTCTTCGTCACATCTCCTCGACGCGAGCGGCGGCGCCGAGCGCCATTCGCTTCGTTCCCCCGTCGTTTTCCTCGTCGTGAGTCCCGAGCCGCGCCCGCTTCCCCAACCCGCCGGGACCCGCGTCCGCGTCTTCGTCGTATGAGTATTCACCCTCAATCTCCATCGTCTCCATCGTCTCCCCGTGTTTTAATTCTCCGCCGTGTCCAAACTCTTCTCGGAGGCTGAGCCGAGTCCAAAACGCACTGAACAGCACCCTCCACCGCGTCTTCGCCTCCTTCCGTTCCTTCTCCACCTTCTCCGCGGCGCGCCTTAGTTCCTCCGCCGCGTGAGCTTCGCGTAACCTACCCTCGAACTCCTCGCAGACCACCTGCAAACAAAACACGACATCATACTAATTGCCCATATATGTGAATAAAAATAAACTCACCACGCCCTCAAACTTTGGCAAAGTTTTCCCGCCCCGCTGAAACTCAAACCCGACGAGAGCTGTAAACAAAACACGACGTCAATCTAATTGCCCGTTTGGAAATGATAAAAAGAAACGCACCGACGGCGTAGTCCACGCCCATGTCTCGCGCGACTCGCGCGATTCGCGGGAGGTTGACGTGGACGCAGCCCGGGGGTGGTAAAGCTGCGCCGTGCAGGTCGACGTTCCCGCGCTCGTTTCGGGGAACCTTGCCGTCCTTCGCCCCGGGCGGATCCCACGGCTCCGTCTGCCACTCGCCTGTAAGAGTTAAAACAAAACACGCCGTCATCAATCCAATTGCCCATGCGAAAATAAAAATAAAATAAACGCACCGTACAAGGCTACGTCGCCCTCCTCCTCTTCTTCTTCTTCGTCCCCTTTATTCGCTCCGTCGTTGCCGGAGTGTGACATGGCGCGCGCCACCTCCTCGACGGACCTCGCACCCTTACGTCGCGGCGGGTGCGTCCCGATCGAGTGGCCGTTTTCCCGAGCGTTACGGATCGAGTCCGTCCGCTTTGCTTTGGCCTTGGCGTCCTTCGCGATTTTGATCCTCGCCGCCTGGATCCGCGAGTGCTGTACACAAAACACGCCGTCTCAGTCCAACTGCACATACGAGAATTAAAATAAACTCACCGTTCGTTTCGCCGGGGAATTGAGCTCGGAAGTTAAGACGCATCGCCGGCACTCCGCCTTCCACCGCTCCGCGCTTCGCAGCTCCCGAACGCACGACCGCGGGAACACGCACTCGCCCTGGATGAACCCCTTGATCGGGAACCGAGGGTGAATGCACTGGGTCTTACTCAAGAAGCGTTCAACCGCCCACAGCGGGTGATTGCGTAACTGTAAACAAAACACGACGTCAGTCTAACTGCTCGTACGAGTACAAGCGTTAAAAGGAACTCACCTCCGCGAAGGACGACGGGACGCGCTCGGTGAGGCACTTGGCGTCCATGTGCACGTCCTCGGCTCGACACGCGCCGCGCGCCATCGACGAGACCTCGAGGAGACCAAGCCGAACCGCGACGTCGTCGCTGTACACAAAACACTTACCCGTCAGTCTAATCGCCCGTGCGAGAATTAAAATTAAAATAAACGCACCAGTCCGAGGCTCGAAACTCATCCACCGCCTTCTCGCCGCTGGACATGAACGCGCAAGTCACGCGAAGCCACCCCTCGTCCACCCGGTGCGCGCCAACCTTGCTGTACGTCTCCGCGTACTTACGCGTCAGGTCTTTGCCGCCCCAGCGGTGGGAGGAGGTTAAAGCTGTTTGTCCAGACTGCCCAAACTGTTTGCCCATATACATCCTGGACCTGAACCCGAACACGTAGGGCATCACCGGGGACTCGCGACTTCCGGATATGACGTACGGTTCGTCCACCGACGCGGCACCCGCCTTGAAGGACCAACGCTTAGCGTTCACGTTGCGCCTGTACACAAAACACTTACCCGTCAGTCTAATCCCCCGTACGGAAATAAACGGAAATAGGAAATAGAAATAAACTTACCCGCACGCGGCGTGGGGCACCACGGTGACCCACCGAGCGCCTGTAAACAAAACACGATGTCATACTAATTGCCCATACAAGCATTAGAATAAACTTACCTCCGTGTGTCCCTTCCCCGTCGTCCCTGCACAACACCTCCGCCCAGTGCGTGATGGGCTCCACGAATCGGGATCCCGCGTTAGCACTATCCGTCGTCGTCTCGGACTTTAACTCCCCACTCTTTCGCTTATCGGTAATAAGAGTTTTCTTACCCCCCTTAACGCCCTTACCCTTTGACCTTTGCACCGCGTTGTTTCTCTTGACGCCGTCGACGGTCCACAGCTCCTCGGGCGGCGGGAGAAGGATCCCCGCCTTCTCCAGCGCCGCCGCGTTCGCGCGCAAAGGGACGGGACTCAGCGCGACGACGGTGCGGCATTCGCATCCGAGTCCCCGCGCGGCGGCGACGAAGAGGCCAGTCGCCTCCTCCTGCGTCGCGGTTCGATTGGCGAGCGCTGTACACAAAACACGACGTCAGTCGAAATGCCCATACGTAAATAAACGGAAATAGGAAATAGAAATATACTCACCAAAGCATAGGCGTAAGACGGGCCCGCACTTGGAGCGTTCGTGCGCGTCTGCGACAGACCCAGCTCGCGATCGCAGGCGCGCGGCGTTGGTGTCCGGGAGCCGCTCGTCGGATCCATTTTGTTGACGTGGCGTGTGTTCATCGGTACCCGGGGTCGGTTCGTCGTCGGACGATTCGTCGAGGACGATGACGTCGGCGACGGCGGTCGAATTTACCGGCGGCCTCGGGGGTAAATTCGCCGCGCCGCCGACCGGGCAATTAGACTGCCGTTTAACCCCACCCTTCGTTCGGGAACTCACCTTGGTCCCAGCCTTGACCACGTCGATGTGCCCGGCGAACCACTTGGCCATGCGAGTCACTTCGTCCACGTTCGCGACGGCATTCCCTTCGTCATCGCAAACGGCGAAGGCGATTTCTCGTGGAACCTGTACACAAAACACGGCGTCATGCTAATTGCCCATACGATGATTAAAATAAACTTACCATCGACGCCGCCATCGCTGACGCGAAGGGATCGGAAGCCGCGCGGTCGTACGCCAGCGCCCTGGCGCACAGGCAGAGTAGGTGCGCCTTGTGCGTCTCCACCAGTCCGGCGCGTTCGTGTTTGGTCATGCGCCTCGGCTTCTCCTTCGTCTTCGCTCCCTTCGTTCCCTTGGCTCCTTTCTTCCCTCCTTTGGTTTTCGCTCCGTCGCCGTCCTCGTCGTCAGAGTCCGAGTCCAAGTCCAGGTCTAAATCGAAGGCGTTCGGGTCATCCCCGGGTTCCGTGACGTCGTACGCGAGGTCCCCGTAGTCCCCGACGTCCAGCCCTTGCTCCTCCCACTCGTCTGCATCGTCGTCGGAGCGGTGAAGTAGGTCGTCGGTCACGCCGAGGTCGTCGGCTCGAACCCGCATTCGATCGTTTAGCTCCAGCTCGGCGCGCGTGGTGCTCGCGCGCACGCCGCACGCGCCGCCGCCCATGTCCATCGACGTGCCACGCGATCCGAGGGGCGCGATGTCCTTGCGGAGCGCGGCGAGGCGGAGGACCTCGTGGTTATGCGCGGATGCCATCGCCTTGGCGGTCGCGGCTTTGGCATGCTCCGTCTCCGGTGCCGACGACAGACGCGCCATTTCGTTCGTGCCGCCACCTCCGAGGTTTGCGCCCCCGTGCGCGTTACCGTTTGGTCTCGCCCGTGATGATCGGTCGCGTCGCGTCGCGATGAGTACCTCTATCTGTTCCCGGGCGCGGACGCCGATCGTCGCGTCCGGCGGAGCGATCGGAGTGGTCCCATCGCGGTCGTCGGTGTTGTCTAATCTGAGATCGCGGGAAACGTCGTCACGTTTCGTGGGGCGGGCGCTGCCCGCGCGTGACGTCGACGCCGGGCCCCCGCGGCCTCGCTCGGGCGGCATCGCGTGGCCCCCGCGGCTTCCCCTCGCCGCCGTGGATCCGAACGCGGCCACCGAGCGAACCCCACGGTGACACCGCCCACGCGCCTAAGTGCTATGAGTTGCGCGGGCAGTTGACGAGCAGCTTCGTTCGCAGAAACTCGACTGATATCGGCGCCAATCTTCGATGATGATGACACACCGGCCTCCTCGGCGGTCCACTCGAACCGACGCGTCATCGCCCGAGCCATGGCATCCGTCGTCGCCAACGCCTACGTTCCCGCGCGCGTCCGCGCCGGTCGCAAGGTGCGCACATCGCCTTCGACCCGCCCCACTCGACAACCCGCGCGTCTCTCCAACACGCGTCGCCGCGTCAAAACCCTCTTCTAAACAATCGCTTTCCTTCCCGATCGATCGATCCATCGCAGACCGTCCGCGGGAGCCCCACCCGGTCCCCGACCCTCACCCAACCCGCGCGCCGCGCCGCCGCGAAGCCATCGATGCTCACCCTCGCTCGTGCCGTCCCCACCGACTCGTGCGAGCTCGATAACTTCCAGCGCGTATCCGTCCTCGCCGAAGCCTTACCGTACCTGCAACGATTCGCCGGTCAGACGGTCGTGGTCAAATACGGAGGCGCCGCGATGACGGACGAATCGCTGAAAGACCGAGTCATCAAAGACCTCGTCTTACTCTCCACCGTGGGAATCAGGCCCATCCTGGTCCACGGAGGCGGGCCCGAGATCAACGGCTGGCTCAAGAAGGTTGGCATCGAACCAAAGGTGAGTTTATTTTGGTTATTTTTGGTTATTTTGGTTATTTTGGTTATTTTTGGTTATCTTCGTATGGGCAATTGGACTGACGACGTGTTTTGTGTACAGTTTCTCAACGGCCTAAGGGTCACCGACGCGGACACGATGGAGATCGTGGAGATGGTCTTGGTGGGCAAGGTGAACAAATCGCTGGTGTCCCTGATCAACTGCGCGGGCGGGCGCGCGGTGGGCATGTGCGGCAAGGACGGCAACACCCTGCGCGGTCAGATCAGATCCCCAGAGCTCGGATTCGTCGGCGACGTGACCAGCGTTGATACATCCGTGCTTCAACAGTTGGTATCGAGCGGGCACATCCCGGTGGTCGCGACGGTGGCGATGGACGCGAGCGGGCAGGCGCTGAACGTCAACGCGGACACCGCCGCCGGTGAGCTCGCGGCGTCAATCGGCGCGGCGAAGCTCATCTTGATGACGGACGTTCCCGGGGTGTGCACCGACAAGGACGACCCGAGCACGCTCATCCGCACGTTGACGATCAACGAGTCCCGGGACCTGGTGGGACAGGACGTGATCGCGGGGGGTATGATCCCGAAGGTGGAGTGCTGCGTCAAGTCCATCGCGCAGGGCGTGAAGAGCGCGCACATCATCGACGGCAGGGCGCCGCACTCGCTCCTCCTGGAGATCCTCACGGACGAGGGCGCCGGGACCATGATCACGGGGTAGGAGTTTCAAGTTAAGAGTTACCTTCGTATCATTAAAAAACACATTTTGGCCGTAACCGTCAGATACTATCCGAGTGAGTCACCTCGTCACCGGAACACTAGGCGCTCACCTTACCTTTCTCATGACTCAACTTGATCCTCTCCGCCCCTTCGCGGACGTACTTCTCGCTCTTCACATCCCAAACTTTCGGCTCCGACTCTCTTCGCATCATCGCCGTCGCCAGGTCCGTGAGTGACTCGTCGCACCCGTGGAACGACAAAGCCCCGAGGTTGAATCGCACGTCCCCGAACGCGTCGTCTTCGACGTCGATTATAAAGCCGGGCGAATCCGTCAACAACATCGCTCTGCAGGACGTGATGACCAGCATGAGCTCGAGGAGCAGATCCGGGCTCGGCGGGCGGTAGTAGTAAAACCAGTACGAGACGATGAAAAACACAAAGCCAAACATGCAGACACAAAAGAGGAAGATGACCATGCGGCGAAACAGTCTGCCGTGCTCCAGTTTGAGGCAGAAACGCACGTATTTTCCATCCAAATTCGCAAATGGCCCGACCGCGGTGAGGAACATCGAGTTGGCGATGATGAACGTGGTGAGGATCAACGAGAAGGAGACATAGTTGTACCACGGGTACCAATGCATTCCCACTATGGAGAATGTGCGGTCGATGATGTCGGAGTCGTGGTGGAAGTACTGGGGAAACACCGAGGCCTGGGTGAGGTACTCGAAGGCTGCGGTGGTGCCGTTGATCCACTGTCGATCGACATTCTTGGCGTCTTCGACCCACATGCCGTCATCGGTGACAAAGTTGGGAAGAGCCCCGGGATGCGAGTTAATCGTACGGTTCAGCGAGTCCGCCCTGTCGCGCCCTTGGCAGTAATGCAGATGACCAGAGCAATCGCACCGCGTGAAGTCCCACATATCGTAGCATCGCTTGGCACAGTCATAGTAGCCCAAGCTGAACCAGCATTCGTTGGTGGCGGGGACTCCGAAGACACCGTACAGCGACACCTCGAGCTCGCCGCGCTTAAAAAAGCTGTACACGGCGTACCACAGGGCGTACAGAGGGCGGAGCTCGGCAACGAGGAAGTGAATCCAAGCGGTCGGCACGCGAGTTGATACCAATCGCGGCATCGTTAAAAAGTCGGGTTGCTACCGGTAAATTGTTAAAATGTCGAGGCGCGCTGTGGAGCGTAGCTGTGGAGCGTCGAATGTTTCGCTGGGATGCCCGCACCGTGGATGGAGACGGGGATATCGGCCGAGAGAAGGCGCGGGCGTGGTGGTTGGCCTAGCTAGCGGTGCGCGCGAAAGTGGCGAGGCGGGTTCGTTACGAGTTACCTTCGTACCTCAGTCCGAGTCACAGAGGAAGTTATCTTGACGGTGCGTTATCACGTCAGGTCGGAAAACTGTCGGCACTTTTTAGGTCTCTATTTGTTGTCACCTCGTCACCGGAACACTCTATTCATTCCTATACTATCGCGGGGTCGGGGTCGGGAGGAGCCGGCGCTCACGCGCCTCGTACCCGTCGCAGTCGCACGGCATTCGCTTCCGTTTGCCGTCGGGTGTCGCCACCCTCGCAACCTCCTGCGACTCGCATTTCCCGCAACAGAACACTTCGCCGCCGCCTCCGCCGCCTTTACCGCCGCCGCATTTTTCGCAGACGATTAAGATGACGTGGCACCCGACGCTCTCGCACTTGCCAAGCCGGTCCGATCGCACTCCGCACCCGTCGCACCACGACACGACGTCGCCGCTCACTCGAGTCGCGCCTCGGTTGTCGAACACAAAGTTTTTACCCAGGTACGCCGACTTCACGGTGGTACTCGACTTCAACTCGGCACCCTGGTCGGCACCCTGGTCGGCACCCACTTCGTCTACGTCACCCGCGCTGCCCATGACGTCCCTCGCGTACGCCACGATCCCGCCCCGGAGCTGCCGCACCGACCGCGGGCGACCAGTCACCGCCTCCGAACTTTTGGTAAATTGGTTTTTTGTCGTTTGGTTCCCTCCGTCTCGGTCTCCTTCTTCTCCGACTTCCCCGAATGATGCGAGGTATTTCGCAGCCTTCTCGCACCGTATTCCCCCCGTGCAGTACATCAGCACGTCCTTCCCGTGAAACACCGACTTGTTACGACGCACGTACTCCGGCAGCTGACTGAACCGCCGTATGGGCGCCAGCACAGCGCCTTCAAAGTGCCCTGTAAGAGTTAAACAAAACACGCCGTCAATCACATTGCCCATACGATAATAAACGGAAATAGGAAATAGAAATAAACTCACCGACTCGACTCTCGTACCAGTTGCGAACGTCCAGCACGATTGTGTCGTTGTCTTTACACACCACCGCGTCGTGGAACTCCTTCGGGTCCATGTACGACACCGGGCAGGGAGGAGGTACTCGGTGCTCCGTTCGCGTGTCCTCGTTGTCGTCGTCGCCGCCAAGCACTGCGTGTCTGCCCTTTTTCTTCTTCGCCGCCTTTGCCTTCCTGCCTCCTCCTCCGCCGCCGGCGCCCGCGGAGGGCTCGAACGGGACGATCTCCGGGACGAGCCGCACGCTGAGGTCATCGAAGAGGCACGTGCATCCCGGCGCGGGTTTGTAGTCCATGCCGCCCGCCGCCGCCGCCAGCGATGGCTCGTGTGATGATTCGGATGCGAGTTCGGCGCGCATCGCTTCGATCCCCGCGTGGGATCCCGCGGCGGTGCCGTTGATGCCCTCGCGCCCGATCCTCAGCTTACCGGTCACCCCGTGCGTGCCACATACGTCGCGCAGTCTAGCGACGAGCGCGGACGGGTCCTCGATGGGAACGTACGCGTAGAAGAGGACGATGGTGCCCTTGGACCGATCGCAGGTGCATTTACCGCCCGTCAGCGCGATGCGGTCGCTCGTTCCCTTTGGCAGCCTTCGTGGTACGCCGTCGAGGCGGGCGCGAACGGGCGTTGGAGCCGACATCGCGCCGGGCGCGTCGGCCATCGTCGAGGGGGTGAGGGCGCGGCCCGGCGCGCGTGAGAGTGGCGACCGGGCGGCGGTGAGATGAGAAAGCGATGAGACTCGTCGAAGTTTTAACTCGGGGCGGTGAAACATCCATCACAGACCGAGCGGACAGTCGGCGGCGACGATGGCGCGGTTACGCCGCGAGGATGTCGCCGCGGCACGACGCGACGTGCTATCCACGGTGGTGCGTCCAAACCCGCGCGCGATTCCCCCGGTTGGATCCACCCTCCAGCCTGGTATCCCCCTCGGACACATCGAAATCGATGATGTCTCCCGCGATCTCGCTCATCATGACGCGACCCCGCCCTGCCCTCGACTCATCCTTCCCCCGACCCCCCCCCCACGACGCAGGTCCCCGACGGCGCGGAGGATAGCCTAGATACGCTGCAGCACGCCGGCGAGCGCCTCGAAGCCGACGCCGCGGCGCTGCGTCGCGGAATCCTACTCGCCGCGCAACGCGCCCTCGCATCCAACCGCGAACATCGTCGCGACCCATCGCACGCGGAGGAGGCCAAAACCGTCGCCGCGCTCGCCGACCTCGCGCCGCCCTCCACCGAGAGGATCGACGCCGACGACGAGGACGACCACATGGGCTTCGGACGCACGGCATTTCCGGGCCGCGAGACGAGGCGCGTGGACGCGGACATCGCGAGGCGCGCGGCGACCCTCGAGGAACAATCAAATCGTTTTCGATCGCTCGCGTCGGCGGCGACGGTCGCGGAGGCATTCGCGCGCGCGGAAACGTCCATGCGCGAGGGCGAGGCCGCGTTGGCGCGCGGCGAGCACGAGCGCGCGTCCACGGCGCTCGGGGACGTGCGCGCGGCCCTCACGGACGGCTCACTCGACGCCCCGAGCGACGCGTCATCGATCATGAAACCGATCTCCGAATCATCATTCGCAAAGTCATCGACGGCGCTCGGGGACCTTCGCGCCAAGGACCGCGCGCGATCGCTCACGTCCGCCGCCGATTCACTCCACGACGCCATCCAAACGGACCTCACCGCGCGACTACAACAGTCGTTTGCCGTGGACAAAGATACAGGGAGTGTCGGTTCGGATCCAACAGCGTTCGCGTCCGCGTGGTTACATTTATCAAATGTATTAAAAGACGCCGCCGACGGTTCAATCGACGCGTCGACCGCGTCCGTCGCGTGTGAATGGGCGAACGCGTGGGCACTGCGCGCGGGTACCGAGCGCGACGCGCGTGTCCTCGCGGAGGGATTGGAGAGGTCCATCGGGAACGTTCGCGACGCGTGGGTTCGACTCCCGGAGGGGTCGCGGCGTTTCGTCGCCAAAACTTTTGGAGCGAAAGCGTGGCCGACAATCGCCGCCGCGATCGTCACCCGTTGGTTCTCAACTGACGATGCCGATGAACACAAACTGGACGAGGAGTGCGTGAACGCGCTGGTGGGTGCCGAGGGTGCCGCGCAGGCGCTCGGCCTCGTGCCACCGCCGCCAAACGTCGGACCGATCGAATCCGCGGCTTTTGAACGCGAGGTGAGTTTCTTTTTATTTTCACATGGGCAATTAGACTGACCTTTCGTGTTTTGTTGTCTGACAGCGTCGTGAGCGAAACTCAATTCGAGCCCGCGTTCTCTCCGCGGCTCGCGACGTCATCGTCGCCGACATCCACGGACGTCGAACGATGCGCGTGATTTCGTCGGATGAGGAGCGGGCCGATTGGGTACCCGGCATCGGCGGTGCGGGTCTCGGTTTCGGAGATGAGGACTCCGCGTGTGATGTGAGTGAAGCGGACGGGGTCGAGTTTTTGCAAGCGGGGGGGTGCACGGTGAGCGCGGCGGCGCACACGCTCGCCGCGCACGTCTCCCGAACCCTCGTACAGGGCGTCACTGACGACGGCACCGCGTCGTCGTCGTCGTCATCGTCCGCCGCGACGGACGCGCTCGACCTTTTCCGCGCGTTGCGGGATCCGGAGAACTGTCCGGATGTTCCGTCGCCGGTGAGTTTCTTTTTATCTTTGTAAGGGCAATTAGAATGACGGCCCGTGTGTTTTGTTCACAGGCGTCCGTCTGCGTGTACGCCAACGATTGCGCATACCTGGCCGCGCGGTGGTGCGCGTCGTGCGTTACTTATAACGCCTCGCGCGTGACGGGAACCGACGCGGCCGCGCGACGGTCGGTATCCATCGCGTCCGCCGTGTCCCCCCTGACGGGCTCTGGCGACCGCGCGTTGAGGGCGCTCGTCGCGCGGAGCCGCGCTGAAATTTTCCACGCTTTGGACGGTGCGTTCATCTTTTTTATTTGCATATGGGCAATGTGAATGACGGCGTGTTTTGTTTTCAGATTCCAACAACTTTCGCGATTTGGGCGAGGACGGCGCGGTGAAGGAGGCTACGAACGCGGTGCGTCGCGCGCGGCATCTCATGGGCCGCGTCGTGGCCGCGCTCTCCCGCTTGTTGCCGAAGCGTACGGGCGCGAGGCTGGCGCGTGAGCTCCTCGGCGCGTACGCGGTAAAGGTGACAAAGGATGCGGTCAGTTCATTTCTATTTCCTATTTAATTAATTCCCGTACGGGCAATGCGACTGACGTCGTGTTTTGTGTACAGCTGTCGTTGAACGACGTGAGCCTCGACGAGTCGGAGTGTCTCAAGAAATTACTCACCGAGGCGTTCGACCCGTGCGAGCTGCTCGTGGTGAGTAGTAGTGTGGGGCGGTCGGACGCGGACGCGGAGGCGTCGGCGCTCATCGAGGGACTAGAGGGACACGGTGAGTATTTCTATTTCCTATTTCCGTTTATTTTCGTATGGGAAATTAGTCTAACGGGTAAGTGTTTTGTTGACAGAGTGGATGAAAGGGAGCGCGCTGCCGTCCATGCTGGACGCGCAAATGACGGATTTATTGGAGTGGTGGGAAAGCGGCCGGTTACCCGCGCTCGGGTTCGTCGCGGACGAGGTCGGTGGGTTCGTGAGGGCCAACTTCGAGGCGAGTGAGAACCGCGCCGTCGTGTTGGACCGCCTATTGTCCGGCGATGCGTTCGTGACCACCTAACCACCAAAGAGATTTATTTTTCTAATGGTCATTACCAAGGACCGCCTCGCTCGAAGGTGTAGCAGTCCGCGCTCGGCTTCTTTCCCTTGGCCAGCACCGCGTCGATCGCAGCCTTATCGTCCGCATCGAGCTCGAACGTGAACATCTTCCTGTGATCGTCCACGTGCGCCGCGTTCCGCGCGCCCAAGATCACAGCGGGGGTGACTGTAAACAAAACACTCACCCGTCAGTCCAATTGCTCATGTGGGAATTACAACAAACTCACCTTGGTTACCGTCCAACACCCACCGCGCGGCGACGTTGGAGATTGTTTGTCCGCCGTGTTTGTCCCCGATTGTCCGGAGCGTTTCCAGAAGGCTCTGGAACCATTTGTACCCGCCCGCGTACCCGAGCACCGACGCGTACTTGCGCTTGCTAGACGTGTCCAGCGTGACGTCCTCCCCGGGTTTACCGAGAAACTCGTCAGACAAGAGCCCGCCGGCGACCTGTACACAAAACACTTACCCATCAATCCTCTAATTGCCCGTACGGAAATGAAAGTAAACTCAAATAGAAATAAACTCACCACTCCGTAGGGTAAAAGGCCTACGCCGTTTGACGCGCAATACTCCGTCATCTGGAGCAGAGGCCGTCTGTCCAGAAGGGAGAACTGGATCTGGTTCGACGAAATCTCGGCTCCCGCGTCTACCATCTCAGCCATGCGTTTGGTATCGAAGTTTGTCAAACCCACGGCTCCGATTTTCCCGGCGGCTTTGGCGTCGGTTAAGTACAACGCCGCATCCACGTAGCCCTTTTGCCCGTAGTCGTTCCAGTACATCTGCACTAAATCGAGTTTGTTAACTCCGAGACGCCTCATGGGCAGGTCGAGCTTTTGCGTGACCCAATCGTTCGTCATGTTGGACTGCTCTCTGCCGACGCAGCACATCTTGGTGAAGATTCGCACATCTGTGAAAAGAAAAACACGGCGTTGTTACTCTAATTGCCCGTACGTAAATAAAATAGAAATAGACTCACCGTCGCGCGAAATCTTGCCCGATTTCAACGCTTCGCCTATGATGAGCTCGGACGGTCCGTAGCCGCACGCCTCCGGTCCGGTGTCGAAGGTGTCGATGCCGGCGTTCACGAAAGATGCGAAGTCGTCCACCGCCGCGGGTCCGGATGTCCTGTCCGAGGACGGATCCCCGCGGTGCCCGCCGGAGAGTTGCCAGCACCCTTTGATGATCCGTGACGGCACCTCGTTGGAAAACTTGAGCGGGGTTGAGACGCGCGGGACGAGTGGGAGGGCCGGCTCGTTCGCGGCGAACGCGTTTGGGACGGCGAAGGGCCCGGCGGTGCGATCGAGGGGTATCGCGGCGGCCATCGCGGCGGCCATCGCGGCTGCGTACGAAGAGAGAGAGAGAGAGACGCGGAAGGTCAGCGACGAGGGGTGGATACACGTGTCGCGTGGAGGATATCGGGGCTTGTGACATTCGGGCCCACTCACCGGAGGACAGGAGGCCGCGGCGGGAGAGGTCCGCGCCATCGTCCTGGGTCGAGGATGCCCTAGCGACGACGACGACGTTCGCGCGGCGTCGGTGGACACGCGCGCGCGAGGGGGCGTCGACGCGGGTAGGCACGAGCGCGGAGGCGGAAGCGATGCTCATCGTAAAGTGACTTCATGCCGCGCTGCCTGCTCCGCGGCTGAGACATTGGTTGGGAACTTCATCGACGATCGTGACGAGGACAGGTCGACGGGTTTGGCAACGGGTGCCGAGCAATCACACGCGGGTGTTCTGCATAAAAGGTCATAGGAGAGAATCGTGAGATCGCCAAAAACAGGGCTCGAAAAACTCCTCCTCCTATCCGCGTTGAGCGGACAGGCTGTTCGCCAAGTGTCCACTTCCGACGCGAACGTCCGCGCGGGGTTAACGCATCGGACGACGACGACGATGCTCTCCACCGTCGTACGCGGTAGCTCCCGCGTCTTCCGCGATGCCGCTCGCGCCAGCGCCGTCCGCGGCATGGCGGTGCGTCTCCCCCCGCCCCGCGCCCCCCCCCGATTTGTTACCCATTTCAAAACCTCCTCGGAAGATCTTCGGAAAGAGAGCGCGTGACCGATCTCGACCGTCGCCCATGCCCCGTCCTCTCCCTCACCGCACGTGAACCCACACCCGAACCCTCCGACCTTAAACCCTAACCCTGAACCCACGCGAACGTCCACACACACACAGGCGGCGTCCAACGCGGACTCGTACAAGTCCCTCGCCTCCGGCGTGTCTTGGCCCGAGGCGTGCAACAAATCCCTCGCCGAGATGGACCCGGAGATGGCTGACATCATCGAGCACGAGAAGGCGCGGCAGTGGAAAGGACTCGAACTGATCCCGTCCGAGAACTTCACCAGCCGGTCCGTCATGGAAGCCGTCGGGTCCGTCATGACCAACAAGTACTCCGAGGGGTAAGTTTCTTTCCATTTACAACATGGATAATCTGGGCAATATGGGCAATCAGACTGACGTCGTGTTTTATTTACAGATACCCCGGCGCGAGGTACTACGGCGGCAACGAGTTCATCGACATGGCCGAGACGCTGTGCCAGAAACGCGCGCTCGAGGCGTTCCGTTTAGACCCGGAGAAGTGGGGCGTCAACGTCCAGTCCCTCTCAGGGTCACCCTCCAACTTCCAGGTGTACACCGGGCTTCTCAAGCCCCACGACAGAATAATGGGCCTCGATCTGCCGCACGGCGGCCACCTCTCGCACGGGTTCCAGACTGACTCCAAGAAGATCTCAGCGGTGTCCATCTTCTTCGAGTCCATGCCGTACAGGCTCGATGAATCCACGGGGTTGATCGACTACGACGCGTGCCAGACACTTGCCACCGCGTACAGGCCCAAGCTCCTCATCGCGGGCGCCAGCGCGTACAGCCGCCTCTACGACTACAAGCGCATGAGGGAGATTGCCGATTCCACCGGCGCGTTTTTGCTCTCGGACATGGCGCACATCTCCGGCCTCGTCGCCGCGGATATGATCCCGTCGCCGTTCGAGTACTCCGACGTGGTGACCACCACGACGCACAAGTCCCTGCGGGGCCCGCGCGGCGCGATGATCTTCTACCGCAAAGGCCAGAAGGGTGTCGACAAGAAAGGAAACGCGATCATGTACGACTTGGAGGACAAGATCAACTTTAGCGTCTTCCCAGGGCTCCAGGGCGGTCCCCATAACCACACCATCGCGGGCCTCGCCGTCGCACTCAAGCAAGCTGCGAGCCCCGACTTCGCCGCGTACCAGACGCAGGTGATGCGCAACATGCACGCCATGTCCGAACGTCTCAAGTCGCACGGCATCGAGCTCGTCTCCGGCGGCACCGATAACCACCTCGTGCTCGCCGATCTCCGCCCGCTCGGCGTGGACGGCTCACGCGTCGAGCGCGTCCTCGAGCTCGCGCACATCGCGTGCAACAAGAACACCGTGCCGGGAGATAAGAGCGCCATGGTCCCGGGCGGGCTCCGCCTCGGGACCCCAGC
>MDSY01084539.1_pt1 | contig 19910 bp, 24 predicted proteins | sample 811131 | NCBI WGS metagenome assembly MDSY01 (sample SAMN05326643, study PRJNA326480) | marine metagenome | isolation source: seawater | place: Atlantic Ocean: South West | collected 2010
AGAAAGAGACCTACATCCATCGGATCGGGCGTTCAGGACGATATGGGCGAAAGGGCGTTGCGATCAACCTCATCAGCGACCGAGATGTGGAGTACATGAAATTCATCGAGACCTTCTACGACACCAAGATTGAAGAGATGCCCGCAAACATCGCGGAGATCATTGGATAACCTTGTGTATCCTACTCCTTGGTGTAAGAACGAATACAAAAAGTATCTAACACGGTACATTACACGGTACATTACACGGTACATTACACGGTACATTACACGGTACATTACACGGTACATTACACGGTACATTACTCTTACACTGGAGTTACTCACACCAGTGAGTCCAGAAATTGTCTCTCACGGCATTTTGTCGTATTAGAGGTTCCTTTAGAGAAGGACGTTGTACATGTATCTGGAGGAGGTGGTCGAAGGTGGGTGGTGCGGGGGGCATCGTGAATGGTACGGCGTGCTGGGGGTCAGAGTTCGTAATGGGCGAAAAGGGTGGGGATTTGAGTTCTCTCACAGGAAGGGCGTCACAGGCTTCAATGATGAATCTCCGAACACCGGTGATACCGTCCGGATGCCAATGGACCCGTTTCACTACCTTATGAAAGGGTGCGTTAGGTATAAAGGAGCGAGCGGATGCGCGAAGGACGAAAGGGATCATCTTGTTTTGTGTCTTATGTCAATTTGATGTATCCTATCAAATTTTATATAAAACTCTTCCCAACAAGGGAGGAATCAAATAGATTCTGTGTCTTGGTGAGTGCGTCTAGACTTAAGCAATATATTCTACGATACACCATTACCGATGGACCTCAATCTGAACTTTGACACCGGACATAAAAGCATCTCACTGGGTTCGGGTTCGGGGAGCGAAAACGTGGGTTTCATGAACGATACGACCCCCAGTGCACCGAGTCCCATCAAGACGATTGATTTGGCAGGACTCACGTCTCCCAAACTCAGCGTGGCGGATCCCTCGGGCTTCGAGATGCTGACGAAGGGGAAATCACCCGAGGCGATGCCTCCGATGCTGGGTGGCAATGACTCCGTGCGTAGTGCCGACTCGGGAAAACAAAACCAAGAGTTTAGTTTCTTCAAGCCTTCGGAGCCCGTGAAGGACATCGGGGGCATCGTGGATGGGAATCTGGACACGAAGAATATCACCGTGAATCCCGACGAAGCGATCTTTATGAGTAAAGAGGCCACCGAGGCGGCCCAGGGCTTCAAGCCGATCCATCGCCTGTCGCCCCAGGACATCAAAAACGAGAAGATTGACCTCATCTACAAGTTCAAGAAGTTGGAGGGCCAGGGGATCCGGACCACGATGAATTACAATATGAATTCGCATCTGGAGGATATGAGGAACGAATACATCAAGCTGAAAAAACAGAGGGAGGTGGACAATTCCATCAAGTTCCAGAGGAAGATGTTGATGGCGTGCGTCACGGGACTCGAGTTCATGAACGGTCGGTTCGATCCCTTCAGCGTCAAGTTAGACGGATGGTCCGAGTCGGTCAATGAGAATCTCAATGATTACGATGAGATCTTCGAGGAATTAGGGGAGAAATACGGGGGAGGGGGCGAGATGTCCCCCGAGATCCGTCTCTTATTCACCTTGGCGGGCTCGGCCTTCATGTTCCATCTGAGCAACACGATGTTCAAATCATCCATCCCGGGAATGGACGATGTCTTGCGCCAGAACCCCGAACTGATGCAACAATTTGCGCAGGCGGCGGTGGGCACCATGAACAAGGGACCTCAGGCACCTCAGGCCGCGCCCATGCCTCAGGCCGCACCACCGAATCCCTTGGCCGCGATGATGGGGATGGGTGGAGGTGGAGGCGGGAACCCCTTGGCGTCCATGATGAATGGCCTCATGGGTCCGATGATGGGTCAGGGCCCATCGAGCCAACCGAGCCAACAAGGGGCGCCGAGAACTGCCAGTCCTGCACGGAGCGACATGTCGGGTCCCGATGGGATCGATGAGCTCATCACCAAGATGAACTTGGAACCAAACAAGATCCCCGATCTGGACACTCTCTCCTTGATGAGCGGGGATTCAGGGGGGAAAGGTGGCGGTATCACTCTAAATTTGTAAATCAATAGGCGTCTCGTCCCAACTTATAGATATTGTCGTAGAGCATCAGGAGGAAGAAGCCAGTGAACAGATAGAGCAACAATTCGTTAAATTGCTCGTTGGGACTCGTGAGAGTGGTTTGACTCCCCGAGAAGCCTTCAATCCCGGACTCGGAGTCGGGGCCCTGTCCTGAGTCGGGTCCTCGGTCACTGTGTACGTATCGTTTGTATCTCAAGAACTCCAGATACTCGGGATCGTCAGAGAGTTCGGTGATCCGATGGTTGGATTCGTTGGTATGGGAGGATCGTTGATTGGGATGGGGACCGAGACGTCTCATCGGTTTGGCATAGGGTCCGATGCTTTGCATTTGCGTGTGTTCGTTGTTCATCGCATAGGAACTTTGGGGGATCCCTTGGTATTCGCGACTGGATTCGCAGTAGGGGTTGACGGTCTGGGCTTCATCGCTACCGAGGAGTTCCGTATCCATCTCTTGGGGCGACAGGGGAAAGATGAGGCGATCGCCGTAACCGGCGTTCGGCATTCCGTCATACCCTTGGGGACACGAGTCGCTGGGTGCCCCCAGGGCCTGTCTCGGTGGCGGGTTGGTTTCGGGTTCGGCGAACTGGACTCGTTTTTTCTTCTTGCGTTTCTTGGGTCCGGTGGCTTCGTTGGTTCCGTTCGCGGAACCCGTCAGAGGGGTCTCATAGACTTCGCTAAGGAGGGCACCTAGCATGGAGATAGTGTATCATATATATTTTTTCTGAGATTTTTCTTCACAAATATATAAGGACGTATATATGAAGGGATTGTGGGACTCGTGTAAATTCACGGTGGAATCCTTGAATGAAAACAAGTATTTCATAGGCTTTTCGATGATCTTCTTGAACATCGGGGCCCGATTCATCATCGATGAATTAGGGGATGATTTGCGTTCGGTGATCTCGGCCACGATGGTCCGTCGGTTCTTTATCTTTTGTTCGTTTTTTATGGCGACGAAAGATGTCTTGAAGGCCTTGATCCTGACGATTATCTTTGTGATTATCATCAATGAGCTCTTGGGGAAGGACGAGGAGGCGGTCAAGCCCGGGAAGGCCCAAGGCGGGTCCTTCAATAAGAAGGAATTGGAGACGACGATTCAGAAACTCAAGGCGATCCAGGCCACGATGTGAGTCTGGTAAGGATTTAAACGATATCTCCGTCCAGAACCCATGAATCACGAGTTCGGAACAGAGACCGGGGAACTCGTGCCGGTGACATCCGAGAGTACCGACGCCTGGAAGCAGGAGTTGCTCCGAGCCAAGCAACGGATCGATCCGGTGGAGAAGGAATGGGATCGGATCAAGCGAGCCATCCATGATTACGAATACGTGTACACCTCGTCGTTCAGCAAGAGGAATGTGTCTTCGAAGGTCCCGATCAGTCGGTCCTATTTCAAGATGAAAGAGATCCTCCATGCGTTCCAGATCCCGTTGGATTCCACGTGTCGCGTCACGTGTATCGCGGAGGCGCCGGGGGGCTTCGCCCAATGTGTGCGAGAGGCGGGGGCGCGGGTCCATGGCATCACCTTGGTCTCGGAGGATCGGAAGGTGCCGTATTGGCACCGGCAGTTACAGGAGGATCCGGGAATCTCGTTCCACACGGGGGTCTCTCAGAATGGCGACGTCTGCGATTTCAAGAATATGCTCTCCTTCATTCGGGAGATCGGTCCTCATACGATGGATGTGGTGACGGGCGATGGGGGGTTCGATAACTCGGGAGATTACAATCATCAGGAGGAGAATTCCTTTCCCTTGATCTACTCGGAGATTTACTTGGCGATGTATCTCCAGAAACGGGGGGGGGCCTTCATCTGTAAGATCTTCGATACCTTTGAGCCGACCACGATCCGCTTGCTGGCTCTCTTGCGTCCGTGCTACGAGACGATGTCGTTTTACAAACCCTGTCTCAGTCGTCTCTCCAATTCGGAGAAATACGTGGTGTGTACGGGTTTCAAGGGGTGTCCGACGTCCGCGCTGAATCAACTGACGCACCATTTTGAGGACCATGCCTTACAGACGCTTGCCTCGTCGCAGTTCATGCGAGAGATCCAAGAGTTTCATAAAATCTATGTGGGGCAACAGATGGCGAGCATCTCCAAGGGCTTAGCCCTGATCCAGAAGCGACGCTTCACCAAGGAACCGTCGCTCTTCCAGATCGACTGTGCCACCGAATGGTGTCGGACCTATGGGGTCCCGATGAACCGGTTCTAACTCCTTAGACAGAGCATGAGCCGTAGGGTGGGGAGAGGGCCTCAGCGGGTCCATCGGTAAATCGCTTGGTTCCGAGGACATCTCCGAACCATCCCCCGTTCATCACACGCTTCGGGTTCATGGGGATGCGGTTGGAATCTTTGTACATACCGACGGCATTCAAGGCATAGTTATCTTGAGGATCGGTGATCAAGGCGGGAGGGACGACCTGTAAGCGGGTCGAGTCCATACAGAAGGTGTCTCCTTGTTTCGTTTGGTAGCAGTTATCGGAGGGCAAGGTCCTCGTATGGCTGGAGCGAGTATCATTAAATTGGTTGTTGCGATCGAAGAAGGCGCCGATGTTGGTGAGTTCATCGTGTTCCAGAGTGCTATTGTAATACTTCGGATGCTCGGCGACGTTATCGTCGGTCCACGCCTGTTCGGATTCGCCTTCGTCGTTGACGAAGGCTCGTCGTTCCTGACTCTGGTCATCTCCGTCCATCGTATCCTTGCGATAGTAATCGGGTAAGTACCGGCGTTCGGGGCTCATCGTGTCGGGACGATCCAGGTGGCGCACACGGGTGAAGGAAGAGGGGGCGCGTGTCGCAAGGTCCTTCAGGGGTTTCGGGAGTTCGCCTCGCGTCAGTTGCTTGAAACCGTGGCTGATCTGGGGATAGGAGACGCTCTTGAAGGCCTTGGAGACAGGGCCTGTCAGGATCCCCGATTCCTCTCGGTCCGTCGCAAAGGAGAGATCTTGGATATCGCGTTGCGAGGGTTCGCTTGGATTCTGAGAGAACAGGAGGTAGAGGAAGACGGCCACGAGGGCAAGGACGAGATATTGATTCATATAGTATGGAGTGGAAAAAAATACGATTAAATCAAGGAAATATAATCTACACGGAGACTATAATCATGGAGCCATCCGGGAACCCTTTTCAGTTGTACGAGAACTCTGGATACAAGACAGAGCGCATCAAGAAACAAAGTGTGGTGATTGATCTTCGGGATGATTCTGTAGGAGATAGCAACTCCTTTGATAGTGGGAATATGACATTTTCAGTATCCTTGCAGGAACCTTTCCGGATAGATTCACTCTGTGATGTGTATCTGGATAACTTCACAACACTCGATGCGTTACAAAATACCAATACAGACACACAAGCATTCGTAATCGATATTAACGAGTTCCCGATACAGACAAATAGCAATAATCCCGCCTTGTTTAACAAATTGGTGATCCCCAATGAAGATAACTCCGCAACTGACACGGCCACGCTCAAAATCCATAAGGGACGGAAAATGAATTATATATGTCAGATGAATTCCCAAACACTCAAGACCATCTCGGGTTCAATCACCACAATGAACAATGCGAATGCAACGATGGATGATGACAATGATCTATACAGAGTCATTATGGAGTTCTTATTCGTGACACGTGTGTCCTAGAATGTCTTATCCGAAGGTATTTTCGGAGGTGTAGACCATATAGAGGAAGCCATCTTCGTCTTTGTGGGTTTCATAGATGGTGGAGAGGGGGGACCCTCCGTTCACGAGTTGTCCGTTCACGAGGATAAAGAGACTTTGACTCGGTTTCAAATTGATGCGTCGGCGGACCGTGAAGAGGAATTGACTCATGGTGAGTTCCTTGGTCACGAGGTATTTGTTCTTGGAGACGTGTGGTAACTCACATCGCTGACACCGATCTAGGATGATCGGAATACGATCGGGGTGCTTCTGAGAGATCTTCGTGTATTCCAGAGAACGACTGCGAGGGGAAAATAACTCCTTGAAGGTTGAAGGTTCCATACGTCCACTGATACTGGTGTACTATATTTTTTTTTAAATAGACCGACGCGCCATTTAAAAGAATAAGGCATACATGGAGTGTATACGATGGACTGTTCCATATGCTTGGACCCTCTACAATCCACGGAGGACTTGTTCTCTCTCTCCTGTGATCACACCTTCCATTATTCGTGTTATGCGAGTCTGGCAAAGCAGACAGGGCATACCTTTGTCACCTGTCCCTTGTGTCGGGAGATGAATACCCGGTCGCCCGTGCTTCCCGAGAAGACAACCGAGGAGAATCTGAAACTCTGGTTCCAGAGCGGTACCCAGTGTTGTGCGACAACCACACGGGGCCAGCGATGCAAACACCGGGCCCCCTTCCTGAATCAGGGGTGTTGTGGGATCCATAATCCACGGAAGTTACCCTCGGAGAAATATCAGGTGTATAGTGAGTACGTCTGGTATACCTTGGCGTCAACGAATACCTGGGCCACGAAGATCTATATGTTTGATATCGTGAGACAATTACTGGTTCAGAATCCAGAGATCATGACGTTAAGCGATATCTTTCAGTATACCTTGCAGTTTTTCCAGAGGTGCTATCACGACGGGGAGGTGAATGTTGCGAACTATCGTGAGAAAACGAATCCACGGAAGATCTACGACTACTATGGATTGACGTTCCCGTCGAAGACCTGGATACGGATCGGTCACAAGGACAAAGAGATGCTCTAAGAGTGATCAGTAGGTGGTGGAGACCTGAGAGATATATTCAGACACCTCCTGTTCTTTGGATTCGATGATATCTTCCAGGACATGGAGATAGGTCTCTTGGAAACCCGCACTCTGGGGATCGTCCGATTGGATCAGGCGCAGGATATCATAGACCACCTTGATTTCGGAAACCGTCCAGAGGGTACGGAGGCGTTCCACGATGGGATTCGTAGGGGGGGTCTCGGTCGGAGGCTCGTCCCCCTCGGACTCCAGGAGGGAGATGTAATGGAGGAGCGTATGATGGATCGTGGTGTTCTCGTCATAGGTCTGGAGCAAGAGACGCAGACCTTGGACGCACTCGCGATAGATATAGGCGTAGATCTCCTCTTTGCGGTCGTACCACTGGAGACACTGGCGCAGGGGATGATAGAGGTTATGGAGATCTTCTCGGCGATGGCCATACCAACTCCGAAAGAGACCTTGGCCCAGCGAGGGTTCGTTGAAGGTGAGTTGATTATTGTGAACCGAGATCTTGGTTCCGGTCTCTTTGTGCTGGAGCACACAGAGTTTCAAGACGCAGGAGAGGGGTTCCAGGATGAGGTTCTTGTGAGTGGTGGCATTCATCTGATTATACGATTCCAAGAATTTATTGCCGAATATGAACCCACTGTATGCCAGGGGGAAGGCCATCTATAAAATTTGATTTAAAATAATTGGTTCTAGTAGCCTATACCGATACGATGATCATTCCTATTCGCTGTTTCACATGTGGGGAAGTCTTGGGAGACAAATGGGTTCCGTACATCACGGCGATCCAACAGAAGAAGAACACAGAGGATCGTGAGGTCGATCCCACGATGAACGATCTAGATCTCCGGTACATCGATGTCAAGAACCCGACACCCGAGGTCTCGGTCGAAGGACAAGTCTTGGACGAATTAAATCTCCATAAATACTGCTGTCGTCGGATGATGTTGGGGAACGTCCATATCATATCCTATCTCTCCTAGAGCATCTAGAGCACGTCGTATCCTTTATTATAAAGTTCTACAGGAGAGTATAGGATGGACAAAGCGCAGAAGGTCCCGAAGATGGCTCCATTGAATTCCAAAAAGAAGGACTCGGAGACAGACGAAGTTCGGGAGGAACTCTTGAAGCGGACATATGAAACACACAAGGGGGGGGTGGATAAGGTCGTGGATATAGAGAAGGTTCAGGGACATGACATACAGACGGACCTGGGATATCACCAGGTCGCCCCCGATCATATTTCCGTGGACCAAGATGTTCCCGTGAAAACCATTCTGGACGAGTCTCTGGGAGAGGTCTTCGACAAGACTCTTTCCTTCACGGCGAACTCCATGGATGCCTATATGAAGAAGGTCTACGAAGCCGAAACCATCTTAGACACGGATCGCAAGAATCCCTCGTTCCAAGATTCGATGATGAAGTATTTGGTGGGCTTGGGGTTGTTTGTTCGAGACGAGGGGAATGCAGTCTATCTGGGACTCGTCTGTATCCTCGTATCTATTATAATCTACTCCCTGGATATAACGACTTCATGAATCCAGAGGTACGACTCCTTGTCTTAGGGGTCTTGATACTCGGGGTGCTCTCCCGATGGATGGATACCTGGTCCATCGCCTGTGTCCTTGGACTCGGAATCTACTATCTCCATGACAAAGACAAGATCGATCGCTCTCTACGGGAGATGATGTACGGTCTCACCGATGACATTGAAGAGACAAACCGAGTCATCTTCAAGGAGAATGGATTCAAGAAAGTGCGCGGGATCGATGAGGGGACGAATATGGATACCGAACTCTCCCAGATCCTACGACGCCTCAAGTCCTATAGGCGCTACAACAAAGTCTCGTATGATCAGGGATACGAGTACATCCGCATGTTCCTGAATACGGTCCATGAGCTCGAATCGGATCCGAGCCAACCGACGCACCCTTACGCGAATGCCACGCTCTACCTCCAGACCGCTCTCAATCACTTCCAAAGTATCACGCTCTCTGTCCCCGAAAAAACACAGAGCCAGACACACCGCCATGCACAGAGCCCAGCGAAACACATACCCTCCCTCCAACTGGAGATCCTCGGGAGTCTCTGTCGGGAGCTCCAGTTGTATGGGTCGCGACGGCTCTACAATCTATCCTTACTCCTGAACCGAGACTGGACCGAGACCCCCTCGGTCGCGACGTATGAAATCGTGGATCCCGAGATCCAACCCGCCAATACCTATACGCCCCATGAATTCCACTGAGGCCTATGTTTGATATAGGGGATTCTTATCGGAAGACTCTCCATAGATCCAACGATGCCCAAGACGAACGTAAGTGCGAAGGATCTCTTGGAACAGGCACCCGAATGCTTGCTCCCCTATATCCATTCTCTCCATTCAACCGAAAGCTATACCTTCCTCCATACGTTGGAAGATAATGTGAATACCGAACCGATCTATCTCTATCTCCAGAGTCTCGAAGACTTCCACTTAAAAAATGTATGGAACGCCGTCGTGACACACTGGAATTCCTTTCAAACACAGTACGAAGGAAGCAAAGACTCTCTCTATCGGAGAAGTCTCTATTCCAAACAATCCTACCTACGGAGACATCACGAATGCCTCCCGGGAGACCTCAATGCCTTACTCACCGAGTTCATAAAAGGGGATCCCCTGAAAGGGATCTTGGTGATTCGGATCCTGATACACCATGGGTGCCCCTTCCTCAGGTAGACTCCTCACCTCAGGTGAGATTGGTGAATTCGGAGGGGATGCCCGCGTATTCCTTATCTAATTCGGTATGTGGGTGCATCGGGATATCTTGGTGGAGGTCCAGGATTGGCGCTATATTATCGTTGTTCATCCCCCCTAGTTTGATGACTTGCTCCAGCAGATAATTCAGCTGGAGTGCCTGAAACTTCCACTGATTGGCTACAGAGAGCGTCCAACCCTTGTCCACGAAGAGACGCTCTTGGTGACCCTCATGGACATCGAGCGTGAGGATCTGAGAGGTCGGATAGGTGTGCTTGACCTGTTGTGCGATGGCCCCCTTGATATTGCTATCGTCTCTCTGACGTCCGGCATCCATCGCGCAGGGGATCAGGTAGTAGCGATCGCCATCGCGAACATTCAGCAGAACACTCTGCTTCCCCGCGAGGACCCGTTGGTCCAGAACAACTTCATTGAGGTTATCGTCCAACGAGAGAATCAAATTGTTCCCATTGACCCAGTAGATCTGGTAGTCCTCGGATCTCATATTCACGATCCGGAGGTACCGAAAGCCCTGATCTTCCAGACGTTGGGCCTCCAGACGTTGGGCCTCCAGGCGTTCGGCCTCCAGACGTTGGGCCTCCAGGCGTTGGGCCTCCAGGCGTTGTGGGTCGTTCCTCGCAATCCGGAGATCGCGGTGGGCCCGACGATGGGCTCGTAGGCGCTCGAGGATCAAGACATCGTCCGCTTCGTGGCCTTCGTAGACCCACGGATTCCCTGGAAAGACGAAGGTCTCCTCACAAGGACGACGTGCCACCGTGGGGCAGGTGCGCCGATTGTGTCCATGACATTGGCAGAGAGAACAGACCATCAATTGGAATTGTTGGGTCGGTATGTGGCCTACATTCCTAGGCACCATCAAATTTCTCCTGTACCGGGGCCATCGTGTGCAAGATATTGTTTTTGACAAGAGGTTTGTTTCGGTATAATTTCAGAGTTTTCTTCCCACTCTGGAGTGTGATATCCTTTGTTTCAAAAGTCAGTTCGGTGGGTAAGATGATAGGAACTCGTCCTGTATCGTAGTGCGTAACCCCTTGGTGGTAGTCCTCTCGATCCATATCTCCCCCGAATTCCTTCAGTCGGTATTTGCTCGGAGCCATCTTGATTTGACTGTGCGTGCTCCCTCGTATATGATCCACATATTCATTCAGTAAACAATATCTCTCCCACAACTTATGATTTTCTAACGTATCGTAGAGGTACCGAGCCCCACATTCATAGGAGCAGAAATATCCCATCACCATATAGACATGGGAATCTCTCTGATAGGGAATACTGATGGACGGATTCGTATCTCCGCAACAGTTCCAACAGCGGAAAGATGTAGCGATATAGGAGACGTCCTCATTCTCCACCAAACCATCATATCCTTCGATAACCTTATCCGTAGCAGAGGGTTTCACCTTGAGATTCACGATCAAATTCTTCGGACCCCCCCCTTGTGCAAACACGGGATCCGAATGGAAGACGACATTATTCTTAGGTTTCCGACCCCTTCGTTTCGGTTGTTCCATGGTCCTACGATAACACTACCTTTAAGTTTAAGTTTAAACCATACATTTAAATTCAAAGGGGGAGGTATATGTCGGAATCTGAACTCATATCGGGTAATATCACGACGCCTCTGCTATTGATCGTGGTCGTGATCCTCGGTCTCAGTGCCTTCTTCTTCTTAGAACTCCGAAAGATCCATCGCAAGATCGATGCCCTCCAGAGTCAGGGTCCTCCAGTCGGCCCCCGGCCTGGCCCAGCCCAACCAAGTCATCTCCCGGTGCATTCCCCACCGATCACCCAGTCCGCACCCTGTCTGGTCCCGGAGTCACAACCGGTCATCCTGCCCCATCGGGTCCCGGAGCCACAACCGGTCATCCTGCCACAACAGATCATCCTGCCACAACCATCCTACCCAGAACCCCACCCAGAGCCCATTCAGGTCCCGGGACCCGATTCCGAAAGCATGATCCGAGAACTGATGGAGGGCCTGGGGTCTCCCCAGGCTCCCGTCGGAGATCTCAGTTCCCTCATCCCTTCCTCGAAGGGAACTGACACCGACACCGACACCGAGGACCTGACCAAGATGACGGTCTCCCAACTGAAGGCCGTCCTCCAGTCTCGGAAACTCCCGACGACCGGTAACAAACAAAAACTCATCAAACGACTCCAGGGAGGTGAAGACTCCCCGACACGCTCCCTGAATGTCACCGATGCCCTCTTACACGTTCATGTACCGGAGGTCACCAATGTACCGGAGGTCATGGAACCGGAGGTCACCAATGTACCGGAGGTCACCAATGTACCGGAGGTCATGGAACCGGGTAAGGATTTAAATCTAGCGCACGTAGCCCGGGTATAAGTGATGGTTCCTTATCACATTGTGGCATCTATCACGCGGAACTACGAGATCGGGATCCAGGGAGACTTGGTCTACCGATGTCCCGAAGATCTCAAGAGATTTTATCAGATCACGACGGCGATCTATCCGGAGGGTCCGAAGAACATGGTGATTATGGGGTATAACACGTGGATCTCCCTTCCCGAGAGCGTGCGACCGTTCCGAAAGCGCCATTCCCTCGTGATCACGCAGAATCACCATGTGCCGGAGCAGGAGGGTCTCCGAGTGGTCTTTTCCTTGCGAGAGGCCTTTGAGTATTGCAAGGAGCATACGATGGGTCGGATCTTTGTGATTGGGGGCGAGACAGTATTCAACGAGTGCTGGACCCAGTATCCACATATGTGTCAGACGTTGTATTTGACGCATTTCAAGGATCGGGGGTTTCCTCGTGGCAAGGGTTTTTCGTATTTTCCCCATGAATTCTTAGAGGATACCGTGCCTTTGTATCAATCGCCCAGCGTGTTCTCGGCGTGTGAGGTGTCCCGAGTGGTGGATCTGCGTCAGGAAGAGGATCCCGATCCGTGTCTCGTGGAGCAGTCTCTGATCATTCATCAGAGGGTGTGTCTGATGAATGCCGGGGAAACTGAGTATCTGAAGGCCTTGGCGCAGGTGTCGGAGGAGGGACATCGGGTAATGTCTCGGAATGCCGAGGTCTCGTCTCTTTTCGGTCTGCGGATGACCTTTGATCTCCAGGAGGGGTTTCCATTGCTCACCACCAAGAAGATGGGTTACAAGACCATTCTCCGAGAACTCTTGTGGTTCATCAAGGGTTCCACGGACAATCGGGAGCTCCAGGAGCGCAAGGTCCATATCTGGGATCAGAATGCTTCGCGAGAGTTCTTGGAGTCCCGAGGACTCTCTTATGAAGAAGGGGATCTAGGCCCGATCTATGGCTTCCAGTGGCGCCACGCGGGAGCCACCTACACGGACTGCCACGCGGACTATCAGGGCCAAGGCCACGATCAGCTCCAGACGGTCCTCCACTTGCTCCAGACCGACCCACACTCCCGAAGGATCGTGATGAGCTCCTGGAATCCCCAGGATCTGGATGCGATGGCACTCCCTCCGTGCCATGTGCTCTGTCAGTTCTATGTCCGAGAGGCACGTTTCCTGGATTGCCAGATGTACCAACGATCGGGAGATATGTTCCTGGGCGTCCCCTTCAATATCGCGTCGTATGCCTTCTTGACGCATATTTTGGCCAAGCTCACGGGCTACACGGCGGGAACACTTATCCATGTGATCGGAGACGCCCATCTCTATGAGACGCATCGGGAACACGCGGAGATCCAACGGCGACGGGTCCCCGTCGCGTTCCCACAGATCACGATCTCGGAGGAACTCACCGACATCGATCACATCCAAGAAGAGATGATTACCTTGACGGGATATCAGAGCTATCCCCCGCTTCAAGCGTTGATGGTGGCTTAACCGTCGGGCTCATCCCGCGCCTACTTCACTTCGGATGAAGTTTACGAGTTGGGCTCGGGGGGGGTTCCTTCCTCAGCTTGCGCAGCTTGCGCAGGCCGACGCCAACCCGGCATAACCCGGTCCCGGAATGTTTCATCAGATCTCAGTGTCTCGTCGGCATACCTGAACGCTGCCGAATCCAGTTCTATTGCCTGTGCCATGAATTCCTTATCTTGTTTCAGTCCTGCGTCAACAGACTGCAATATATCAGCATTACATTTCACCGCGCGTAACAGGAAATTTTTATCAGATTTCAGTTTCGGGTTGGCATACATAAACGCACCATAAAATCCTTTCACCGCCGTTAACACGAGATCCTCATTTTGTTTCTGTTCCTCTGAAGCGTATTTCAGGTCCATAGGGTATTTCCTAATCTTCTCAAACATCTTCCTTGATTCTATGTATGTTGGATCCTTTTTCACGATCTCATAAATCTCTTTATTTGTAAGACATAGGGCAGCCAAACTAGATGGATACCTACTGATTTCCTCCATTAATCCTGTTGGACTACGCATCACCATTGGTAGAGGATGAGAACACGTAGTGCAATACTCGGGTTCGGGTTCGGGTTCGGGTCCGGGTTTGGTTGCCCCCCCCCAAAGTCTTTGCTTCGTGCGCTTCGTGCGCTTCCGAGTCTTTTGTGTGGGACGCTTCTGACTCTTCTGACTCTTCCGTCTCCGTGGCATATACCATAGACTCTAGTAAAAAACTCATCGTTTTGGTTTGATGAGGTGGAAGGTGGTTTTGACTTCGCGATTGTTCAGGATCAGTCCCATCGCTTGATCGACTTGGGTTTCGTTGGTCATTACCTGAAGGAGGTTTTCGCGGATATTCTGTTTATTGAGTGTTTGTTTCGTATGGCGTTCGTTACAGCGGATCTTTCCATTGTTGGTATTCAGGTCGGAGACATTGTATTGCCGCATGAAGGCGGTGATCTCGGGTTCCAGTTGTTTGTTTTTGGCCCTGCGAAGCTCTCGGATGCGTGTCTCGAGCTTCGCGATTTCTTCATCGATCGTCAACCATTGCTTGACCTTGACTTTGAACGCCTGGAGTTGATCGTCGGGTGGGAGAGGGGGAGGGGCGATATCGCTAATCTGTAGGGTATTCATTGCTTACAGGGTCCGTCATTTTCTTTAGATTCTTTAAACTTAGTCTAGTCTATGTTGTTACCCTTCTATGTTGTTACCGAGGACCCGATCGTCTGTAAGAGATCGGGGCACGGCGCGTGTTCGTAGGTATGCATCGCTTGTATGAAAGTAAGACGTTGCTTCGCTTCCAGGAGTTTCCGATTGTAGGTCTGTTGGGCTAGGGGGACGGTCTCCAGGAACTCGGAGGCGAGAGTATAGTCCTTATCTTGGTAGAGGACTCGCTGAAAGAGCACATGGGCACGTGCGAATTGATGGCGACTGAGGGCGAGGATGCCCTCATCTAAAATCTGCTCGGTATAGCCCATCGCATGGGCTGAGATATCGGTGTGGGACATGGTAGTGTGGTTGAGGATACCTGAATTTATTTCAGACGATCAAATTTCGTATAAAGGAAGGATTTAAACATAGGAGAGACTAGGGATCATCATGTCCACCTTCCGGGATAAACCTCTTAAGAAATGCCATACGGATACCCGTCAGATGATCGATGATATCCACCAGGGACTCGTCGCAGATATGGATGAATCAGATCTCGCGACGTACTATTTGGATAATGGGACCTTGCTGGATCAATATTATCGGGAGTTGGATAAGGAGGTACCCTCGGTAAGAACCTCCGCGACCACCGGTATTCTGTCGTATTTGAAGGGTCCCGTCGGAGACAAAGGCTCTGTACAAGATCCATCTGGGTCCGAAACCACCAGTACGACACGTAAGCATATCTGCAATGAATATTTAGCGAATATCAATGATACCATCCTCAGTGATAAATGGGGGAACTATCCTTATGATATCTGTTCCCGAGAGGGGTGTGGGACGCAGATGACTTTGTCGAAGGTGGAGAGTTTGTTGCTCTGTCCCGCGTGCGGACACACCGAAGTCGTATTGATCGATTGCGAGAAAGGGTCTTATAACGACCCCCCCAAGGAATCCAATTACTTCGCCTACAAACGGATCAACCATTTCAACGAATGGTTGGCGCAGTTCCAGGCCAAGGATATCTCCGACATCCCCGATAAGGTGTATCAGGATGTCCATCGCGAGTTCAGGAAGAATATTTACCTGGAATGGTCTGCGATTACCTATAAGCAAGTACGACAGATCCTGAAAGATCTCCATTACAACAAGTACTATGACAATATCCCCCACCTGGTGAATATCCTGAGTGGGAAAACTCCACCCAAGTTGGATCGCAAGGTGGAAGACACCTTGAGATCCCTCTTCAAAGATATCCAAGTACCCTTCATGAACCATTGCCCCCCCACACGCAAGAATTTCTTATCGTATGCGTACGTGCTCCACAAACTCTGTGAACTCTTGGCCTATGATGATCTCCTGATGTACTTTCCCTTGCTCAAGAGCCGGGAAAAGCTCCAACACCAGGATATGATCTGGGAGAATATATGTGGAGAATTGGAATGGGAGTTCATTCCAAGCATCTGAGTAAGTTTAAAACACTTAAACAAAATACAATGGATCGTATTATACGATGAGTAAGGCGTCCGATACACCCGAGACAGTGGATTACCTGGAGGTGGATCCCCCCATTGCGGGACAGAACTATGTCTGTATTTCATTTATCTCACCGGAGGCCTTGATGCAGAACAAAGAGACCTTCAAATGCGCGAAGTTCTTGCAGCCGTATTGCAAGGAGCAAAAACTCAAGTTTGAGGAGGTCTATTCCAAGTATACGGACTTCTGTTACAAATACGAGGACAAGCTCCAGAGGGATTTTGATGAACAAAACGACTTCCAGACGAGTCTCCGAGGTCTCAAGGTTCGCGGGGTCTATGATACCCGTGAGGCCGCGCAGGCACGGGCGAAGTCTCTCTCGAACACCGATTCGTCGTTCCATGTGTTCATCGGTCAGATGGGGTATTGGTTGCCGTGGGAACCGAACGCTGACAAGATTGAGGACGAGCATTTCCAGAACACCCAGCTCAACGATATGATGGGGAAGTATCAGGAGAATAACGTCAATCGGGATATTTTCTACGAGGAGCAGAAGCGCGATAAGATCAAGGCGGCACAGGAGGAGGTTCGTGTGGCCAAGGAGGCTCAAGCGAAGGAGAAACAAGAGAAACTGGACTCCATCGAGGGGTATTCCTCTTCCGAGGAACCAGAACCAGAACCAGAACCAGAACCAGAACCCTCGGAAGAGGATGTGACGTTTGGTTCCACGTATGAAGATGTGGAACCCCCGAAGTCTTCGGTCAATCAGGTGGATGAGGCCACCAAATCGTCCTTAGAAAGCGAGGATCCCTGGATGCAGCGAAAGAAGGAGCAGATGTAAGAGTTATCGCCTCCTGGAAGATATAGTTTGTTTTTTTTATTTGTGATAATATATCACAGACCATGAATATGTATTCTAAGACATGTCGTTCGGTACGGAGGCGGGGGGGGGCGAGGAAGACGAGTAAGAATAAGAAGATTAAGAATAAGAAGATAAGGATGGATACCCGACGAAGAAGTACGAGACGAAGTCGGTTTAGAAAATATGGAGGAACACCACCGGTGGAACCACCGGATGAGCCGGATAAGCAGCCGGCACCGGCACCGGCACCGGCACCGGCACCGGCACCGGCACCGGCACCGGTACAGGCATATGCACCGGCACCGGTACAGGCATCTACACCGGCACTGGTACAGGCATCTACACCGGCACCGGCACATGAACATGAAACAGAACCTATAGATATGGGCAGTGGACCGACGAACTCAGATTCACCGGGTTCATCGCAGTTCTTTGAACCCCTATCCCCCGTTTGATACGATACGAAGTAGTCAGTTTAGAAATAGGGTGGTGTACAAGCCCACTAGACAGCCACTAGACAGCCACTAGACAGCCACACGCTTCAAATGATTGGGTATCAGAGTCTTATTTGTTTTAAATGTAAGACTCTTGTAAAGATGACACAGGAGTATCTCATTGTGGGGGCGGGTCTCGCAGGTCTCTCTGCGGCATGGACCTTGGCAAAGAATCATCCCTCGTCCTCCATCACAATTTTAGAATCGGACTCCGAGGCGGGGGGGCGCATCCGAACACAAGAGACCCCTGGGTTTCGGGTGGAAAAGGGGGCCGCGAGATTCGCGTCCTCTCATAAGAGATTGATCGGATTGCTTTCAGAATTGGGGCTCCAGGATCAGATGACCGAACTTCCCAAAGAGCGTATCTTTGTCTATCGTGGAAAGACCACCTCGTACGATCTCTATGGCACTCTCAAGACACTCTGTCGGAAGGGTGACGCGAAGTCCAGGAGAGAGATTTCCTTCTTCCAGCACTGTGTAGAACATCTCCCAGGGGGGTCGGAGGAGGCCCAAAAACTCCAGGCGGCCTTCGGCTTCGATGCGGAGTTTGAGCGTCTAAGTTGTGAAGCTTTTCTGGGTATGTTCTCGAAGGATCTGGCGACGGATCAGACGTACTATGTGCTTGCAGGGGGATTGAGTCAAGTGATTCGTGGTGTAGTCTCTCGTCTGAGTGACAGAGGGGTCACGATCCACTATGAGAGTCGGGTCACCGATATTCAGAAGGGTCTGGTTGTGTATGAGAGACAGGGAAAACCGCATCGACAGAAGGGTACGCATGTGATCGTGACGACCCCTTATCTACAGTTACAAGAGTTTGACTTGTTTCGGGGCGAAGAGTGGATCCATTCCATCGAACCCATTCCCTTACATCGCTTCTATGTCAAATACGATTCTTGCTGGTTCCAGGGTCTCCCGAAGCATATTACGGATAATTATCTGAGATATATGATCCCGACGAGTGAGGAGGAGTGTACTGTCATGTACTATACGGATTCCGTGCACGCTGATGAATGGAAGCAGTGGAACGAGGTAGGAACCGCTACAATTCTTGAGAGACTCCATGAGGAGGTGAAGGCTATCTTATCACCCGAACGATGGATCCGTCTCCAGAAGGCACAGGTCGTGGATACGAAGAGTTGTTACTGGTCCGGTGGATGTCATGTCTGGAAACCGGGGGTTTCGTATCAAAAGATCGCTCGCAAGGCCTTACAACCCTTTCCCGGGCTAAAGATCTATGTGTGTGGGGAGGGTTATTCCACGTGTCAGGATTGGATGGAGGGTGCGGTGGAGAGTGCGCATCAGGTGTGTCGGAAACTCGGATGTCGTGGACCTAGGAGACGATCCTCTCGGACCCGTCGGAAGCGTTATGATTCATAAATAAATATGTAGGGACTCCTATAGATTATGGAGCCCCACTTACCATCCCTCGACGATTTTGTGAGACAAGTCGCCAACGGAGACATCCACATCGGAGAGTTAGTTCCGATGTCGTATCCACGGGGGGATCGGACGGAGATGGTGACCTTCCCTACATTATGTGCCGAATTATCCAAACGCGACCAGATCCCGATGCTCCCTTTGCTACGGACGATCCAGAAAGGGGTCCATGGGAATCTCTTGCATCGGATGAATCGGTCTCCCATCTTTCGGGGGAAGATTCAGGAGGTGATGAAGCCCTGGTCCACGGATGATCCCGTCCAGCTCTTTGAGGACCGGGTCTCTCGCCCCTATGAATATCCCTATTATCACACGGAATATCAGAGAGAACAGGATCTCCGGAGGCGCTTACAGGAGATCGAGGGTTCACTCAGTGAGGCGGACGAGAGTTACCACGGACCCTTGGACGACATCATCTCCGAATGTCAGACGGGGAAACGCCATCTCCAGACACAAGCGGGGATCTTGCAAGAGAATCACGGGGAATACGAACCACGACCCGGTTATGAACGGGTCGTGCGGGATCTCGGGATGCAACCTCCGTCCTTTTACCGAACCAGTATGAAGGATCAAACCAATCCCGCCCATCTCGCTCATACGGGAAAACAAATCCAGAAGTGGGTGCCCCCGAATATCCAACATATCTTCGGGAATCACGGAAATCTACCGATACTCTTGATGCACGAGAATGCCCGTCAATCCCAACACGTCCACCAGCTCCACGAGATGCTCCAGGCAAGCGAGAACAGCGCTCACACGATCAAACAGAGTCTTCCGTCCCCCACCTCCATCTGGGACGATTTCACGAAATTCTTTGTCACTCCCTCGGAGTACGAAAGCGATACCGATACCGACGAGGACGACCTGGGTACCTTGGAACACACGCTCCAGAAGATGGCGGATTCGGGTCCGGCCACCGAAGAGGGTCCGGCCGCCGAAGAGGGTCCGGCCGAAGGTGAAGGTGAAGGTGAAGGTGAAGGTGAAGGTGACGGTGAAGGTGAAGGTGAAGGTGAAGGTGAAGGTGAAGGTCACCCACACCCTCACCCACACCCTCACCCACACCCTCA
>MDSY01087211.1_pt1 | contig 19908 bp, 21 predicted proteins | sample 811131 | NCBI WGS metagenome assembly MDSY01 (sample SAMN05326643, study PRJNA326480) | marine metagenome | isolation source: seawater | place: Atlantic Ocean: South West | collected 2010
TGTAATAGAGCCAGAACACGGCCTCATTGCTATTGGTTCTGGTGGTAACTTCGCCCAGGCCGCAGCGTTAGCATTACTAAAAAACACCGAACTTTCTGCCCACGATATCGTAACTAAGAGCCTTGATATTGCTGCCAATATTTGTGTATTCACCAACCACCAAACCACCATCGAAACCATCGACCTAATCGCTCACACCAAGAAATAGGGCTGAACCATGTCTCACCTAACTCCTGCTGAAATCGTCAGCCAACTCGACAACCATATTATCGGCCAAGATGCGGCCAAACGAGCAGTGGCTATTGCACTGCGTAATCGCTGGCGTCGCATGCAACTTGAACCTAATATGAGGGCAGAAATTGCACCCAAGAACATTATGATGATCGGCCCTACCGGTGTTGGAAAAACAGAGATTGCCCGACGTTTGGCTAAGTTGTCCAGTGCACCTTTTATAAAAATTGAAGCAACCAAGTTTACTGAAGTGGGCTATGTTGGTAGGGATGTGGAATCTATTATTCGTGATCTTATGGAAACAGCCATGAAGATGTTGCGTGAAGATGCCATGACTAAAGTCGCTAACCAAGCCGCAGATCGTGCAGAAGAGCGCATTTTAGATGTATTATTGCCACCTGCCCGGAGCGCAGAGGATTCCCCAGACACCAAAGAGTCTGGCACTCGTCAGGTGTTCCGTAAGAAGTTGCGAGAAGGACTACTAGATGACAAAGAAATTGATATAGAAGTATCTAACGCACCTATGGGTGTAGAGATTATGGCGCCTCCTGGCATGGAAGACATGACCAATCAACTGCAAGGTTTGTTTGCCAATATGGGCAAGGACAAAAAACAAACCAAAAAGATGACTATTGCTGATGCGCTCAAACAACTTCAAGACGAAGAGGCAGCGGGCCTAGTAAAGGAAGAAGACCTTAAGCAACAAGCATTAGATGCAGTAGAACAAAATGGTATTGTCTTTTTAGATGAAATTGACAAAATTGCCAAAAGGCAAGAAGGTGGTAGTGGCGATGTATCCCGTGAAGGCGTGCAGCGTGATTTACTGCCTTTAATTGAAGGCTGCACCGTAACCACTAAGTATGGCATGGTAAAAACAGACCACATCCTATTTATTACCTCTGGTGCATTTCACGTTGCTAAGCCTTCAGACCTTATTCCAGAGCTACAAGGCAGGCTCCCTATTAGGGTAGAGCTAAACGCCCTGCGTCCAGAAGACTTTGCACGCATTCTTACAGAACCTGACTATTCTCTTACACAGCAGTATCAGGCTCTGTTGAAGGTAGAGGGGATTGATCTAGAGTTTAGTGAAGATGGCGTTAAGCGCATAGCAGAGCTTGCCTATGAGGTGAACGAAAGCACTGAGAACATCGGTGCGCGACGCTTACATACGCTCATGGAGCGGCTTCTAGAAGATCTATCGTTCACAGCTAACCAAGCCGCTGGTGCTAAAGTAGTTATTAACCAAGCTTACGTTGATAACAACCTACAGGATCTTGTGAAAAACCAAGATCTAAGCCGCTATATATTGTAGCTTTCTAAGCTTATACACGCGCGCTCACAGCAACCGAAGCAACTGAGCTATCCCAAGCAGCGCGCAAGCTGCTTGTTGATCTCTGCTTCAATCTGGCCCTTCATAGGAGTTAACATTATACCCAAGGTCAGCTCCACTTCTACCAGCCCTTCCGCCAACACCATAGAACCTTTTACACCTTGACGCTCGAGCATTAATACGTCACCTTGCCAGTGGCTCTTTACACCTAGCTTTGCTTCTAGCTTAACGGAAAAAGTCTGTATCGCTTCACGGGCTTCTGCCATAGAGCATTGATGAGGGTATGAAACTTGTATGATGGCCATAAATAGTCACTAAGTGTAAGGTAATTAGACAGCCGCTATACTAGCCCTGCTTCTGGTTATAAACAAGATTGCGGCTAGTGGGTCATGGGGATATTTTTGGCGTTATTCCAATTTTAAAGCAATATATAACTTTTTAGTATTAGACACTGGGAAGGATGTTGGTAATATGACTCCAGCGCAAATAAAAACAATAAGCGCAATAAGAAAAAAAGACACCCTTTGGCTTAATAATAAAAATAAACTAGCCTCAGAAAGCAGCTCATACGAGCTGCTTTTTTTATGCCTGTAGTTTTAATATATGCACTGCAGTACTTGCAGATAATGTTTAACTATCCGCCACACTGCCTTTTGAGAACCCAGTCAGACAAACTTAACATACGGGCTGTTAGTTGGTCATATTCATCCTGCGCCGCTTTAGAGTCGCTACGGCCATCAACCAACAACAACACCGGCCAATACAACACCCCACCAATAAACTCTAGCTTTTCCAGCTGAGCATCTTCATCTCGCACCCCAGCAATGTCATGCATCTGGCTAGCAACACGCCGGGCCTCAGAGTACAGCTGATCACAACTAAAAGCATCGTAGGCTGCCGTAAAACTAGGCAATTGAGCATTTTCTACAGCACTAGGAGGCACACTAGTGCAAGCTGCAGCCAAGCCTGCCAAAAGTGGCAGTAATATAATTTTGTTCATAATAATACCCTCGCTCAAAAGTAATCTAACAGACTCTCTTGCAAGCTTATAGCTCAAGTGCTCTAGTTCAACAATTTATTTTTGCCACCGTTATTTTACTCACAAAAAAGCCGGCATTTTTGCCGGCTTTTTTGTGACCTTATCTGTACTTACTTAGGCGCACGTTTGCGCGCAGTTTCTGTAAGTAGGCGCTTACGTAGACGAATGAAGTTAGGTGTTACCTCTACCAACTCATCATCTTCGATGAATTCAAGCGCTTGCTCTAACGAGAACCGAATCGGTGGGCTAAGCACGATGTTTTCATCAGTACCGGCAGCACGGATGTTGGTCAGCTGCTTACCCTTGGTAGGGTTAACTGCTAAGTCGTTACCACGGCTGTGGACACCGATAAGCATACCTTCATAAACATCAATGTTTGGCTCAACCATCAAACGGCCACGAGTTTGTAGGTTAAATAAAGCAAACGCTAGGATCTTACCCTTAACCATAGAAATCAATACACCATTTTGACGCTCAGCTAAGGCACCCTTCTTCACTTCACCATAGTGATCGAACAAAGAAGTCATTACACCACTGCCAGAAGTTAAGGTTAGGAACTGACCTCGGAAACCAATCAAACTCCTTGAAGGAATGATGAATTCTAAACGTGTGCGGCCTTTACCATCTGGTTCCATGTTAGTCATTTCCGCTTTACGGCGACCCATTTCTTCCATTAAAGAACCTTGGTGCTGGTCTTCACAATCGATCAATACTGCTTCGTATGGCTCCATCTTCACGCCATCAACTTCTTTTTCGATAACCTGTGGACGACCTACACCCATCTCAAAACCTTCACGGCGCATACTTTCGATCAATACAGACAAGTGCAATTCACCCCGGCCTGATACTACAAAACGGTCTGGTGAATCACCTGGATCAACGCGTAGGGCTACGTTATGAATCAATTCACGCTCTAAGCGGTCACGGATATTACGGCTGGTAACATACTTGCCGTCTAGGCCAGCAAAAGGAGAATCATTCACTTGGAACGTCATCGATACCGTTGGCTCATCAATACTCAACGGAGGTAATGCTTCAACATGATCTGGATGACAAATAGTGTCAGAAATATTCAGGCCTTCAATGCCAGTAACACAGACGATGTCGCCAGCTTGAGCTGTTGGCACATCAATGCGCTCAAGACCCATATAGCTCATTACATTTTGTAGTTTAGCTGTGCGTTGCTTGCCGTCAGAACCAACAACCTTAACCTGTTGTCCTAACTTCATAGCGCCACGCTTAATACGACCTACACCGATAACACCTACATAGCTTGAGTAATCTAAGGCAGAAATTTGCATCTGCAAAGGACCATCAAGATCTACATCTGGCGCTTTAACGTTCTCTACCAAAGACTCAAACAATGGCGTCATGTCGTCAGCCATGTTGTCGACAGAAGTACCAGCGATTCCATTAATGGCAGACGCGTACATTACTGGAAAGTCTAGCTGCTCATCGGTAGCACCTAAAGAATCAAACAAATCGAACACTTGATCCATAACCCAATCTGGACGTGCGCCTGGACGGTCGATCTTGTTGATGACCACGATTGGGCTAAGGCCTTGCTGGAAAGCCTTTTGAGTTACAAAACGTGTTTGAGGCATAGGGCCGTCTACTGCGTCGACCAACAACAATACACAATCTACCATAGATAGAACACGCTCTACCTCACCACCAAAGTCGGCGTGCCCTGGGGTGTCTACTATGTTGATATGGTAGCCATTCCAGCTTACTGCAGTGTTTTTTGCAGTAATGGTTATGCCACGCTCTTTCTCTTGGTCGTTAGAGTCCATTACGCGTTCTGCGCCTTGGTCACGACGATCAAGTGTGCCGGATTGTTCTAGCAACTTGTCTACCAAGGTTGTTTTACCATGGTCTACGTGGGCTACAATCGCCACATTTCTTAATTTTTCGATCATCTCACTACTCCAAACGGCCTCAATTGAACATGGCCAAAATACGTATGGGCGTATGCAACACTGCACCGCCAAAAAAATGCAGCGCAGATTATAGCAAAACTACATCGATAACACAGCACTTAACAAGCAACAAGCGAAACATTTATATGGGCGTACATTTAGCACACTTTATGCACTTTATTAGTGCGCAACCACTTCAAGTACGACTCATTTTAGTGCAAACTGCCACCGAACTTAATATTTAGTTTTATTAGTTTCCGCACCATTGGTGCGAAGCCTAATTAAAAAGCACTTTTACAGGGCCAAAAACGCCATAGAGAGTCGCTTTTGGCTACTTACGAAAAGTTGGCACGAGCGTTGCTATAGCTACCATTAGTAGTGACAGCCATCATGCTGCACCCATACATGTTAACCACCGGCTCAGAAGCCGGCTTTTATTGGAGAGACTTTATGTCTGCGAATACCCTTAAGATGATCCAAGACAGCGAAGCACGCTGGGTCGACCTACGTTTCACCGACACCAAAGGCAAAGAACACCACGTGACGATTCCTGCACGCGTTGTAGACGAAGACTTCTTTTCTGAAGGTCAAATGTTCGACGGCTCTTCAATTAATGGCTGGAAAGGTATTAATGACTCAGACATGATCATCATGCCTGACGATAGCTCTGCTGTATTAGACCCATTCACAGACCAAACTACTGCGAACGTGCGCTGTGACGTTATTGAGCCAACCACCATGCAAGGCTACGACCGCGACCCACGCTCTGTTGCCGCTCGCGCTGAGGAATACCTTAAGTCTACAGGCATCGGTGACACTGCATTCTTTGGCCCAGAGCCAGAGTTCTTTGTATTTGATGACGTTAAGTGGAAAGCCGACATGCAAGGTGCCATGTACGAAATTAACTCTCAAGAAGGCGCTTGGCAGTCTAACGCCACTATCGAAGGTGGCAACATGGGCCATCGTCCTGGCGTTAAAGGCGGCTACTTCCCAGTACCTCCAGTTGACTCTGCTCACGACATGCGTGGAGAAATGTGTGATGCCATGGAAGCAATGGGTGTGGAAATAGAAGTACACCACCACGAAGTAGCAACGGCTAGCCAAAATGAAATTGGCACCAAGTTCAGCACCTTAGTTCGCAAGGCTGACGAAGTACAGATTCTTAAATACTGCGTACACAATGTGGCACACGCTTACGGCAAAACAGCGACCTTTATGCCCAAACCAATCGTTGGCGACAACGGTTCTGGAATGCACGTGCATCAGTCTATTGCAAAAGATGGCGTTAACCTTTTTGCTGGCGATGGCTACGGCGGCTTGTCTGACATAGCGCTATACTACATTGGCGGCATTATTAAGCATGCTAAGGCGCTTAACGCTTTCACTAACGCCTCTACTAATGCCTACAAGCGTTTGGTGCCTGGTTTCGAAGCCCCTGTTATGCTGGCTTATTCTGCCCGTAACCGTTCGGCTTCTATCCGTATTCCATACGTAAGCAATCCACGTGGCCGCCGGGTAGAAGTTCGCTTCCCTGACCCCACCGCTAACCCATATTTATGTTTTGCAGCATTGTTGATGGCAGGCCTCGACGGCATTCAAAATAAAATCCACCCAGGTGACGCAGCCGACAAGGATTTGTATGACCTACCAGCTGAAGAAGCGGCTGCCATTCCAACCGTTGCTAGAAGCTTAGAAGAGGCTCTTGATGCACTTGAAGTAGATCGTGAGTTCTTAACTCGTGGCGGCGTATTTACCGACGAAATGATCGATGCTTACATTGCTCTTAAGTACACCGAAGTAGAAGCAGTAAACAGCGTAACTCACCCTGTAGAATTTGCCCTTTACTACTCTTGCTAAGCGCATGACAAAAGCCCTCCAAGGAGGGCTTTTTAAGCACATTGCACGCACTAATTTGGTGCGCATGCTTATTGTCATAAATTACTCACACGGAGTGCAATGCCTAGTCCACAGCAAACAAGCCAAGCTCTCGCTAGTTTGGTTAACCATTTAACCACCGCTATCGTTCTGGTGAACGCACGCATGGATATTATCGCCCTTAATTTAGCTGCAGAAAACTTATTTAGAGTCAGTACGCATCAAATGCACATGGAACCCATTGGCACTTTGTTATTGTTAGACCCACAGCTTAAGCAGCAATTACTCCATAGTTCAAACTATCAGCAATCCTTTACCAGTCGCGACACCGAAATCCAACAAGCTAATGGTCATAAACTATGGGGAGACTTAACCGTTACCCCGGTGGACGAACAAAGTAGTTTAGCTTTAGAGATCCAACCTTTGGCTCGCATGAAACGCCTCACCCAAGAAGCGCGTATGACCACGCAACAACAAGCGTCTTCCAACCTTATACGCAACCTTGCCCACGAGATTAAAAACCCACTCGGTGGCATTCGCGGTGCAGCACAACTATTACAAAGAGAACTTAACCCCTCATTACACGAATTCACTGACATCATTATTTCTGAGTCAGATCGCCTAAGAGACCTTGTGGACCGCCTGCTTGGCCCACAGCGTCAGACCCAAAAGCAGGCCTATAACATCCATCAAATACTGGACAAGATAGAACAGCTGTTACGTGCCGAGGCAGGCAGCCAAGTACAACTAATACGAGATTATGACCCCAGCCTGCCTGAACTATTAATAGACGCTAATCAAATGACGCAAGTATTGCTAAACGTAGGGCGCAATGCACTGCAGGCGTTAGTGGAAAATCAGATTAGTGATGGCATAATTCGCCTAAAAACCAGGGCCGTAAGGCGCTTCACCATAGGTAACGTCTGCCACCGCTTAGTGTGCTGCATCAGCATTACTGACAACGGCCATGGCATTGCCGCAGACCTTAAAGAAGGCATATTCTTCCCACTGGTAACTCACCGTGCACAAGGGTCTGGGCTAGGTTTAAGTATTGCACAAAGCCTTATACAACAACATCTAGGCCTCATCGAATGTGACAGCCAAAAAGGTCACACTTGCTTTAATATTTACCTACCCATGGAGACCCTCTCATGAGCCAAGATGTATGGATAGTAGACGACGACCATGCCATTCGTTGGGTACTAGAACGCGCCTTACAACAAGCACAAATCAGTAGCCGATGCTTTGAAAATGGCCAACAGTTATTGGATGCACTTGAGTCTGACTCGCCCAATTTAATTGTTAGCGACATTAGGATGCCAGGCATTGACGGCCTAAGCTTATTGCAACGGTTACAACATCAGCTTGGCCATGTGCCCGTCATTATTATGACCGCACACTCTGATCTAGACAGCGCTGTTGCTTCTTATCAAGGCGGCGCCTTTGATTACTTACCTAAACCATTCGACATTGATGAGGCCGTCGCTTTAGTACAACGCGGATTACAACACGCGCAACAACAAAGCATTAGCGAACCAGAACTAGCACCTGCAAACGCCCATATTATTGGCGAAGCACCCGCCATGCAAGAGGTGTTTAGAGCCATCGGGCGCCTGTCACAATCTAATATGACAGTGATGATTAATGGTGCTTCTGGCACTGGTAAAGAGCTGATCGCCCAAGCACTGCATCAACATAGCCCCAGGGCTAAGCAACCTTTTATTCCGTTAAATATGGCTGCCATTCAAAAAGATCTCATTGAATCTGAACTTTTTGGCCATGAAAAGGGTGCTTTTACAGGTGCTGTAAACCAACGCAAAGGCCACTTTGAACAAGCCCATGGTGGCACATTACTACTGGATGAAATCGGTGACATGCCCCCTGAAGCCCAGACTCGATTATTACGAGTGCTGGCCGACGGTGAGTTTTATCGAGTGGGTGGCCATAACCTTGTTAAAGTGGATGTGCGTATTATTGCTGCCACTCACCAAGATTTAACAAAACGAGTAGCACAAGGATTATTTCGTGAAGATCTATTCCACCGGCTTAATGTGATTCGTATTCCACTGCCAAACCTAAACCAGCGTAGCGAAGATATCCCTGCACTAGCAAGGCACTTTTTAGTGACTAGCGCCAAGGAACTTGCCGTAGAAACAAAGCAACTTTCTAGCGCCGGTGCGGACCATTTAAAAACATTAGATTGGCCTGGAAACGTGCGCCAATTAGAAAACGTGTGCCGCTGGTTAAGTGTTATGGGCAGCGGCAGTCAGATATTAGTGAGCGATTTACCGCCAGAGCTACAAGACCAAAAAACCAAGACTAGTACAGAACAAAGTTGGCAAAATTCATTATCAAAATGGGCAAAGAAAGAGCTACAGTTCGGTCAACAACAACTACTTTACACGGCCCTGCCAGCGTTCGAAAAAGTGATGATAGAAGCGGCCCTGACACATACCCACGGCCGCCGCAGAGAAGCAGCAGAATTATTAGGCTGGGGCAGGAACACCCTTACCCGTAAAATTAACGAGTTAGGGCTTTAAGCAAAACTGGCTCAATACTTAAACACTTTCAGGGACTAATAAACACTATGTTACACGTTGTACTTTTTGAACCAGAAATTCCACCTAATACAGGCAATATTATTCGCCTGTGTGCCAATACGGGGTTTCAATTACATTTGATTGAACCCTTAGGGTTTACCTTAGAAGATAAAGCGTTAAGGCGAGCAGGTTTGGATTATCACGAATGGGCAAATATGCAGGTGCACAAGAATTACGACGCGTTTTTAGCTAGCGTAAACCCTAAAACCATTTATGCCATGACCACTAAGGGCAGTGACTGTTTTAGTAATGCTAAGTTTGAAAAAGATGACGCTTTGTTATTTGGCCCAGAAAGCAGGGGCCTACCCGAAGAAATAAGAGCAAGGTGTGACGGCAGAATTCGCCTACCCATGACAGCACAAAGCCGCAGTTTGAACTTATCAAATTGTGCGGCTATTGTTGTTTATGAAGCATGGCGCCAACTTAACTATGAAGGCGCTAGCTAAACCAACCAACTAGTGTGTTTGTTCTGGTGCCACTTCACCAGACTCAGCTTTAGCTGCTTCAACAGCCTGAGCTGCCTGCTGTGCCATGCTCTGAGCATACAAGGCATCGAAGTTAACCGGTGCTAACATCAAGGCTGGGAAGCTGCCTTTTTGTACTAGGTTGTCAATCACTTCACGGGCATATGGGAAAAGAATATTAGGGCAAAAAGCACCCAATACTTGGCCCATAGATTCTTTAGGTACGTTAGCAATGTGGAATAAACCCGCTTGCTGCACTTCCGTTAAGTACACTGTCTTTTCGTCTGCCATTGCCGTTATGGTAATCCGTAAAATCACTTCAAAATTAGTTTCGTTGAGCTGGCGGGCTTGGCTGTTTAGATCCACACCTATTTCTGGCTTCCACTCTGCAGTGAAAGATTGTGGTGCGTTGGGCGATTCAAAAGATAAGTCTTTCAAATAAACACGCTGGATCATAATTTGTGGCTGAGTGCTAGCTTCTGGGGCTGCAGCGCCGTTTTCTTCTTCGCTCATGCTTAATTCTCTTTATTATATATTCAATATGGAACTACTTCGTTTACGAAGCGGCTAACAGGGTATCTAGTTTTTGCTGACGATCCAACAGATATAACTCATCACAGCCACCAATAGCATCACCATTGATGATAATTTGTGGCACAGTGCGGCCACCCGTTAGCTGCATTATTTGCTGGCGCAGCTCGCCACGCCCGTCAACACTAATTTCTTCATAAGCTATGCCTTTGCTGTCGAGCAACCGTTTAGCTCGAAAACAAAACCCACATAGGCTAGAACTGTATATTACCACCTGTGCTGTTGCATTAGCTGTCATGGCTAAGGCCTCCTTTTGGACTTTTATTTACGGACAAGTGGCAAGTTCTGCCCTGTCCATTCAGCCATACCACCAGACATACGTTGAACGTTAGTGTATTCTGCCTTTTTTAATATATTGGCCGCGCTAGAAGATGTTTGACCAGTCTTACAGATGATGACTATAGGTTTATCTTTGTGTTTTTCAAGCTCCGACATCCGTTTTGTTAAGTCGGTAAAGGGAATGTTCTTAGAACCAATGACCCGCCCCGCTTGAAAATCTGCAGGGGTACGGATGTCTAGTAAAAGTGCATCTTCACCATTGGCCAAAACAGTTGCTTGTTGCGGGGAAACGGACGGAGCAGCTTTGCGGCGTTCTGTGATCAATAACACCGATAATGTCAGTAGTAAGGCCACCACCATTTCCCAGTGATTGATTGCAAATTCGAGGTAACGTTCCATAAGTTTTATTATTCCCAACGATTAAATAGGTTCTGGGCCGTCATAAGGACGACAAGTTCGGCGGCATTATACGCCATAGCATGGATAAATTGGGGGCGGACTGCTAAAATATCAAGTGCCATTTGCCGATAATAGACACCATGACCACTTCTAGCCCAAAAGCCCTCATCATTCTTGATGGATGGGGACAAAGCGAATCATCCACTTCCAATGCCATTAAATCAGCAAACACCCCTACTTGGGATTCTTTGCTAGCCAATCACCGCCATACTTTAGTGGGCACATCAGGTGCAGATGTTGGCCTGCCTGATGGCCAAATGGGTAATTCTGAGGTAGGCCACATGAACATTGGTGCTGGTCGGGTGGTGTATCAAAATTACACTCGAATTGGTAAAGCTATTACAGACGGTGACTTTAATAGTAACCCAGTAATGCTTGCTGCCATAGACAAAGCTGTGGCTAATAAAGGTACTGTGCATGTCTGTGGCCTATTGTCTGATGGTGGCGTGCACAGCCATCAGGATCATCTTTTTGCAACTTGCCGTTTAGCCCACCAGCGAGGCGCTTCAGCAATTGTGGTACATGCATGGCTAGATGGCCGAGATACAGCTCCCAGCTCGGCACAAGCTTACATACAAGCACTGATGGATGCTTTGGCGCCTATTAACGGCCGTATTGGTAGTTTATGTGGCCGATATTTTGCTATGGACCGAGACCAACGCTGGGACCGCATTGAAAGCGCATATCGCGCCATGCGTTACGGTGAGGCAGATCATGAATGTTTATCTGCTCTTAATGCATTGCAAGAAGCCTACTTAAATAACAACACAGATGAGTTTATGCCTGCAACAGTTATATTGGATCAAAGTGGCCAGCCTGCTACCATCGAAGATGGCGACACCATGATCTGTGTTAACTTTAGGCCCGACCGCTCTCGCCAAATTACGCGTGCGTTTGTTGATGACCAGTTTGATAGCTTTGATCGTGGAGAACCCCTTGATCTCGCTGAATTTGTGATGATGACCCAATACAGTGCGAACATAGATACCGCCTGTGCTTTTGCGCCACACCAAATAAAAAACGACCTTGGCGAAGTCATGGCGAACCATGGCAAAACACAATTACGTATTGCCGAAACTGAAAAGTACGCCCATGTCACCTTCTTTTTTAGTGGTGGTCAAGAAGACCTATATAACGGTGAGAGCCGGGAGCTTATTCCCTCCCCCAACGTCGCCACCTATGATTTGCAGCCCCAGATGAGCGCACCAGAACTCACCGACAAGCTAGTTGCTGCTATCGAAAGCTGCGCCTATGACCTTATCGTATGTAATTTTGCCAACGCTGATATGGTTGGCCATACAGGTAAGTTTGATGCAGCTGTTAAAGCCGTTGAAGCTATAGACTCCTGCCTTGCACGCATTGTTTGTGCCTTAGAAAAGGTAGACGCAGAGGCGTTAATTACTGCCGATCATGGTAACGTAGAATTAATGACAAACCCCACTACTGGCCAACCTCATACGGCACATACTTTATGGCCAGTACCTTTGGTTTATGTGAGTAGCAGAAACGGCAATGCCACACTTTCTGCGGGCGTACTAGCAGATCTTGCGCCTACGTTATTACATTTAATGAACCTGGAGCAGCCGGCTGAAATGACTGGCCGTAATCTGGTTGAATTTAACTAAATTGCGCCCTTTCATCCACTTAACATGGGGCCTGCTGTTACTAATCAGCGCAGGCCTTTCTGCCAACACTGAGCAGCAAGTCCAGCAACGCATGGTGCAATTGCAAAGCGATATAGGAAGCCTACAGATTTGGCTCAACAAAGCACAAAACCAAGCATCTGATTTGCAAAAAAAGCTACGCGACAATGAACGAAAAATTAGCAGCCTGCGTAAAGCCATAAAACAGAACCGACAGACTAGAAAAAAAGCAGTCATGCGGCTAACCCAATTACAACAGCAATCTAGCCATTTTCAAGATGCATTATCTGACCAATATGAACAGCTGAGCATGCAGTTAAAAAGTCAGTATCAGCAAGGCCAAAACTCTGCTGGAAATGTACTACTGAGCTTAGATAACCCCTCAGCGCTTGCTCGCAATATGGCCTATTACCAATATTTAAACCAAGCTAGCGCCAAGCAGATGGAAGCCTATCGCCAAACGTTAACTAGCCTAGCTTTAGTACAACAAGAGCAAGCCGACTTAACCCTAGAATTACAGCAGCATGCCAAGCAATTAGAAGCTCAAAACCAACATTTAGCACAAGCTAAAACCAACCTTGCCACTAATCTTAAACAATTAAATAGCAAACAGGCCTCAAAGGCCCAACGTTTAACCAGTGCTAAAGCTGATCAGGCGCAAGCTCAAGAGCTACTGGAGCAAATTCAAGTGGCCATTGCCAAAGCAAACATCCAGGTGGCAAACACACCGCTGGCTAATGCTAAAGGTAGGCTACCCTGGCCTATCAAGGGTAAGCTACTTAACCGTTTTGGAGTGTTGCAAAGCAGCTACCCCTTGAGCCAACAAGGTTGGTTGATTGCCGCCCCTGAAGGTTCCGATGTGGTCGCTATCCATGGCGGACAAGTGGTTTTTTCCGATTGGTTAAAAGGTTATGGATTGGTTATTATAGTTGATCATGGTGATGGTTTTTTAAGTTTGTATGGGCACAACCAAGCCCTTTACTTGTCGGTAGGAGATAATGCTGCTGCTCAACAACTTATCGCTAGTAGCGGAAAATCTGGTGGTAATGCCCAAGCTGCCTTATACTTTTCTTTGAGAAAAAAGGGAAAACCCTTAAATCCTAAACAGTGGTTGCAATAAAGTTACGTTATGCACATTAGACAGAACCCGTTGATCATCAAAACCCAGTTTAAGCAATGCCTCGTGCGCCTAGTGCTTGCACTGTCATTCAGCACACTAATCCATAACAGTGCGATGGCTGCGGCACCTGCACCCCAAGCCCAAGTACCATTAGCTGCGCTTCAATCTTTTGTAGCAGTCTATGAACGGATTCGCCTTCAACACGTAGAAGCCAAAACAGACGAAGAGTTATTGCAGCTGGCCCTTGAAGGTTTGATTCTAAAGCTAGACCCGTTTTCCAGCTACTTAGATACCGAGGATATGGCGCGCCTGCAAGAAGACACCCGAGGGGAATACTCAGGCATTGGAGTTGAGCTAGTACCAGAGGGCAATTACATTCGGGTAATAACCCCTATCGACAATAGCCCGGCATACCGTGCTGGAATTTTGCCTGGTGATTGGATTACCCATGTACAAGGTAAAGCAGTTAAAGGGCTTGATGTGCACGCCATAGACCAGCTAATGACTGGAGATGCCAGAACTAAGGTGACGCTCGATATTTTACGTAATGGCGAAAAACTTAAGTTTTCGTTAACTCGAGAAATCATTACCACACAAAGCGTGCGTAGTGAGCTAATGGCAGGTAACGTAGCTTATTTGCGTATTAGCCGTTTCCAAGACCACACCGGACAAGACTTAGTAGAGCAAATGAAAGAACTTAAGTTAGCAGGGGCAGATCGCTGGTTGCTAGATTTAAGAAATAACCCAGGTGGAACTTTAGAAGCAGCAGCTCAAGTAGCCGATGCATTTTTAATCAAAGGCACCATCGTCACCACCAAGGCACGTCAAGCCCATGGCAGCATGCGTTTTGATGCCCACATAACCGACCCTAGTGAGGGTTGGCCGTTAGCTGTGCTCATTAACAACGGCAGCGCTTCAGCATCTGAAATTGTAGCTGGGGCTATGAAAGATCATAAACGTGGCCAACTAGTAGGCAATACAAGCTTTGGCAAGGGTTCGGTGCAGTCTATTATTACCTTACCCCAAGGTACTGGCGTTAAACTAACAACGGCATACTACTACACCCCTGACGGTCATAATATCCATCTTAAGGGCATTGAACCTAACTTAAACATAAGCAATGCCAGTACTGAAAACGACCTGCAATTGTCTGCCGCACTAAACCTACTTAATCCCTTAGATACGCAAAACAACAAATGAGCCGCCACTTTTTGAAGCACTTTATCTGCTTACTACTTCTACCTCTTATCACCAGCACAAGCCTGGTTAAGGCAAATGAATTCCAACCGTCTATGGTCATTATAATAGACGACTTAGGCTATAACCTAGCCAACGGGTTAGGTGCAGTCAATTTACCAGGCCCCATTACCTTAGCAGTGATGCCCCACACACCTCATGGTGCGTTACTAGCTCGCCTAGGGAACGAAGCTGATAAGCAAATAATGCTCCATGTACCTATGCAAAGCCACGCAGGCCTTAGGCTTGGCCCTGGTGGCCTGACCTCTGATATGGACGAACAAGAATTCAAAAAAGTGTTGCGAGCAAACTTTGTAAGCGTACCCTATGCAGCGGGACTGAATAATCACATGGGTAGCGCCTTAACCGAACAAAACCTGCCCATGCAATGGACTATGGACATAGCTAACGAGCTAAATTTGTTTTTTGTAGATAGCCGCACAAGTGCACAAAGTGTGGCCTTGCAACAGGCCATGGCTCAAGCTGTCCCAGCACTAACGCGAGATGTGTTTTTAGATAACGATACCAGCACAGAAGCACTAGAAAAGCAGTTTCAACAGGCCATGGATATTGCTAATAAGCATGGATTTGCCGTTCTTATTGGCCACCCCTACCCAGCCACTACGGCCTTTTTAAACAAATCCCTTGGCCGCTTAGATGAAGCAGGCATTAAGCTCACCTCAGCCTCGGCATTAATAAACCACCTACAACCGCTACAGTCTCATCTCAATACCCTTTGAAGCCATGTATTTTTTCGCTTGCGGAATAGTGTACTCGTTGAAGTGGAAAATGCTGGCTGCCAGTACACCGTCGGCCTTGCCTGTAATCACACCATCAACTAAATGATCTAAGTTACCTACACCACCTGAAGCAATCACAGGCACAGACACAGCTTCACTAATAGCGCGAGTAACACCTAGATCATAGCCGTTTTTAACACCATCTTGATCCATGCTAGTCAGCAGTATTTCACCAGCACCATAATTCACCATTTTAATGGCCCACTCAACGGCATCAATGCCTGTGGGCTTACGGCCACCGTGAGTGAAAATTTCCCACCGAGGAGCCTCACCAGCGGCGCTCACTCGTTTAGCATCAATAGCCACCACAATACATTGGGCGCCAAAACGGCCCGCAGCTTGTTGCACAAAATCTGGATTAAACACCGCCGCAGAATTAATGCCTACTTTGTCTGCACCAGCATTAAGCATGCGACGAATATCCTCACAGGTTCTAATCCCACCACCCACAGTAAGGGGAATAAACACCTCACTCGCCATTTTTTCTACCGTATGTACCATGGTGTCACGGTTTTCGTGAGTTGCGCCTATGTCTAAAAAGGTAATCTCGTCTGCACCTTGCTCATTGTAGCGCTTAGCCACCTCTACTGGGTCTCCTGCATCTCTAATATCAACAAACTGCACGCCTTTAACCACACGGCCGTTGTTCACGTCTAAACAGGGAATAATACGCTTGGCTAAGCCCATGGGAGTTTCCTAATAATGAGAAGTGATGAACAGCAACGGGCTGCTAGGTTTGGTTATCACAATAAGACTGCGCCGCAGCTAAATCTAACGTGCCTTCATAAATAGCCCGGCCAGTAATAGCCCCCACAATGCCATCTCCTGCAACAGCAGCTAAAGCTCGCACATCGTCCATATTGGTTACCCCACCAGAGGCGATTACGGGGATACCAGCTTCGACGGCTAAATGACGCGTGGCTTCTACGTTAACACCCTGCATCATGCCATCACGAGCAATATCAGTATAAACAATAGAACTCACGCCGTCGTTACGGAAACGTTTGGCTAGGTCTACCGCTTTAATATTGGTTACTTCGGCCCACCCCTCAACTGCCACCATGCCATCAATGGCATCTAAGCCAACAATAATACGGCCAGGAAAATCACGGCAGGCTTGGGTCACAAAATCTGGATCACGCACCGCTTGAGTACCAATAATTACATACTCAACACCTGCTTGTAGGTAAGCTTCAATAATTTCTACGTTACGAATACCACCACCAATTTGAATCGGTAGTTTAGGGTGCGCTATAGCAATGGCTTTAACAATGTCACCATTGACCGGATTACCAGCAAATGCACCATTTAAATCTACCAAATGTAGCCTTCTGCAACCGGCATCTACCCATTGGCTGGCTACCGCTACCGGGTCTGTGGAGAATACCGTAGACTCTTCCATCCGGCCTTGGCGTAGGCGTACACATTCACCATCTTTTAGATCGATAGCTGGAATCATTAATAAGGGGTTTTGAGACATAGACTATTTACGGCAGTGTTTAGCTACCGTCCCACTGTAAAAAGTTTTGTAAAAGTTGAAGGCCTGCAGCCTGGCTCTTTTCTGGATGAAATTGCACAGCAAAGAGGTTTTCCCGGGCTAAAGCTACGTCAAACTCAAGGCCATAATTGCAGGTGGCGGCAACTAGATCACGTGCTTTGGTGCGCACGTAATAGCTGTGGACAAAATAGAAGCGACTATGATCTTCTATGCCATGCCACAGTTTATGGGGTTGCTGCTGAACTTGGTTCCAACCCATATGAGGCACCTTTAAGTGGGCTTCTTTAACACTAGCCTGATCGCCAAAAAAAGATACCTCACCTGTTAATTGGCCTAAGCAATCTACGCCATCGTTCTCACTAGAACGCTGCATAAGGGCCTGCATACCTACACAAATACCCAGCATGGGTTTCTTACCCATTTGGTCGGCTACTATTTGATCCACACCTAGACGCTTGATCTCGGCCATACAGTCACGAATGGCGCCTACACCTGGCAATAAAACACGGTCACTGGCTTCAATCTTAGCCGCATCGTTAGTAACATACACCCGAGTATCTGGGCATACGTGTTCTAGAGCCTTGGCAACAGAGTGCAAATTACCCATACCATAATCAATTACTGCAATGGATTTCATACTAAACCTATAAACTACCTTTGGTAGAGGGCATCATGCCTGCCATACGTTCATCGGGACTTAAAGCCATACGTAAAGCACGGCCAAAGGCTTTAAACACCGTTTCGGCTTGATGATGGGCATTTTTCCCACGAAGGTTGTCAATGTGTAATGTTAGCTTGGCATGGTTCACAAAACCGCGGAAAAACTCATCGAACAAATCCACATCAAAACCACCAATACGGCCACGGGTATAATCTACCCGGTTAAATAAACCTGGCCGGCCTGAAAAATCCATTACTACGCGAGACAAGGCTTCATCAAGCGGCACATAAGCGTAGCCATAACGAGTAAGGCCTTTTTTATCACCCACGGCTTCGTTTACCGCCATACCTAAGGTAATCCCCAGATCCTCTACTGTATGGTGCGCATCAATATGCAAATCACCCTTGGCGTTAATGTCTAAGTCAATCAAACCGTGACGCGCTACCTGCTCCAACATATGGTCTAAAAATGGCAACCCAGTAACACAACTAAACTTGCCAGTGCCATCTAAATTAAGGCTCACTTTAATCTGCGTTTCTAGGGTATTTCGTTCAACTGTGGCAATACGTGCAGACATGAGATTTCCTTGCGTTTGATATTGGGTAAGGCTACATAACAACTACAATTATACGGCTTTTAGTCGCCATTTTACAAAGCACAAAGGCCCCAAAAAGCGATAAAACAATTGTATACTGAGCATTATCCCTATTTGCTCAAGTATACGCCCCCAATCAATGACTACAAACAGCTCTTTTTCTGAACAACTACTCACATGGTTCGACCAACATGGCCGCTACCACCTGCCTTGGCAGCAAAACCGAACAGGTTATCGCGTGTGGGTTTCTGAAATCATGCTACAGCAAACTCAAGTGGTCACTGTTATCCCTTATTTTGAACGATTTATGGAGCGTTTTCCTGCAGTAAAAGATCTGGCTCAAGCAGATATAGACGAAGTTCTAAGCATGTGGACTGGCTTGGGATATTACACCCGAGCCCGTAACCTCCATGCCAGCGCCATCACTATTGTAGAACAGCATCAAGCTAACATGCCAAAAGACGTAGAGGCACTAATAGCCCTCAAGGGCATAGGCAGATCAACCGCAGGCGCGATTATTAGCCAAGCCTATAATTTGCCTGGAGTGATACTAGATGGCAACGTAAAGCGCCTGCTAACACGCCTAAACGCTATAGAAGGCTGGCCCAGCCAAAGCCAAATAGACAAACAGCTGTGGCACATAGCCACGCAGCTAACACCAGACCAGCGTAACGCCGACTACACCCAAGCCATCATGGACATAGGCGCAACCATCTGTAAACCCAAGCAACCGTTGTGTGTGGCTTGTCCTATGCAAGGTCAGTGCCTTGCGCTAGCACAAGACAAAGTGGCCCTTATCCCTACCCCTAAACCAAAAAAGGTATTGCCACACAAAACTATTAGCGTGTTATTACTTAAAAACCAATATGGCCAAACCTTGCTTGAGCAGCGCCCTAGCAAGGGTATTTGGGGTGGGCTTTGGAGCCTGCCAGAATTTTCAGACCTAAAGGCGCTGCAAACACAACTCGCTTTAAATGGCTTACCTACCAAAACCAAACCCCTAGCACCCATTAAACACATATTCAGCCACTATAAGCTCACCATAGAGCCACACATGCTAGTGCTGAACAGCTCACCACACAAAGTTGCAGAAAACAGTAAAAGTCAGTGGTACGACAACCAACAACTGCATACAATAGGGTTAGCGACACCGATCAAAAAACTACTTGAGAAAACCCCATGACCCGCACCGTTTTTTGCACCAAATACAAAGCCTACATGGAAGCCATGGATCGCCCACCTTACCCAGGCGCTAAAGGCCAAACATTGTTTGAAACCTTATCTAAACAAGCATGGCAAGATTGGTTAACACACCAAACTATGCTCATTAACGAAAAGCACCTCAATATGATGGATCCAGAAAGTCGCTCGTACCTACAAGGCGAACTGGACAAATTTGTCTCTGGTGACGATTACGACCAAGCTGAAGGCTACGTTGCCCCTTCAGGCCAGTAAAAACTCACAACAATAAAAAATAACCAGTTTTCAGCAACTTATTGTTGACAGCAAAAAGCAAAACGGGTTTAATATGGCCCTCTTCTCGGTAGCATAATAGTGTGCAACCTACA
>MDSY01041354.1_pt1 | contig 19904 bp, 13 predicted proteins | sample 811131 | NCBI WGS metagenome assembly MDSY01 (sample SAMN05326643, study PRJNA326480) | marine metagenome | isolation source: seawater | place: Atlantic Ocean: South West | collected 2010
GGAAGGTCCCACCAGCACTCGTAGTTGACGTAGTACCGCTCGACGTCATACGCGCGTACGGGGAAGGATTTCGGGAGGAACCAATCTTTGTACGGGCTTTGTTCCTGCGCGTCCAACAAACTGGCGAACGCCCAGTGGCCTCTACCGGTGTGGTTAAACACGCCGTCCAATATGAATTTCATGCCTCGTGCATGACACGCATCCACCAGCTCGCGCATCGCTTCTTCGCCGCCCAACATGGGATCTACTTTCATGAAGTCGCTTGGGTGGTACCGGTGGTTCGCAGTTGATAGGAACACCGGTGTGGTGTATATGGTGTTCACCCCCAAGGATTGGATGTAATCTAAATTGGCGGTGATGCCTTTTAACGAGCCGCCTTGGAACGAACGGATTTTGGGGTCGCTGCCCCACTTATCGAGGTGCGTCCCGGGCGGGGGGCCATCAGGGTCGGGGGCGAACCGGTCGGGGAAGATCTGGTACACCACCGCATCTTTCCACCAGCCGAAGGGACATGACGGGTCGGCAGGGGATGGGAGGATCACGACTTCGCCCGCGCCGTACTCGTGCGAGTACCCGTTCTCTTTGTAAGTGGAGTAGCTACCGCCACCCTCGTTCTCGGACCGGACGGCAACCTTTCGGTGGTTGTTCGTTCTGCGGGGATTCGCGAGTGGGGATTGAGAACCCTGACGCGACGACACCGGAGCACCGTGGAGACGGCGAGCACCGGCGCGCGGTGCATGCGCCGGGGTGGGAAGGCCAACGTGCGTGCGCATAGCGCTCGCTGCCATAACCATCGTGGTCAGTCAGGTACCTGCTAGGTGCAGTGGATAATGATTTGACCTTTTCGGAGGGCCGGAGGGCTTTTCGCGCGAGCTGCAGAGATTCCTGCACTGCAGGCGTGCGGGGTCTGGCTGTTTGGTGTTTGCTTAGACTAGTGTATCATAATATGGTGGAAGGGTGGAAGCGGAACTAGACAAAGAAAAGCAGAAAACAGAAACGCCGCTTCGTCGCTGACTTTTGTTGGCGGCTCGATCGTCTGGCGCCACATTGTGTTCGCGCGCATCGCACCGTCAACAACCATGCCGCAGTTCTTCGGCATCGAGATTCCCAAAGGCGAGGTACGTACGGATATGTGACACGAATACTCGACACGAATCCGGATACCCTCCCGCGCTCGCTCCCCCCCGTTACCCAGGATCTCACCTCTCCTCCCTCCGTCGCTCCGCCGCCAACAGTCGAAGAAGTTCGCCGCCGATGAGGGCGACTCCATTGTTTTGTGCCAGGCCGCGCTCGGGTTGAAGCCCAAGGCCGGTGAGCGTGTCACCGTGTTCCTTCAATCAGGCGAATCCCCCGAGCTCGCCATCGGGAGCCTCACCATGGGCACGTGCGACCAGTTTTCCCTGGGCACGGGCTTGACATTCAGCTCTGGCGAAACCGTCACTGTGCGGCACAACGGGTCGGCCGCGGTGTGCCTCACCGGCCGCATCGAGGACGACTTCAACGATTTCGAGTTAGACTCGGACGACGACGACGACGAGGACTTCCAGTACCTGAATGAGGATGACGATGACGAAGATTCCGAGGATTCTGAGTCCGAATCAGACGGCGAGGATCCCAAACTGAAAACCAAAAAACTCGCTGCGGCGGCGGCGGCGGCGGCGCCCTCAGATGACTCCGAGGATGACGATTCTGAGGACTCTGAGGACGACGATGACGATGACTCCTCAGAGGAAGAGCGGAAGCCTTTCATGTCCAAGTCCCCGAAGCAGCCGTCGGCGAAGAAAGCGCCGTTCAAGGGTGGCGCGGATGTCGGCGAGAAATCGTCGGATGACGAATCGGATGATGATGAGGACGAGGACGATGACAAGGACTCGGACGACTCCGAGGATGACGACGACAAGGACGACAGCGAGAGCGACGACAGTGACAGCGACTCCAGTGAGGATGACGAGAACCTTCTCGGCGACGGCGAGGAGGAGGATGACCGGTCGGGTGGCAAGCGCAAGAGCTTGGGCGGCGGCGGCTCAGCGTCGAAGCAAGCCAAATTCATGGACAAGCGAGGCACGCCGGGGAAGAGCCCTGGGGGGTTTAAAAGCCCAGGAGGGGGGCGAGGCGGTAGAGGTACCCCTGGTAGAGGGGGGAGAGGCACCCCGGGCAGAGGTGGGAGGGGCGGGAGAGGCACACCGGGGAGGCGCTAAGCAGGGTGAGTGATGCGCGAGAGTTATTAGAGTTGAAATTTGATGCAAATAACCGAAAATGGTGCTCAGTTTTTCCACATTGTTGGCACACCTCCTCTCAGATCTGGGCTTCAACCACTCGGCAGTGCGCGGCGCACGCTCGGGTCACGGAGTCTTCGGCGTCGCGTCTTGTGTCTCGTTATGGCCTCTTCGCCCGGCGTTTCCTCGGCGCCGGGCGAAACCACTGTTGTTACCCCCAACGCGTTCTCCCAGTTGAAGTTCTCCGATGTGTGCGAGCTCTTCGAAGCGATTCGAGAGGTGAACAAGACGGGCTACAAAGGCAACGAGGATAAACGAAGGCTGTTGAACCAGTTCTTCAAGGCGAAAACCAGTACGGTGTGTGACGGCAACAGAGTAGGTTCGTACGACTTGTATCGCTTGTTACTGCCGAACATCGACAAGGAGCGGTCGGCGTATATGCTGAAAGAAGCCGCACTTGCTAATTGTTTGGGACAGGCGTTGGGTTTGAAGCGAAGCATGGGAAACAAAATCGGGTCTCCCGATTTCGATCGCCTGGAGGGGTGGCGAAAACACGGGAGCGGCGATTTCACGCAAACCGTGTACGAAGTCGTGTCAAACCACAGACCACGTGACGGTGTGTTACGCGCCACGGTGGGTGATATTAACAATGCGTTGGACGGCTTGTCGAAGTCGAAAAACTCAAACGAGAAAATTGTAATACTGCGCTCGGTGATAGATGCCGCGGACGCGCGGCAAGTTCGGTGGCTCGTTGGGATAATCCTGAAGGACTTGAAGTTAGGGTACGGTGAGATGCCTATTTTGCGGAACTACCACCTAGACGCTGTTGATTTGTACAACGTGTGTTGCGATTTACGGCGGGTGTGCGAAACCCTGCACACGATATCTGAACGGTTCAAGCGCCAGGATCTGGAACCCGGGTCGCTGGTCAAAGCGATGATGGCCAGTAGAGCGAAAGGGTGCGACGGCGCGTTTCGAGACATGTCCAAAGGCGAGGAGTTCATCATCGAAACAAAATTCGACGGCGAGCGGATCCAGGTTCACAGAGCTGCGTCGGGTGACGGTAAATCTGATGTGTTTCACTACTTCACGCGGAACAACAACGACTTCGGGCCGCGGGGGTACGACATTTTGGATAAACTTTTTCGTGCGCGCTTGAGGCGTAAAAAAAAGCAATGCGTGTTCGACGGCGAGCTCGTTGTGTGGAACAAGCGGGATGGGAAATACGCGCCGTTCGGGTTTATCAAGACGTTAGTGAAAGCGATCCGGGAGAAGAAGGAGCCGACGGATTTCTGCATGCCGGATGAGTACCGAACAGGGAACGCGGGGCGCAGGCGGTTCGGCAGGCGGCGACGAGACGACGGCAACGGTGGAGACGACGACGGGGAGGACGACGAAAACGAAATCGACCAGACTGAAGTCGATCCCGACGTCGAAAAGGAAGCCGAACCTGAGGAGCAGCCCCTGTGTGTCGCTGACCTGGATCTGGTGTACGTCGTGTTCGACGTGTTGTACGACGAGGACCACTCCGTGATTGACCGTCCGCTTTGCGAGCGCCACGAAGTTTTGAAGGCGATGTTCAAACCAGTTGGTGAGTGCGACGACGACGTGTCTACGGATGGCGGGGTTAAGTTGGGTCCCACCGGTGTGACACGCGGCAGGATAACCCTGAACGTCCCGGACCAAGGCGTTTTCGCGGAGGAAAGAGTGGTGCTTGAAACTGTTTCGCAAAACGCGAGCGACGAGGATAAAAAATCCCAACTGGAAATAAACCCCGACTGCGTGGTGGGCAACACGCTTGGCGACGTGGAACGCGCGCTTTGGCTGCGAATAGAACGCCAAGAGGAAGGCGTTATATTGAAGGACCTGGACTCGAAGTGGGTTCCAGGTGAGAGGGACAAGAAGTGGATAAAGCTGAAGCCTGACTATTTGCCCACTGAGGATTTGGACGTCATAGTCGTCGGCGGGTTTTACGGCACCGGCAAGGTGCGCGGCGGGAAAATCGCCGAGTACCTGTTAGGCGTGGTGGAAGACCCGTCCGATAAAGGCGAGGATGAAGACGGTCTAATAGACCCTGAAAACCCGGACAAAGAACCCTCCGCAAAGAAGCTCCCCACTCGTGTGTTGTCGTTCGCCAAAGTCGGCACGGGGATGAGCGTGCCGGTGATGGATAAACTTCGTCAGCGGTTGGGGCCGCACATGTTGGAGGTTAAAAGCAACGTAGCGCGGAAAAACGCGCCCGCTATTTACGCCACCACCGGTGCGTCCGGTGAAACTCCCGATGTGTGGATCGACCACCCTCAAAACTCCGTGGTTCTCACCGTGAAAGCAGACTTGCGGTTAGTCAAAACCGCAACGTTTGCTACATCCTACAGTCTAAGGTTCCCAAGAGTCACGGGCGTACGCTGGGACAAACCGTGGCACGAGTGCCTCAGCGACACCGAGCTGGAGCGCAAAGTCAGGGAGGACGGCGGGATGGCGGTTGCCGCGGGAAAGGGAAATGATGGGGAGGATGAACGAGAAAAGAAGCGACAGAAAACACGAAGAGCCGTGAAGGATGCGAGCGACGCACGGCTTCCCGCGCACCTCGCCGTGGTTGACGTCCGGCACGTCGTCGCTAAAGACCAGATATTAAAATCGCTGGACGTCGTTTTTATAACCGCCGGGGCGGGTGCCGGGGCAGAGCGAGCGAAAACATGCGCTGACTTGAAACTCAGGCTCGCTGGATTATTGAAAGCACACGGAGGCACGCACTCCGAGGCTCGGCACCGAGACACGACGCATATCATCGCCACGTTCGAGGCTCGAACTTCGCCCAGGTACACTGCCGCGATCCGCGAAGGCGGGATTGACGTTTTGACCGTAGAGTGGTTGCGAGCGTGCGTCGCGAAAGGACGCGTGATGGACCCATCCCCGAAACACCGCTTGTTTCTTTCCCAAACCACCGTGGATGACGCAGAAGGTCGTATGGACCAGTTCGGGGATACGCACACTGCCGAACTGGACGTGGAGGATGTCATGGCTTTGCTTTCCAGCGACCGCGTCGTGGCGGCAGCGGCGGCGAGGATGGGAAAGACGGACGACGAGGAGTTTCAACAAACGTTACGGGAGGTTTCCGAGGCGCTCGCTCCGGATGAAACTCCTGGTGAGAAAACCCTGTACGTGTTCCGTGGGTGTGTGTTTTTGGTGCTCCTGGCGCCGGAGTTTGACGATTCGTGGAACTACAATGAGAACGCGCGCGCCGGCGCAAAACGCTTGTCCGATGTGCCGGCGGAGGACAGAGAAGCTGATAGAGCGAACGAGCGAGCGGCGCGAGAAGCGGCAGGCTGGACGCGCGCTTCCTTCGCCGCGGAGGCTTTGATTCAAAGATACATCGCGTACGACCCAAATGATCACCTTATGAATCCACTGGGCGAAGCTAGGCGGTGCGCGCTGGTGCACGAGGTGAGTTTAAGGCTGCGTGGCGCGACGACGGAACCAGTGACTTGGCCGCGTAAGGTCACGCACGTGCTGGTGGTGACGCCCGATGGCAAGCAAACGACATCAAACGCGCTATTTGGTTTGGACGGGGACCAGTGGGGAGTGGGGAGGGACGCGGTGTGGGTCACACCGGCGTGGGTGAAAGCCAAAATCGCGGAAGGGAAGCAGGTTGCATTGAGTTAGTCACGACGGGTAGTCAGTCATCTTAGAGATGAAAACGCCCGTATTGATAAACTCGTTTTGTTCACTCAAAAAAAATCCGCGCGACAAGAAAAATGCTGGCGGGAAATCTTCAGAGCTCGTCAGTTCCGATGTCAGTTCCGATTCTGTTGACAACTGCTAATGTACGTTTAGTCTCTTGAACGTGGAAATTGCCAGACCTCGGCGGCACCCTCCCGAGGGTGCCGCCGAGGTCGCCGAGGCTGACCAGAAAAGAGGCGTCCTTTTGCCAGTTGGGTGCCTTGCTAGCTCCCTCGCTGACTGTTTCGTCAGTACGGGAGCGCGAGGTGGCATCCCGCACGTCGACACTTCTGTAAGTCGACGATGCACGCCCCTATTGCACTCGATGCGCGGGCCGCGTCGGTCGCGGCGTGTCGCCGCGTGAATAGGCGCGGCGCCTTCGCCAGCGCGTCGTGGAAGTGCGCGGTCCCTTCAGCCCGCGCCTCTCCCATCGGCTCCGTGTCCGATGCGTCGGAGGACACGAGCGTCACGCCGACGCCTTTGCACCGCCCAAACATCGGTGTTGCCCCTAGCACACACAGGCGTAGACATACACGCGCGGTGAGCACCGCGCGCGTTTCCGCTCGACCCGGCGGCGTCGAGATCTTCGACGACGTACGCACCGATGAGGCGGAGGTTTCGGTGAGCAGCGATGAGTTACGCGCTGGGTCGCGATCGGGCGGGTACAGCGGGTCACGGGTTGATATATTCAACGACAGCCCGGAAGCGCCTACAGCCTCTATCGTCTCTCCCGCTGCGCGCAAACAAGCGGCAGCCGCTTTAGCCAAAGCAGAACCGCTTCACGAGCTCGAGGATATCATCCGCGTTCGAGGGTACGACCCGAGGGCGATTGATGAGTATTTCCTGAATCACCCGGCGCAGTTGCTCGAGCGCGCGGCGGACGTGACGAGCGCGTTGACCACGATTTGGTGGTTGTTACGTAAGCAGGACTACGATAACTTGGTGCCTACGATTGAACGGCTAGGGCCTACTTACGTCAAGTTCGGCCAGGCGCTGGCGAGCCGTGGGGACTTAGTGGGCGCCGAGCTCGCCACAGCTTTAGAGAAACTGCAAGACGACATGGAAGCCGCGCCCATCGAGTTGGCACGCGCGATTGTGGAACAAGAGTGTCCTCAAGTGCTGAGCATTTTGGACGGGGGCGAAGCCATTGCCGCGGCGTCTCTTTCGCAAGTATACAAAGGCACGGTAGCTGGAAGAACGGTTGCGGTCAAGGTGCAACGGCCTGGGATCGCGGCACGAGTCGCGGCGGACGCGGCATTATTAAGAGCCGCCGCGAAGGTGTTGGAGGCCACCGCCGGTCGCAGATTCAAAGCCCAGGCTGTGGCTGCGGTTGATGAGTTCGCGTCACGTATCTTCGAGGAGATGGATTTCGCCAACGAGGCGAACAACATCCGGAAGTTTGACGCGCTTTACGGGCCGAGAGGGACGAACAGGAGAGCGTTACCTCCGCCCGGATACGTCCGAGTTCCGGGTTTGATCCCTTCCCTACCCGCCACACGCCGAGTCCTAGTCATGGAGTGGCTGGAAGGCCAAAGCGTCATCTCGTTGGTCTCCCCGAAACTGGGCGAAAAGCAAGCGTTCATGGAGGAACAGAAAATGCTTGATTCGTCAATGGATGACGACGGGTGCTTGATCACGTGGGACGAGGAGATTTGCAAAAAACGAGCAGCATCGTTGCCGCTGATCGATTTGGGCATCCGGTGTACGCTTTCGCAGCTCATCGAAACCGGTGTCATGCACGCGGACCCGCACGGAGGCAATTTGTTGAGGTTAGAGGCTACTGGTGAGCTGGCGTATCTTGATTTCGGGCTGGTCTCGGAGGTGCCTCCTGAGGTACGAGACGGCTTGGTCGCGGCAGTGACTCTTTTGATTTTCTCAAGAGACTACGAAGCCGTTGCGAGTCTTTTCGGAGATTTGCAGCTCGTCCCCCGAGACGTCCTCGAGAACGAGTTCCAGTTCGACGGGTTGGTCCGGTCTCTCAAAGAAGCCGCGGACAGCGCCCTCGTGTTCCCCGAAGACAACATCGACCCTGATGATGAAGCCGGGTTGTTTTCGAACGAGACCCCGGATGAAGCGAGGTTGAGACGCGCGGCGAACGCGGTGCCTGACGTGCGCTTCGATCAGCTTCTAGGCGCGTTGCTCGCGCTGGTCCCGAAGTACCGGTTTGTGTTGCCTCCGTACTTCCTGAACAACGCGCGCGCGCTCGGTACGTTGGAAGGCATGGCCCGCAGCGCGGACCCGGAGTTTAACATCCTGCGAGTGGTGTACCCTTTCGCAGTGAAGCGGCTGCTCGCGAACCCCACCGGCTCGCCGGTGCTGAAGAAAGTGCTAAGACAACTCGTGCGAGACAAGAAGTCCAGAGGGTGGAGGGGGATGAGTCTGACGCGTTTGAAGTACGTCGTGGAGGACGCGGCGGCGCTTACCGGGGTGCCGCGGTGGCACATCATGCGCAGCACTTTGAGAACGAAACAAGGGTGGTCCCTGGCGTTTGAAGCGTGCTTCTCCGCCGCGTACTTCCTCATGGGCTATGTCATGAAAGCAGCACTGTTCGCCACCGGAATCACGCCGCTCATGATGCTGTACCGCAAAATGGTCACGTTCCTCAGTGGAGGAGTGCAGGAGGAACCCATGACGTAAGAGTTGTTGCAGAGGGGAGTATCAGGAGTAGCAAAGAGGGGAGTATCAGCCGCCTCGGAAGTAGAATGTATTGTTGAAGAATTGTTTGTATCACGGCGTGGTGTTTTTGTCTCTTTCACAAACCACGAAACGATGGTTTAATTTTCAGCCGCCCAGCTGGCAGGAAAACGACTTTGACCAATCACAACCCCTCGCGTTTTTTATCGTCCTCAGATTGAAGTATACATTTTTGCCCGACTGCTCTCCATACAAAATTGTAGCGTTTGGAGGAGGCTTATCCCAACTGGCTTTTAAGAAGCTGTTCACAGATCGGGTTAGGCCGCGCGTCGCCTCCAACCCTTCATTCTATCGCACGTCACCCGACTACGCCCAACATCAAAATGGCTGTCGCCCAGGTTTCCCTTGTATCCGCCGTCAAGGCTGTCCCCGTCCGCGCCTCCGCCGGCGCCCGCCGTTCCGCCCGCGCGGTGAACGTCGTTGCCAAGGCTGGTGTGGAGCGCTTCGATGTCGCGAAGAAGGCCGCGCCCGTCGCGCTCGCCGTGGGTACGTAACCAGTCCGATCGTGGTTTTGTGATGTGATCAAGAGATCGAAGAGCTAAGCGTTTTGATAACATCCGCGCGTGATGGGGTGATGCGCGAGATCGCATCGGAAGAAGTCGATCGATGACACGCCTCGCCTCGATTTCGGTCCCCACGGCGGACCCTATTGATGTGACTAACGATCCGTCGAACGAGCCACTCCACCACGGCCTTCTCGCGGATGTAGAGCGCACGATAACCTCCACCCCTTCCGACCCCTCGCTGACCTTCCTTCCCTTCTCCTATGGAACATAGTTACCGTGATGACCGCCACCGAGGCGCGCGCCGCCGAGGTTGTCGCGGCTGTCCCCCAGGAGCTTTTCGCCACCGCGGACGTGACCCCCGCGCTTTACTTCGGGTTCCTCGGCTCGTCCCTCGCCTTCGCGTGCGTCACCTACATCGCCCTCTCCAAGATCAAGCTCATCTAAGTATTTTTTTTTAGGAAGGGTGCGTATATACTCACTGTGGGTCCAAGGTAGACGTGGAAGGTATCGATGGAGCATTATCGAGAGCATGATGAAGGCGACGCGCGTTGACGGTACGAGGTAAGCTTCGACGACGACGCGAACGCACTAGTCAATCATTTTTAAGTCGAATCATAAGTTCGCAGTACTTTAAGTCGAATAAAACTCACACGTAGGACCGGTCGTACGATCGTGCATCGGGTGACACGGTCATGCTCCGTGTCTCACGTTTCTTCCACGTTTCACTCCCGTCTGCCATCTCAACCGAATCGGCGCGAAACGTCATGTTCTCTCGTCCATCTTTTAAGTTTCCAGTCAATGATTTCCTGACGGTCAACAGATTATAATCGGGGGGAAGAATATTCTCAGATGCATTGGCCGGCGCACTGTGGTTGTGTTGACCCTCTAGAGCCAGGGCATCGACACATCCAGCGTCATGGCTTTCTTCGGGCTGACCATGCTCGGCGACGCGGACGTCTTCGGCACGGCGAAGGCGCACAAGTTGGAGCGCTTAGCCAACGTAGGAGAGCTACGGTTCGTGGAAGAATTCCACGCAATGTGCCTTGAACGCACGGCGCCTCGGTTGGCACGTGAAATCCAGGTGGACGGAACCGCGCTGATGCTACGCGGGGAGCTCCCAACTCTCGTCACGCGTGTTTTAGGAAAACGCCCCAACGAGGAAGAGCTCAACGCGTTCCTTACGTTCTTTGATATTACGGCTAGTGGAGTCATTGATGTGGGAGAATTCAAGGATGCAATTCATTCCATGATGCAAAGGGCGCGCGAACCGAAAAACCCGCGCAGGTACACGTCTGCCCGAAAAATGCACCAGGACAGAGCCCGGAACAAACGCTCTACCATGGACCCGCAAAGCTCCTACGCGAAACCACTGCTGGCGTCACAGCAAGTCGGGTGGTGGACCGCGCAGGCGAAAGGAACGGAGAGCGGCATTCAACAGACTTATAGACCCTTGGCGCAGACGGACGTCACGCTGCGAGAGGGCCGGAGTCTGCAGCAGTACTTTGGAGAGCTTTAGTAAGAGTGGAGAGAGGAGGTGTAGGGCTTGAAAGCTAATATACCTATGTAATATACCTATGAATATTCTATGAATCGGCTAGTGCTACCTATGCATCGGGCAGTTATGAATTGGCTGCCCTACCTCCTACATGCTCACCTGCTGTTAGCGCCGCGGCTGCTTGTCGAAACGAATCTGCATCGTCCACTGGTGCGTTCGCAATCCACGCATTTACGTCGTCAATGAGGTCGACGTCAATCAACTGCGGTAGGGTGGTTTCTGGGGCCGTAGCTAGACCGGCGGTACGCGCCGCGACGAGAGAGTCACGCAACACAGTGGACGTGCTCCACGGTATGCCTTGGAACAAAGCCTTCTCCACCGTCGTGTCGTCGCTGTTACCGTCGCTCTTCCGTCGCCGTACCCCGAGGAGGTAATACCCGCCGTCCACTGCGGGTCCAAACACCACGTCGTGGTCGTCCAGCGCCCTCGCAGCGGCGTCTATGTGAACAGCACTGAGATCGGGAACGTCGGTGCCCACCACGATGGCTTTCTCGCAACGCCCGCCGTCCACGCCACCGCACTCCAGCGCGCGGTTCAAAGCGTGCCTCATGCGCTCGCCGAGATCAGGCGAGTCGCACTGAGACGCGAGACGAAGTGAGTCGTCCCCTATGGCACGCACCCACTGCGCGATGCCCTCCGCTTCGGACCCATCCGAGAAGCACAAAGTGCGTGAAGATGCGCGCGAAGAGGACGCGGTGGCACCGAACGAGCGCTCAGCCATTGTTCGGTAAAACTCCGCCGCTGCCTCGAGACCGACATCCTTTGCCAAACGGGTCTTCGCCTTGCCGGGCACGGGAAGCCGCGCGAACAAAACCACCGCGGTGTCGCGCGACATCGCCAGATGAAGTGAGGCGGAGTGAGATGGATTCACGATAATATTGACAATGACAAGCCTTTGATATTTCGACTCATGCACTCATGCCTCTACTCCCGCCGCCGCCGTGATTGCCGCGGATGCCTGAGACGCCGCACTGGCACCGACTGCCCCTGTAACCGCGCCTTTCTTAACCTTGGCGAGAACCTTACCAGCCTCCTTGCCGGCTTTGGGCTCGCCGCCGCCCCCTTTGCTCGCCGGCTGCGCGCGAGCGGTGAGCGTCGCGCCGAGAAGAAGACGCGCCGTTTGGCCCGTGGGCGAGACACGCGCGCCGCCCACAGACACAGCGTTCTCGCGGGACACCTCTCGGAACACAGCCTCCGCGCCCCTGCTGTCGCCGGAGGACAACAGCTGCGCCGCGGCCACCAAGCGTGCGGCATCGGAGCCGTACGCCGGTGATGCGTTTTCGCGAGAAACTTCTGACGCCGCCACGAGGAGCGCGGTGGCGAGGCGCGGGTCCCTCTGTGCGACGACGGAGGCGAGTGACACGCACGAAGCAGCCGCGTGCGTGGGCGACGTCGCGCCATTCGCCGCGACGACGCGACGCGCTGCAACGAGCGCTAAAAGCGCGCGTGCCTCGTTCGCCGCGACGCACGCCGGGTGCGCTCGAATCGCGCGCGCGAGGTTTCTTCCGATTTTGTTGACGTCGCGTTCCGCGTCTGGTCCGTACCCCCCGGGCGTCACGGCAAGCTCAGCGGCGGCGGCGACCACCGCGGCTCGGGTTATCGTCTCAGCGGTGGTCGTGGTTGACGCTTTCGTGTGTTTCGGGGCGTAGAACGCATCCGGGACGATCTGGCTGGCCGCGAACCGGTACCCCCTGGTGTCACTCGACACGAGAAACGAACACAGGTCGCTTCTACGTTTGACGCACCAAGGCTGCGAGTGCACGTCGTTCTGCGCGTGACGCGTTTCGCGGCGCAAACTCGAGGGGTCCAGACACGAATTGTTAACGCCTTTCGGTGTCTGCTGCTTCACAGCCACGCGTTCCGCACCTTCTCGCGCTTCGTTCGCAACCGCGGTCGCGAACACCGTCGCCCCTGTCGCCTCCACGAGCGCCGCCGCGTCTTCAAACGCGGCCTTTGCTTCGGGAAACCTGCCCCTCGCCTCGGCACACAAACCGAGCGCAAGCGCGGCGGTGGAATCAGAAGGCGACGCTTCCCTCGCTCTTCGCGCTGACGCGTACGCCGCCGCCGCACTCGAGGTTGGGGTTGGCGTGTCACTTGCTGTGGTCGAGGCGCTACGCACGCCCCACAGCGCGCGCGCTTTGTGCGCGTCCAAAGAATTCCCCGCGTTTGCGGCGGCGCGCGCCGCGCCCGCGGCTTCCGGAGAGTCTCTGTTCGCCGCGTGCAGCGCCGCAGTTGCAGTCCACGCTTCTTGCGAGTTTGGATCCGCGGCGCGCGCTTTATCCAGGGCGAGAGATGCACGTCGCAAGGAGTTGAATTTAAGTTCCTCGGATTCGTGTGTGTCGCTCGCGGCGGCGAGAAAGAGCCGGCCGAGCGCGGACCACGCGGGGGCGCTCGACGGGTCGAGCGTCGCGGCGCGCGCGAGGGCGGTTTCGCGACGAGCGCGGTCGCGCGCCTTGTCTTCGTTTGGCCCGCTTGGATCTGTGGGAAGCGTCCCTAGCGAGATCCACGCCGCGGGGTTTGTGGGGTCCAAACGTAGGGACGCGCGAATGCACCGCGATGCGCGCGCGACAGATGAATCGATGGTTTCCTTTTTCGAAGAAACCTCACCCGCGCGCGACGCTTCGTCGTCAATCTCCGCCTCGGCGACGCACGCGGCCGCGAGGTCGAACCACGCCGACGGGCGTTGCGGCGAGAGGAAAATCCCGCGCGCGTACGCTCTCCGAGCAGAGCAACACGAGGCCCGTGCGTTTTGTCGCGACACGGCGGCGCGTTCTGGAGCTGAAAGGGACCCTGCTGTTTCGTCAACCGGGACTCGCAGACGCGCGGCTATGAGATACGCATCCCCCGCGCGTTTCGCAGACGCGCGGAGCGGCGCGTTTCGCACAACCTTCGCGGTTTCAGCCGCCTCCGCCGCGCGCGCAGCCGCCGCCGCCGCGCGAGCGGGCGCCCCCTGTCTCGCCGCCGCTTGTGCACGCGCCGTTTCCGCCTCTGCTAGCCCCAGCGCTGGCGCCGGGTGGTTCGGCGCCACAACAAGCGCGTCGGTGTGGCACGCGACGGCGGTTTCCAGATCGCCGATTGTTTTCAATAACCGCCCCGACCGCGTCGACGAGTAGACTCGGGGTTTACCGTCTAAATCCGTGGCTTTGCGGTACGATTTCAGCGCCGCGCTGTGCTTGTCCATAGCGTTGTACGAAGACCCTAGGGCTTCCCAAGCCGCGGACGCGCCAGGTGCGTCCGCACCAGCGGCACGGAGCGTGGTGCGGAGCGCCGCCGCGGCTTCCTCGTGCTCGCCGCGCGCGGCGGCGATTGGCGCGAGGCGCACCGCCGCCCACGCGCACCGCGACGAGACCTCCAACGCGGTGCGGCACGTGGTTTCGATTTCGCGTTCCGTTGACTTTTTATCACCGCTCACAAGTGCGGCGTCACACGCCGCGGGTCCAGCGACGGGGTCCGTGGGGTCCAGCGACAGCGCGCGATCGCGACACTTCGCCGCTCGTACGTCATCGCCGCTCGCGGCGTACACCAGGGCGAGGTGCGCGAATGCGCTGGCGCGCCAAGAGCCGTCCACCGCGGCGGCTGCTAGAAGCGCGGCGCGTGCCGATTGTGGGCCACGAGCGACCATCGCGTCGGTGTCACCGGCGTCGTGAGCCTCGCGCCATCGCGCGACGCCGAGACGTGCGGCGATATCAGGAGGCGCGCCCGTGGCGACGTCAGCGTCACCTTCTTCGTCGGGAGACTTCCGAGCGAGCTCAGCGGCGCGCTCGAGCGCGCGTCGCGCACTAGATGCCGCCCCCTCTCCACCTGCTTTGAGCATAGCCCACCCGAGTTCAGCGAGCGGACGTGGGGCGCTCGATCCGAATTCGCTCGCCGCGGATTTGAAAATGGAAAGCGCCTTCGCAGCGGTCCTTTCCGGATCTTCGCCGGAACTCGCGTTCGCGGCTACCGCGCCGGCGAGACCGCGCGTGGTGCGCGGACTCGGCGGGACGATGGCTTGAAACGCCACGGTAGCTTCCGCGAGGCGTCCCAAGAAATACATCGCCTCCGCGGCGATGACATGCAGACGGCGCTCGGCGGCTTGCGCGCGAGGCGCGAACGACGCGTCGTCTCGTGAAGCACGTTCGCGTTCGCGCATCGCACGGACGGCTTTCAGCCCAGAGCGCGCGGCATCCAGAGCCTCTCCAGGACGGTCCGCCATCAGCGCTGCTTCGGCGACAGCACCCCATCCCAGCATCGTCACGCCAGTCTCCGCGGGAAGCGCGGTCGACGCTTCTTTAGACGATTTCTCAGACGCGGCAACCACCGCGTCGTCGCGTCGTAACGCCGCGAGTAACGCTGCGCGCGTCTCTGGGGGAAACGCAAGTTGCGCAGCGGCAGATCCGGGCGCGTGCGCGACGCGTCCGCTGCGTCCGGGTCCATCTGGATCAGCGAAAGCTGACCAAATACTCGCTACCGTTGCGGTGGGATCCGCGGCGGGGTCTCCATTCTCGATGTCAAACGGATCGCACGAGTGGAGTACGGCGAGTACGCGTTTGGTTAACGTCGCGCTCTCTTCATCAAACGCGCGCGTTTCTTCCCACCCTTCCTCTTCGACGTCCAAGCCTGCGTCAAGCGCGGCTGCCGCTTCAAGCGCCGTGTTTCTCGCAAAAAAACGCACGTCAAGCGAGTCGCCGTGCCGCATAACGAGTCGCTCCACCTCACCCAGGGCGTCCAGTGCGGCCGCGGCCGCGGCGTCGGCGCCGACCGCGAGGTCCAGACGCGCAGCCGCTCGCGTGGCCATCACCGCGTCGATCTTTGCGTCAAACGCGCGCGCGCCGCGAGCGAGAAGCGCTGCGCCGACCGCATCATCCGCGCTCGCACGCTCCTCCGCGTCGAGAAGCGTGCGAACCGCTTGGTCGAGCGTCGGGTTGGGCGCCGCGGCGCGAACTTTCGCAGCTGCGGCGCGCGCCGCGCGCAGTTCCGCGGGCGACGCGATTGTGGTTGAATTCACGCCCGCCGCCGCGACGTCACGGTCGGCTCGCGAGGCAGCCCCCTCCTCCGCGAGCGCGCACCGCGCCGCGCCCACGAGTGCCTGTACCACTTTATCAGGCGACGGCGACGCTAGATTCGCAGCTACATCGTCGGAGTCATCAGCGTTTGCGCGCGTGAGAACGGTCGTCCAGTGCGTGCGCGCGTCGGCGTGTCGCCCAAGCGCCTCGCACGATTCCGCCAACTTAACGACCCACTCGGTTCGGCGCTCCACGGTGAGCTGTTTGTCATCCGCGGGAAGTGCGAGGGCACACGAAAGGGCATCCACCAGCGCGGACACCCTGGATTCGTCATTTGAGGACGAATCAGACTCAGACTCCGCTAACTTCTCAGCCGCTTCGATCGCGCCGCGTCGCGCCGCGGGGTGGTCGCTTTTTAAGTCTGCGGCGAGCTTGTACGACTTGAGCGCGTCGGTAATTTCGCCGCACGCGAACGCAGCCTTTCCGTCGAAAACCCACGCGTCGTACGACGTGTCGTCCAGCTCCAGTGCCTCACGGGTCAGCGCGCGCGCGCCGTGGCCGTCACCAGACGCGAGCGCGTCCTTCGCAGATTTGAGTTTCTTCAGGACGTCCTTCGAGGCGGACATTTTTATTTACCTTCGAAGGTATTTTTGTGCGCGGCGCGTTAGTTCTTGCTAATGTCTACTTTACCTATATGCTATGTACCCGAACTGCTTACTTGCCTCCTCCGGTCCAGAACGTGTGCGCGCCCATGACGAGACACGAGGCGGCTACCCACGGCGAGAGGCGTTCGCCCACGCGCGCTGCTTTCCAGAACAATCCTCGCAAACCGGTCCTGTGCGAATCCATCAACTGCGGGGCTTTCATCTTGACGTACGTGCAGGTGCAGATGAACAGCAGGATCGTGACGAGGAAGGACTTGGGGGGGAAGGTGTGGGAGGTGTGTCAGTGTGTGGTCGTGACAGTGCAGTGCTACGCGTGAGAGTGCGTAGGTAGGGCGAGCGCCTACGGATGGGAGACCGAGCGACGTAGGCACTGCAAAAGGGTTCTAGAAAAACAAAATCATCTGAACTCGCGGTCGTGTGTTCCTTTGGTCTGGCGAGCCGATAGGTCGTAGTGACTAGAACATCGTGCTTACCTTGAAGTCGAATAGCGCCGACATCGCGCGTCTTCCAAATCGTTTGGGGGCGCCGCGGCGCTGCGCGTTCACTGAGTGTCGACAAGCAAACCCTTCGCGAGACTTTCAGATTTCAACTCGCCCAAAAAACATTCATTTCTTGAGTTATTAGACCATCAATCAATGGACAAACCGGCTTGTGACAGTCGAATTCCTTTTCTAATCCTCAACGGTTCGGCCTCGCCATTCGCGCCCGCGCACGCGTGTGCATCACCTCCGTCGGGAGCCTCGGCGCGTTCTTTCCGCGCTACCTCGGGATTTCGTACCCGACCCACTCTTTGTCTGCGTCTTAAACCCAGCCGTTTGGCACACGCACCTCGCCATGGCGATCGTCAGCGCCGCGGAAGAGCAAGGCGGAGCAGCGGGTCGGGTGAAGACCAGTGACCGTAGGAAACGCGCTGCCGCGGCTCGGCGTATGAAGAACGGAGAGAACAACAGCTGGCAATCGTTATCCAAGGAAGACAGGGAGTTTTTGGCGAACACGTTCAAGGAGTACGACACGGACGGGTCCGGGACGATGGGGGCGGCACAAATCGCACCTTTGTTAGCTGCCCTAAACGCTGGCGAACCTCCATCGGCGCAGGAAGTGGACGACGTGTTGAGCGAAGCGGACAAGGATAAATCAGGCAAAATAACCATCGACGAACTGCAGGACGTGATAAACGTGTGGTACAGGATGGTACAGAAGAAACCCAGGAAACTGGCGTCGGGATGCGTCGTGATGTGACGGGTAATTTAATGAATTGCGAAGAGCAAAGTCTAATTTAATTCGCAGTCAATGTAATAGATATTTCAAGCATGTTCAACACGTATTCTATGGGGTGACTCTTATTGGCTACGTAGGCCACCCCGCTATGCTATACGGTGAGGGATTGACATTTTCATCCCCCCCCGCCGTTGTTAACTCGAGCTGCCGGCACGTTTTCCGGCTCGGGCGTTTTCTGTTTCTTCGAACCGTTCGCGTTGTTTTGACGATCGGCGGCTCGGAACGGATCGCACCCGCACAAGCCGTGTTTCTGCAGCACCGAAACCAAGTCGTCCCTCGAAACCGGTTTCTGAAGGAAGTCGTCCAGGCCTTGAGAAATAAACTTCTCGCGGTCGCTCTCTAACACGTTCGCGGTCACACCGATGATCGGCGCGGTGACGCCGTTGCGCCGCAGCGTCTTGGTCGCTTCGTGCCCGTCCATAACAGGCATCTCCTTATCCATCAGAATCAAATCAAAGGGCTTCTGCTGGTCGCCCCCTTGTTGCATGGCTTTCTCGGAACAAGCGCGCACACCCTCTAAACCGTTACCCGCCTCTTGGACATCTAAATCCAAACGCCGGAGCAAACGAACCAGCATGGTTCGCGTCGGGACGCTGTCCTCGACGACAAGCACGCTCGGTAACTTTGCGGAAGTTGAAGGGTTGCCAGCTTGACGTCGGGAGCCTATGTTACGCGCGTTGTCAATCGCGTTTTCTTCGCTCGTTCCCGGGTCCGAAGGCGTCCTGGACCGTGTGCCGTTACCAGGGTTAGCTTTGTCATCATCCGAAGTCTCCGTGGACTCCAACGCGGGAGGCGATCCTCGGCCGGGCAGGGGATCGCAGGGCGCTTTGCCGGTGACCACAGGTCGGATCGGCTCAATTGCCGCCGTCGCGGGCGCTTCGTTTTCGTACCGGAACGACCGGTTGTTGGTGTTCGTGAACGCCAGGATTCCGCTACGCGACAGGTTTCCGTTGAACTGCGCGACGCTTGAAGGACCTACCATCCCTCCCGAACGTAACACAGCCGCGCGTCGTGCTTTTTCGTTCGACACAACCGCCGCCGCCGCCGTCGCCGCGACCAAACTGGGGGAGTTGCTCGGACCGGGCGGAGAGGCTCGCGACGCACGGACGGACCGGGGCGGTCGGGTGTTGTACCCTCCCCCAATGCCATCGTCGCCGCGTTCGCCCGTTTCCTCGGCGACCTCGTTCGCTTGCCTAGCCAGTGAAATGGCGGTCAGCTTCAACTCTTCCCGTGTGTTTTCGCGCGTAGGCACGCGGCGCGGCGCTCGCGTTTGCGGAGCAGAGTGCAAAACCGCGCTCACCACGTTGGTTTGGTCGGGCGCGTGTGCGTGGAACCCAACCTGTGCGCCCACTCCCATGCGTGAGGGCGGTCTCGAGCCCGGCACCGCGCGGCGAATCGTCGCTGCAGCGGGGCTTTCCGGAATGCGCATGGCGAACGGGTTGTTCCACGGACCAGCCGCCGCGGTGGCTTCCCCGGCGTCTTGTGCGCGTTCAATCATCAGGTCGTCCATGGGGCACGTCAACGCGGGGACGCGGATGATAATCGCCGTGCCTCCCCCGTCCATTCTGTCTTGACTCGGGACGTCCCGGACTAAAATGTCGCCTCCATGCAGCTCGGAGAGCATACGCGCGACGTGCAGATCAAGCGCCGCCGCGGCTGGAGCGAACACCCTGTCCCTACGCGCGGCGTCGCTTATCAGCGCCTCCTCCGCGGCGCGCGCGTCCATCAGGTTGGGTTTCGAAAAATCGCTGTCGCACACGCTCCAGCGAGGGGCCCTGGCTTGCCCAGCAGATCGGTGCAGGGGCTCGCGAAGCATCTTCAGCAACTCGTTCGCAGTGGTGGTGCGGTCGGTTCGCGGAAGGCCGTTTCTGTTTTTCGAGCTTTGCGGTGAATCTTGTTCGTCCACGATCTTCCCGATGTCAAGCTGGTTGAACCAACTCACGTGCGACGAAGAATTCGCGCCTCGCTGTTTCGACACCAGCACGATATCCACCGAAGACCACTTGTTGTATTTCTTGCTCGAAAACCCCGCGTTGTGCGCCGCTGCTGCTACTACAGAATCATCGTGAGGGGCGCTGATTTCAGAAACGTTCACGGTGACTTGCGTGACGCCGCCGGGGGGCGTTATCCCACTCGCGCTGGCGAGGATAGCGTCCAGCGCTCGGCGCAACCGCGGCGGGTCCACCAAGATTGCCATTTTTGATAGCTTGGAGGTTACTTCTTGAGGCAAATCAGGTGACAACAACGCGCCTCCTCTTTCGAACATCGGGCCTGAGGCCACTAAC
>MDSY01066577.1_pt1 | contig 19902 bp, 22 predicted proteins | sample 811131 | NCBI WGS metagenome assembly MDSY01 (sample SAMN05326643, study PRJNA326480) | marine metagenome | isolation source: seawater | place: Atlantic Ocean: South West | collected 2010
AAGAAACTAAAGATGAAAGAGATGATATGATAAATTCAAAATCCTATAAATTAGGATACTTACTTTATGAGTTCTCTTTATTTATTTTTATTGGATATGTATGTTCTAAATTTCAAAACAAGGAATTATTAAATCTAACGGGAAACCAAGAATTATATAACGGCTTTAATCTAACAGATGTTGGAATTATTTTTTTGATTCTTGTGCTACTTGCATTTATCTCAATTGTAAAGTCGTTGTATCAGTTTTACTTATATAGAACCGTTTAAAATGATATTAAAAAATAATTTAAAAGAAGTAAGACAAAAAAAAGGTTTTACTCAAGAAGAATTAGGAAAGAGTGTAGATGTGAGCCGTCAAACCGTAATTTCTATTGAACGATACAGATATAAACCGAGTCTAGAATTAGCAATGAAAATTGCAAAAAAACTAAATATTAAAATTGAAAAACTATTTTATTTTGGTTAGAATATTTCAACTCTATCAGATAACTTTAGTTTAGTTACTTATAATTATTATCAAATAAATCATCTTTTAACAATGCGGTTTCATCTTGAATATCTCTTTTTCCAAAAGCATTATAGTATACGATTTTTCCTTTTCGTGATACTAAGTATCCCAGGAATATTGAAATTATTTATATATACTTTTGAAGGCTTAGTTATTCTTTCTAATCTTTCTGAAGACATAACCAAGCTTTCAGGCTTCGCTTCTCCCAGTTGAGAGTAGCCAACATTAATTAAAAAACAAACTATTACACATAGAAAGACTTTCATATAAAATTAATTATTTAAATAAGTATCAACAGTCTCTTGATTTACATCTAAAAAAGTCCACTTTATTTGATGAAATACAAATTAGTAACGTTTTTTAGTTTAGTAAATATTTATTCAAGAGTAATTTAATACTTGAAAGTTCTTTCTAAAGTAAATTATATATTTCTGAAATTCAAAATAGCCTCATCAGGTTTATTCCAATAACCCAAGTTGTGTTAAGAACAAATGATTATCAAAAAAATCTTGTTCTTTTAATATTTTGCCGTCTTTAAATAAAACAAGTGTAGTTCCATTAAAATCTACTTTATTATTTGTAGCAGGAATTCCAAACATTTCACCATCATGCGTACCTTTAAAGTTCCAATGCTTAACCATTTTATCTCCTTGTCCAAAAACATCTATAAAAGTAAATTCTGCATCAGAAAAACCTGTTAAGTAATTATTGTAATAATCTCTAAACGCATCAATACCAGTAATATTTCCAGAGGCAGTAACAACAGTTACTTGTTCGTCAAAACTATCAGTATTTATGGCTCTGCTATCTCTATTTACAAAAAACATGTCCCAAGCTGTTTTATAGGTGTTTATGTTTTTTTCAATTTGCGCATTAGCCAATTCGATAGACTTACACTCTTCACTAGGAGCTTGATTACAACCAATAAAAGCCAAGATTGTAATCAGAATTATTTTTTTCATTTAGATTAGTTTGTGATTAATAATATTCAAATATAAGTTAAGATTAATGAATTCAAAAAAATCTTCAACTAAGAAGGTTTTTTATAATATATGAATAAGGAGATTACCACATAGCATCAAAAGTCTTTTTACTATTCATGTCATTGTTGTAGTGTCTCATTCTTCGATACATAATATTTGCAAGATCTTCAACTTGTCCTCTTTCATTAATAAAGTTGGTAAATGATTTTGAGCTTATGATAGCGGTTCTAAGACTCTCTAACTCTTGCCAACTTTCACCACTCATTGCAACAGAATGTGTAGCTCCATGAGGATTATTTACAGTATATGATTTTACTGTAATCCATCTATTACCCATTATTTTTTCTGAAGATTTTATAAATTTTTGGAATGCAATCATAAATTTTTCTGGATCTTCAACCTTTAAATACCATCGTTGTTGAACTTTGTGATCAGGATTACTTTTTCCATTTCTAAAAGCTGAAACTCCAGCATAGGAAGGCCCATTACCTTCAACATAGTTATCTCTTGATCTCCAAAATGCTTGACCTTGATATTCGGGTCTTTCTGATTTTAAACCCCAATTGTCAGATTCGCCATAACGACCAATTCTCATATTTGTTTCTCCATTACCCATAATAATCCAGTCTACTACAACCCCTCCAGACTTAAATTCAACGTTTGACCAATAATCATCATAAAGCCCTAGAAATGAATCCCAATTTTTTGGACTTACATTTATTTCAGATATTCTACTAATCATTTGTGATGTTCCCATAATTGGGATTAGAATTAAAAAGCAAAATAATTTTTTCATAATAAATTTAATTTGATTAATATGAAATCAATATACAAACATATACTTGTTTTAAGCAATTTAATATAATTAATTATTATTAAACAGAATATACAAGACTGAAAATATACCAAACGGCTTATTAAGGCATTTAAAATAATAGAAACTAACCTCCCTAATTAGATTTATATTATGGATCAAGTATTAACATCACTCACCACCACCACCAGCGTCTCCTCCTCCTCCTCCTCCATCTCCACCAGCGTCACCAGTTGCCATAACCATACCTGCATCAGAAGAGGTTCCAGGAAGAGTATTTATTTTCATTTGAAATTCATCTATTAAAAAAATAGTTTCTTTTGGATTAATTTTGGACGGTAATTTAGATTCACCTAGACTTCCATTGGCTTCGTTTAACAAAAATGTTTTTTTTAATGAAAATAAATATATTTTATTGTTAATTAATGAAATTTTTGGTTGCTCATACCATCTAAATCCACTCATTTTGACTCGAAAATTTTCCTGCCCTGTTTCTAAAGAAATTGATACAATTTCTTTTTTAGTATCAATGAAAATTATTTTCTTTTCTTTTATGTGAATGCCATATAAAACTTTTTCAATTGTCCACTTTTTTTTTCCTGAAGAAAAATCAATTAAAGAGGTAAACGCTGGAGATCCCCACCATGAGGTAGTTGTAATAAAAACAAGGTCATCTACTCTAAAAACACCTGCTACATTAGTGTCAAATTCATTTCTCCACTCTACTGATTGATTTTTAGAATCGTATTTAAAAACTACTTTTTTTTCACTTACTAATATCATAAAATTCTAATTTTTTTAATTCAATTAAAACAACTGCTCTTAATACTTTATTTTATTTTTTTAAAATTATTTTATTGACTTTATTAATAAGATTAAATATAACATAAACACCTTAACTTAAAAAAATTGAACAACTAAACTACTGGGATGTTCTCTAATATTGAAATCAAAGATACTCCTGCTGCTGCTCCTGAAATAAAAATATTCCATTCTCGATGTTTTACCCCAACAATATTGAGAAATATAAATGCCACTGTGACAATAATTAATACAATCATCAATTGACCCAGTTCAATACCTAAATTAAAACCCAATAGTGGAATAATAATTGATGAAGTGTCCATGATTAAAGCCTTAAAATAATTTGAAAAATCCATCCCATGAATAAATCCAAAGAAAAGAGCTATAGCATAATTACGCCCCATTCTTATATTTTTTTTTGAGGATTTAACGCTAATTATATTATAAATAGCTGTTATGAAAATAGTCAGTGGAATAAGAAATTTAATTATCTCAGAAGAAATAGAGAATACATTCAGAGAAACAAGAACCAATGTGAAACTGTGACCAATCGTAAAAGCAGTAACTAAAATAAGAATACCTTTCCATTGCTGAATTTTATAAACAGCACATAGCACAACTAAAAACAGTACATGGTCATATCCGGTCAAGTTTGATATGTGCTCAAACCCTAATTTTAAGAAAAACTCAAAAGGATACATATCAGAACTTCAATTTATAGATAGGTGATTTTTTGTTTAGCATTATACTTTTAGATTCCCCATTTACATGAATATAAACGATATTATTTTGATCATAAAATAAATCAGTGAAAACAGCATTTTTTATTTCCAATGAATTCATGGGTGAGTCGTCCATAAATTCAAAGTAAATCCATAAAGCCGTATTTTGCCCTACTCCTCCTAACTTTTTTTTCTTAATCTTTAAATCAACAATTTTACTGTTGAATTTAATGTGAAAAACTTGGTTTAAATAATCCATTAGTAATGACTCAGCTTTTACTGATTCATTTGTTTGGCAAAAAGCAAGTTCATTGTTATTTGGATCAAATAATAATGCTTCATTGACATCAGTTAAAAAGAGCTTGAGGTTTACGGTAAGAAGTTTTTTATTTGAATAATACTCAATCTCACACAATGACAATTTAAGTGGATGTATAACTGTCCTGTCAGAGAAAAAAATAGCAATTAAAATTAGTGACCATCGAAACACAATCAATGACTTGTATCAGTTATAGTGATTTATTTTTGCTTATTTCTTCAGCAACTTTCTGAACTTCTTTAAAAACTCGAATCAAATTTCCACCCCAAATCTTTTCAATCTGCTTTTCGTTATATCCTCGTCTTACAAGTTCAATTGTAATATTCATTACTTCACTAGCATCAAAAACACCTTCTATACCTCCTCCTCCATCAAAATCACAACCAATTCCAACATGATCTATACCAGCAATTTTTACAATGTGATCAATATGATCTACTACATGTTTGACTGTTGCGGGTGGTTTAGGGTATTTTTTGTTAAGATCTTGAATTAATTTCCGCATATCCTTTTTATCTTCTGAAGTCATTTGTGCAATTGGCTTCATTGAACCTCTAAGTTCAGCCATTACTGAATCAAGCTTAGTGTTTTGAGGGGCTTCTCTTAGATAACTGGTAAGCATAGTGAGCTGAACTACTCCTCCATTTTCAGCCATTAACTTTAACATTTCATCAGTCATATTTCGTTTATGATCAGTTACTGCTCTGGCATTTGAATGAGTAGCTATTATTGGCGCTTTAGATATTTTTAATGCATCATAAAAAACACTGTCGTTACCATGAGAAATATCAACCATGATTCCAAGGCGATTCATTTCATCAATAACCTTAGAACCAAAATCACTAATACCTCCATGTTCAGGTCCTTTAGAATCAGTAGCAGAATCAGCTAAATCATTGTTTGTTGAATGAACTAATGTTATATAACGTACCCCCTTGTTAAAATAAAGTTCTACGTTAGATATGTCTTTACCAAGTGGATAACCATTTTCAATACCAATATATATAGCGCGTTTACCTTCGCTTTCTAGGGCATATGCATCATCTGGATTTAGAGCTAATCCAACTATATCAGAATTTTTTTTAGTAGAATTAATGATTGAATCAATCATTTGAAGACAAAGTGCTTTGGCTCGAGAATTACCGTCATCATCTCTAATATCTTGGGCGACAAAAGCTGCAAAAAAAATGGCATCTAAGTCCCCTTCTTTCATTCTTGGATAATCAACTTTAGATCCTGTTTCATTTGGATCATGTCTTTGAGCCATATCAAAACCAGGCTCAATCATTCGCAAAGGCGTATCTGCATGAGTGTCGAGGGTAAGCACGCGTTTGTGAATTTCAAGTGCTCTTTTGACTAACTGTTCTTCCGTTTCAGTTTTTATATTGTTAGAGGTTATTTCGTTTTTACAACTACCTATCAAAATGACAATTAATAATGAAGAAAAATATAACCAGTTTGATTTGAACATAATTTTATTTATTAGTAGTAATTAAAGTTAATTTTTAAATGTAATATATATAAACTTTATAAATATAATTAAATACAAAGAAAAACATTGACATGGAAAACAACTACTTATAATTTTATTAATAACTATTTAGTGAAAATAAAATACCGTAAGTATTATTGTCACTTTATAATATAGTTTTAATTAGTCCAACCACCAATTAAGTTTCTTGAGGAAACTTTATAGGCTTTTATTCTTTCCTGTAATGCAACTGTAGAATTACCAAATAAAATAAAGGACTCAATAGTAAAGGTGTCTAAAAAAGGTTTCATATTAGGACCACTCTCAAAATTGTTTGCATGAAGAATTGCTGCTTCAGAATTCATATACTTTTCGATTAAGGTTACCTTTTTCTGATCTGATGACAAGTAATATCCATAGTCATAGGCTTCCTTTTCATTGGCTCTGATAAATGAAGTTAATCCATTTAAAAACAACTTGACTTCATCTATAGTATATCCTTTGTTGATAGCCAATTCTAAAATAAAACCTACTTTTTCATTCGTATTTTTTTGACTTGCACGGGCATTGGCCTCATTTTCAAAAGCAGTTGTTTCAAAAAACTGAAATTCTTCAATAATTTTACTTTCCTTCCATTGATAGGAAATATGAAATGGGAAGCTCACTTTTTGTCCAGTATATTTTCCGGTTGCACTAAAATTATTCCATATTGAACTCCATATTTTACCGTTGGAATAGTAATTAGTTTCAATTTCTGAACCATCTGCATCGCCATCAACCTGATCAAAACTGATTTCATCAAAGAGGTCATACATATCTTTAATTCCAGTGATAAATTCTGTTTTATTAAATTCATTTTTTTTTGCATCAACCATTTTCATATTATCAGAAAACACTTCCTCTAGATAGGCTGTTTTTTCTGAAGTAACTTCTAAAAAAACTTTTTCTATGATCATTGATTTTTCATCGGAAACTTCAATTTTAGCATAAGGTTGACCACAAGAAACTAAAAGTCCCAAACTCACTAGTTGAATAATATTTTTCATTTCAAATTAATTTATAATTAGTGCTTTTTTAAACGCCACATCTTAAAAATAAATAAAATTATTTAATTATATTTATATACTTTATATTGACTTAAGTTTAGAGTTTTTTAATTTTCTCAATTTAATGAAAAAAGTACTTTTTCTTAGCCTCATACTTATTGTTTTAAGTAATTGTTCTTCCAAAACAACTCCTGGAGGAGTTATTTATACCATTAATTCTTTTGATGTTCCAAATAACAAAATGGAGGTAACATACTCAATTTCGAATCCTACAGAGTCTACTTGGAAGGGGGGGAGTTGGTCATTGCATTGGAATTCAATCTTTGGAGAAATCATTCCAGAAACTCTTCCTGAAGGAATGGATTATAATTATGTAGATGGACAACAATACCTTATTTTAAGATTTGGTTTAAACTACTCTTTAAAACCTGGAGAAAATTTAAGTTTTAATGTCTCTCAAAAAGGAATCGTAAATAGATTATCAATGGGGCCCAAAGGTTTTTTTGTTCATGATGCATTAACAAAAAAAAATACTGATTTAATTAGTGAAGTTAAATGGCAAGATGCGGATGGGCTAAATGATTTGAACATGCCCTCTGCAAAAGACCGCTTTAAGTTATATCAAAATCTTAAATTACTTAAAAAAAATGAAATTGATTGGGTAATCCCTTCTCCAAGAAAACTAACTCATGAAGGTTCATATAGATTAGCAAGCGATTTGAAATTGAATACAAAAGCATTTAAAATGGATGCTATTTTCATTCAAAAACGACTTCAAGAGGGATTAAATAGTTCTGTTACAATTACATCTAGTGAAGCTGCAAATATTCATTTAAAAAAAAATAATAAAGTCCTTGAAGAAGGTTATTTTTTAGAAATTTCTGATAAAGAAATTTTAATTGAAGCCAGTGATAGTATTGGTGCATTTTATGCATTAGAATCATTACATCAAATTTTATTAATAGCTCAGAATGAAAAAAATGGATGGCCTTTACTAATAATAGAAGATGCACCTCGCTTTAAAAATAGAGGATTTATGTCTGATATTGCCCGAAATTTTTATCCTAAAGAAAAGCTTTTTCAGGTTTTAGACTATATGGCTTTATACAAACTGAATACTTTTGATATAAAATTAACAGATGATGATGGATGGCGTATAGAAATTCCGGGTCTTCCAGAATTGACAGAAATTGGCAGCAAGCGGGGATATACAAAAGATGAATCTGATCGTCTTATTCCAATGTATGGATCAGGTTCTGGTGATCAACAAAGTAAAGGTAATGGGTTTTTAAGTAGACAAGATTTCATAGATGTATTAAAATATGCGAAAAAACGTCATATTAAAGTAATTCCGCAGATTAGCTTTCCCTCTCATGCACGAGCTGCTATTGTTTCAATGAAAGCGAGGTACCAAAATTATAAATCAAAAGGTAAAATAGATAAAGCCAAAGAATATTTGCTACATGATCCAAAAGATCAAAGTAATTATATCTCTTCGCAGTTATATAATGATAACGTAATTTGCATTTGCGACCCAAGTGCGTATCGTTTTTATGAAAAAGTAATTTTAGAGGTAAAAACATTATATAGTGAAGCAAACCTGACTATGGATGTATTTAATATAGGAGCTGATGAATTACCCTATGGTCCTTGGAAAGGATCTCCTAAATGTCAAGACTATATATCTAAAAACGAAGAAATTAAAACAATTGATGATTTATATAATTATAATATCAGATTACTAGATCAAATCATTTCAAAAGCTGGAGCAAGTATGGTGGGTTGGGAAGATGTCCTTTTGGTTCATAGTAAAAATGAACAGTCTGAAATTAGTGTTAATGAAGAACTTTCTGACTTAAACTTCAAACCTTATGTTTGGAACAATGGATGGGGAGGAGGTCGTGAAGATATGATTTATAGACTTGCAAATAAGGGTTTCAAGACTATAATGAGTAACTCTTCTGCTTTTTATTTTGATATGGTAGATGATCAAGATATAGAAAGTCCAGGAATGAGTTGGTCAGGTTACGTTAACTATAAAGACACATGGGGAACAGAACCTTTAAATGTATTTGCTAATAAAGTGAAATTAAAATCTTTAGGAATTGATGAAGCTTCGATCGCATCTAAAGAAATGATAAAACCAGAAGCCTTAAAAAATTTTTTAGGAATTCAATCTCAATTATGGACTGAAACCGTCACCTCTGAACCTATTTTTGATCAATTATTTATGCCAAACCTGATTGTATTCTCCCAAAGAGCATGGAGCCCTAAGGAATACTGGCTTGATTACAAGACTTTAAACGAACAGAAACCTGAGCATGATAAGGCTTGGAATCGTTTTACAAATAGCCTTGGTCAAAGACAACTTCCTATGATTAATAAACTCTATGGAGGAATATCTTATGATCTTCCAAAACCAGGAGGGATTATTAGAAAAGATACTTTATACCTAAGTCAACAGTTTCCTGGTTTAGATATGCGTTATACAATTGATGGAAGCGAACCTAATCACGAAAGTCCTCAGTATAATGGACCACTTAATGTAAAAAATACCAAAACTATTTATGTGCGTGGTTTTGATTCAAATGGAAGAGGAGGGAAAAGTATTTTAATCAATTAAAATCAATTCCCTTACATTAGAATTGTTGAAGGGTTGTAATTTGCTTTTTTTTAAGTTTATGAAAAATTGATGTATTACAAAAAGTTTGGATTTGTTACAAGTTCATTCTGGAGATCCTTATAAGGTTTTATATAAAAACATAGAATTAACTATAACTTAGGATATTAATTTTCATTCATTTAACAAGCTATGAAGATTGTTAAAGAAAAGTAAATGTTTTTTATATTAGAAGAATATTAACTTTAAATAATAAAAATGAAAAAAATTACTTTTTTAATATTGTTCATTATTTCGATTGGAACTAATGCTCAAATTGTATCGTTTCATCCTGTTAAGGTAAATGCAGATCAAAAAGAAAATTTTCTTGATATTGAAACTAATCATATGAAAAAAATAGCTCAAAATGCTGTAAATAATGGAGATTTAGTTGGATGGAGATTATTAGAGCTTTTTAATTCTGATTCAGATGATTATAATTATATGTGGGTAAATATCTATAAAGATTTTCAATCTGCCACTTCACCCAAAGCATCTTGGTGGAACACTTCAGAAGAAGTGATTGGAATAAAAACAAATATTTTATTAGATGGACTCAAGGGCTTAAAGCTTGATAAAAGATATTTCTATGAAGTGAAACAACAAATCCCAAATACAGAATCTTCAAGTTATGTAATATTAAACTTTGCAAGCCCAAAAGATGTTAATAATCAGATGCTAGAGTCTGAAAAATATGTTATTCCTCATTTTAAAAAAAATATGAAAAAATTTGGTATGGTTGGTTGGGGATTTGGAACTAAAATAACTCCACAAGGACAAGAATACTCATCAATGATGACTTGGGACTCATACAACAATCTTGAAAATGTCATGAAACATTTAGCGGGATATGGAGTTATGGAAGGTCTTCCATTTGAAAAATTTACTGAAATTATAGAATGGGAAAATAGATACATTATGAAAGTAGTATCCTCAACAAATAATTAAATTTTTTGTTAAACAAAACATAACACCTCTATAGAACGTAGGGGTGTTTTTTTTGAATATAACTAAAATTCCTTTCTTATTGACCAAGTTTGACGATTTGATATCTCATCATTGCAGATTTGTAAATTTAAATCTCTAATTAAATGAATAGGGTCTCCTCCTCCCCCTTGCCTTGAGTTTAGGGAAACTGTAAGGCATAAGTTTTTATTAGATTCAAGAACAATTTTTCCATTATCATCATATATGAATTTTTGTTTCTCTTCTTGGTTACAGATACTTAAATCTAATTCATAAAATTCAATTACATCTTTAGCCTCAATACATACTCCGAAATAAGGTAGATAAAATTCATTATTTTGAATTTTATCTTTATCAAATCTTTGATCAACTGAAATAGAACCTTGATAAGAATAACAAGTATGTGCCTGTAAACCCCTACTAATATTAGCATCCTGTTTACTTCCTTTAACATCTATACAATATCCTCTTGGCTCGTCCAGTTCTGAAACAAGATATATTTCAACAGCATCACCAGAAATATTTTGATTGTTTATTTCATTTAAATTTTTGTTACATGAAAATATTATGCAACTAAATAACAACAAAAGCAATACCAGATACTTCATTGGACTTTTAATTATAAAAGTTTCCTAAAAACTAGTTTTAATTTTTGAACCATTAACTTATAAATCGACCAACAAAAACTCCTGCAGCAAAAGCGATCCATACTAATGCATTTAATTCTACTCCAAGACTCTTAGCAGTATCATCAGCAAACTTTAGAGCCCATTTTTTTAAACCATCCATAATTTAAATATAATGTTTTAAAACAAAAAAACACATATAATATGTGTTGTGAATATTGAATTTATAAATAGGAGAAATAAAAAAGGCCTCTATTTAGAGGCCTTTTTTTTATATATAATTAGTTACACTAATTTTACATTAATTGCATTTAATCCTTTGGGACTTTCTTCTACATCGTAGCTTACTTCATCACCCTCATTAATTCTATCAATTAAATTATTTGTGTGAACAAATACATCTTTTTCACCAGAATCAGGAGTTATAAACCCAAATCCTTTAGCGTTATTAAAAAACTTTACTTTTCCGTTACTCATGTTATTTTATTTATTTATTTATAAGTTGCGAATTTAGTCATTTTTTATAACTAAAAGAAAAACAATTGTATTTTTGATTATAATAACTCATTAACGATCAATTACTTTATTATTATTTTAAATTTATAAAGTTTAAATTTTCAAATTTAATCCGCTTTAATCGAATAAAACTGAACAATGATTTATTAAAAAATTTGGAGGTTTTAGAAAAAACAAAAAATACTATTGAATTAAATTCAAATAGAAATTCTATTCATAATTACTTGATGTAGAAGGTAAAATCCATCTTTCATTTTTTTTATCAATAAAGCCTCCCATTTTCCTCAATACAACTTTATTTATAATTGCTAACCCCTTGGAAGCCATGTTATCAAATGAATCAATACCACTATTTGAGAATCCTTTTCTTGTCCTATGAATATCATACTTATTAGATAATTGTTTTCCCATTATTTTTTCAATTTCTTTTTTCCCCAACATAAAACCTAATAAACCTCCCCACGTAGCTGTTGGGTTGTCTGAATCCCAACCTGTCAAAGCTCCAATTTTAATTGTTTCTTTAAAGTCTCCTTCGCCATATAATAAACTAATGATACTTGCTCCAAAATTTATTCCAGCAGCAAAACAACCTGAACAATCGTCATCTTTTGATGACATTAAGTATCCATCTTCTTGTTGAATTTGATATTTTTCATGCAATAAGTCTCTAGTTTTCTCCCATGGAACTCCATTATTATAATTTTTTAAAACAAAATCAAACATTTTTGCAGGATATTTTTCGTCCGGTAAATGAAGTCGTGCCTTTTTTGCAATCCATTGAGTTTTTGATTTTAAATCTTTAAATATTTTTCGAGTTGATGCAAGTGAATGCATTATAACATAAAATTCTGCAATTTTAGCTGCACTTCCACTTGCAGTAGTTCTTATAGGTAAATAGGATAATTTTAATGCAATTTCTGGGTTTGTTGGGGCATAAAGTCCAAAAATTTCAGTAGTTAGCTGTGCATCAATCATTTCAAAAAAAGAATTATTTTTAGGATCACTAGTCTCAGGAGGTATCATTCCGTTTTGCATTAAATCATATGCTCTTTGATTTGAAACCCATAAGTAATTTTCCTCTTCCCTATTTATATGACTTAACCATCCATTTCTGATTTGATCTCCAGTTAAGTATATACTGTGATGTTTTATTAATAATTCCTGGTACATATATTCTATGTCAGTATCATCATCTGATCCCCAAACACTATCTTTTTCTGCATATTTAAAGTCAATTGTTTTAGATAAGTTATTTTTATACTCTCCCCAAATATTTGGTTGATCCTTTTTACCCCAATCATCACGTGTATAAAACCCAGCTCCCCTCCCATCTGATGTTGGAATTCCAATTTTATCCATCTCAGTAACTAATCCAGTCCAATTAGCAATGGATTGTCCTAACCAAAAACCTTCTAAATTATTTTGATAATCAGATCTAGATATAGAAAAAAAATTAATTTTTGAATCTTTATTTTCGTTACATGATCCAAAACAAAGCATTAATAATATTACAGTTAATCTATTCTGATATCTCATATTTTAATAGTTTAAACTTAATTTGATAAAATCAAATCTTCTAAAAAATAATTTTAGTTTTTTCTCCATTATCATCAACTGCAACAAAAACAATAAAACATTCACAATTTTTTTTAGATATTTTTTTAATTAAATTGACACTTTTAACAACTATTTTAATCCTTAAAGACGATTTACCTACCTTTATAATTTCAGCATCTAATTTAACTAAATCGCCAATATTTATAGGCTTTAAAAACTCTATATCATCTACAAATTTTGTTACACAATATTTTCCAGTGAACTGAACAGAAAGAGCATACCCAATTTCATCAATCCATTTCATTACCTTCCCTCCATGAACATTTCCTTTGTAATTAGCATCACTAGGCTCAGCTAAAAAAGACATTTTAAGTTTCTTACTTGACATATTTCTATAAATAGTGGCTAATTCCTAAGTTAGTTAAAATATAAATGTAGATTCATAATAAGTTGATTTATAAGTTATTTTTAAGCCAAAGCATTCTTTCTTCAATCCAACCTTTTAGATGATCTACTTCCTCGATATGGGTTTCAAAAAAAACTGAATTCGGCCAAACATAAACACCTAATATTGGCCATTTTTCAAAGTTTTTTTCTTGAGATTTTTCTAAATACTTTGCAAAAAAATCTATCTTATTATATAATTCTAACTTATTATTTTCATAATATTTAAAACGTTCTTTTACTTCATTTTTAAAAAATGGATCATCAAAAAGCCTTATGTACCATTTATTGTTTTTAACATGAAAACCATCTACACCCATTGCTGAACTGTTAAAATCTATGTTTCCGTATGAAACATCAAAATCCCATATTGGACCCATTTTAATTTTTTCTCCTGGTATGTAATTGAAATAAATACTAGAATACCATTTTGCATCAACTGTTTTGGAGATTTCATGAATTAAATACCAGTCTACAAAGCTTGGCATATCAATAAAATTTCTGTAACCAGAAATTGGATCCTTAAAATCATCGCTATATAATACTGACTCGAAAGATTTGATATGGTTTTTAATAAAGTTATATTTTTCAGAATTAATTTCTATTTCAGGCTCTTTTATATTAAAAATATTATCCGGATAGTCTTTAGTCCAAAGATCAGTCTGAAAAAAAATATCACTATCATCTGCTCTTGATATTTGATCAATCTCTATTAGATAGCCGTTGTCTCCAATATTAACTCTGTTTTTGGACTCTTCAACTTTTTGAGTTATTAGATATGTTCCTATGTAAACATTATTTAAAAAAACATCTGAATACTCTGATTGCGGAACATAGTCAAAACGACTAATCTTCCCAATTTCCTGTGTAATTTTATTTCTAATTAGTGATTTATCTGATAATTCTGCTAATAAAACCCACTTTTTATCTTTTGGCAGATCTAATATTTGTGTTTTTTTTGAGAATTTTATTTGATATGGTTTTTTTCCCCAAACCTCTCCTAACAACCAGGTAGAATTACCTCTTCCTTTAATTTTAATTGAGGTTTCAGGCATATCGTTAAAGTTATTGCCTCCAAAAACTGAAATATTCCCTTCTACATATTGTTCTTTATCAATTGTAATATTTGAAGTATTAATAAAAACAACTGGTAGTCCAGTTTTTTCAAATCTAGGATAGTTCTGTTCAAAAACTGCGGTAATACTTTTGGCTGAAGTTATATCAATATCTATTGGATTACTTTGACTTATTTTATCTCCTGTCCACTTAATAAAAGAATATCCAACCCTGGGTGAGGCTATTAATCTTACCAAACTACCTGAATTATATTCAGTTCTGCCGGGTGAGATGAGTTCTTGATTTACAATTCCTTCTCCAATAGTAGAAATAGTTAGGTCATATTTTATCTTTTCAAAATTTGCAAAATAAACCTGTGTACCTTTTTTTGTAATGGTCAGTGGATTTGTAGTTGATCCATTATTCCAATTAACAAAGTAATATTCTGAGTCTGGGGTAGCAGTTAATTTAACTTTATTATCAACTGTAGTTGAAGTGACTTTACCACCATTATTAGTCTGAACAGAAAAAAAATCAATAGGAAGCCTTTCCTTTGAACATGAAAGAACAAATATTAAAGAAATAAATGTGACTATTTTTTTGATTTTCAAAGATAACACATATTTATAATTTTGATAGTAACTAAAAATGTGATCCTCAAACCCTATTATGTCTTAAATCAAAGATTATTTTTTTCTAATTAAGACATTATGTCAGTAAAAATTATATAAAATTATGACATTATGTCTGTTTACTGAAAAGGCATTGATTTTGTAATTGATATCGTGTAAGTGTTTAACTAAAAAAAATAAATATTATGAATTTAATTAGAAAACAAAATAACCGATTTCCATCAGTGATGGATGAATTCTTTAATAACAACTGGGGTATAACTATTCCAGATTATTCAAATTCTACTCCAGCTGTTAATGTAAAAGAAGACGACAAGAGTTTCACATTACAAATAGCAGCTCCAGGAATTAATAAAAGTGATTTTGAAATAAGCTATGAAAATAAAATTATTACAATAGAAGTTCTTAAAGAAAATGATAATGATGAATTTACAATGAAGGAGTTTGACTATAACTCATTTAAAAAAAGTTTTTCAATTCCTAAGAGTGTTGATTTATCAAAGATTAGTGCTTCTTATGACATTGGTATATTGAAAATTAATTTACCTAAAAATAAAGAAGATCAATTACAACCTAAAAAGTTTATTAAAATCAAATAACGTGATTGATAATATTGATATAATTTAATTAGTTTTAAACCCTCCTACAAGGAGGGTTTTTTTGTGATGAGTTTATTATAATTTAAGATTTAACACACAACAAATGTTTGAGATATTACTAATATCAATATTATCCTGCATTATTGCTATACTAACTTTTTTTTCAGGATTTGGACTTGGCACACTATTAACCCCGATATTATTAATTTTTTTTCCAACCGAATTAGCAATTACATTAACCGGTATTGTTCATCTTGTAAATAATGTTTTTAAATGGCTATTAGTAAGAAAAAAAATCAACTGGTCTGTGGTTAAACAATTTGGAATACCAGCTGTAATAGCAGCATTTATTGGCGCATCAATACTTTTTATTTTTAAAAATTCTGACATCAACTTTACGTATTATCTATTTGGAGAACTAATTGAACAAAGCCTTCTTAAAATTATAATATCGATTATGTTATTCTTCTTTGCCTTAATTGAATTAACCCCACAAACTAAAGATCTAAAATTTGAAACTAAGTGGCTACCTTTAGGTGGTGCTCTAAGTGGTTTTTTTGGAGGTCTTTCAGGAGTGCAAGGAGCACTAAGAAGTGCTTTTTTAATTAAAACAAATCTTTCAAAAGAGTCTTTTGTAGCCACAGCCGTAATGATTTCTGCACTAGTCGATTTTACTAGAGTTGGGGTATATTTCTCCAATGTAAATCTTCTGGAAACTTTAGATCAATATTATTTATTAATCTTTACATGCATTGGATCAATATCAGGAAGTATAGTTGGTAATTTCTTATTGAAAAAAATTACAATATCTTTTCTTAAAAAAACAGTAAATATTTGCTTGCTATTTTTAGCAATTTGTCTAGCAATAGGGGTTGTTTAATTATTAGAATTCTTTTTAATTCTATTCAATAAATTTTTTCCTGTAATTGCGCTTGCAGTTAAAAGACCTGAAAAAAGAGCTCCTCCCACTCCAGCTGTAACAATATCTTGACCCGTAAGAAAAAAGTTTTTAATTTCTGTTTTCGGTTTTAAAAAAACCTGATTAAAACGTTCTGGATTGTGATCAATTCCATACAACTCACCTTTTTTATAATTAACAAAATTTCGAGTAGTTAAAGGACTTGACAATTCATAATGATCTATTTTACCTCTTAGATTTGGAAGCTCCTTAAATAAACACTCCAAAAGTCTTTTAGAGATTTTTTCTTTGAGCTGATCGTAATCACCTCCCCTTTTCATCCATTTAGTACTCTCCCATTGAGAAAAAACTTCATAAGGCAAAAGTGTAATCACGTCTATAGTACTCTTACCAGGATATCTTTTATTCCATGTAGGGTCTTTAGAAGCTGGAAAGGAAATATAAACTAAAGGAAATGGAGAATTAATATCATTTAAATAATCCTCTACACATTGATCATGACTCCCTTTATCAGGATAAATCCATAGATTATTTTTAGGGAGACCTAAATCTTCTGGTGATTCTTTTAAACCAATGTAAAGACAACCATGAGAAACCGAGGGCTTAATGTTATTTAGTTTTGAAATTAAATTATGTTTATTACAATACTCTAATGGAATCAATTTTTCATATGTATTAAAAACTCCAGTACCACTTACAACTTTATTTGCATAGATTTTTTTTCCATCCCCCATAAGAACACCCACAGCTTTATTATTTTTAATAATAACTTGCTTTACTTCAGCACTAACAAGTATTGTTCCAGAAGATTTTTCGATAATAGGATCTATTGTTTCTAAGATTCTTGAAGATCCACCAACGGGAAAACTACCTCCATCAAAATAATGTTTAACTACAGAGGCATGCATTGCAAAACTACTCTGCTTAGGAGGAAGACCATAATCTCCATATTGTGCCGTTAGAACCTTAATAAGTTTATCATTTTTAATAACACTTGTCAATACGTCATAAGTTGTACGGCTTGAATATTTTAGATATTCTCTCCTCATGAAACGACCTAAAACCTTATCAATAAAACTTGGTAAAACTTTACTTAAGTAAAATTTACCAGTAGCTTTATTTGATAAAAAAATAAGATTTATATAGTCATTAATCGAGGACTCTTCATCAGGGAAATATTCAATTAATTTATTTTTAAAGTTCTTGACTCCTTTAACGAAATCATACTTTTTTTTACCAATAATTATTTTATCATAAACAGGACCCATGTCAGCCCATTTGAGCTTTGAGTCAGTTACATAATCAAACAATAATCTTATAGCACTATTTTTTCTCTGAACCTCACCTATATAGTGTATACCCACGTCCCATTCATAACCTCTTCTTTTAAAAACATGAGTAAATCCCCCAGCGGTATAATGTCTTTCCAAAACAAGAACCTTCTTACCTTCTTTAGATAAAATAGCAGCTGCAGACAAACATCCGATTCCGGAACCAATCATTATCACATCATAATTATCTTCTATTTTATATTTTCTCTTATACGATTGAACCATTCTAAATGATTTTAATTGGTTAAAAGCTGTTCAAAAAAACCACCAATTTCTTTTTCTTTATTGACAAAATGAATTTCAAGTATCCAATCTCTTCTGTTTCCACTTTTATCTAAAGCATTCATATCAATATGATTGTTTGGGTGAACATAATTAGTTTTATCTTCTTTATCTAGTTTTTCATGAGGAAAATGACCGATTAAATGACCAGCTATTTCTCCCCCAAACTCCCAACCATAATCTTTAGCTAAATTAAATGCATAATTATAAAACTCAGCCCCTGTGATATGTTTTTGAGAATTAAAAAAGTCTTTACAATCATCCCAAGCAGATGAAATATCATTCTTAAGTTTAATCTTTAATTCATCAACTCCGATAACATAAGTTCTACCGTAATCAGCCTCCCATTCGTCAAATATTGGACCAAAATCAATGAACAAAATATCATCTTGTTGAATTATTAAATTCTGTGGATTTTCGTTGTATGGCTTAAGCGTGTTTTTACCAGCCCTAACAATTCTTTTGTGCCAATATTTTTTTATTCCATACAATTCATAAGCAAGATTAAAAATTTCTTTGTTAAGTACATCTTCTGACTTACCCGGAGCAATCAAACCCCTTTTATCAATTTGATTAAATAAAAAAGCTGCTTTTTTTTCAGCCTCAATTAATTTTAATTTAACTTCATTCATTTATTTAATCTATAATTATTGCCTTAATTTAATGATTATTATTTGACTTAATCGTGAGTAAAAAAAATATTTATTTACTATCTCTAATATCTGGAATTGTACTCTGTTACATTACATATATTTATTTTGGCATATTTTTGTTCATATTTATACCTCCCCTGTTTATATACTTATATTCTAGAAATAAAAAATGAGAAAAACATTAATCAATAGTATTGCAATTTTTATATCTATTCTTGGTTCTTTTGGAGTAGAAAGATACATTCAATCAGTAAATGATTTAAAATCAAAAGAATTACTAATTTTAAATATTCAAGATGAAATAAAGCAAAATTATTATTCGCTTCTCGAAACAAGAGCCTCACTTAAATCTGTCGTTGATGTTACTGATTCAATTATAAATAATTGGTCTTCTATTAATTCTAAGCTTGTTAAGGAATTTTATTTTGAAAATCAATATGCATTAAGAGATGATATGAAAACAATATTATCATTTCGCCCTTATTACAGTCCCAAAAATTTATATTTCAACTCAATGATATATTCTGGATTAATTCTTAAAATTAAAAATAAGAAATTAAGAGAGAATTTGGAAAGTGTGTATGGGACTATCGAGAGTGGTCAAAGTGCCGGGGGAAACAACAATCAAAAAATAAAAAGTTGGTTTGATGAGTTAATTGAAAAGGAAGAAGTTTTAGATCAAGAGTTTATTTTTAATAAATACAAGAATTTTAAACTATTCAAGCTTTTAAATGAAAGAAGAAGGAGTCAGGTTGGATTTTTATATATTTTAGAAATTAATATTAAATCATTTGAGATACTAATTAAAGAAATGGAAAATCCAGTAAAATTTTTCAAATAGCTGATTCTGAAAAAAATAAACTATAACTAAACTTATAAAGAAAATATTTTTTTCAATCCATACTAGTAGGATACCAGCTCGAAAATAAAAACTCTACTTATTATATATTATTGGTATTAAAATCTCATTAGTTCTATTAATAAACATGTAAG
>MDSY01132611.1_pt1 | contig 19901 bp, 16 predicted proteins | sample 811131 | NCBI WGS metagenome assembly MDSY01 (sample SAMN05326643, study PRJNA326480) | marine metagenome | isolation source: seawater | place: Atlantic Ocean: South West | collected 2010
TAGTGATTGTTGAGGATGATGATGATCAACGATCTAATTATGAAAACTTGCTCACGCGTCGTTTATACACAGTACATTCATTTGCCACCAAGTCTGAAGCCCTTGATCACTTAAGTTATCATCGGCCAGACCTACTTATTTTAGATATTATATTGGGTAATAATTATGACGGTGGGTTTGAACTTTATAGCGAAGCTGTTCGTTTTCATGAAGGGCTGCCAGTATTGTTTCTAACTGACCGTGATGGCGAATTCGATAAAGTTTGGGGCCTCAAAATGGGCGCGTGGGACTACCAATCTAAGCCTATAAGTATGGAGTTTTTAGCTGCTAAGGTAGCTACGTTAATCAAGCTGGCCAACAACCAATTGCGGCCATCTAACCATACCAATACTGAAGTGGTGCTGGGCGAACTAGTGTTAAATATATTATCTAGAAGTGTTACTTGGGCGGGCGAACCAGTATTGAACCTCACTGTTACAGAATTCAACATGTTACATGCCTTGGTGCTGCACCCGGGACATGTTGTGACCTACCAACACTTTGCACAAGTTACCCACTCTAGCGTGGTGGAAAAGAACACTATTAGCGCGCATATAAAAAACCTAAAGAAAAAAATTAAGAGGGTGTCTCCAAGGTTTAATAATATAGATTCTGAATATGGTCTTGGATATCGGTGGAAGGATTAATCAGTGGCCGAGTTTCGCAGGCGCAAACGTGGTTTTAAACTATTGTTTCAAGCGCTTAGTTTGTTAGTAGTCATGGGGACAGTGCCGTGGCTAGGCTATCAGTTTATTAGTGAAGCCAAACAGTTTTTAGATTCGGGACAATTGATCTCCCAAGAACAGTTTGGTCGCTCTGTTGCTAATACCTTTTATAATGAAAAAGAAAGCCTGAGTTTATCACCAATAGCAGGGGCTCCGTTGCCTAAAACCTACCTAGCCACTCCCATAATAGTTGATGGTTCTAAGCAAGATTGGCAAGATCAAAGTTATCGTAGGGCTCATTTTCCTAAGCAAAACTCTTATGATGGACTAGGTTTTTCTATTGCAGTTGGCGAACGCAATGGCAGCATTTATGGGCTTGTTGAGGTGCGCGATCTAGATCCTGACTATGACGCAGGTGTTATGCATACTTTTGATTCAAGAGACCATGTTAGGTTGGAATGGATTAATCAGTTCGATGAAATTGAAAGGGTTGTATTGGTACCCCAGCAAGACGGTTTTGTGGCTATTTTTAGAGTGGAAGCTAACTGGCGGCGTGACTCCATTGACCCCTTTCAAGCTGCGCCTATAACAGCGTTAATGATGCCCTCATGTGAAGGCTACACGATTGAAATTAAAATCGACCATACACACCTAAATAAAAAGCAGCAATTACGTTTCTCTGTTTATGATGGCACCACAAAAAGTGGTCTTTCTTCTATGGGTTCGGCGAAAGGTTTTCATACCCTAAATACCAGTTCTTCAGCCGCAAATGGTTTGCTCGAGCGTTTGGCAAAATCCGTAAGTTACATTGCTTTATATGATATGAACTTTCAGTTGAGAGCCCATACCCAGTCCAAATCTCGGCCACTTGCGCAACTAAGCAGGACAGCAGTTTGGAATAACCTAGTTAGCTTTGTAGACGAGGTTATGATGCTGCTGTTACAAATGAGCATTGGCATTGCTGGAGATGAACTGGAAACACAAGGAGAGTTACTGATTGCCGCTGGGCGTGGCAATTTAGCTCAAGCTCGTTGGTCATTATTGAGTGGTGGTGGGTTTTTAGCCACTGCAGCACCAGTACTATCGGAAGATGGCTCAGTAATAGGCATTGTGCTGGTAAAGCAATCTACTGACCAAATATTAAAACTACAGCTTAGGTCGTTGCAAAATATTGTATTTTTGGGTGTGGTGGGTATCCTACTTGCTCTTTCAATTGTATTCTTTTTATTTTGGCGCTTAGCTTATCGAGTGCGTAAATTACGCATAGAAACGGCCAACATGGTTAACGATGAAGGGCGTTTAGTCACCAATAAAATTGTGAGTCAGGTAGATAGAGATGATTCTATTGGTGATTTAGCGCGTAGCTTTTCTGATGTGGTGTTTAAACTTCATGATCAGCAGTCTTTTATGTCTACTATGCCTCGCACATTAAGCCATGAAATAAAAAACCCATTAAATGCCATATCTACGTCTCTTGAAAACATATCTGATTACCCACTTGATGATGAAATTAAAGGTTACATTGATATTGCCAAGCGAAGCTTACATAAAATTGAGCTGATTCTCCTTAAATTGTCTTCCGCTGCTAATCTTGAGCTAGCTTTAACTAATGATGAATTAGAACCTCTTGATGTTAATCATTTTCTTACACTTTATTGCCAGCATCAACATCAAATGGCTGGACCAAACGTCGCTATCGAGTACGTGGGTACTAAAAAAACCGCTATGGTACAGGCTGTAGATTACCGTTTAGAGCAGGCGCTTGATAAGTTACTTGATAACGCCAAGGATTTTTACCGACAAGGCACGCCCATAATAGTGCGCCTAAGTGCAGATAAATTTGATTGGATTATAGGGGTCGAAAACCAGGGTGAACAAATAAACTTAGACGAGGCAGGCCAGTTATTTCAATCTATGGTGACCTCCCGAACACAGGCTACAGAAGCTGGTGCAGGTCACTTTGGTCTTGGTCTATATGTAGTGCAAACTATTGCCCAATTCCATAAAGGTGCTGCCGAAGTAGTTAACTTAGCCGACGGGTCGGGCGTCTGCTTTTCAATACGGCTGCCAGTACAGTTTATCTAGCTACGTATCGTCACCTTCATTATGTCTTCAGACTTATTCCTTATATCTTCAGCAAGTCTTCCATAGTTGCTCATTGTTATGTTGTTTAATCATAGTTATACCAATAACAAGGAGCAGCACCATGGACCTTCACTTACTTCAGCCTAAAATTTGTCAATCAATCAGTTCTGTCGAACATCTACAAGTTGAATTGCTTATGTTGTATGGTGACAGCTGCGACATTGGTGAAGGCAAACACTACACTAGCTTAACTCGGCAGGGCCTTAAGCGACTTATAAAAGACATGCACCATGTGCAACAACACCTTAAAGCGTTGCGCAGTTACCTTATCGATGCAGATGGGAAAATTGTTCTTACTGTAGGGCATAAGAATAATCACCTACCTATTTTGCAAGGGGCTTCTCATGTGGGCTATTGAGGCATTTGAAAGCCGCTGTATGGATTACCAAAATCACATAATTAACGCTCACTCAACGGCCACTGCAGTGTATTTATTAAGTCATAACGTGGTTTAAAAGGGGTAGATTACATGCAGCCAGAGCATCCTCCCACTCTAGGAATATTGGCAATCATCGTTAAGGACGTGTGTCGTGGAGAATCACCCTTTAGCAGTGTGTTTGATCAAGTAGCTTTGCGCTATGTGGTTTTAGTGGGAGACGTAGGCATATCGGCGCAGGTGATTTTTTACTACGTAAGTAATGTTATTATTTCACTATTGGTATTGAGTAGAAAGAACAGCCAATTATCAGCTGAAACCCTTATCAATATTATTAAGCGGTTTAATTTTAGAGATAGTATTTTGAGAGCAAGCATAGAAGTAATAGCAGAAGAAGTGTTGCGCCGCTGTTTTTTAGCGATTAATGACCCCTCCATCTGCCATGCACGTTGTTCTTAAATATGCCGATAGTGAAGAATTCAGCGTCTATTGATTAGGAATTCATAGTAGTGGTGTTAAATAGAGCGTGTTAAACAACAGCCTAAACAAACAGGAGTTTTGAAGATGAAAACCACATCAACTTTAGCTGCAGTAGTATCCATAGCTATTATCTCGGTACCAGCTATGGCCATTGGTAACAGTGAAGTATGGAGAACAGTCAACGGGTCTGCCGTAGTGGATAGCAGCGGTAATCCAATTAGAACTATTCATTACAAAAATAACAAAGTGGCGCTTTTTTCACTAGCGCCTAAAGCTAACACATCGTTGATAAAGGTCATTAAAAAAGCCGGCGCCAAAGTGCTTGAAGTTGAATTTGTTGCTGCTGAAACGGCAGCAGTTAAGCAAGACATTAAGCCAGTTTTGGTTGCCGAGCAAAAAAATGTCGCAGTAACTCTCGTTAAGAAAACGCCTCAAGTTGTTATTAACGAAGTAGCGCAGGTGAAAATAGTGGCGCCTGAGATAGTGGCACCTGAGATAGTGGCACCTGAGATAGTGGCACCTATGATGATGGCGCCCAAGGTTGAATACACCTTTAATAATTACCAAGCCACGGTGCTGTTCGATACAGATAGTGCAATATTATCAGCTGATGCCTCTGGTAGCTTAAAGCAATTAGCTATGGCCACAGACTTGGCGCAAAGTGTTATGTCGGTGCAGGTGGTTGGTCACGCAGATACCCGAGGAAATCAGGGGTATAACATGACCTTGTCTGAACAGCGCATGCACAGCGTAGCTATTTTTTTAGTTGGTTTAAAACTGAAGGTAACATCCATGTTTGCCAAAGGAGAAACGTCTCCAATTGTAGACGACCAGGGTGAAAACCTTATTAAAAGTCGCCGTGTTTCTGTTGCAATTAAAACCCGCCACTTAAAGAATTAATAGACTACTTAAAAGCGGCACAGCAAAATTGTCGCTTTTAAGGGCTATTATCAGAAACATTCCTAGCTAAGTTATGGTAGTTTTTACATCAAAGCAGTGCACAATTATTATATCTTTACTAGAAATTGCTAAATAGCACTGTGTGCCAATGCCCCAGCACTCTTATCCCTCCTTAACAGTAGACCTTGTTGATTAATTGGGACTTGCTCGTCTGCTACTAGGTTTTCTAAAAATATGAGCTACTATTTATTAATTCATGCAACAGGTCATCTACTATGTCAGGGCATATCAAAAAAATTATTAAGCTTTGTCTTGCCGTAGTTGGTATTAGCTCCCTTCTTATCGTTGCAATGGTTGGTGTTTTTATTGCTACCTTTGATGCCAATCAATATAAACAAGAACTGAGCGACCTCGTACGTGAAAAAACGGGTAGAAACTTACAGTTTTATAGTGATGTGGGCCTTTCATTTTATCCTGTATTAGGCGTTGAACTTGGTGCATTGAGCCTTTCCAACACTGCAGGTTTTGGAAGTGAACCCATAGTTAGTGTTAATAAAGTGAGCATGAGTGTTGATGTTGCATCGATCATTGCTTTGAGTCCGCAAATTGATGAGCTAATACTTGATGGCTTGGTAATAAATCTACAGAAAAATGCTCAGGGCATCGCTAACTGGGATGATTTTTCTAAGCCAGTTAGTAAGCAAGTCCCCGATGCCAAAACAACGTCTACAAAAGGTGAATTTAGTAACGAACCAATGACGCTAAGTGGAGCTTTTGGTGGCTTGAATATTACTAACGCACAGTTATCTTGGGTAGATAGTCAGGCTGGTAACGAGTATAAAATTGAAAATTTGAATATAAAAACGGGCCGTATTACTCCACATGCACCCTTTTCTTTACAGGTTCAGTTGGCTGTAGAGACTAACAATAAAATAAAGATCAACTTAGATCTAAAAACACAAGTTCAATATCTGCTCGACAAGTCTTTACTCAATATGAGCAGATTAGAGTTGAATACTGTGGCAACAGGTGAGCTTTTGCCACTGGGTAAAATTCATGTGAGCGTTAACTCCCAGGCAGCCAGGCTTAATCTTGTTCAGCGCTCGGTTTCATTTACGGGGTTGGTTTTGGTGTTAGATGACAACCGTTTGACCGGTAATGTAAACCTTACACCACAAACGCTTGGATTTAAGTTGGCTGCGGATAAGCTAGATATTGACGCGCTACTGGGCACTCCATCAGTTCAGCCTTCAGTATCAGCTGAAATCACTAATGCAAAAGCGCAAGATCTACAAATAAATCTACCGATGCCATTACTTCGCAGTATCAACATCTATGGCGAGCTAGCGGTGAAACAACTTAAAGTAAAAAAAATATTTTTCAATGACATCAACCTAGGTATTTTGGCCAATAGTGGCATCGTGATGTTTGATCCGATGATCACCAATATATACGGTGGTCGGTTGTCAGGTTCATTGCGCCTAGACGCTAGGTCAGACCTGCCCAGATACAAACTAAATAGCAGCGTACAGTCTGTACAAATAGAACAGCTACTTGCGAACCTTTTGGGAGAAAGCCGTATTAGTGGCCTGCTAAACGCTGATATTGCTATTACTAGCCACGGCGAATGGTTAAGCGATCTTAAAAAAAATAGTAACGGCAATATTAAGCTAACACTTAAAGATGGTGCGTTAGGCGGGTTTAATTTGCGCCATTCAATTGATCAGGCAAAGGCAAAGGTGAAGGGTCAAAATGCACCTGCTGCAGAAGCCAGAAAGACAGACTTTTCATCACTTGAATTAGGTGGGAAAATTAATAGTGGTATATTTTTTAGTAATGATCTAAATCTACAGGCGCCTATGATGCGGATGGGTGGTGAAGGTGAGATCAACTTTAATCATAACACTGTGGACTATATTGTAAGGGCCAAAGTGGTTGATACAATAAAAGGTCAGGGAGGGGTTGGTGCAAAGGATCTGTTGGGTATGCCCATTCCTGTTAGAGTTTATGGACCGATTACCAATCCAAAAATTGATGTTCAGCTTGATAAAATGCTAAAAAGCCAAGCAGCAAAAAAACTGGCAGAGGCCAAAGTGAAGTTGCAAATAAAGCTAGCATTTCAAAAAGCCCAAATAGCAAAGAAAAAAGTACAGCTAAAAAAACAAATCGATGAAAAAAAAGCCAAACTTGTAGAAGTGAAAAGGCTAGAGTTAGAAGATCAAAAAAAAATATTGCAAGCCAAAATGAAGGCTAGGCTAGATGCAGCAAAAGCAAATATGTTAAATAATTTATTTAACTAACCGGACATTTAGAGTCTGGTTTGGCATTAATTGAGCTGAATAGTCTAGGGGCATCACCCATTTTCCATTCCCATTCCAATACCAATCTTATGTTTTATCTGCTTAGTCATTTTCATTTTAGGTCTTAAATACATTGCTCCAGGCATGGTTGAGTCTTTTTACAGGGAAAAATTGTTGAATATAAGTCTTGTTGTAATAATCAGTTAGAATTGACTGGTGATGAATATATTCAAGGTGAGTATGGCTGGTTTAGCCATTGATGTGTTTCACAAAGGGCCGTTATAAATCTACAACAAAAGTGTAGTTGGGCCCAGAAATGCAGGGGTTTATGAATTGGTGTGGAGTTGGTGGTTATTCTATCAGTGCAAGATTAGTTCTAGACCAATTTTACCATTAAGATTTAAGGTAAAAGGGCACGTGAAACAACAGATAAGTCGAATATATCCTCCTTTTTGTCGCTTTACGCTCAAAAACGACACAAGGTGTCGAATTATCCTTCTACCCTTCAGCTCAATTATTTTACTTTTTGAACACTAGATAAAGTTCCCATTTTGCATGGCGATGCTTTAAAATGCTTCAAACCAGCCACCTGTGGCTACAACAACAATAGCGGAGGCACACATGGGCCAATATAATGCCCTAAACATCGCTTGGAACGCTCTACGAGGCCATAAAAACTGGCAGCGTGCGTGGCGTGACCCAGAGCCAAAATCCAACTACGATGTCATTATTATTGGCGGTGGTGGTCATGGCTTAGCTACAGCTTACTATCTGGCAAAAAACCACGGTATTACTAATGTTGCTATCCTTGAAAAAGGTTGGATTGGCGGTGGCAATGTTGGTCGTAACACTACTATTGTACGTTCTAATTACTTATTAGATGGTAATTCACCATTTTATGAACATGGTATGAACTTGTGGCGCGATATGGCACAAGACTTAAACTACAATGTAATGTTCTCGCCCCGTGGTGTTATGAATATTGCCCACACAAAGTCGCAATACGACACTTTTGCTCGTCGTGCTAACACCATGCGCCTAAACGGCATTCAAGCTGAATTGTTGAGCCGAGATGAAGTGCTAGAACGTGAACCTATTATTGATGGTAGTGCAGATACGCGTTTCCCAGTGTGGGGTGGTATCTTGCAGCCAGATGCGGGTAACGCTCGTCACGATGCTGTGGTTTGGGGTTATGCGCGTGCCGCTGATCAGCTAGGTGTAGACATTATTCAAAACTGTGAAGTGATCGACTTTATCAAGCAAGGCGAGCGCATTATTGGTGTTAAAACCAGCCGTGGCGACATCCATGCAGAAAAAGTTGGTATGGCTGTTGCTGGCAGCTCCAGCCGTTTGGCAGAAAAATTAGGCTTGCGCTTGCCTATAGAGAGTCACGTTTTACAAGCCTTTGTTACCGAGCCCTACAAACCATTAATCAACGGTGTTGTTACTTTTGGTGCTGGCCACTTTTATGTGTCTCAGTCAGACAAAGGCGGCGTAGTATTTGGTGGTGATATTGATGGCTATAACACTTATGCTCAGCGCGGCAACTTGCCTGTGTTTGAAGATGTCATCGCTGGTGGTTTAACTATGATGCCATGTCTTTCACGCCTTAAGTTACTGCGTAACTGGGGTGGTGTGATGGACATGTCTATGGACGGCTCACCAATTATTGATGTTGGCCCAATTGACGGTTTATACCTTAACACGGGTTGGTGTTACGGTGGCTTTAAGGCCACGCCTGCTTCGGGTTATTGTTTTGCGCATACTATTGCTAATGACGAAGCCCACGAACTTAACAAAGCTTATACCTTAGATCGTTTTGCCAAAGGCTACACGATTGATGAAAAGGGTATGGGTCCATATCTGAAGGCGCACTAATTATGATCAGAATTAATTGCCCCTATTGTGGCGAACGCGAACACAGTGAATTTACTTATGGTGAAGACGCTACTCGTACCACACCAGACAACGACGCTCCGGTGGAGGAGTGGAATAAATTCGTTTACCAGCGTGATAACCCAGCTGGTGAGCACATTGAATATTGGCATCATGCGTTTGGTTGCAGAGCTTGGTTAAAAGTTCAGCGCAATACCTTAACGCACGATATTTCTTGGGTGGGTTTACCCCATGAGAATCCGGAGGCTGAATCATGAGTGGATTTAGACATGGCGCAGGCCGTTTAGGTGATGCCCAACTTAATTTTACCTTTGATGGTAAACCAATGCTTGCACGCGCTGGTGACACAGTAGCCTCGGCCTTGTTGGCCAATGGTGTGGAAGTGGTTGGGCGAAGTTTTAAATATCATCGGCCGCGTGGTGTTACTTCAAGTGGCCCAGAAGAAACCGGTGCTTTGGTCACTATTGGAGCCGGTGGTAAAGCCGATCCTAATGCCCGTGCAACTATGGAGCCAGTTACTGCTGGGTTGGAAGTGTTTTCTCAAAATTGCTTTCCATCTCCAAAGTTTGACTTAATGTCGATCAATGGCCTTGCCGGTGCAGTATTGCCAGGTTCATTATTCTCCGCAGGTTTTTATTACAAAACCTTCATGTGGCCAGCAGCTCTATGGTACAAATTTTACGAGCCTGCTATCCGTGCTGCGGCCGGTATGGGTGTACCACCTAAAGTTGCTGACCCAGATATCTATGATCGAATTCAATCTTTTTGTGATGTAGCCGTTGTAGGTGGAGGCTCTGCAGGTTTGTCTGCCGCGTTAAGTGCTTCTCAAAGTGGCTTACGTGTGGTGTTGTTTGATGAGCATAACCAACTTGGCGGTCAGTTACTTAACGAAGCTAACAACGAAGCCAATGCTGATTTAGAACAATGGCGCATCGATACTATTACCGCACTAAAAACTGCACCTAACGTTAAAGTACTATCACGAACCGTATGCTGGGGCCGCTTTGATGGCAACATGCTAGCTGCACATCAAAGTGTAGATGGCAAAGTGCGTCAAAACTACCACAAGGTACAAGCCAAGAAGATCATCATCGCGGCAGGTGCCATTGAGCGTCCATTAGTGTTTGGTAACAATGACAAGCCTAACGTCATGCTGGCTTCTGGCGCACGTCGTATGTTGAACCACTACGGTACAGCAACAGGTAAGATGTTAGCGGTATTTACCAACAACGACAGCGCCTACCAAACAGCGTTTGACTACTCGGATGCCGGTATTAAGGTATCTGCTGTAGTTGACAGTCGCCAGTACCCAGGCCAAGCCTTGGTAGATGGTTGTAAATCACGTGGTATTACATTACACACACAAAGTGTAGTGACAGGAGCTAAGGGTTGGCAAGCAGTGTGTAGCATTGAAATTGCAGACTTAGCGGCTAACGGCCAAAGCGTAAGTAATCGTCGCCGTGTTGCCTGTGATGTGCTAGCACATTCGGGAGGTTGGACGCCACAAGTGCAAATGGCTGCGCACGGTGGTAAGCCGCCACTGTATGACAAGAAAATTGCTGCTTTCGTAGTAGGCGACCAAGCCCCAGACACCTATTCTGTAGGTGCTGCTGAAGGCAAAAATGGTTTGCTAGCTGGTGTTTCACAAGCCATAGAAGCCGCTAAGGCTGCTTGTGAAGAACTGGGTGGCACTGCAGGTTCTGTAACTGCACCAACACAAGACCGTGACGGTGCTACTAACATTGTGCCACTATGGAGCGTGCCTGCTAAAGGTAAGCAACTGGTCGATATTCAACACGACGTAACGGCCGCAGACGTGGTTCAGTCTCACCGTGAAGGCTTTATTTCTGTAGAGCACCTTAAACGCTATACCACTTTAGGTATGGCCAACGATCAAGGCCGTACTTCTAACGTTAACGCTTTGGCTATTATGGCTGAGTGTCGCGGTATAAGTATTGCCGAAGCTGGTACTACACGTTTTCGTGCACCTATTGCTCCTGTGTCTATGGGTGGTTTTGCGGGCCGTGAAATTGGTAAGCACTTTAAGCCTGTACGTCGTACTCCGATGCAAGAATGGCATGAAAAAGCCGGTGCTGTATTCGTTCAAGCGGGTATGTACATGCGTCCGCAGTATTACCCACAAGCGGGTGAGACGATTGATGATGCATACGAGCGTGAAACAGCTCATGTACGACAAAAAGTCGGTATTTGTGACGTTACTTCGTTAGGTAAAATTGAAATTGTAGGTCCGGATGCTGCTGAGTTCCTTGATCGTGTTTACATCAACATGTTCAGCACTCTCAAAATTGGTAGGGCGCGTTATGGCGTAATGCTTCGCGAAGACGGTATCGTTTATGATGACGGTACCACCTCTCGTTTTGCGCAAGACCGTTTCTTTATGACTACAACTACAGCCAAAGCTGGCCCAGTAATGGCCTACTTAGAGCGATGTTTGGAAATCGATTGGCCAAACTTAAAAGTACGCGTGAGCTCTGTGAGCGAACGTTGGGGCGCCATGGCTGTTGCCGGCCCTGATTCTCGTGCTACTTTAGCGGCCGCTTTCCCCTCTGTAGACTTTACTAACGAAGCCTTCCCATTTATGGGTGTAGTTCATGCTGAACATAACGGTGCCAAAATGGTGCTATTACGGATTAGCTTTTCTGGCGAAATGGCCTTTGAAGTATATGCTGAATCAGACCATGCGACTGACATTTGGCAAACTATCATTGCTGCAGGCAAGGCATATGACATAGTGCCGTACGGCCTTGAAACTCTTGGTGCCTTGCGTATCGAAAAGGGTCACGTAACGGGTGCAGAGCTGGATGGTCGTGCGACCCTGGGTGATGTACACATGGACGGTATGGCTTCGAAGAAGAAATGGTTTGTCGGTAAAAACTTGAAAGATCGTGAAGGTTTGGTACATCCAGATCGTCCACAATTGGTAGGTTTAAAGTCGGTTGATCCTCGTACGCCTATCTCTACCGGTTCTATCTTAGTCACAGATGCCAACGCCAGTGCTGGTGCTGACAAGCAAGGTTGGGTAAGTTCTATGACCTACAGCCCGGAGCTTGGCAACTTTATTGCACTTGGTTTCTTGCGCGGTGGTAAAGACCGTATTGGTGAGCGTATTTATGCCGCTTATCCAGTAAAAGGAAGAACTGTTGAAGTAGAAGTGGTTAGTAACCATTTTGTTGATCCAACTAACGAAAGGGTTAAAGGCTAATGGCTAGTGCACTAAATGGGCATTTTGAAATGCCACAAACTTTCGCTGCGGTGAGTATCGATGTAACCGCCACCATGACTGGTATGGCTGTGCCAGCGCAGGGTCAGGTAACCGTGCAAGGAGATGATCGTTTGGTATGGGCAGGGCGTGATCGCTATCTGTTAACCACCAACCGCTCTGACCTAGCTGATAATGAGGGAGTCTATGCAACGGATCAAACTTACGGCAAAACTCAGCTGTTAATTACCGGTGAAGATGCCCGTGCCTTATTGTCCCGTGGTTTACCATTAGATATTGACGAAGGCCAGTTTGGTATTGGTGAAGTGCAGCATAGTCACATTAACCACATTGGCGTTAGCGTTATTCGCAACAACGATGTCAGTGGCCAGCCACAATTTGAAGTATGGGTAATGCGCGGTTTCGCCAAATCTCTTACTGACTTCTTAGTGCACTCTGCTCATACTTTACGTTAAGTAATAAGGTTTGATCAAAGCCAGCAATACTCCGTATTGCTGGCTTCTTATTTACGGACATTGTCATCTGTGCCAATATCCAAAGTCTTGAACACAATTTAGGAGGCCTCATGGCTGGCTTATTACCCAATGTAGATCCAGATGGATTATTAGAATACTCGGTGGTTTATACCGACCGCGCCCTTAACCACATGTCTAAGTCTTTTCAAGGCGATATGCGTTATATTTCTAATACACTAAAAAGTGTTTATGCCGCACAACAAGTGGCCATTGTGCCTGGTTCTGGTACCTTTGGTATGGAAGCGGTAGCCCGTCAGTTTGCTACAGATAAAAAAACCTTAGTGATTCGCAACGGTTTTTTTAGCTTCCGTTGGACGCAAATTTTAGAAATGGGTAGCATTTCTTCTAGTTCTACTGTGCTTAAAGCACGCCAAGCCCAAACAGGTGATCAAGAAGCGTTTGCTCCACCACCGATTGCAGAAGTACTAGCAACCATTGCAAGCGAAAAACCAGCTGTTGTTTTTGCGCCACACGTAGAAACATCTGCAGGCATTATCTTGCCAAACGATTATATAAAGGCGATCACTGACGCAGTTCACGCTGTAGGTGGCATCTTTGTATTAGATTGTATCGCTTCTGGTTGCTTGTGGGTTGATATGAAAGCCATGGGAGTAGACGTGCTAATAAGTGCGCCACAAAAGGGCTGGAGTGGTCCACCTTGCTGTGGCCTAGTAATGATGGGTGAGCGTGGTGTTGCCGCTCTTGAAGCATCTACCAGCACCAGCTTTGCTTGCGACCTTAAAAAATGGCGTGACATCATGGCCGCCTACGAAAATGGTGGCCATGCCTATCACGCTACTATGCCGACAGACTCCATCGCTTCTTTTGCTGCAGTAATGCGCGAGACTGAAGATTATGGTTTTGATAAGGTGATGTCAGAGCAGAAACAACTCGGTGATGCAGTGCGTGCTTTGTTAGCTACTAAGGGTATTAAAAGTGTAGCTGCTGAAGGTTTTAGTGCTCCTGGTGTAGTGGTTAGTTACACCGAAGATACAGCCATGCAAAACGGCAGTAAATTTGCAGCTTTAGGCATGCAAATTGCTGCTGGTGTGCCACTAATGTGTGACGAGCCAGAAGGCTTCCGTACCTTCCGTTTAGGTCTATTTGGCCTAGACAAGCTCCACAACGTAGCGCGTTCGGTAGCTTCCTTAGACGTAGCTTTAGACAAGGTTCTTTAATAGTTCGTTATTGTGAATTAAATGAAGTAATACAAAAAAAGCCCACAAAGTGGGCTTTTTAATGCACGCAATAAACGCTATACAACTACAGAATACCTAGATCTAACCCAGCTGTCATATATTGGCCCATCTCAAAACACTGGTGAGTAAACTCTTCTTGCCATGGCCCTTTGCACACTAATACAGGTTGTGCCAAATTCCAACGCAAGCCAGTGCAAATAGACTCCACGGCCCGCTGAGTGCCAGTGCCGTCTAAGCCTGCCCGAATAACCAGGGCAAAAGCCAACCCTTGTTTTAGTTCCAGTACTGGATAATACACCCGATCAAACCAATCTTTGGTGGTGCCGGCCATATATCCAAGGTTCTCTGTGGTAAGAATAATTACCGCGTCAGCTGCTAGTAATTGATCGGGTTGGCATTCTAGGGGTGCCACAATAGAAACGCCCACAGCGTCAGCTTTTGCGGCGTGGCTGCCAGAAATAAAGGCAGCCACCATCTGTTGGGTGTTGGGGGATGGCTGGTGGGCAACGATCAATAGTTGTTTGTGCATGCCCCCAGTGTAGCAGACCTGAATATGCACTTAATATAGGTATCTGCTAGACTTCAAACAATTCTTAATTATTTGGATTTTCAGTCATGACACAATTTATAATCACCTATTTAGGCGGCAACAAACCTGCAACTCCAGAAGAGGGTCGCGCCCACTTTGCTAAATACATGCTGTGGATTAAAGATTTGGATGAGGCTGTTGTTAGCGCCATGAATCCACTAAAAGATACCCATCAAATATCACCAGATGGCAGTGTTACAACAGATGCAGGTACTAAAATGTCAGGTTTCACCATCATCGAAGCCGAGTCTATTGAAGCTGCTGTAGCCATCACGAAGGCCTGCCCGTTCCTAGATATTGGCGGTAGCTTAGAAGTTTCTGAACTGGTACAAATGCCCGGTTAAAAGTGGATCGCTGCAATAAGCTTTGGCTGTAAGGGACATGGTCTATAGCCCCAGTTACTCCAATATAGGTAACTTAGTGCTGTGTAATTAGCTTGTAATGTTAACTGAACCGAACTGCTCACCAATGTATGTAATCCGCACTCCTGTCCTGCTTCAGCCTTGGTGGGGTCAAAATAGCGTGTCTCGTCTGGTAAACCGTGCTTAGCCAAATACGCCTGCATATCCTCCAAACTCCAATCCAACAATGGTGACACCTTAATAGTGCTGTTGGGGCCGTGGGCTACGGAGTCCATTTGCTGGCGTAATGGGCTTTGTTCACGGCGCATAGCTGCTAGCCACACTTCGGGTGCAAGTTGTGCCATAGCGCGTTTGAAGGGCTCTAGCTTAAATTGTAGAGTGAACTCGGTATGGGCTGGGTCATTAATGGTAGGAATGCCTCCCAAAACAGCATCACGCCTTGCTGCACTCACGGTTGGTATATATACCGCTAGGTTTAACTTGAGCTGGTTTTTCCCAACGGTAATACTCGATTCTACAACGGCTTTTTCATGGAACTTAATCATGTCTTTAAACTTCCACGTGGTATCTAAGTGTAATAATTTAAATGGAGCTGGCACTGGGTAAAAAGCCTTTTTAGCGAGGTGTAACATCACCGAAGAGTCTTTACCAATAGTGCAAAGCATGATTGGGTTGTTGAACTCGGATACAACTTCACGCATCATATGGATGCTTTGCGCTTTCAGTTGTTTGAGGTGGCTGAGGCGAGTGTCAGAAATGTTACTCGTGGCGTTACGCACCTATTAAATTTAATTGGCTCCATTTGATCATATTAGAATGACCATACCCTATTGGAAACAAGCTATGCTAAATAAAGTGCTGGATAAAAAACCCATTTCAATTACCTTGGTTGATTACCAAGACCCTCAACAAATGGCCTTGTTGATAGAGCAGCTTAGTGCCTATGCAAAGGATGATATGGGTGGTGGGCAGGATTTGTCAGAACAAGTTAAACAACGTTTATTAATAGACTTACCCCAACAAACACAGAATTTTAGCTTTTTAGCTTGGGTAGGGGATGAATGTGCAGGAATGTCTAATTGCCTTTGGGGTTATTCCACATTTGCGGCTAAGCCGCTTATTAATATTCATGACCTTGGAGTGCAAAAGAAATATCGAGGTAGAGGCATTAGTACCGCATTACTGCGCGCTATAGAGGACCATGGGCGAACTAGAAATGCTTGTAAAGTGACCCTAGAAGTATTGGGCAATAATCATATAGCCCAGGCCTCTTACAACCAATTTGGTTTTAAAGTTTACGAACTTACAGCCGGGGCAGGTAAAGCAGAGTTTTGGCAGAAATACCTGTAGTATGCCTGCACTGATAAAACGCCAAGCATAGAATGGTGGTTTTATAATATGTAATAAAGTGATGCGATCCATGACTTTATTTGAACCTCATTTTACCTGGAAATGAACTGTGAAATTATCTGCTTTTGGTCAAAAGTTTAGTGGCAATGCTGGCATTACTGGTTTGATGGACGACATTACTAACGCCCTTTCAAGTGGTCGTGACATGATTATGATGGGCGGCGGAAATCCTGCCAACATCCCAGAAATAGAAACCATTATGCAGCAACGTCTGCAAAAATTGGCCAATAATCCTGCTGCAGTTAGGCAGCTACTTGGCAGCTATGACCCTGCTCAAGGTAATATGGCATTAATAGACGCCTTAGCTTGTCTATTCAGTAAAAGGCTGGGTTGGCCTGTGACGCGCCATAACATTGCCCTTACCAATGGTAGCCAGTCTGCATTTTTTATGTTGTTCAACATGTTGGCTGGCGAGTTTGAGGATGGCAGTAAAAAACAAATTCAGTTGCCCATGGCGCCAGAATATATTGGTTATGCAGACGCTGGTATTAGTAGTGATTTATTTACTGCAGCTCATCCTATTATTGAGGAGCTAGAGCAACGTCAGTTTAAGTACCGGGTAAAATTTGATGATTTACACATAGGGCCAGATACTGGTGCCATCTGTGTGTCTAGGCCTACTAATCCCACGGGTAATGTTATTACCGACGATGAAGTAGAGCAGTTAGATGCGTTAGCAAAAACCAACAAGGTGCCGCTAATCATTGATGGTGCCTATGGCATTCCATTTCCTGGCCTAATTTATACACCTGCCACCCCTTTTTGGAATGACAATACCATTGTATGTTTAAGCTTATCTAAGTTTGGCTTGCCAGGCGCACGCACAGGTATTGTGGTGGCAAATGAAGAAACTATCCAAACTATTTCAGGCATTAATGCCATTATCAACCTAGCCAGCGGCAGCTTTGGTGCAGCGCTAACTACAGACATGGTCACCTCAGGTGAGATTATTGATCTAAGTCAAAAGGTAGTGCGGCCAGCTTACGAAGCACAACTGGCGTTTGCACAAAATACCTTGCATCAAGTAATGGACCCAGCAACTCCATATGCAATGCACAAACCAGAAGGTGCTATGTTTCTTTGGTTGTGGTTTAAAGGCATGCCTATTAGTAGCCAAGAGCTTTATGAACGCTTAAAGCAACAGGGCGTTGTGGTGGTTTCTGGCCATAATTTTTTTGTGGGCATTATCGATGATTGGCAGCATCAGCACGAATGTATTCGTATTAACTATGCGGCTCAAAGCCCAGAGCGCATTGCTAAAGGTTTGCGTATTATTGCTCAAGAAGTCGGCAAGGCTTATTTAGCCTCATAAAAACAACCATATTTGTGCTTGGTGGCAGTATTTAAAGTTATGGCATTGATTGTTATTGAGTGGCAGAGTTTTGATGCAATGAGAGGCTATATTTAGCTAGCTTCATGTCATAAATATACTGTTTGTAAAGTACGAGTTGTGCTTATCTACTATTACTGCAGTAAGATTTATTTTTGCTCTATTCAATGTGGTAAAAACGCAGTATCGTAGCGCCCTAAATATAACCACTTAGGTATGAGATACGCGTCATGTTGCAAGAAATAAAAGCCAGCTGGGCCCTACTGTTGGGCATCGGTTTTATCATGGTTGGCAATGGCCTACAGGGCACGTTATTAGGTGTGCGTGCTAGCTTAGAAGGCTTTGAGGTTTTTACCACGGGCGTGGTGATGTCATTTTATTTTTCAGGCATGTTAATTGGTAGTATTCTCACACCTAAATTGGTAGCCAGGGTAGGGCATATACGCGTTTTTGCTGCCTTGGCTTCCACAGCATCCATTGCCATTTTATTACATAGTATTTATGTTAACCCGTACACGTGGAGTTTAATGCGGTTGGTAACAGGTATCTGTTTCTCTGGTTTGTTTGTGGTCACAGAAAGTTGGCTAAACGACAGGGCCAGTAACGAAAACCGTGGTGCAATATTGTCTGTTTATATGGTGGTTGTGACCTTAGGCATGGGTAGTGGCCAGTTTTTACTTAACGTGGCAGACCCAGCCAGCACCGATCTGTTTATTCTTATCTCTGTCATCATCTCGTTTGCCTTGGTACCTATCTTGCTCACGGCTCGCCCTGCGCCAGCTTTTGATCAAGGTGAAAGTATGTCTATTTTTGCCTTGTACAAAGTCTCCCCCTTAGCTGTAATCAGTAACGCTTTAACGGGCGCAGCCCATGGCACTGCCTTTGGCTTGGGCGCCGTATATGGTTTACAAAAAGGCTTTGACAATAGTTTAGTCGCTTTGTTTATGGCCTCCTTTTTGTGGGGTGGTTTTTTATTACAGTGGCCTATTGGCATGTTGTCTGATAAGTATGGTCGCCGTGGTGTGATGCTCATTAACGCAGTAGTTGCGGTGATGCCGATGTATTCGTTGTGTATTGCCTACGCGAGTGACCGATTGTCGCCAGAACAAATTGTATCTGCTAGTGGCGCCATGGTAATGGCCTCTGGCATTAGTTTAAGTGTTGGTCCTATTTTGGTGGCTTTTGCTATGTCCCGCTTTGGCCCAGATGTTTATTTTTTGGGTATGGCAGTAGCATTTTTAGCGATTGTTTTAGCGGTGCTCAACAGCATGCGCTACCGTGAGGTTACCGCAGAAGACGTGGAAGATCAGTCACCCATATTAGCAGCTGGTATGATTGGGACACCTATCGCTGCTTTTGCAGCGCCAGATGCCCAGGATTATGCTGTGGCACTAGAAGAAGACGAATTAGAACAACTTGATGATAGCGAAGAGTGGACCCAAACACCCATGGCTGGGCCAGAAATCGCTACGCCAGACTCAGAAGAAACGCTAGAAGAAGACCATTATTGAGTTAGCACTTGATGGCTTAATCATGGCGCCTTGGCTCATGTTAGTGATTTGGTTTCCATCAAAACTGTATAAATACTTATTATGCCCATTTGCAACAACATTCCTTGGTCAGTTGCCACTAAAATTCTGAACTATCAGATTATGGAGACACAAATACCTTACTATTGTGCTTAAATGTGCCAAGTTACAATTTAGCTCACTCAACGCCACCGTGTTTCGGCTGCGTATGCCATGGTTGGTATCCATATCATCTGTAACTCCTCGTCGTGGATGGGGTGATGCGTGGAGCATTACCTGATTTCCTTTAGTGTTTGTTTAAATCGACGCTAAAGTGGGCCTTGGTAGCAGTGCTGATTTATCACAGATTAGTGCACGTCTTGCGAAGGCGCAATCAAATTTAATTGCCGCTAAGAATAATTATTTGGATAGTAAAGCTATGTTTTATCGGATTGTTGCACAATGTCCAGATGATTTTTTTCCCCCACCCCAATTCTTCATTGTTACCTGAAAGTAAAAATCAAGGCTTAAACATAGCACTCAAAAATAATCCTGTTATTAGTGCCGCAGCCTACAATATTAATACCGCACAGAATCAATACGAATCGACTAAATCGTCTTACTACCCAAAAGTGTCGTTCGTTATTAAGGCCAATTTTGATGATAACCTAGATGGTGCTGATAGCAGTGTATTCGGTAATAGTGGGGAATCAAATAAAGTACTGGTCATGGTACGACTTTCATATAATATTTTTTCTGGCGGCAAAGATGAGGCCTCTGTCAAAGGGTCTACTTATAGGGTGAATGAAGCAAAAGATTTGAACCTTAGCGCACATCGCCAAGTAGAAGAGAGTTTTATGCTTTCTTGGAATGCTTTTGAACAACTTAATCTACAGAAAAAATATATCAAAATGCATATTAATGCAGTAAAAGAGACACAGCTAGA
>MDSY01116260.1_pt1 | contig 19900 bp, 19 predicted proteins | sample 811131 | NCBI WGS metagenome assembly MDSY01 (sample SAMN05326643, study PRJNA326480) | marine metagenome | isolation source: seawater | place: Atlantic Ocean: South West | collected 2010
GAAGCTAAAACAGAAGCTCCTAAAAAAGAGGAAGCTAAAACAGAAGCTCCTAAAAAAGAGGAAGCTAAAACAGAAGCTCCTAAAAAAGAGGAAGCTAAAACAGAAACAAAGAAAGATTAAACAATTAGAAAAGTAAATGCTAAATGTAAAAATTTTTACTCTTTATCCTGAACTATTTCCAGGTCCCTTAGACATAGGGCTCTATAAAAAAGCTAAAAGTAAAAAAATATGGTCATTAAAAATAATAAATATTAGAGATCATTCTAAAGATAAACACAAAACAGTTGATGATACTCCTTACGGTGGTGGAAATGGTATGCTAATGCGAGCAGATATTTTAGCTGACGCGTTAGATAAAAATATAGATGTTAAAAAAAAAGAAAAAACTATTTACTTATCTCCAAAGGGAAAACAGTTTGACCAAACAATTGCAAAAAGATTTAGTAAGTTACAAGATATAAATATTATTTGTGGCCATTTTGAAGGAGTAGACCAAAGAGTCCTGGAAACAAGAAATATTGAAGAAATAAGCTTAGGAGATTATGTTTTGTCTGGCGGTGAAACAGCATCATTTGTTTTTCTGGATGCAATTATTCGTTTATTGCCAGGTGTTTTAGGTAATAGTTTTTCAACCCAAGAAGAAAGTTTTGAAAATTTTTTATTGGAGTATCCTCAGTACACAAAACCACAAAAATGGGAAAAAAAAAGTACTCCAGACGTCCTTTTATCAGGAGATCATGCCAAAATTAAAGGGTGGCGTTTAACTCAATCTGAGGCTATAACACGTCGCCTAAGACCAGACTTATGGCAAAAATACATTATTAAAAATAAAAAATGAAAAACATTGAAGATATAAATAAAGCAGCCGTCTCTAAGATACTTACAACTAAAAAAATTCCAGATTTTGGTCCAGGTGATACAATTAAAGTTGGGGTAAGAATTATTGAAGGAAAAAAAGAACGTATTCAGTATTTTGAAGGCGTATGTATTGCTAGAAAAAATAGAGACATTAATTCATCTTTTACAGTAAGAAAGATATCTTTTGGTGAAGGAGTAGAGAGAACTTTTGCCTTATATAGTCCAGTAGTTGATTCAATTAAAGTTATTAGGTCAGGTAAGGTAAGGAGAGCTAAATTATATTACCTTAGAGATAGAACAGGTAAGTCTGCAAGAATAGCCGAGAAAATTAAGAAAAAAATTGGAATTGACGTAGTAGCAAAACAAAAAGAAACAACTGTGTCTCTAGTAGAAAATACTATTATAGAATCTGAAAAAGAAGCTTCAAAAATGACAGAAGCTGACACAAAAGAAAAAAAATAATTCATTTTCAATGGGTAAAACATTATATGACAAGATCTGGGATGATCATATAGTACATCAACAAAATGATGGCACAGAACTTATTTATGTAGATCGCCACTTGATTCACGAGGTAACTAGTCCGCAGGCTTTTGAAGGACTAAGATTAAACAAAAGAAAAGTAAGAAGACCTGACTTAACCTTAGCTGTTGCCGATCATAATGTTCCAACTACAGATCGTGATAAAGAAATAGCAGATGAAGCCTCAAGAATTCAAGTAGAAACTTTAAGAAATAACTGTAAAGAATTTTCTGTAGAATTATTTGACATGAACGATAAGCGACAAGGAATCGTTCATATTATTGGTCCTGAACAAGGATTTACCCAGCCAGGGACAGTTATTGTATGTGGTGATAGTCATACAGCAACACACGGTGCATTCGGTGCTCTTGCATTCGGAATTGGAACTTCAGAAGTAGAACATGTTTTAGCTACTCAAACTCTAATTCAAAAAAAATCTAAAAATTTAAAAGTTAATGTAAATGGAAAACTACCTTTAGGAGTTACAGCTAAAGATGTAATTTTAAAAATTATAGGAACCATAGGCACTGCGGGAGGTACAGGTTACGTTATTGAATTTGCAGGTGAAGTAATCCAAAATTTAGGTATGGAAGAAAGAATGACAATTTGCAATATGACAATTGAAGCAGGAGCACGAGCAGGCTTAATAGCACCAGATCAAAAAACATTTGACTATTTAAAAGGAAAGCCAAAATCTCCTAAAGGAGAAAATTGGGATAAGGCCCAAGCTTTTTGGAAAACATTATATTCAGACACAGACTGCAAATTTGACAAAGAGATTAATATTAATGCTAATGAGATTGAGCCCTTAGTAACATGGGGAACATCACCTCAGGATATAGCCTCTATTACAGGAAATATACCAGATCCTGAAAAAGAGAGTGACAAAGATAGAAAAATTGCCATGTATAGATCGCTAGAATATATGGGCCTTCAACCGAACATTAAAATAAGCAATATAAAAATTGACAGAGTTTTTATAGGCAGTTGCACTAATGGAAGAATTGAAGACCTAAGAAATGCGGCAAAAATTATTGAAGGAAAAAAAGTTGCAAGTAGCGTAAGCGCAATGGTTGTTCCTGGATCTGGTTTGGTCAAAAAACAAGCAGAAAAAGAAGGTTTAGATAAAATATTTATACGAGCAGGTTTTGAGTGGCGAGAGCCAGGTTGCTCAATGTGCCTAGCGATGAACGCAGATAAATTAAATCCTAAGGAAAGATGTGCATCAACTTCAAATAGAAACTTTGAAGGTAGGCAAGGTAGAGGTGGGCGAACACATTTAGTAAGCCCAGCAATGGCCGCCGCCGCCGCTATAGATGGTTGTTTAACAGATGTAAGAAAATTTCAATAAAATGCAAAAATTTAATACGTTAAAAAGTATACCAGCTCATATGCCACTATCAAACATTGATACAGATATGATTATTCCGAAGCAATTTTTAAAAACTATTAAAAGAACAGGTTTAGGAAAAAATTTATTTTATGAAATGAGATATGATGAAAAAGAGAACATAATTAAAGACTTTATTTTAAATAAAAAACCTTTTACAGAATCTAAAATTCTTTTGGGAGGAAAAAATTTTGGCTGTGGTTCTTCTCGAGAACACGCTCCTTGGGCATTGTTAGACTTTGGTATTAGTTGTGTAATTAGTGCTAGTTTTGCAGACATTTTTTATAGTAACTGTTTTAAGAACGGAATTTTACCAATCGTGCTAAATGAAAAAATTATTCAAGAATTAGCTGAATACTCAAAAAGGGAAGTAGAAATTGAAATTAAAATCGAAACACAAGAAATTATTTACGGAAACAAAATAGCTAGATTTAATTTAGACCCATTTAAAAAAAAATGTCTTATGGAGGGTATAGATGATATTGGACTGTCTTTAAAAAAAGTTCAAAATATTAAAAACTACGAAAATAAAATGAATGAAAGTAAGCCATGGTTAAGCAAAAATGATTAAAGTAAAAAAAAGAAAAATATTATTACTACCAGGAGATGGAATTGGTCCAGAGGTTATTTCAGAAGTTAAAAAAATCATTGAATGGTTAAATAAAAACAAATCTTTAGATTTTGAAATTGAAGAAGCTTTAGTGGGTGGATCCTCTTATGAAAAACATAAAAGCCCAATAACAGATGAAGTTTTTTATAAAGCATTAGAAAGTAAAGCAGTAATTTTAGGAGCTGTTGGTGGACCCAAGTGGGATAATTTAGAATTTTCTAAAAGGCCAGAGCGTGCGCTTTTAAAGCTTAGAAAAGAATTAAAATTATTTGCAAATTTAAGACCTGCAATATGTTTTAAACAATTAGTAGATGCCTCAAGTTTAAAACCTGAAATTATATCAGGCTTAGATATTATGATTGTTAGAGAACTCACAGGTGGAATATACTTTGGTGAGCCTCGAGGGATAGTACCCATAGAAAACGGGGAACGTAAGGGAATAAATACTCACACTTATACAACCAATGAAATTCATAGAGTTGCACGTGTTGCATTCGAATTAGCTAAGAAAAGAAAAAATATAGTTACTTCTTGTGAAAAATCAAATGTGATGGAAGCAGGATTACTTTGGAGAGAAGAAGTTCAAGCTTTAAGAGATAAAGAGTTTAAAAAAGTAGAGCTTAAACATATGCTAGCAGACAATTGTGCCATGCAGCTTTTAAGAAATCCTAAACAATTTGATGTTATCGTAACTGATAATTTATTTGGAGATATGCTTTCTGATGAAGCAGCAATGCTTACTGGTTCTTTAGGTTTACTACCCTCCGCATCTCTTGGAGCCAAAGATAAAAATGGAGAAATGAGATCAATGTACGAACCCATACACGGTTCTGCACCAGATATAGCAGGTAAAAATATTGCAAATCCTATAGCAAGTATCCTAAGTTTATCTATGGCATTAAGATATTCACTAGACCTTGATGCTGAAGCAGATTTATTAGATTTAGCTGTACAACAGGTGCTTGATGATGATCTTAGAACAAAAGATATTATGTCTGTAGGAAAAAAAGAAGTTAGTACAACCGTTATGGGTGATGCAATTATAGCTAAATTAAAATAAGTTATTATATTATGAATTTTGCAATAGTTGGGGCAACTGGTAACGTTGGTAGAAGTACCATCTATATTTTAGAAAAATCTAAGCTTAAAATAGACAATCTTTATTTAATAGCCTCTAAAAAAAGTGCTGGGAAAAAAATATCTTTTAAAAAAAAAAAAATTAAAATTATCTCTTTAGAAAAATATGATTTTTCTAAAGCTAATATAACTTTTTTTGCTGCTGGTAGTAATATAGCAAAAAAATGGGCTCATATCGCAGCAAAAAAAACGATTGTAATTGATAATTCAAAATATTTTAGGATGCATGACGATGTTTCTTTAGTGGTCCCTGAAGTTAATGAAAAAACTTTAAAAAATTATAAAAAGACTAACATTATTGCCAATCCTAATTGTTCAGCAACACAATTAGTTGTTGCTCTGAAACCTTTGCACGATAAATTTAAAATTAAAAGGGTTGTTGTTTCAACGTATCAAGCTGTATCAGGAGCAGGCAAGGGACCTATGGATGAGCTATTTAGCCAAACAAAAAATTTTTTAAATAGAAAAAAAGTAAAGTCAAAGTTTTTTACTAAACAGATTGCTTTTAATTTAATCCCCCAAATTGATGACTTTGCAAAAGATGGATATACGAAAGAAGAATGGAAGTTAGAAAATGAAACAAAAAAAATTCTTGGATCAAAAATAAAAGTAACAGCAACGTGCGTTAGAGTTCCCGTGAGAACATCACATTCAGAATCTGTAAATATAGAATTTAAAAAACCACATAATCTAAAAAAAGTTAAAGCTTTATTAAGTAAGGCACCTGGATGTAAAGTAATTGATACTAAAAAAAACGGAGGATATATAACACCCTACGAAGCAGAAGGAAGTTATTTAACTTATATTTCTCGAATTAGAAAAGATAACTCAAAAAAAAATACACTAAATCTATGGGTGGTTTCAGATAATTTACTGAAAGGAGCCGCTTTAAACACCGTACAAATTGCAGAAGTTTTAGTTAAAAAATATATTAAATAATATGCAAAAAAAAAATCCTTTATCACCACATTTACAAATTTATAGATGGCAAATATCTTCACTGCTTTCTATAACACATAGAATCATCGGTGTAGTGAATGCTATTGCTTTAATATTAATCTGTTTATGGTCTATCTTTCTCTTGTTTGGAGATGAGAACTATCAAATTATAAATATTTTCTTTCAATCATTCTTTGGAAAATTTCTTATTATAAGTTTAAGTTGGTCTTTTAGTTTTCAAATTTTAAATGAAATTAGACATTTAATTTGGGATCTCGGTTATGGTTATGATCTTAAAGTATCTAGAGTAACAGGAGTGATAACCATAATAGGTTCTTTTGTTTTAGCTATTGTAATCTACATAGTTGGAAAGAATCTTACATAACATGAACAATTCTACAAAAAAATGGTTGATACTAAAATTAAGCTCCACTATTTTAATGCCTTTAATGCTGTGGTTTATAGTAAATTTTGTATCAATATACGATTCGGACTATTCTAGCTTAGTTATTTTTTTCTCAAAAACGTCCACAATAGTGCTATTTTCACTATTTATAATTGTTGCATTTTCCTTCTTCTCACTAACTGTAAGCGAGATATTTGAGGATTATATTCATAATAACAAAATTAAAAGTGTCGCAACCAAAACCTTAAATATTTTTGCTATAATGATGCCATTAATTACAATCTTGTGTATATTTAATTTAAACTAATGAGTGCTTATAAAATTATAGATCATGAATACGATGTTGTTGTTCTAGGAGCTGGTGGTTCAGGTCTAAGAGCAGCTGTAGGATTATCTGAAGCCGGTTTAAAAACTGCGTGTATTTCAAAAGTTTTTCCAACAAGGAGCCATACATCTGCTGCACAAGGTGGAATATCTGCTGCACTAGGGAATATGGGTGAAGATGATTGGCGATGGCACATGTACGATACAGTCAAAGGTGCTGACTGGCTCGGAGACCAAGACGCAATTGAATATTTATGTAAAGAAGCTCCAAGAGCAGTCGTCGAACTTGAAAGATATGGAGTTCCCTTTAGCAGAACCGAAGATGGTAAAATTTATCAAAGACCATTTGGTGGAATGACAAAAAATTACGGGAATGGAACAGTACAAAGAACTTGTGCAGCTGCAGATAGAACTGGCCATGCCATTCTACACACGCTTTATGGACAAGCTTTAAAACACAATACGGAATTTTTTATAGAATATTTCGCATTAGATTTAATAATGAAGAATGGAGAATGTAAAGGAATAATTGCTTGGAATTTACTAGATGGAACTATTCATAGATTCAGATCACATATTACAATTATTGCTACAGGCGGATATGGAAAAGTATATCAGACAGCAACTTCGGCCCACACTTGTACAGGTGATGGAAATGCTATGGTGTTAAGAGCTGGTTTACCCCTGCAGGATATGGAATTTGTACAATTTCACCCTACAGGAATATACGGTGTTGGAACTTTGATAACAGAAGGAGTAAGGGGTGAAGGCGGATTTCTTGTTAACGGTGAGGGTGAAAGGTTTATGGAAAGATATGCACCTAATGCCAAAGATTTAGCCTCAAGAGATGTTGTAAGCAGATCAATGGAAATTGAAATAAATGAAGGACGAGGTGCAGGAAAAGGCAAAGACCATATCCATTTGCACTTAGACCATCTTGACTCTAAAGTTATAGAAGAAAGACTACCCGGTATATCGGATGCAGCAAAAACTTTTGCTAATATAGACGTTAGTAAAGAACCAATTCCTGTTGTGCCTACAGTTCATTATAACATGGGAGGAATACCTACAAATTACAAAGCAGAAGTTTTAACACTTAATGGTTCTGAGAAAACTGTACCAGGTTTAATGGCTATTGGAGAAGCAGCATGTGTTTCTGTTCATGGAGCAAATAGGCTTGGCTCAAACTCATTGATAGATCTTGTAGTTTTTGGAAGATCAGCAGCAAAAAGGGCGGCAGAGCTCATCAAACCAGGAACACCACATGAAGAAGTTTCTCAAAGCGAAACAGACAAATGTTTGGATAGATTCAACAAAATACGTAATTCAAATGGAAACACAAAAGCTGCAGACTTACGATCTTCGATGCAAAAAACTATGCAAACTAAATGTGCAGTATTTAGAACTGAAAAAACTTTAAAACAAGGCATTGATGAAATTAGAAAACCCCTTGAAGGTATGAATGACATATCTGTACAAGACAAGTCATTAATATTTAACACCGATCTAGTCGAAACCTTAGAGTTTGATAATTTAATTAGTCAAGCTCTAACCACAATGGATTCAGCGTACCACAGAAAAGAAAGTAGAGGAGCTCATGCAAGAGAAGATTTTACAAAACGGGATGATAAAAATTTTATGAAGCATACTCTAGCCTGGCAAAAAGATGACAAGGTTAAAATAAAATATAGAGATGTTCATGCTAGAACATTAACAAATGATGTGCAGTACTTTCCTCCTAAAGAGAGGGTATACTAAAAATGGTGCAATTTAATTTGCCAGAAAATTCTAAAATTCTAAAAGGTAAATACTATAAAGATAATAGTAAATCTTCTAATTTAAAAAAGGTAAACATTTATAGATGGAGTCCTTCCGAAGACAATAACCCAAGAATTGACACTTTTGAAGTTGATATGGAAAATTGTGGTCCAAAGGTTTTAGATATTCTATTTAAAATTAAAAATGAAATTGATTCTTCTTTAACTTTTAGAAGATCCTGTGCCCATGGAGTCTGTGGTTCTTGTGCAATGAATGTAGATGGTGTAAATACGCTATCTTGCATTAAATCTCACACAGACATTAAAGGTGAATTAAATATCTACCCACTTCCTCATTTAAAAGTTATTAAAGATTTGATTGGCGATTTGAGCGGTCTTTACAAACAATACGAATCTATACAGCCTTGGTTAAAAACAACACAAACTGGTGAAGAAAAACAAGAGATCTTACAATCCGGTAAAGACAGATCTAAACTAGATGGTTATTACGAATGTATACTATGTGCGTGTTGTTCTACATCTTGTCCTAGTTATTGGTGGAATGGAGATAAATATTTAGGCCCAGCAGTTTTATTGCAAGCCTATAGGTGGATAAATGATAGCAGAGATGAAGAAAAAAAAGAGAGATTAAAAAAAGTTGCAGATGAACTCAAACTTTATAGATGTCATACTATTATGAATTGTACTAATTCATGTCCAAAAGGCTTAAATCCAGCGAAAGCTATAGGCTCAATTAAAAAAATGCTTGCAACAACCTAAAAGCTTAATTACTTCATTACACTTATGAATATCATTGAACATTTTGTAAACGGAGAAATTTTTTTAGGAGACTCTAGCAGAAGGTCAAAAGTTTTTAATCCCGCAACAGGCGATCAAACTGCTGAAGTAAAGCTTGCTTCGACTAAAGACATGGATAGCGCAATAGAAGTTGCTAAAAAGTCATTTGTTACTTGGTCAAAAAAACCTTCTCTTCAAAGAGCAAGAGTAATGTTCAAGTTTAAAGAATTAATTGAAAAAAATTTTGAAGAATTAACTAAAATTATAGTTTCAGAGCATGGAAAAGTATTTGATGACGCAAAAGGAGAAATCACAAGAGGATTAGAAGTTGTAGAGTTTGCTTGTGGCATACCGCAACTATTGAAAGGTGAGTTTACTGAAAATGTTGGAACAGATGTTGATAGTTGGTCCTTAAGACAGCCCTTAGGAGTTTGTGCTGGGATTACACCTTTTAATTTTCCAGCAATGGTTCCAATGTGGATGTTTCCCGTTGCTATAGCATGTGGAAATACTTTTATCTTAAAACCATCAGAGAAAGATCCATCTTGTTCGATGAGATTAGCAGAATTACTTTTAGAAGCAGGTCTGCCAGCAGGAGTATTTAATGTTGTAAATGGAGATAAAGAAGCAGTTGATGCTATAATTAATAATAAAGATGTATCGGCTATTAGTTTTGTAGGATCTACGCCAATTGCAAAATATATTTACGAAAATAGTGCAAAAAATGAAAAGAGAGCTCAGGCATTAGGTGGAGCAAAAAATCATGCTGTTATTATGCCTGATTGCGATCTAGATCAAGCAGTAAATGGTTTGATGGGTGCCGCTTACGGCTCTGCTGGTGAAAGATGTATGGCACAATCCGTTGCTGTCGCTGTAGGTGGGATAGGAGACAAGTTAGTTGAGAGTTTGGCTAAAAAAGTTGAAGAATTAAAAGTAGGTTCGGGAATGGATAGAAATTCAGAGATGGGTCCACTAATTACTAAAGAACATTTAGAAAAAGTAAAAGGATATGTTGATATTGGTATTAAAGAAGGTGCTAAGTTAGTTGTAGATGGTAGAAATTTAAAACTACAAGGATATGAGAATGGCTATTATATTGGTGGTTGTTTATTCGACCAAGTTAAAAAAAAAATGAGAATTTATAAAGAAGAAATTTTTGGCCCCGTTCTGTCGGTTGTAAGAGCAAAAAACTTTGAGGAAGCTTTATCTCTTGTTAACGAACATGAATTTGGAAACGGTGTAGCAATCTTTACTAGGGATGGAGACATAGGAAGAACATTTGCTAGTAAAGTGCAAATAGGAATGGTTGGTATTAATATACCAATACCTGTACCCATGGCTTTTCACAGTTTTGGTGGTTGGAAAAGATCTTTATTTGGAGATCAACACATGCACGGACCAGAAGGCGTTCGATTTTACACAAAATTAAAAACTGTCACATCAAGATGGCCCTCAGGTTTAAGAACTGATCCAGAATTTGTGATGCCAACAATGAAATAGAAAAATGAGAAAAAAAATTTCACTTATAGGATCGGGTCAAATTGGTGGAACACTTGCCCATTTAATAGCTTTAAAAGAGCTGGCCGATGTAGTTCTGTTTGATGTAGCGGAAGGAATTGCAAAAGGAAAAGCGTTAGACATTGCACAGTCTTCCTCAGTTGATGGTTTTGATGTTAAAATATCAGGAACTAATAATTATGAAGATACAAAAAATTCTGATGTTATTATTATTACAGCGGGTGTTCCCAGAAAACCAGGCATGACAAGAGATGACCTTCTCGAAATAAACTTAAAAATTATTAAACAAGTTGCAGAAGGAATTAAAAACACATCACCAAATGCCTTTGTAATATGTATTACCAATCCATTAGATGTGATTGTCATGGCTTTACAAAAATATTCTGGATTGCCAAAAAATATGGTTGTGGGAATGGCTGGTATTCTTGACACCTCTAGATTTAAATATTTTTTATCACAAGAATTAAAAATTCCTGTAAAAAAAATAAACTCTTTAGTTTTAGGAGGACATGGAGATACAATGGTTTCAATGTTAAATCACACTACCGTAGACGGTAAGCTGGTACTAGATTTAGTTAAAGAAGGAAAATTAGATAAAAATTCTTTAGAAAATATAGTTCAAAGAACAAAAAATGGAGGAGCAGAGATAGTCAAACTACTTGAAAAAGGATCAGCTTTTTATGCACCAGCAGCATCAGGGGTTGAAATGGCAGAGAGCTATTTGAAAAATTTGAAAAAGAAATTACCATGCGCAGCGTATCTTAACGGAGAGTACGGTATTAAAGATATATATGCAGGAGTGCCAGTTATAATTGGAAACAATGGCGTAGAAAAAGTAATAGAAATTGAACTAAATAGTGACGAAAAAAAAAATTTTGAGAATTCTATAGAGGCGGTTAAAGATTTGTTTGTAGCTGCAAAAAAAATTGACTCATATCTTTAATTCAATTTATTTTTTCTTATAAATACATAGAATATTTTTTCCAAAATTATACCTAGTAATAAAATCTGCGATAATAGTAATGGGAGTAAATATTTTGTCCCATAAAAATATTTTTAATTTTGTTGGATAAATCTCATTCTTAAAGAAAATTTTATTAAAAAAATATAAGAAGTACCCCATAACATCTAAATATTTAAAAAGAACTTTTTCACTATTTAAAAATTTTTTATTAAAATATTCAAACTCATATCTTCTAAAATGTCCAACAGCTTTGTCTAGATTGCTGTAAAGTTTTTGATGGGCAGGAACTAATATAATTAAGTGACCACCAGTTTTTAGTTTACTTAAAGCTAGTTTTATTTCACTTTCATCATCCCTAATGTGCTCCAAAACATTGAAATAAATAATGGTATCAAAGTGTTCTTGAAGTTCACCTAAATTGACATCCGTAACTTTTACATTTTTATACCTAGAAAAATTATGCTTTAATTCCAGTAGATTTTTATTATCATTTTCAGTTAAAGTTATATTGGCAGTTCCCTTTTCAATATAGCCTCTTGAAAAACTCCCACATCCTGCTCCTACCTCTAATATGTTACCTTTTAAGTATTTTTTTAATTGAAAAAGTATATATTTAATCCAGATGTTTGCTTTGTCAAAACGTTCTGTGGCTATAGAAGGATATTTGTCCATATAATTCTTAGGGTGTATTATTTTATAAAATTAGTTAATGATTAATTAATGATTTTAAACAAATTTAATAATTCATTCAATATTAATAGTCTTTTAATAATAATAATATTTATTTCTGCATTTTCTTTTAATATTTATTACGCAAACTTAGGTGTTTTTCCAATAGATACTTTTCTACATTTCGACTCTGGTTACAGAATATTAAACAATCAATATCCAGTAAAAGATTTTTGGGTTGTCTCAGGAATATTTGTTGACTTTTTAGAGGCATTCTTTTTTAAGATTTTAGGAGTTAGCTGGAAAACACATGTCATACATTCTTCAATTTTTAATGGAATAATAGGATCATTAACATATTTAATTTTATTAAAATTAGGTTTAAATAAATTATACTGTTTTTTTTATTCATTGTTAGTTAGTATTTTGGCTTACACGCCAAGCGGAACTCCCTTTGTAGATCATCACGCTACATTCCTTTCTGTGTTTGCTATTTATTTTTTTATAATTGCAATAAAGTTTAACTATAATTACACTTGGATAATTTTTCCTTGGTTTTTAGGATTCTCATTTTTATCAAAACAAGTACCTGCCGCATATTTTTTAATTTTAATTTCAGTTATACTAATAACTTATTGTTTTTTTAAGAAAACTATAAAACCAATACTTATTTCCGTTTCTTCTTCTATAGTATTTCTTTTAAGTTTTGTTTTATTTAGTACAATAATAGATCTAGATTTAAATTTATTCATAAAACAGTATTTATTATATCCTTTATCAATAGGTTCAGAAAGAGCAGAGGGACTTACTTCAATAACACTAGAGTCATTCATAAATAAATACAAATATATACTAATACCTTTCATTGGAATTATTTTTTTAAATTATAAAATTTTAAGACAAAAAATTGAAAAAAAAAAAATTGATAATATAAGTATATTATCTATTGTTTTAATTCTTCCAGTGTGTTTAATTTTACATCAAGTATTAACAAAAAATCAAATATATATATATTTTTTAGTACCTTTACTTTTTTCATTTTTTCATATTTTTTTAACTTATTGTAACTACAAGATTAGCAAAGTATTTTTTTTAGTATTATTAATCTCATCGACACTTATTACTTTTAAGTATCACTTAAGGTTTAACGAAACTCGAAAATTTCATGATTTACAAAATATTAATCTTAATAATTCCGTAGAAGCTTTTTCCTTAAGCAGCAAACTCAATGAATTAAAATGGATATCTCAAAAATATAGTAATAATCCTCAACAAGAAATAGATAAATTAAAAAAAATAATTCAATTGCTAAAGGAGGACAAGGAAAAGAAAATACTTATAACTAACTATCTTTTTTTCTCTGTTCTACTTGAAGAAAATTTATATTCACCCAGTAAAACATACACATTGGATCAGGCAAGTTTTCCTATTCCAGGTAATAAATATTTTCAAGATTATAAAAATTATTTTGAAATGAATATTAAAAAAAGTAATGTCAGGAATATTTATTTAATAAGAGATGAAGGATTAGATTCAAAAATGATTACTAGTTATTTAAATAGTAAGTGCTATGAAATTTTTGAGGAAGTGGAATTCAGACGATTCAAAATCAAGTCTAATTGTTTTTAATTGTACGTTTATTATTAATTATCATAATATTTTTAATAAACTGTTTACCTGTAGGTTTATTTTTAATTTTAAAAAACAACCTGTAAGTTAATAATGCTATGTTTAAAAAAATTAAGCCTGAAAATAAAAAAATAAAATAATTGTTCTCTAAAAATTTACTAATAAAATAAAAAAATACACAATATAGTACGGAATTAAAAAATATTTTTTTATAGAAAACTGAAATTATAGAAAAAGAGTGAAAAAAAAGTTTTAAAAAACTAACTTTAGATCTTCCAAAATATCTATTTTTTCTTTCTGCGTATAAGTTTTTTAATTTAAAACTCTTAATCAATGCAGCAGGAAATGCTAACCAAGCATCATTAAAGTTTAATTTCTTAATATGTTTAGTGTGGAAGCTTGTAAAATTACCAAAAGAAATCCATTTCCACGTTAAAAGAAGAGTTATTAATAAGTGAATTTTATAAAAAATTTTGAAGTAAAAAACTTCTCGCCTCTTAGTTCTGTTGGACACAACTATGTGGTTTTCAAATTTCATAGCAGTTAAAAACATTTTTTTTACCTGTCCAACGTCATCTTCTCCGTCTGAGTCAATAACTAAAACTATTGACCCATTTTTATTTTTTAAATGTTTTAAACCTATAGATATTGATTTTTGGCTCCCCAAATTTTTTTTTAAATTTATTATTTGAATTTGTTTAATTTTTTTAAATTTTTTTGTATCTAAATTAGGCTTTGTAGTAGACGCATCATTAACGACTACTACAGTAACTACACCTTTTAAAAAAATTAATTTTTTATCAATTATTAATAGAAGTTTTTTTAATGATGGCCAATCATTGTAAACAGGCAGAAGTATACAAAATTTATCTATTTTTTTTCTTTGCTTAAACATTAAGATTAATTATAACTATCTATACTTTAATTTAATATACTTAAAAATCAATAATCTATGAATATTCACGAACATCAAGCCAAAAAAATTTTGAAAGAATTTGGCGCACCAGTTTCGAATGGTGTAGTTATTTTCTCTGTAAATGAAATTGAAAATAAAATTAAAGAATTAAAATCTAGTGAATTTGTTTTAAAAGCACAAATTCACGCGGGTGGGAGAGGCAAAGCAGGAGGTGTAAAGCTGGTAAAAAATATTGATCAACTCAAAAATGAAGCATCAAAACTTTTTGGTAAAATATTAAAAACTCATCAAACAGGTCCAGAAGGTAAAGAAGTAAAAAGACTTTATATTGAAGAGGCTTCAGATATCTCCAAAGAATTTTACCTTTCTTGCTTGGTTGATAGAGAAAGTTCTAAGATTGCATTTATCAGTAGCACAGAAGGAGGCATGGATATTGAAAAAGTAGCAGCAGAAAACCCTGAAAAAATTATTACCACCAAGGTCGATATGAAAAAAAGTGTTCAAAAGGATGATGTTGACAAGATTATAGAAATATTTAATTTTAATGAAAATCAAAAAATAGTAGCTTCAAAATTAATTCAATCATTATATCAAATATTGACAGAAAAAGATGGTAGCTTAATAGAAATTAATCCATTGATTATAACTACAGATGAAAGATTAGTCTGTTTAGATGCAAAAATGAGTTTTGATGATAATGCAATATTTAGAAGACCAGAAATTTTGGAATTAAGAGATTTAAACGAGGAGGAACCCGCTGAGATAGAAGCAAGTAAATATGATTTAGCTTATATTAAGTTAAGTGGTTCGATCGGTTGTATGGTTAATGGCGCAGGCCTTGCCATGGCTACCATGGATATAATTAAATTACATGGAGAAGAGCCTGCTAATTTTTTAGATGTTGGCGGTGGTGCATCTAAAGAAAAAGTTTCAGCTGCTTTTAAATTAATTTTATCTGACAAAAATGTTAAAGGAATTCTGATAAATATATTTGGTGGAATTATGAGATGTGACGTAATTGCCCAAGGTGTAATAGAAGCTGCAAAAGAAACTAACTTAAAAGTACCATTAGTGGTAAGGCTTGCGGGTACCAACTTTCAAGAAGGTAAAAATATGCTAGATAAGTCAGATTTAAAAATATTATCAGCAATAGATTTAAATGATGCAGCCAAAAAAATTGTTGAAGCAATAAAATAAATGTCAGTTTTAATCAATAAAAATACAAAAGTTATTTGCCAAGGTTTTACAGGTACACACGGCACTTTTCATTCTGAACAGGCTTTAAAATATGGAACTCAGTTAGTAGGAGGCGTAACACCTAAAAAGGGTGGTCAAAAACATTTAGGTTTACCAGTTTTTAATTCAGTAGATGAAGCCAAAAATATTACCGGTGCTAACGCAACAATGATTTATGTTCCTCCAAAATTTGCTGCAGATGCTATTATAGAAGCTGTTGAAGCAAAGATAGAATTAGTAGTTTGTATTACCGAAGGAATACCCGTAATTGATATGATAAAAGTAAAACAAATTTTAAATAAAAGTCAGAGTCGTTTAATTGGACCAAATTGTCCAGGCATTATCACTCCAGGTGAGTGTAAAATTGGAATAATGCCAGGAAATATTCATAAAAAAGGTTCTGTTGGAATAGTCTCTAGATCTGGAACTTTAACTTATGAAGCGGTAGCTCAAACAACTAATAGTGGCATGGGCCAATCTACATGTATAGGAATAGGAGGGGATCCTATTAATGGAACTAATTTTATTGATTGTCTTGAATTATTCTTAAAAGACGATGAAACAAAATCTATTGTTATGATTGGAGAAATAGGTGGCTCCGCAGAAGAAGAAGCATCTGAGTTTATTAAAAAATCTAAAGTTAGCAAACCCATGGTTGGGTTCATAGCAGGACTTACAGCGCCTCCAGGCAGAAGGATGGGACATGCTGGAGCGATTATATCCGGGGGCAAGGGGGGTGCAGATGACAAAATTGAACAAATGAGATCAGCAGGGATAACTATCTCAAAATCTCCAGCAGATATCGGCAAAACACTACTTGAAAAACTAAATAGTTAATTAAAAATATTATATGTTATTATGAGACAATAAAATGTCATCGTCTCAGGATAACAATATATTTAAAAAAACTTCATTTCTAGCTGGGAATAACTCTGCTTTTATTGAAGAGTATTATTCCGAATATTTAAAAGATCCTAGTAAACTACCCCAAGGCTGGAAGGAATTTTTTGACGGACTTCAAGAAAATAAAGAAACTATTTCTAAAACTTTAGAGGGACCTAGCTGGGCTCCAAAAAAAAAAATTAAAAAAAATAATTTAGATTTAGAAAGTACGTTAAAAGAAAATGTTATAGAAGATAATAGAATTACCGATCTTCCTTTAACAGAGGAATCAGCTAAAAATTCTATAAGAGCTATAATGCTGATCAGAGCCTATAGAATTAGGGGACATTTAGTAGCTAATCTTGATCCATTAGGATTAATGACAAGAGAAGAACATCCTGAATTAAAACCTGAAACATACGGTTTTACTAAAAATGATTTTAACAAAAAAATATTTTTGGATGGAGTACTTGGACTGCAAGAGGCAACACTTTCAGAAATAATAATCATTTTAAAAAAAACTTACTCTGGAAATATAGGCTATGAATTTATGCATATGGGAGATCCAGATGAAAAAAATTGGATTAGAGATAGAATAGAAGGCCCGAAAAAAGAAGTTATTTTTACAGAGAATGGGAAAAAAGCTATTTTAAATAAAATTATTGAAGCAGAAGGTTTTGAAAAATACTTACATGTTAAGTTTGTAGGAACTAAACGATTTGGAATAGATGGTGGAGAATCCTTAGTGCCCGCACTTGAACAAATAATAAAAAGAGGGGGTAATTTAGGAGTAAAAGAAATTAAGATCGGAATGTCCCATAGAGGCAGATTAAATGTTTTAGTTAATGTTATGGGAAAACCATTTAAAGCAATTTTTAATGAATTTTTTGGTAGCACTGTTGCGGCTAAAAGAGATTTTGAAGGTGATGTTAAATATCATTTAGGTGCTTCATCAAATCGAGAATTTGACGGCAATGTTGTACATATTAGTTTGACTGACAACCCATCCCACCTAGAAGCCGTTAATCCTGTAGTGTTAGGCCAGGTAAGAGCAAAACAATTTTTTCATAAGGACCCAGAAAGAAAAAAAGTTATACCAGTATTAATTCACGGTGATGCTGCTTTTGCGGGACAAGGAATAGTCGCAGAATGTTTTGCAATGTCAGGACTACCAGGACATAACATAGGTGGAACAATTCACATAATCGTTAATAACCAGATAGGCTTTACAACATCACCAAGATTTGCAAGATCATCACCATATCCAAGTGAAGTAGCAAAAATTGCCCAAGCACCTATTTTTCACGTAAATGGTGATGATCCCGAAGCTGTTGTCCATTGCGCTAAAATTGCAACTGAATTTAGACAACAATTTAATAGAGATGTTGTGATTGATATGTTCTGCTATCGAAGATTTGGACACAATGAAGGCGATGAACCTTCTTTTACGCAGCCTTTAATGTACAAAAAGATAAAGTCTCACCCCACATCTTTAAAGATTTATTCTGAAAAACTGGTAGAAGAAAAACTTTTTTCTAAAGAAAAAGTAGATCAACAAATAAAAATTTTTAAATCACACTTAGAAAAAGAGTTTGTCGAGTCAAAAAACTACAAACCGGAACTAAAATGGTTTGATGGTGTCTGGTCTAGGTTCATACCTACACCTGGCAAAGACAGAAGAGGTGCTAGTGGTGTCGATAAAGAAAAAATTAATTTAATAGGAAAAAAAATTACAACGATTCCTAGTAATTTTAACATCCATAAAACATTAAAAAAAATATTTGAAAATAAAAAAAAAATGTTTAACAATAGCCTCCCAATCGATTGGTCCACAGCTGAATCTTTAGCTTTCGGCTCTCTCTTGGTCGAAGGGTTTTCTGTAAGACTGTCGGGTCAAGATTCTGGTAGAGGAACTTTTAGTCAGAGACACTCTGTACTAAGAAATCAAGATAGCCATGAAAGATACATTCCATTAAATAATATTTCAAAAAATCAAAAAAAATTTGAAGTAATAGACACACTCCTATCAGAACTAGCTGTTTTAGGTTTTGAATTTGGTTACTCTTTATCGGAACCTGAAACGTTAGTTTTGTGGGAAGCTCAATTTGGTGATTTCGCTAATGGTGCACAAATAATTATTGATCAATTTATAACTTCTGGTGAGTCAAAATGGGGTAGAGCTAGTGGTTTAGTGATGTTATTGCCCCATGGCTATGAAGGTCAAGGACCTGAACATTCTTCAGCAAGATTAGAAAGATTTTTACAGTTATGTGCACAAGATAATATTCAAGTAGTAAATTGTACAACACCAGCTAATTATTTTCATGTTCTACGAAGACAAATGCATAGAGAGTTTAGAAAGCCATTAGTGATTATGACACCTAAATCCTTATTGAGACACAAACAATGTGTCTCAACTATAAATGATTTTGCTAAAGAAACTTCTTTTCATAGGGTTTTGCCAGATCGAGCTTACACAAGTGAGTATGGTTTAATTAAACTCAAAAATGATAAACAAATTAAAAAAGTAGTTATTTGTTCTGGTAAAATTTATTTTGATTTAGTTGATGCTAGGGAAAAAACAAAAAATAGTGAAGTTGTTTTTATTAGATTAGAACAAATTTACCCATTTCCAGTAAAAAGATTAGGAAAAGAATTAAAAAGATATGCTAAAAGTTCAGATATTTACTGGTGTCAAGAAGAACCTAAAAATATGGGTGCTTGGAATACAGTCAAGCATTTTATCGACAGAACATTAGAAATCATTAATTTTAACAATAAAAACGTTGAATATGTAGGAAGAAGACCTTCAGCTTCTACTGCGACTGGAAATCTTAACAAACATCTTGCACAACAAAAAGAAATATTAGAAAAGGTGGTTGGAAAAATTAATTAATGTCTGATCGTATATTAGTCCCAGTACTTGGAGAATCTGTAACAGAAGCTACAGTGGCCAAATGGCTAAAAAATCAAGGAGACAAAGTTAGTGCTGATGAGGCTGTTGTCGAGCTAGAGACAGACAAAGTTAACGTAGAAGTACCCGCTCCTTCTAACGGTATTCTAGATAAAATTTCTGTTAAAGAGGGTCAAACGGTAAATGTTGGAGCCTTGTTGGGAACTATAAGTTTTTCAAAAAGTTCTACAATTAATACTCCGGTAGATGAAAAAAAATATTCTCCGCCTCCAAAAAAATTAGAAGTAGTTAGAAATACTAAAGCCCCAGAAAAAAAAAAAAAATGAATTAATCGAAGAGCCTTTAATTCTGACTGAAGTTCAAGAAGAGAAAGATATAACACAAATTTCAAATATAAATTTAGTCTCTCCAGCAGCAAGAAAAATTGCAAC
>MDSY01155011.1_pt1 | contig 19899 bp, 11 predicted proteins | sample 811131 | NCBI WGS metagenome assembly MDSY01 (sample SAMN05326643, study PRJNA326480) | marine metagenome | isolation source: seawater | place: Atlantic Ocean: South West | collected 2010
CACGTTGATGTGAAATGTAGGAGCTCAGCTTCAAGGGAAAATTGCGCCGGAGATCCTGGAGAGGAGCGTGAAGTGCGCGCGTCCAAAGCCTTGCCAACTCATTTATCCCCAAATAACCACGAGGCACTAGCTAGAAAAGCTCTCCAAAAAGCACTCATTGTTTTCATTGTCGGCGGCGCCCACCATGGGTTCCGTGTACGAGAAGACGTTCACGTTGAAAGATGAGGACCACACGCTTGGGAACACGGTGCGGTACATGTTGAACAAGAACCCGCAGGTTGGTTTAGCCGGCTATTCAGTTCCGCACCCGATGGAAACTTCGGTGAACGTCCGGGTACAGACGACTGGGGAAATAACCGCGACGGCGGCGATGCGGGACGCGCTGCTCGACATTATAAGTGTGTGCGACCACGTGCACGACACGTTCGGAGACGCGGTTGAGGAGTTCAAGGCGAAGAATCCGAAAGCCATGGACGTAGCAGCAGGGAAGAAGAAATAGTAGTAGTTAGGGAGGATGATAGGGGAGGAGTAGGGGAGAGGATCGCTAGGGGAGAGGACCGAGGGAATGCAATAATTCATTGGTACACACTTCTGATTAAAAACCTTCATCTAGATTTGAAACAAAATCAACGACAACGCCATCACCGCCATCCCTCCGAACATGCAGTTCGTGACGTATTGGTCGTGCGGGTCGTACTTCAGTGCGGTTGGCAGTAGCTCTTTCAGCGAAATGTAAACCATCATCCCCCCCACGATTGCGAACAACGCGCCGTACGCCGCGTCGCTCATCCCGTTGCCGTAGAGGACGAGGTAGCCGAACAATCCCCCGATTGGTTCGCTTATTCCGCTCACGAAGCTCCACCAGAACCCCTTCCATTTACTCCCTGTTGCGTAGTACACCGGCATCGCAACGCACGCACCTTCGGGGATGTTGTGGATCGCCACCGCGACTGCTAACGCGATGCCCAGCTTCATGTCCGCCAAAGCCGCTACGAACGTCGCCAATCCTTCGGGAAAGTTGTGCAAACCAATTGCCAGCGCCGTCATGAATCCCATGTTCTTCAAGTGCTCCTTATCAGGGGTGTCGATGTGATTGGTCACGCCGTGCTTGACGTTGGTTAATAGCTCGACCTGCGAACAGCTGTGCATGGACTCTATGCCGGGTGAAGTGAGGCCGGCGTTGGGGCGCTTCTGAGGAGTACCCCCCGCGCTTATGGTGCTACTCGCGGATGATCCACCTCCCGTCTCGACGTCGATTCTCTTTTCTTTCTCGTCACATCCGTTCTCCTCCTGCGTCGCCGCCGCGGCGTCGCTCCACATCGCGCGTTCCCCCGCTAACATATCCGCCGGGTCCGTGCCGTGCTTGGGCGACTTACCCGAGGATTTTTTGTTGGAGTTGTTAATCCGCAACTGCTTTAAACTAGAACCCCTGACATTCTTTTTGTCATCAAAGGTATCAAAACTTTCATCTAAACTCTCGTCGCTCTCGCTGCCGCTTTCGTCTTTCGCTTTTTTGTTGCAGCGGTCGCGTTGGTACCGCCCGATGGCGTGCACCAGGGAGTCCAATAGAGTAGTGGCCAATATTCCGCCGAAAAAACACAGCGTCGCGTACGTGCTGCCGTTGTCGCCGTACGCCGCGGTGAATCCCTCCACCGCTTTGATAGCGAAAATCTCGACAAAGGAGACGTAGAGCATCACCCCAGCGCTGACGCCCAGCGCGGCGGCCAACGCCCTGGTGTTCGCATAACTCGAACAAAACACAAAGCAACTCCCAATCGTCGTGCTCAGCCCGGCCGCGATCACCAAGCCGAACGCTAACCCGACGTTGCCCTCCGCGACTCCCTGTTGATTATAATTTTGATAATTTGAGAGTTAAACACGGCGAGATATTCGTCAGTGCGCAAATCGATTCGACATGAGGTACGAAGGTTCGAGAGTTGGGGAGAGTGGTCAGCGACGTGTTTTTGATTGGTGGCATGACGTGATGCCATGATTGCGTTTGCGTGTGTGTTTCGTGTGAACCCCTGTGGAACGACGTTTAGGCCACGCGACCACCCGGAGGCGTCGATCACGGCCAGTTGTCCTTCGTCGAGACTCGTAGGCCCACTGGTTCCGTGGTGGAGGGGATGGTCCGACCGGAGGACCTCAAGTCCCTGGAATGACCCGTAAAAACGTTTACACCACGCACCATGCTGTCACTGGTGCACAAACGCGGCGACTCCGACCGGTAAACACGCGGCGCAGACCACACACGTCCGCGCGACGACGTGTGGAGAAGCCGCGGCGAGAAATCGAGTGTTACGTGCGTGGTTGGAAAATCCTCGGCGGCGAAGCGATAAAAGAGGATCTCGAGACCGCAAATCAGTCTGAAAATTATTACACCGATTCCCCAACTGCTGCTGTCAAACCCCCTGTACTAGCTACTGAATCGCAAGTATGTCTAACTAACTAACTAGCTTGTCTTCGCTCAAGTGCAACAGTCGCGCTTCGATGGACGCCAGCAACGGATGGTACGCCTTACCCAGCTCGGAGCCTTGAAGAATCTCAGCCGCCAGTCGCACAGAAGGCGAGTCCTGTGCTAGGTTTGCGTTTGAATACGTGTTTGGCGTGCTTGGAACGGTGGAGGCTGTTCTTTTAGTCTCGGAACTTTCTGACGACTTTTCAGGAGTCGCAGGAGCTGAGACTGCACCTTGTCTTCTTCTCTCCTTCTCCCTCGCATCCTCAACCTCCCCCCACACCGCTTGTTCCTCGAGCATCTCCACCAGCCGTTCATTCTGCACTCTGGCTTGCTGCGCCTGTGCCAAAGCCTCTTGGACTTTTTCTTCTGCAGTCGTCGCTCGTCGCAACGCTTCGTCCAATTGTACATCAGCTTTCTCAAGCGCATCGTCTCTTGAATCGATCTCGACCAACAACATATCCTGCGATTCGTTGTGTTGTTTTATTTTTAAGTTTATGTTTCGCACTGCTTCGTCCCTCTGTTCTATCGCCAGTTTCAGTTCAGCACGTGCAGCACTGGTTTCCAATCTCGCCTCGTCCCGCGCCTCTTCGAGATTTCTAATATTTTTAGAGTCGTCAGGGTTTGTTTTTTGCCCGTCGACTTTATCAATCGCATCGTCTTTAGTACTGTCCTCCCCACCCTGATTACTCGCACGGGTTTCCGCGACTTCCACGCGTCGCGTCACGTCCGCAACAGTTTGTTCTAATTTGCTTTGATTATGTTTCAAGAATTCGATTTCTTCCGAAGCCAGTTTCAGCTCTTCCGTTAGCACAAAAACTTCCGATGTCAGTTTTTCGGTTTTTTTTTCGAGTTCGTTCTTCTCGTCCTCCGCGTCTTTCGCCGCCGCCCTCGCCGCCTCCAGTTTTTTACTGAGTCCCTTGATTTCAGCCACAAAAGCGTATTGCTCTGAGTCTCTTTCGTTTTGCTGTTCAATAGTGTCTCTTTCGTTTTCAGAAGTTCCAGACTGGTCGGTATTTCGTTGCGTCTCCAGCGCCTCGGCGAGTTCCTCTCTCGCCGCCTCTAGCTCCACCCGCAATGCCGCGGCGTCTTCCTCCGCCTTAATTTGCTCATCCTCCGCGTGTCTGGCCCTCGCATCCGCGACTCGCATTTTCGCAGCGTGCGTGCTGTCACTTTCCTTGGACAGTTCCGCGATGTTTTCGCGTTCGGCGGCTATGTCGTCGCGTTCCTTGTGGGACTGATTTATTTTCAGTTCCAAAGTTTTTCGTTTTTGTTTTTCCGATTCTAACTTAGTCTCAATTTGAGTAATCAGTTGGGACATCTCAGTACTTGCTTTGGTTAGTTCGTGAGCGTTCGTTTCTGCGCTCAATACCCTGGCTTTCTCAACCTTAAGTGTAGCTCGTAGCTCGTCGCATTCAGCACTCATCTCGTCAAGTTTCGATCGCAAGTCGGAAATGGATGCCGCCGCAGTTGATTCGTTTTTGCGTGCTTCCGAAACGAATTTAGTGTCGCGCTCCGCCGTTGTCGCTCTTTCAATAGAGGCGTCTCTTTCGCCTTCCGCCCGGGCTCTCGCCGCGGCTGCGTCCGCGCCAGCTCTGCGCGACGCCGCGAGGTCCGATTGCGCAGCCGCACATTCACTAAGTGCCTGCTCCAAACTCTGCTTCAGCGATTTTATTTCTGATTGAAGCATTTGAGAAGTGTCATCCTGTTTCGATTCCGAGATGTGTCCGAGATTGGCGAACGACGGAGATGGGGACCCGGGGTTGGACCCGGGAAGTGAGAGAAACACGTGTCCATCCAACGGCGGTGGGGTGGGGGCGTGAGGGAGTAACTCTTCAGTCTTTTGTCCAGTCGGAACCGGGGGCACTTCCGAGGGATGCGCGTTTTTTTCCTCTTGCTGTGGGGACGTCGTGCCGGCCGTTCCAATCTCCTCCGTCCCGAATGGCGTCGCAGTCGCGGTGGTCCACGTGGGTGCCGGTGTTGGAGGGTCTGGCGCGGGAGCTGCTTCCGTCACAGGACGAACGACCCCTACGTCCGTTGCCGTCACGCCAGTCGTCGAGCTCTCCGTGACCAACACAGGCTCGGGCACCTCGACCGGATTGGAAGGCTCCGAAATCTCAACAATCCCCGTGTTCTTCCCAGCCGCTTTCGCCGCAGCCGCTTCCGCTTTTTGCCGCTTGAACGCCTCGAGCTTCTGTTTTCCCGCCAACCTCTGCTCCTCATTGGACTTCTTAGGAGGCATCGCGCCGACGGCCGCCGCCTGGCCGAATGGCACGGCGACGAACGTCTCGAAAACGGAAATGGAAAATTATTCCGCGGCCTCGGATTAATAATAAATGAGTCTCGTCAGACGAGTACTCCACTCCACGCCGAGCGGGCGGTCATCCGCGGCGAGAGGATGTCGCAAGTCGTGTCGCAGGTACGCGCTGGGACGGTGGTCCGAGCCACCGTGATCCTGGCCTCTCTCACCGTGGTCACCACCACGTTGATAACCTTTTCAAACGGAGACGTGCCACACAATTTAATCGTACCGATGGTAAGCGACACGTTCGTGGACGCGCCAGCGAGCTACGTAGCGCGGGTAGGGATAGGAATCGTGGGGGTTGCGATGGTCGTATGTGTGTTGATTGTGAAGTCCTATTTAAACGCGTTCGCGTGTGACGGAAACAACGACGTATGGCGGCCAGTCACGGCGGTGCATTCGTTGATTGGAGTAGTCGCGGGTTTTTCGCTAACCATCGTCGCCGCGGTGAACGACCGCGAGGATCTGCTGGTGCACTTCATGTTCGCCTCAGTGTTTTTCATCGGGACGTGGGTGTGGCAGGTGTGTGTTGTGGTGCAGTTGAGAGCACACCCGAGGTGTACAAGTGAAGCATCAGTGGCCAAAAAAACAAAATGCGTACTAATCACATTCATTTCGCTTTTTGTTTTTTTTTCGTTATGCGCCGTGAACTTGGAGCGGTTTTATGAGATAATAGCGGTGAGCGAGTGGGTCACGGTAGGGGCGATTGGAACGTTCACGTGGTCATTAGGCGTGGAGCTGGATGCGGAGTTTGAAAGGGGTAGTGCTGAGGGTTTTGACTCGGTGAATGACTCGCATGATAGGGTGAATGGAACTTTGATAGGAGAAAGTAACTCTAATACAAGCGGGATGAGGCTCGGGAGTTTTTGGCGCGGGCCGGACCCGGGGGACGAGCTGCTGGACGTTCTGGTTTTGACCAGGACGGAGGAGGGACAGAAAGGCTTATAGATAGCTACACGCCTATATGTGCGTAGTGTAATTATTAATAGAAGTAGTAACTATCATAAAAACACCCGTTACGTGAACTCTTCGCTCGAGTACCCCGTGCCGTCCCCCACGTCTTCCTCGATTTCGGGCTCTGACTCCGAATCAGCTACCGGAACTTTCGGCGACGCCACAAACGGAGGGTCCTCGACTTGATCCTCGACTTGATCCTCGATTTGATCAGCAGAAGCGTTCAAGTTCTCGGTCGTAACGTTCGTCACCGCATTGCTGACCAAGCTGCTCACGAAGGTCTTTCGCTGCGTAGCGTCAGCGCCGGCTTTCTTTAGTGACGCGACGGCGAACATTTTACCAACCGCGCTCTTAAACCGTCCACTTTTAGGCGCCGCCTTGGCGGGCGTAACGGTACTGACCAAGGGTCTCACGTCGTCCTCTATGTGATCGTCGATTCGATCATCCTCTGTCAAATCCTCAATCGAGTCATCGTTCTCGATCGAATCCGCGATGGATTTCACGGATTTACCGATGGAAATCTCGTGGTAAAGAGAGGGGGTTTTCATTTCTTTCCCATCGTCATCGTCGCCAAAGCTCGTCGAGGCTTTAAAAATCTCTTTGCGCGGAACGAAAACGGAAGCCTCCGCGTACTCGTCCTTTTCGACTATATCGTCCGACACTTCTTCGGATTCTTGCGTATTTGGAATTTCAGATGGATACTCCTCTGACTGCTCTGCACTGAGCAAGCCTTCCTCCCCACGCGGAACCCGGTACCCGAAGTTCTTGCCACTTGCATCCAACGGCAACCACTTCTTCTCAGGCGTCGGTTGCGGCGGCTCGACAAACTTTTCCTGCTCGACGTTGAAAACAAACGCGCTTCGGTCCCGGCCGCCGACGGACACGACCTGCGTGCCGTCCTTGTTGAACCAAGCGGCAATGACAGCTCCAGCGTGTCCTACGTATGCCTTGTGTGCGCTGTTTTCAGTGAGCGCAGGGTAGTTAAACAGCTTCACCAACCCAGAATCATCCCCGGAAACGCAGTACCGCCCGTCAACCGAAACGTCCAGCGCGTTGATGGAGGACAAGGCGTTACGTGCTTCTCCTGCGATGTCACCTGCACTACCCCATACGCCCATCACCGGGAACCCTAAAGGGCGCGTGTACGTCGCCCAGCGCGTATCCCGTTGGTTCAATAGGTTCTGTGTGCCCAACTGAGGTTTTATGGAGACTAATTGATCACCTAACTCACCAAAAACGTCCCAATAAAGCGTCTCGTGGTCGGCGCCGCACGTCGCGATTATCTTTCCGTCACCGCTCCAGTCCACGTGCTTCGTGGCAGCCGCGGCGTGTCCCCGGAACCTGTGCACAAGGGAGTAGGGGGTACCGTTAGTAGCACCGATAGAAGTGGATACACCTTCATTCCTTCCAAACACAAAAACCCTGCCGTCTTTGTACGTCACCGCTAATCTGCTTCCGCCGTCGGGCGAGAACTTCATGTCCTCCACTTTGGATTTGTTTGAGTGATTTGAAGTAACGGTTTCGAAATTGTCTTCGCATATGACGAGAACCTCACCGTTGGAACCCCCGACAGCGACGTGCACATCATCCCCTCCTACCGCGATTGCCGTGACTGGAAACGGCACATTAATTTTCTTCAAAAACTTGTTATACGTAGCGTCTTCGTCGATTGTGACATAATTTTTGGACCCCTCCACCGTGATGATCTTTTCAACTTCGTTTGTGGAAAACGTATCGACGCAATGTATTTCGCCCGAGTCGGACGCGGTGTACAGCGTGTGCGTGTCGTGTGGGTGCCAGCTGGCGCACGTTACGTTCCCGGCGTGGCCCCTGGTGACCACCTTTACAGACTCCAACTCGGGGTGGACACACACCTCCCACACTTCGCCGCGTTCCGTGCCCACGAACACGGTGTCCGAATCCGGATTGACGTCAAACGAGCGAATCGCGTTGGGTTTGAATTCCCGAGACTGTTTGCCTATAGGAGAACCAACCATTTGTTTTGATTCTTCTGCTTCAAGTAACACAATTGGGTCAGTGATACATGTGAGTGGATCGAATAGACCGGACGATTTATCTTCAACAACCTTCCACTGCTTGATCACGCCATCCGCTGCGCCGGAGAGTAGAGTATATCCAGAGGAGTTTTCAGAATTTCCAGAGGTATTTCGTCTCAAGTGTAACGCCCGCACCCCTGATCCAAAAGAAACGCTCCCATCACTTTGTATTCGTTTCGTAGAGGTTCCGTGTGCGTTTGTTACTCGGTGCACTGCTTTGCCATCGCGCCAAATAAGTAAAGACCCGTCGGGATGGCCGGTGACGAGTGAGGATTGTTTTTTTGAAGTCTCTGAAGGCGGAAGAAAAACTACGCTCGTGATGTCCATCACGCCAAATGAACCAAACTCCATCGGACGCGATATCCACTCGTGGCGGTTCGTATCGCTACTATTTAATACCCTGGTCCACAGCTTGACGTGTTTCTTGCCCCACGTGACGAACCGCTCGGTGTGCGTAAGTCCAGCATCAATAAACGGGTCGTACTTCACTCCGAAAACCCCACCCGGACGTTCCTTGAACCCGATGTTTTCGTGAAGAAGGCCGACGACTTTTCTCTTTTTGCGTTTCGTTTTTTGGGAGTCCCCTAAAGTCTTCTGGGAACCGGAAACAATAATCTCGCCCACGTCCTGCACGCGCCAGTCCCACACCTGCGTGGTGTGTGACCCGTCGCTCGCCACGGTGACTAGGTTGGCGCCGTCGTTGGAAAACGCCACTGCTGCGACGGCGCGCGCGTCGGGGGCGAGATAAACTCTGGCGATTTCAACTCGCGTCCGCGCGTCCCAGACGGAAACGAAAGGCCCATCGGAGTTGTCCACAGAAGTTCCATCGGACGTTTCGTTTTCCTTATCCGAGCTATCCTTGCTCGGTGTTTTCTGCCCCGTCGCTACTAGCGTCCGTTTGGGATACGTAACGCCTTGAAATTCGATAGCGGCGTCGCACATCGTCGCGCACGTCACGCAATCGGTGTGCCCTGTGAAGTGCGCTTGTCGGTTCTTTTTCGTGTCGTGCACCACCGCAAGTGACGCCGTGGCGTACACCAGCACGTTTGTATCGCTCGTCACGAACAGATTCTGACTCGGACACGTATTAAAATCGTACCCGTGCACGAACTGCAGGTTCAAATTTGCGTCCGGGGGGAACAGCGACGCGTCGATTGAGTTTAAATCGAAATCAGACGGCGCCTGTACAAGGGAGCGCGACCGGGGGTAGTTAATTTTTCCGGAAACGAACTCGTCGTCACGTACGGGGTACCCATTGTGCGTCGTTGTGTTATCCACTCGGGAAGCGCCGGAGAGTATTCGCGTGATGAACTTCGCAACCTCGACGGTGTCGCCGTCGCCGGCGGGATCGCTCCGGCGACATAAATATTTTGCATCCTCGTCAGAGATTTGGATACCAGTCACGTCAGTCACCGCTTGAGAAAACTGACTGGTCGACAAGACCCCCACGCCGAACATATCCACCGCGGTGAATGCGTCTTTTAATAATTTCTTGCCGCTTTTCGAAACGGAATGGAGCTGTTTAACCTTCAAACGGATGATCGATTCTAGATGGGCGATTTTTGTTTTTTTGTCCAGCGCATCGACTCCAACCGAAAAGCCACCACTCGGCGTCAGGATCGAACGACTTGGATCCACCATAGGCCTTATCAAAGGCCTCTGTCGTGTCCTCCGATATCTCGCCGCTTTCTCCTCCGCGTCGTCGATCACGTCGTCCGACACGTCGACGCCGCCGCGGAGTTTCTTCTCGGGAATCGAAAGGAGCTTGCCAATGGGTACCTTGAGGAGTTTGCTTCGAGAAGACAACCGAGTGGTGCTTCGAGTTGAGGATTTTGTAGTGCTGGTGCTGGTACTCCCATTACGGGTACTCCGAGTGTTCGAAGCATTCTTAGTGGACCCGAGGAGCGTGCTGGACTTGGTTTTGTTCATAGTCGCGCTCCCTCGTCCGGACTTGGAAGACTCCATTCGTGGCTTCCGAGACTGTCAAATGAAGTCCGGACGCGCGAGTGTACCACGCAGAGGGCCTCCACTCAATGCGCCGTAACCACGGTACTCGACCTATCCCAAACGCGTTCGTCCCGAAGTCTGCTGCGCTATCCGTCCGCTGCGCCGAAACTGCGCTGGGCGGTCTGCCAGGGGACACGCGCGGCGTCTCGGAAGTTCCCCTGCTGGCGTTTTTCCTCAACGGAAAAGGAAAAGGGAAAAGAGAGGAAAAATGAGAAACATCCATTTTGTCGTTTGTCCCTCTCATCGTAGATTTATAACTCAAGGGCTTTCTAGTCGATCTCCACCAATCATCATCCAGTTTTTTGGATGAGAGTTCGTGAGCAACTCTCCGCCTCCCTTTTTTTCTATCCGGATCTTCGTCTCGGGTGTTCGCCGCGGCGCTTCTGCCTCCACTTGCGCACGCGCTCCGTCACGCTCCACCGCACGACCGACGCTTACCACCCACGTCACTGACTCGGGTGCTTTTCGTGATCGCACGTGCATCGTAGTCGATTGAACTCGCTACCACACACATCACTCGATCGAACAGTCATCATGTCTGCCGTCGCTCAATCCGCGTCCCTGAGCGCGTCGCGCGCCCAGTTCTCGGGCAGCCGCAAACAGCTGAACACCCAAAAGGTGGTCAAAGCATGCCGATCCTTCGCCGCTCGCGCGGAAGTCAAGGAGATCCACATGCCCGCGCTGTCATCCACCATGACTGAAGGCAAGATCGTGTCCTGGCTCAAAGGCGAGGGCGAAGCCATCAGCAAGGGCGACGCTGTGGTTGTGGTTGAATCCGACAAGGCGGATATGGACGTCGAGTCGTTCTTCGACGGGTACCTCGCCGTGATCGCGGTTGAGGACGGGGAGATGGCCACGGTTGGGGCTCCCATCGCGTACGTCGCGGAGACGGAAGCGGAGATTGAACAAGCGAAGGAGATGGCCGCGGCTGGTGGTGGCACTGCGCCCGCGCCGCCCGCGCCCGCCGCGGAGGCTCCCCCCGCGCCCGCCCCCGCGGCCGCGGCTCCTGCTGCCGCGCCCGATGTCCCCGCTGCCGCCCTCGCTGCTCCCGCCGCCCCCGCCCCCGCTGGAAGAGCCGACGGCCGAATCATCGCCACGCCGTACGCCAAGAAGCTTGCGAAGAAGCTGAAGATTGACCTCACCACGGTCGCGGGCTCTGGTTTGAACGGCAGGATCACCGCGGGTGACGTGGAACAGAAATCGGGTGTCCCGTCCTCCACCGCGCCCAAGGCTGCCCCCGCGGCCGCCGCGGCGGCCCCCGCCGGCCCCAGCGTCGCCGCCGCACCCCCTGCGCCCCTCCCCGCGCAAGCGGGCGTGGGCGTCCCCCTCTCAGGCATGCAGGCCGCCGTCGCAAAGAATATGATCCCGTCGCTCTCGGTCCCCGTTTCGCGTATTGCGATGTCCATGTGCACGGACGAGCTGGACGCTTTATACAAGAAGGTCAAGCCCAAGGGCGTCACCATGACCGCGTTGTTGGCGAAAGCGGTGGGCGTCGCCTTGGCACAGCACCCCATCATGTTCTCGGCGCTCACGCCCGACGGCGGGAGCATCGTGTACAACGAAAAGGGGAACATCGCCATCGCAGTCGCTTTGGAGTCCGGACTGATCACCCCGGTGTTGCCTGACACCGCTGGTACCGACGTGTACGAGCTCGGCCGGGTTTGGAGCGGGCTGGTCAAGAAAGCGCGCGGACCCGGCCTCGCCCCCGCTGACTACGCGAACGGCAACTTCACCATCTCCAACATGGGCATGTTCGGCGTGGATGCGTTCGACGCGATTCTTCCCCCCGGGCAATCGTGCATCCTCGCGGTCGGAGGAAGCAAGCCCACGGTCGTACCGGTAGGCGGCATGATCGGCGTCAAGAGCATGATGACCGTCAACCTCACCGCCGACCACAGGCACATCAACGGCGACGTCGCCGCGACGTTCCTGAAAACCCTGAAAGCCGTCATCGAGGACCCCAAGGATCTGGTGTACTAAGTGAGGTTTGTGTGGGCAAACAGTCAGAGGGAAGAGTCAGTGAACGAGAAAAGAACGAGCGGCGCCTCGTCTTGGAGCGAGAAGGAAAGGAGATGTTCAGAGTTGTGCATCAGGAGTAGAGAGGGACAAGTGATGCAACTTGTCGATTTGTTATCGAATGCGATCGGTGCTTAATTTGAGAGTGAGTAACTCATCCATTTCAATTGCGTTTATCTTGTTTAATGGTAGCCTCCGGCGCCCGTTCGAATTTGCGAAGCTCGGTCGCCATAGTGCTCAGCACACGTATGGGCATCTAGTCTCTCACAGCTCCGAGCTGCTCCACGATTTCGAAACCGCGTCCATCAGGCGTTCGTGCAGCGCTGATGAAGTTGCAATGATTCCCCGGTCCAGGGTGTCTAGGTACCGCCCTCCCGCCCAGTTCAGGGGCGACCCCCCCGCATCGGTTACCTTCCCCCCCGCCTCTTCAACCACAATCACTCCAGCGGCGTGGTCCCAGATCTTTTCCTTGTACCCCGCTTTGGGGAACCTCATGTACACGTCAGCGTCCGCGCGCGCGACAGATCCGTACTTTACCTGGCTGTACACGCGTAACGGCTTGCTCGCAATCGCCAGGTTGTCCGCGACGCTCGCGGTGAACCCTTGCGACGAGTTCGCCTTCATCACGGGCTCGCAGAACTTCGCCGTGCTCGGGTCGAACAGCTCACTCACTTTAACGGGCACGGGGTCCACCTTCAGGGACGCGTCGCACGGGGACATGAACGAGCCTTGGCCCTTCACGGCGGTGAACAAGCACCCTTTGAACCACCCCAAGGACTCTCCCGCCAGCATCTTGGACACCAACCTCGGCGAGAACCCGTACGTGTAGCTCGAGTCGTACTCCAAAACCTCGCCCATCTTGGGCATGTTCGGACAGCCCATCGCGCCCAGCTTTAAATCGCCATCCTCCATTAGCGCGAGCGCGATGGCGTACTGGTCGCCTCTGACGAACCCCAACGTCCCGTCCACCGGGTCCAACACCCAGTGCCTGCCCTGTCCTCCAGACCCCTTGCCTTTGTCGATTAAAGTCACCAAGTCTCCGGACGACAAAACAGGCGCGCTATCGCCCTTGTGGTGCCGCAAAGTTTTGTTCACCAGGTTGGTGATCTTTTCTAAAGTTTGCGTCCCGCCTTCGCCGCCCTCCACCAGCGCCTCCGCGTCTTCTTCGCCCACCATCGTGAAGTCAGGCCACTCCTGTTGGATTCGCCAGCTTATGATGGCCTGCGCGGCGTAGTCCGCTAAGGTAACTAAACTCTTGTCATCCTTCGTCACCGCTTGCTCGTCCTGCCGCATAAGCTGGCCTTGCACTTCCTGGCACAACGTTGACGCCATGCGCACGGCATCAGTGGCGACCTCCAGTTCCTTGGCGTACGCCCCGGTGGATTTAGCCGACTCTTTCTTCGTCGCCGTCGCCGTGGTGGCGCGGGAAGTGACTGTGCATGTGAGAAAAGAAGGTTCGAGAAGGTGAGTGAGTATGGGGAAGGGATGGGGATGTGGGTATGAGGTGCGCAACGAAGGCGATTCGATTGCGCCGATTCCGTAAACGCGTCTGGCCGACATGATTGGTGTGTGGACGCATCGCGGGGGTACAAGCACGTACCGTTGCGCCTCCGGGTTTTGGCGACCGTCCTCGGACGGACCGAGGGAAGGGCGAACTGCGCTAAAGCAGCCATGTTGAGTGGGGACGGGACGCGGCGACGACCTAAGGCGCCGAGCGTATTGGATGGCGGCGGATATGACTTTTCCCCAATCACTTTTTGCAGATGCGAGATTCCAGGTTTAATCCTTTTGCAAGACTAACAAGACATAGAGCACTGCTCATCGCTGTTTGGGAAACTCTCGCCCCTTCCAAGACGGTCTAGCGCGTTCGCTTCTTTTGAAGTCGGCACGTGAAAATCTTCTTCAGATCTATGGGCGTCGAGTCGTGCTGTGTGATCGGAGGCACGGCGCGCCTCCCCCAGCATATGGCCTCCGACGTGGACGCGATATGGGCGTCGCTCAAGGTGAAAACGGCGCCGTCGCAACACGCGGAGAGGGCGAAGGCGCTGCTGCGAGATGTGCGCAGTGATGGAAAATCTTCCAAGTCAACGAATGATCGTGCGTCGTCCGGTGGTTCTGTCGAGGCGGTGGGGGACCTGCTGTCGAAGGTTTCCGTGACGAAAACACAAGCGAAATGTGGCACGGGGCTCACTGAACCGAAGAAATCAGGGCTGATACCTGAAGGTGCTGTGTCCACCAAAGGTATGGGGCCATCAACGTCAAGCACAGATCTGGTGCCACATTCGGAAACACGCAACGAGATTGATGCATCAATCGCGTCAATCGCTTCCCTCGACCAATTGAAACACACCGTCGCCAGGGATGTGAACATCTTGTCCGACTTAGATTCAAACCCTTCCATTCGCTTAAAAGCGCTGCAAAGGGTACACCATGTCGTGCAATTCGTCGATTTAAAACTCTTGACGTCGGGAGGCGTGTTAGTCGAGGTGTTCGCCAAGCCAATTTTGAAGCGGTTCGAGGATCAAAGCGAGCGCGTCCGGGAACGCGCGGTGGACACGTTCCGGACGATAGTCGAACGGTGCCAAGGTAACGATGAAGACGACGATGAAAGTTTTATGTGTATTTTGGAAATCCTGCCCTACGCCGTGCCCGTGTTGCGCGACCGGCTGGGACCCGATACCAATCATTTGAATAATGTAAACGACGACGGCGAGAATAATCATTCGAGTTCTCAAAATCAAATCAGACCCGCCCCGAACGAACCTTCGGAAGAGATTAGGTTGAAACTCATGGTGTGTTTGAAAGATTTATTACAAGCCGTTTCAATATCCTCCTTAAACGCGCTCGCCGCGTACGCAAGTGACGCGGTTGTTGTTCTTCAATACACCGCCGACGACGCGTTCAGCGAAACCGTTTGCGAGAGTTGTGAATTGTTGACGCTGTTGACGCGGACGCTCGGGCGACGACTACAGCCGGTGGCAAAAGAACTCGCGTGGGTATTCGCCCCGAACTTGACGCACAAGAAGAGCAAAGTAAGAATTAGTGCTTTACAAGCGTTAACCCCACTTATGCACTGCGGCGCGCACGAAACCATTCTCGATCTATGCGCGTTTAAGCACCCTAACCTAGTACCGATTAAAGCGTTTTACGGCGAGGACTTAAAGGTCAACTACTTTGGGAAGTTGGTGTTGGATGGAGTGCCTCAAGTGCGGTTAGAATTTGTTAAAATGTTAGGGGATTGGATGACCACTTTAACCGAACGCACGGACCACGAACCGCGGTTATTACCGTACGTAATTTCAGCTGTGGCGGATTCGGACCAAAAAGTACAGAAATACGCCTTGCAGTTGATTAACCAACTAGGCGCTCAGTACGAATCGGAACACGAAAAGGATTTAAAGCCGACGATGGTATACATGCCGGAACACTTTGGAAGTTCCGGCAGTGGTATATCGGAATATATAATACAGATGTATCCGGAACCTTTCGTTGGCCGTCCTCCGTTGGGCGCCAGGGTTCTGGTCAAGAACAACTTCCCGTCGGTGGTGAAACCCATTTTGGCGGAGATTGGGGGGTGGCAAGCCGATGCACGCGTACGGGCCGCGAAACTGCTACGCGCCAATTTGGTGTTTCTGGAAGAAAACGCCACGCAGCACGTGCAGCAGCTTATGCTTGCGTTCACGAAAGTGCAGCAAGCGGTGAGCAAGGAGGGTGTGGGCATTCAGTCAGACGGTAACTTGACACGTAAAAACGATTCGAGCGGCCAACGAGCGGCGGACGTCCAGAACGTAATAGCCGAGTGCTGTCGCATCATCGGCGCGTTTGTTTCTCCGAACGAGTGGCTTCAAGTGCTGCTCGATATGTGTGGCAGCGGGAGCGAATCGCACACGAAAGCGGGGGCGCTGATTGTGATCGCGGAGTGCGCAGCCGGCGCGTCAGTTACCGCGTTGGAGGAGAAAACAACCGACGTTGACAAAATTGAAACCACGCTGGTGGATAAAACTTTGCGCGCGGTGTGTGACGTTGGAATTCACGGGTCACAGGACACGTCACTGCGTGTCGCTGTGTGTCGTTTCGTGGAGACTTTGCTCACCGAACAGCCGGAGACGTGGGGCGTCAAGGGCCGGACAGCGGCACTGGTGGGTGCGGCGTTAAGGGCTGCGCAAACGGGTGGGGATTTTTCCGTCACAGAAAAATCACTCGAACAACGCGCGTGTTCATCTGCGATGAAAGCGGCCGCGTCCGCGCTTGGAATTTCGGACGATGACGAATCTTCTGAGTCTTCGCAGTGTTCCGACGCAGTGATAACAGCGCTTCGATCTGAGCTGTTAGAGCCTCTCACAGCGCTTCCCCCGAAACAGTGGCGGCTATCCGACGCCGCCGTGTTGGCCGCGGTGGTGTCCGCCAAAGGAGGTGAAGATAAATTTTCAAAACAACAAGCGTCGACGGCCATTCGCTTGTGTTCCGTCGTCGCCGAAAGACTGGGAGGGTTACAAGGACAAAGCAAGGACACACCAGATGATAATTCGCATTCAAAACTTCCTTCAAATAATTCGCAAAATATCCAAAACGCGTTGGTGTCATTCCCGTTCATCACGAACAAACAGTTTAAAAAAAGCGAAACCTTACCCGACGCCGACGTCGTTTTGTTGGTGCAAACCGCGTTGCCGCGTTTGGTCGGGGAACGGAGCACAGATCAATTAGTCGGACAAAAAACGTCAATCACACCTCTCGCGGCAGTTTCCTCTGTGCTTGATTCCAACATTTCAACCGACACAGCAGTCTCTACGGTTGCGGGTGAAATTGCGGCGCGAGTCGTGTCGGCGCTTGAAAACGTGGTTGGCGACAACTTAAGCTCGCAAACGCGAGTTCAGGTTTTGGAGTTGGTCCAAACGTTAGCCAAACGCGTAACTCTTGATTCCGTTCTCGCCGCGCCTATCGTGCTCGCCAAGATACTCCCGCAAGTCGCGGCGAGACTGGACGACACGGATTTAGGTGTTAGGAGTGCCGCTGCTCACGCATTAGCGGCGCTCGCGAAGGTTTCGCAGTTAGCGGCGTACCACTGCGTGAAATTCGCCACCGCTATTCACTTGATTGATTCGAGCGCTGAGGTTGACGCGCGACTCGGCTCAATCGCCGTGCTCCGTGCTGCGCATGACTCGTTCCCAGGCCCGACACGTGCGTCAATCAAGCGACGCTGTGGGAGTGAATTAGCTCGAGAAGCTCGAGTCACCATCGCAAATGAAGCGGGCGTGACGGAATGTTCCTTCACGGAAAAAGGTATCGCCTTGGAACGCGGATTGCCACAGACGGAGGATACCCGTGTGACGGAACAGAATGAAGAGACTAGTCCTGACGATTCAACCCAAGGAGAGCTCTTCGGGCTGGAGTAGTATTTATAGTGTTGTTGACATTGTTCTTGATATAGCTATGACTGATTGCTCATAGTCCCTTACTCGCCGTTTGCGCGTCGCTTCCCCAAATCTCCAGCGTTCATTATCTTGAACGAATACGCGTCTGTGTCTAGTTCCACCACGACTTTGTACTCCTGTTCCTCCACTGCAGTTAAACCTGTAGCGGAACGCACCCACCCCTCCACGCTCTCCGCTCGGTCATCGCCGAGGAAACTCACGACGGTGCGTTCAAGCCAGCTCCCCGGGGTGTTTGCTCTGCAGCTTATTTGGCCGTTCCCATTGCTTATCAAGTTCCCCTCAAAGTCCAAACTCCCGTCAACGCAAGTGTCAGGAATCGCGTCCGGGTCCCGCGGCGGCCACACGCACGACGGCGCGTCTTCCTCAAGCTCGTCAGACTCACCGGAATCGTCCACGGAGTAATCCCGGTCGTTCAGTTCTATGACGCCCCAGGTGTACGTGTTGTCGTTCCGCGGAACGGCGCAGTACTCCCCAACCCGGAACCGGTTCGACCGGTTGAACCCAAAGTTACACCCGGTTTTGCCCCCGATCCACCGATTGCCGTCCCTGTTGCCTTCAATCACCGCCCCGATTGCGATACGCACGTCCCCAGCCCACACCCCGGAGGATTGGCTGTTTGCATTTCCGTTCGAAGAAACGCTCGGCAACGGGCTCGCATATTGCCGTGTGATGGCTTCCATCAGCGTCCTACTCGCGGTGTTCGGCAGGTCCGACAACCTCCTTTGTAACACCCCTGCTTCCCGTGACGCGGTTTCCAACACAGAACTCGTGGTGCTTCCTATCTTACCGACGTCCTCCAGCACGGTTTCGGTTTTAATTAATGTTTTTTCCAATGCGGCGCACGCGCTGTCGATGGAGTCGGCGCACCGCGTCACCGCTCGGCTCGCGATCGTTGCTTCGCGACACGCCCGGACGAGCTCGCGCACGCACACTAAAAAACCGGCCAGGCACACGGCGAACAAAGCCAAAGCGGCAGAAATGAGCAGCGGTACTATAAAGGAACTAAAAGTAGTGCCCACAGAACTCACTCCGCTTGTCGCTACGTTTCCCACAAACGAAGGGGGGTTTACAATTTTGGTGTTCTGGGAAACAACCGCGTGGGTCACTTCGTTCGTTGAAGGCGGACGCAGATTGTGCGCTGAGTTTGGCGTGCACGACGCTACTGTTAGTGGAGCACCGACGCGGACAGTGGAGCCGCGCCCAACGACACGCATTTGGAAAACCCTCAGCGCGTTGGAGAGTTGGACGCCGCGTTTAGAAAGTGACATCGTACTCATAATTGTATTTTTCGCGAACGATTCGCGTAAGCGCGTGTCGCTTCGCACTCCACGCCGAACCCTCGAGGTTGGCGCGAAAGACGACACTGATGTCGCCTTCGTCATCGCCATCGTCACCGCCAACGTCGCCGTCGCGTGGACGACACGACCGGCGGGCACGCGCGTGACGAGTGAGGTGCAATCAAACGGGCGGGTTCCTTTGCGAAAGATTATTTGGCAAAAGTTTGCCAAATCAGCATTTTGTTTTGGCAAGTGAGAGCACCTAGCGTCCCCACTCGGTTTAGGGTTTAGGGTTTAGGGTTTAGGGTTTTTGGGTTTAGGACTACAGTTCTTCAGACTCCTTGAGAGCGTAGAATTCTGCTAGGTCTCCCCTCTAGCCTCTCTTGCATTCGTTGTCGAACCAAAATGAAACGTGGCAGGAAAACGTGGCCTCGTTTCATTCTCTCGCGCACTTATCGAGATGGTTGCTCGAACCGTCGCGTTGGCGGCTGCCGTTCCCGTGTCGGCGCACGCTCACCGCGCGCTCGTCGCGTCCCGCCGCACGCCCGTGCACCCCACGCGTAACCTGTCCGTCGCCGCCGTTTCAGTGGATGCCCCTGCTTCCAGCACCGTGCTCACTTCTCTGAAAGGCGTGGAACTCAAACGCGCGGCGGACGGCACCACCGTGGATGCGGCGGACATCGTCCCCACCACAGGCCGGGTCATCGTCCCGTTCCTAACCCAGTTCGCGGACTTCGACTCCTGGGAACTCGCACAACGTATTGCGGACGACTTGCCGAGGTTGGAGGAAGCCGGTGTGCAAGTCGTCGCCGTGGGCATAGGCTCCGTGGATGCCGCAAAGTTTTTCTGCGAAAAAACAAAGTTTCCAATTGAAAAGCTGTACGCCGATGAAACCGGCGGCGCGTACGATGCTTTAAAATTCGAGCCCGGCTTCGGAAGGACGGGCGGCGAGTTTGGGTGGATCCAAGAGAAGGTCCCGTCAATCAACGGCTATGTTAAACTCTTGGTAATGTGCGCCGGGATTGGCTCGCCCGGAACGCTAGCCGCCGTGTTTGGAGGGTATTTAGGAGGCAAAAATAAACCGCAACTGTTCGTGGAAGGAAGCAACTACGACAATCCTGTTATTCGTCAAATGATGGACGTGACGTTGGGCAAGGATTATCAGCGACCATTCGAACTTGCCACGCTGCGATTGACGAACATGATCTCTATTTTGAGCGACTGGGATTCTTTGGCGCCTAGCGACGACCAACTGCTCGTCCAACGCGGCGGGTCGATTATTTTTGAAGATGGAGTTGAAAAATTCAGGCACGACGACGCCGGGATTCTTGGGTACTGTCCCGTGGATCGGTTGGTGGGTAAAGCGCTTTCTCCTGATCCATCTGCTGCCCCCGACCCC
>MDSY01123848.1_pt1 | contig 19883 bp, 19 predicted proteins | sample 811131 | NCBI WGS metagenome assembly MDSY01 (sample SAMN05326643, study PRJNA326480) | marine metagenome | isolation source: seawater | place: Atlantic Ocean: South West | collected 2010
GTTCGGCGACGAGACGCGCGTGAGCACGAAGTGGCTGATCGCGCTGGTCGTGGTCGGGGTGGCGGTGGCGTCGTTCCTGCTGGGCCTGAACCACAAGGCGTTCCTCACGTGCGAGGACTTCACCGAGAGCGGCAACTCCGCCCCGCTGGACTGCACGCCCGAACCGGAGGAGACGCCGGACCCCGCGCCGACGCCGACGACGTCGGCGAAATGAGCCCGGTCACGCGTGGCCGGATGAGGCGACGCGCAGCACGAGCGCGTCGGTGACCCCGAAGATCGCGATCGCCGCCCGATCCTTCTGCGCCATCGGCGTGGTCTCGATCGGCACCACCCGCGGATCGACGACCTCGATCTCCTCGCCGCGCGTGATCAGCGTCGCACCTCCTGCGGCGAGCACGTTCCGAAGCCACTGCGTGCCCGGGCCGTAGGGGATGGTGACGTAGAAGAGGTCGCCCTCCCGGTGCGTGCCGATGGGGGTCTCGTAGACCGTTCCCGACCTGCGGCCGCGGTGACGGATGATCGTCCACGGCGACTCCGTCGTGCCGGCGGTGCGCATCGCGCCGCGGTTCATCACGTCGCGCTGGATCACGCGGGCCGCCCGCAGCACGGACGGATTCTTCGTTCGGACGCCGACGACGAAGGCGGCCAGCACGGCGACGGCGCCCACGAGCGCAACGGTGAGGACGGAGAGCAGGACACGCGCGAGCGGCTTCATGCGACCAGCTTCCCGAGCCGTCCGCGGTGCCACAACCCCGGGAGCGTGTCAGAAGATCATCGGGCGGTCGTCGTCTTCCGCGCCGTCGAGGTCGAGATCGACGACCACCGGCACATGATCGCTCGGCCCCTCGCCCTTGCGCTCGTCGCGATGGATGGATGCGCCCGTCACCGCGTCGGCGAAGGTCTCCGATCCGAGGATGAAGTCGATGCGCAGGCCCTCGTTGCGGGGGAAGCGGAGCCGCTTGTAGTCCCAGTACGTGTAGCCGGTGGGGATGAGCGGGCGCACCACGTCGACCACGCCCGCGGAGGTGAGGGATGCGAAGGCCTGCCGCTCCGGCGGCGACACGTGCGTGGAGAAGCCCGGCACGATCGCGGGGTCTCCGTTGTCGGCGTCGGTGGGCGCGATGTTGTAGTCGCCGACCAGCGCGAGGGGCAGGTCGGGGTCGGCCGCGAGCACGTCTCGCGTGTGCTTCTCGAGGGCGGCGAGCCAGTGCAGCTTGTAGTCGTAGTGCGGATCGCCGAGGCCCCGGCCGTTCGGCACGTACAGGCTCCACACCCGCACGCCGGCGGTGGTCACCCCGATGGCGCGCGCCTCCTGCGGCGCATCCGGCCCCTCGTGCCCCTTCGCGAACCCGGGCATGCCCGGGAAGGCGGTCTCGACGTCGGTCATGGGTTCGCGGCTGGCGACGGCGACGCCGTTCCACTGGGAGAAGCCGTGCGCGCGCACCTCGAATCCGGCGGCTTCGAACGCCTCGTAGGGGAACTGCTCCTCCTTGCACTTGATCTCCTGCATCGCCAGCACGTCGATGTGCTCGCGGACGGCGAAGTCGACGATGCGGTCGACGCGGGCGCGGATCGAGTTGACGTTCCAGGTGGCCAGGCGCATGGATTCCAGCCTAGGCGCGCCCGCCGACTCTCCTAGACTCGACACCATGACCGCCGCCTCCACCGCAGACCTCGAGATCGACCGGCAGAACCTCATCGCGCTGATCAAGGCCGAGGCCGTGTTCCACGGCGACTTCACCCTCTCCAGCGGCAAGAAGGCGTCGTACTACGTCGACATGCGCAAGCTCACGCTCGACCACCGTGCGGCGCCGGCGATCGGGCGCATCATGCTCGACCTCATCCGCGACGTCGACGGCATCGTCGCGGTGGGCGGTCTCACGCTGGGGGCGGATCCCATCGCCAACGCCGTGATGCACGAGTCGGCCCGCACCGATGCGCCGCTCGACGCGTTCGTCGTGCGCAAGGAGCCGAAGGACCACGGGCGCGGGCGGCAGGTCGAGGGGGCGGATGTCGCCGGCAAGCGCGTCGTGGTCGTCGAAGACACCTCCACCACCGGTCAGTCGGCGCTGAAGGCGGTCGAGGCACTCCGGCGCGAGGGCGCCGAGCCCGTCGCGGTCGCGGTCATCGTCGACCGCAAGACGGGTGCGCAGGCCGCGGTCGAGGCGGCGGGCCTGCAGTGGCTCGCCGCCGTGGATCTCGACGACCTGGGTCTCGCCCCGCAGTAGGTCCCGGCTCGGGAATACGGCGTCGCGGCGCCGTCGTTGGCGGTCACCATGGATCTCTACTCTCCCGCGACCTTCGGATCGCTGCACCTCGCCAACCGCGTCGTCATGGCGCCGCTCACCCGCACCCGCGCGGGTGCCGACGGCGTGCCCACCGACGCGATGGTCGAGTACTACCGGCAGCGCGCCGGGCAGGGGCTCATCGTCAGTGAGGGCGTGTGGCCTGTCGCGGAGGGCATGTCCTACCCCGGCCAACCGGGCATCGAGACGCCCGAGCAGATCGAGGGCTGGCGCCTGGTCGCCGACGCGGTGCATGCCGCCGGCGGCGTCATCGTCATGCAGCTGATGCACGGCGGTCGTGTCTCGCACACCGCGATCACCGGCACCGAGCGGATCGTCGCGCCGAGCGCCCTGCCGGCTCCGGGACAGACGCGAACCCCCGAGGGCAAGGTCGACATGCCCGTCCCGCACGCGCTGGAGACCGACGAGATCCCCGCCGTGATCGCGCAGTTCGCGCAGGCCGCCCGCAACGCGGTCGCGGCCGGGTTCGACGGCGTCGAGGTGCACGGCGCGAACGGCTACCTCGTGCACGAGTTCCTCTCGCCCGCCTCGAACGTGCGCGAAGACACCTACGGTGGATCGCCCGAGGCGCGGGCGCGTTTCGCCGTCGAGGTGACGGAAGCCGTCGCCGCGGCCGTCGGCGCGGACCGAACCGGCATCCGCCTGTCGCCGCAGCACAACATCCAGGGTGTCCTCGAGCCGGATGACGCCGACGCGCGCGCGACCTACGCCGCGCTCGCGGCCGGGCTCGCGCCCCTCGGGCTGGCGTTCGTCGACATCCTCCACGCCCACCCCCAGGGCGACCTCGTGCAGCGCATCCGCCGCAGCGTCGGTGCACCGGTGATCCTGAACTCCGGGTTCTCGTCCCCCACCACGCGGGAGGAGGCCGAGGCCCTCGTCGCCGAGGGCTGGGCCGACGCGGTCGGCGTGGGGCGCCCCGTCATCGCTAACCCCGACCTCGTGCACCGCTGGCAGCAGCGCGCCGACCTGAACGAACCGCGCCCCGAGCTCTTCTACGGCCGCACCGCTGAGGGGTACACCGACTACCCGGCGCTCGCCGCGGTCTCCTGACGCATCTCAGTCGTCGCGGCGGCGGATCCAGACGACGATCCACGTGATGAGCGTGCCCAGCAGGATCACCGCGGAGCTTCCCAGCAGCAGAGTCTGTTCGAACTCGCTCATGAGGGGCGCCTTCCTTCCCGGGCGGCGGTGACGATGCTCGTGATGCGGGCCAGGCGCGTGGCAGGGCGCCGCGCCAGATCGACCTGAGCGATGCCGAACTTGCGCGCCGAGGGCGGGAATGCATCCCACGCGGCGCGAGCCGCCCCGTCGGCGTCGAGGGCGGCCGCGAGGTCGTCGGGCTCGCGGAGCGCCTCGGAGTTGTCCAGCACGCTCCACGATCCGTTCTCGCGGGCGACGGCGATCGCCCGCCGTCCGGCGTCGGTCATCTCGCCGGTGGCCTCGAGGTCGACCACGCGTGCCTTGTTCGTCGCCGCCCAGCCGCTGCGCGGCCGGCGCGGTGAGAACCACAGGCCGCCGAGGCGCTCGTCGAACGAGCGGGTGGGGCCGTCGATCCATCCGAAGCACAGCGCCTGCCGGATCGCGTCTTCATAGGCGACGACGGTGGCGTCGGACCCGGGACGCGCGCGCACCAGCCACGCGCCGGTCGAGGTGGTGTGGTTCTCGACCAGCCACGCCCGCCACGCCACGGCGTCGGCCACGACCACGCGCTCCCCGTCGTCGAGTGCACCCATGCCGCCGACCCTACGCGCGCCCGCCGACGTCGCGTCCGAGTTCAGTCGCGTCGCCTGCGCCGCCCCATCCGCCGTTCATAACTCCGCAATATCGCTCGGTCACAGCCCCGACAACCCCCAGAGAGCGTCGCGACGCAGATTCTTGCGGAGTTGTGAACGACGAGGGGCGGGTGACGGCTCAGCGCACGGCGCCGGAGGTCAGCCCGCCGACGAGCCAGCGCTGGAAGAAGACGGCGGCAGCGAACACCGGCAGCACGCCGATGACGGATGCGGCGGCGATCTTGCCGAAATGGGGCGTGCGTTCGCCGTAGAACAGCGAGAGCACCACCGGGAGCGTCTGCGCGTCGGGGTTCTGCGTGAGGAAGGCCGCCAGCAGGAACTCGTTGTAGTTCAGCACCCCGACGATGATGCCGATGGCCGCCAGCGCCGGAGCGACCAGCGGGGTCACGATCCACGTGAGCACCCGGAACGACCCGGCGCCGTCCAGCCGGGCGGCCTCCTCGATCTCGCTGGGGAGTTTCCGGAGGAACCCCTCGAGCAGCCAGATCGCGACCGGCACGTTCACCAGGGCGTACACGAGGGTGAGGCCCCACAGGGTGTTGTTGGCCCCGATCACGCGGAGCAGGGTGAACAGCGGCACGACCGCGACGATCGGCGGCAGCAGCCAGGGGCTCATCAGCGTGCCGGCGAGGGTGGTTCCACCGGTGCGGAACCGCACGATCGCCCAGGCTCCGGGCAGGGCGATCGCCAGGGTGAGGGTCGCGCCGCCGATAGCGGCCACGAGGGAGTTCCCGATGCCCTGCAGCAGGTCCGAGCCGGTCAGCACATCCACCCAGTTCGAGAACTGCGGGACGGCGGGCACGAGCACCCCCTGACCGGTCTCGTCCCGTCCCATGAGCGAGACCGACACGAGGTAGAGCAAGGGCGTCACGAAGAAGGCGAGGAGCACCGCGAGCACCACCGTGGCTGCTGCGCCGCGGGATCCGGTCGTGCGGCGTGGCCGGTCGAGGATGCGGTCACTCATGATTCGCCTGCCATCGTCGAGCCACGAGTGCGACGGGGATGGTGACCGCCGTCACGAGCACGGCCAGAAGGAGCGTGATGACGGCCGCCTTGCCCACGTCGAACTCCCGCAGCGCCGCCTGGTAGATGAGATACGACGTGGTGGTCGTGGCCTGTCCGGGGCCGCCGGAGGTCATCATGAAGACCAGGTCGAACACCTTGAAGGCGAGCACCAGCCGGATGAAGAAGGCCGCCGCGACGACCCCGGAAACGGCGGGCAGGGTGATGTGGCGGAGCTTGCCGAACCCGTGTGCGCCGTCGAGCGATGCGGCCTCGAGCGTCTGCGGGTCCTGGGCGAGGAGTGCCGTGAACACCAGCAGAGCCACGAGGGGCGTCCACTCCCAGACGTCGGCGACGGCGATCGCCGGGAGCGCCCACAGCGTCGACGACAGGGGCGCGATGGTCTCGGAGGGCAGCCCGATGAGTCCGAGGAGGGTCGCGAGGAGCCCGCCCCCGGGGTTGTAGATGAGCTTCCAGAGCGTGCCCACGATCACGGGAGGTGTGATGAGCGGGAGGAGGAGGAGCGTGCGCACGAGCGCCCCGCTCCGCACAGCGCCGTGGAGCGCGAGCGCGGCGACCACCCCGAGCACGAGGCTCGCAGACGATACCGCCAGGGCGTATGCGAGGGTGCGCCACAGCGACGCGACGGCGTCGGCATCTGTGAGCACCTGCTCGAACGTGGCCGTGCCGACGAACTCCTGGAACGGCCTGCCGAGAGACGATTCCGTGAACGCGGCAGCCACGATGAACAGCAGCGGATACGCCCCGAGCACGAGCAGCGCGAGCACGCTCGGTGAGACGAACAGGCGGTGCGCCCACGCCGGCCCCCGAGGGAGGCGCCGTGGGCGCACCGTCGCGGATGCGTCAGCCAAGGAGCTCTTCCCACTCCGCCTGCGCGGCATCCAGTGCCTCCTGCGCGGTGACCTCACCCGCGACGAGCTTGGCGAGCTCGTCGGTGAGCACCTCGGCCGCCTGCGTGGCGTTCTTGCCGGTGGGCCAGGCGAGTGCGCCGTCGAGGGTGGCGCGGTTGACGCGCTGCAGGTCGGGATAGGCCTGTCCGTACGCCTCACTCTCGAGCGAGGAGATGCGGTTGGGGTCGATACCGGTCTGCGGGTCGGCGACGAGCAGTTCCTCGTTGATCTCGCTCGAGGCTGCCCACTGGATGAAGTCCCGCGCGAGCTCGGTCTTGTCGGTGTGGGCCGCGATCACCCAGGTGAACCCGGCCACGAGCGATGCGCGCGCCTGGGTGTTCTCCCCGCCGACGGGGAGCAGCGTGACGCCCCAGCCGTCGGCCACCGTGGAGTCGGGGTTGATCTGCGAGCCCACGCCGAGGTCGGTCCAGTTCTCGATGAACGCCGCGTTGCCCGCGTACCACGCGGAGTTGCCTTCGCCGAAGGCGGTCTCGGTGGGTGTGGGGTAGGCGGATTCCAGTGCGTCGGCCAGGGACTGCGCTGCCGCCACGGCCTCCGGGGAGTTGATCACGGGTGCGCCCGCGTCGTCGACGAACTCGCCACCGAACCCCGCAAGGCGGTTGGCGAAGCTCGCTCCCAGGATGAGCGGGGACTTCTGGCCGAAGATCACGTTGCCGTAGACGCCGTCGGCTCCCTCGTTCTCGGTGATCACGCGCGACTGCTCGACGTACTCGTCCCATGTCGCGGGCGGAGCGTCGAAGCCGTTCCGCTGCAGGATCTCGGTGTTGTAGAAGAGCACGTGGGTGTCGCCGTCGAACGGCAGCCCGTACCGGCGATCCTCCACCAGGGTGTACGGATCGTAGATCGAGGGGATGAAGTCGTCTTCGTCGGCGGCGGGGTCGCTCGCGATCCAGTCGGTGAGGTCCTGGATCGAGCCGGAGTCAGCCAGGTCTCCGATCGAGACGTACCAGGGCGCCGCAACGTCGATCGTGTTCGCGCCCGACTGCTGGTCGAGCGCCAGGGTGTTGCCGATCTCGTCGTAGGGGACGATCACCGGGTTGATGCGCACCCCCGTCTCGGCCTCGTAGCGCTCCGCGAGGAGGTCGGAGGCGCCCTCGTGCGATGAGATGAGCAGCACGGTCAGCTCCTGCTCGCCGGCAGCGTCCGATGCGTCGGCGTCGCCGCCGGCGCACGAGGCCAGCATGACCGCGGAGGCGGCGACGACGGTGGGGACGGCGAACCTGCGCAGCGTGCGTGCGCGGCGTGACGAATCGGACATGGCGAGCCTCTCGGATGGATGCGGTGCGCGGCGAGGGCCGCACGAGAGGACATTGTGGAGCGAGCGATACCGGCGCAGCATGCCCGCTCGTAAGACGGCGACATCGTGTGACGTCCTGTGTCGCAGCGTGTCGGCGTGTGTCGGGCTCGTCTCCCGTCGTGAGGGACCGTTGATAGCTTTCCCGCGGCGCGCCGCTTTCGGCGCAGGAAGGAAGGTGCCCGGTGACCAAGCCGATCATCCTCAACGCGTTCGAGATGAGCTGCGTGACCCACCAGGCGCCGGGCCTGTGGCGGCATCCCGACAACCGAGCGGATGAGTATCACCGCCTGGACTACTGGATCGACTTGGCGAAGCTGCTCGAACGAGGCGGTTTCGACGCGATCTTCCTGGCTGACGTGCTCGGGGTGTACGACGTCTACCGCGACTCCGTCGCGCCCGCCCTGCGCGACGCCGCGCAGGTGCCCGTCGGGGATCCGCTGCTGCAGATCCCGGCGATGGCGGCGGTCACCGAGCGTCTCGGCTTCGGAGTGACGGTCGCGACGACGTACGCCCAGCCCTACGCGCTGGCGCGCACGCTCACGACGCTCGACCACTTCACCGGCGGCCGAATCGGCTGGAACGTCGTGACGTCCTACCTCGCCAGCGCCGCGCGCAACCTCGGACTCGGCGACCAGATCGCGCACGACGACCGCTATGGCATCGCCGACGAGTTCCTGGATGTCGTCTACAAGCTGTGGGAGGGATCGTGGGAAGACGGCGCCGTGCTCCGCGATCGTGACACCGGCGTCTTCACCGACCCCGAGAAGGTGCACCCGATCGACCATCGCGGTGAGCACTTCGACGTGCCCGGCATCCACCTCGGCGAGCCGTCGCCCCAGCGCACCCCCGTGATCTTCCAGGCGGGCGCGTCGCCCCGTGGGCAGGAGTTCGCCGCTCGCCACGGGGAGGCCATCTTCATCAACGGGCTTGCCCCCGAACTCACCCGCCGCACCACCGACGGCATCCGTGACAAGGCCCGCGCCGCCGGGCGCGATGGTGACGACGTGAAGATCCTCACCCTCGCCACCGTCATCGTCGCCGAGACGGACGAGCTGGCGAGAGCGAAGCACGACGACTTTCGTCGGTACGTCTCGCTCGAGGGCTCTCTCGCTCTGTACGGCGGCTGGTCGGGGATCGACCTCGCCGCGCTCGACCCCGACGAGCCGCTCCGGTACGTCGATACGGATGCCGCCCGCTCCGCCCTGTCGATCTTCACCAAGGCCGACCCCACCCGCGAGTGGACACCGCGCGACATCGCCGAGTACGTCGGCATCGGCGGCATCGGCGCGGTCATCGTCGGAAGCCCGACCACCGTGGCCGACGAGCTGGAGAGATGGGTCGACGTCGGTGGGGTCGACGGATTCAACCTCGCCTACGTCATCACGCCCGGCACGTTCGAGGACATCGCCGAGCACCTCACGCCCGAGCTGCGTCGGCGGGGTCTTCTCGCCGCCGACGCCCGCCCCGGCGCCACGCTGCGCGAGCGGCTCTCCGGCAGCGCCGTGGTGCCCGAGTGGCACCCGGCGCACGCGTATCGGGGTGCGTTCGCCGGTTCGCGCACCGCCGCCGACGGCGGCGCATCCCTCGTTCCCACCACCGTCTGAGGAGAAACGCATGATCGCCACCACCAGCCTCGCCCCGCCCCGTACCCACTGGTCGGGCATCGCCACCGACGCGGAGCTCGCGCGATGGGATGCCGTGGCCGAGGCCGTCGCCGAGACGCTCGGCGCCGACGCCCTCGCCCGGGACCGCGCCAACGCGCAGCCGTTCGCCGAGGCTCGGCTGCTGCAGGATGCCGCTCTCACGACCCTGCTCGATCCCGTCGAGTTCGGCGGCGGCGGGGCCCACTGGGAGACCGCCGCGAGGGTGGTGCGCATCATCGCCCGACGCGACGCCTCGATCGCGCAGCTGCTCGGATACCACTACATCAACGAGGCGAACATCGCGCTGGTCGCCGCGCCCGACGAGCGGGAGCGCTGGTTCCGCTCCTCGATCGACGGCCGCTGGATCTGGGGCGACTCGGTCAACCCGGTGGATCCGAACCTGACGCTCACGGTGGACGGCGACGGCTACCGCCTCGACGGCTTCAAGCGGTACTCCACCGGGTCGGGAGTCGGTGAGGCGCTGCTCATCAACGCTGTTGTCGAAGACGGCCCGGACGCGGGAGCGTTCGCCTACCTGGTGCTCCCCCATGGGCATCCCGGCGTCGAGCTCGTGGACGACTGGGACAACCTGGGCCAGCGGCTGTCGGCCAGCAACACCGTGACCTACCGAAACGTGCGCGTCGACCCGGAGCATGTTCTCGGGTTCGGCACCGACGAGCCGATCCAGAGCTTCGTGACACCCGGCATCCAGCTGATGTTCGGCAATCTCTACCTCGGAATCGCGGAGGGCGCGCTCGCGCAGGCGCGCGACCTGACCGTTGCGCGGCCGAACGCGTGGTTCCTGTCCGAGGCCTCCACCTACCGGGACGACCCGTTCGTCCGACGTCTCTATGGCGAGCTCGTGTCGAAGACGGCTGCGGTGTCGGCGCTCGCCGATCGGGTGAACCGCCGATTCGACGAGACCATCGCCCTCGGCGCCGACGTCTCCGCGAAGGACCGCGCACGACTTGCCGTCGAGGTCGCGCAGCTCAAGGTGGTCGCCAGCGACACCGCCACCGACGTCGCCCACCGCGTGTTCGAAGCGACCGGCACGAGTTCGACGGCGAGCCGCGTGGGTCTCGACCTGCACTGGCGCAACATCCGCACGCACTCCCTGCACGACCCGGTCGACTACAAGAAACTCGAAGTGGGAGCCCACTTTCTCACCGGTGCCGTCCAGCCGATCTCCCTGTACACGTGAACGGCCAGACGGTGGCGGCCCCTCTCCGCACGGATTTCACCGACCAGGTGTGGGCGGCGGTGCCGCGAGACCTCGAGGAACGGTTCCGCCCGACAGTGGAGCGCATCGCCGAGGAGGCGGCAGCTCGTGACCGCGGGCGAGATCTGCCGTTCGATGCGGTGCGCGAGCTGCGCGACCTCGGCATCGGACGCGCGCGCGTCGCCGTCGAGGAGGGCGGGCTCGGCGCCGACTGGGCGAGCCTCACACCGCTGCTGATCGCGATCGCGGCCGCCGACGCGAACGTGCCGCAGATCTTCCGCGGCCACTTCGCGCTCGTCGAGCAGGCGCTCACGACATCCGACCGCGGATTCGGAGACCGGTGGATCCGGCGTGTGGTGGACGGCCAGCTCACCGGCAACGCGTGGAGCGAAGCATCCGGATCGACCACGTCACGCGCCGGCACCGAGCTGCGCGCCGACGTCGGCGGCACCCTGCGGGTGAGCGGACGCAAGTTCTACACCACCGGCAGCATCTTCGCGGAATGGACCGACGCGGTCGCTCATCGTGTTGCGGACGGCGTCGATGTCGCGGTGCTCGTGCGGCTCGATCAGCCCGGAGTGACCGTGAGCGACGACTGGGACGGATTCGGGCAGCGAGGCACGGGGACCGGCACCATCGTGTTCGATGACGCCGTTGTCGACGCCGCCGACGTGCTGCCCGTGGCCGAACGCTTCGGATACCAGACGGCGCTCTACCAGCTGGTGCTGCTGAGCGTGCTGGCGGGGATCGCGCATCGGGCGGTTTCCGATGCGGCGGATGCGGTGCGGTCGCGAGCGCGGGTGTACAGCCACGGAACGGCCGATCGCGCGCAGGACGACGTGCAGATCCAGGCTCTGATCGGTGAGCTCGCGGCCTCCGCCTACGCGGTCGAGTCGACGGTGCACGCCGTGGCAGGCGCCGTCGACGACGCCGTCGCCGCCGCGCGAGCGGTGCGCGACGACCCCGGTGACGAGGCGCTGCGAGAGCGCGCGCGGGCGGCCGACGCGATCGCGGAGATCCGGGCTGCACAGGCGCAGTCGTTCGCCACCGGTGCGGTGCAGACGATCGCATCGCGCCTGTTCGACGCGCTGGGTGCCTCATCCACGGCGCGCGGCGCGTCGCTCGACCGGCATTGGCGGAACGCCCGCACGGTCTCGAGCCACAATCCGGTGCTCTACAAGAACCGCTGGGTCGGCGCGTGGGTGCTCACCGGCGACCTGCCGCAGCCGCTCTGGGCGGTGGGGAGCCCGAGCGTCACAGCCCGTGGGTGACTTCGCCCTCGGGCATCTCGGCCTCGATCGGGTGGTCGGCGAGCAGTTCGGCGACGGAGTCCAGGATCTCGTCGGGGCGGAACGGGTAGCGCTCGATCTCGGCGTCATCGGAGATGCCGGTGCGCACCAGCACGGTGTGCAGGCCCGCTTCGATCCCGGCCACGACGTCGGTGTCCATCCGGTCGCCGATCATGCCGGTGTTCTCGGAGTGCGCGCCGATGCGGTTCAGAGCCGAGCGGAACATCATGGGGTTCGGCTTGCCGACGACATACGGCTCCTTGCCCGTCGCCTTCGAGATGAGGGCCGAGATCGCCCCGGTCGCCGGCAGCACGCCCTCGACGGAGGGGCCGGTGGCGTCGGGGTTGGTGGCGATGAACCGGGCGCCGCCGCGGATGAAGCGGATCGCCTTCGTGATCGCCTCGAAGGAGTAGTTGCGCGTCTCGCCGATCACCACGTAGTCCGGATCGGTCTCGGTCATGATGAAACCGGCCTCGTGGAGAGCGGTCGTCAGGCCCGCCTCGCCGATGACGAAGGCGCTGCCGCCCGGCATCTGCGAACGCAGGAAGTCGGCGGTCGCGAGGGCGGAGGTCCAGATGGCCTCCTCGGGCACGACGAGACCGGATGCGCGCAGTCGCGCACTGAGGTCGCGCGGCGTGAAGATCGAATTGTTCGTGAGAACCAGGAACGGCACACCGAGATCCCGCCACTGCTGGAGAAGCTCGGATGCGCCGGGGATGGGGGTGTTCTCATGGACGAGCACGCCGTCCATGTCGGTGAGCCAGCATTCGACCTCGTCACGGGTGCGCATGGGCACAGCCTATGCGGCGCGGCCCGCGCTGTCCGACGAGAGGCCGACCGCGACGCGCCCGCGCGCCCCATTCCGCATCGGGCATGTGCGGCATAGGGTCGTCGTGTGAGTGGACCCGAGTGGCATCTCCCCGACCTCACCGGCCGGACGTACCTCGTCACGGGTTCCAACGCGGGTCTCGGCTACTTCTCGTGCGAACACCTCGTGCGGGCCGGGGCGGACGTGATCATGTCGGCGCGCAATCCCGCTCGCCTCGCCGCGGCTCGCGCGGCCCTCTTCCGCCGGGTGCCCGAGGCTGCCGGACACGATGCGGTCGAGTCCCTCGTCATCGACACCAGCAACTCCGGCTCGCTGCGCGCCGCCGCCGCCACCCTCCGCAGCCGCGGCGCGCTCGACGGCGTGCTGCTGAATGCCGGCATCGTGCACCCGCCGAAACGGCGCACTCTCACGCGCGACGGCAACGAGCTCGTCTTCGCCACCAACGTGCTCGGCCATTTCGCGCTGGCCGGCGAGTTGCTTCCCGCGCTCGCCGCGGCGGGTGGGCGGATGGTGTGGGTGGGGAGCATGTCGACCTCGATGTGGCGATACGACCCGGTCGACCCGCAGCTGTCGGAGGGCTACACGCCCTGGCGCGCCTACGTGCAGTCGAAGATCGCGACCAGCTCGCTCGGGTTCGAAGCCGACCGCCGCCTGCGCGGCGCCGACGTGGCGGTCGCGAGCGTCGTGGCGCATCCGGGCTATTCCACCAGCGGACGCACCGCCGGCATCCGCGGCGTGAACAACCCCTCCCGGCTGACGCGGTTCGCCGACAACATCCAGGCGCCCGTCACCCAGTCCAAGGAGGTCGGCGCGCAGCCCCTCGTGCACGCGCTGGCGGCATCCGATGTCGCCGGGGGCGAGTACTGGGGACCGCGCGCCCGGCTTCGGGGCGAGCCTCGACGCGGCACGTCGTCGCGCGTCACCCAGGACCGTGAGGTCGCCGCGCGCATCTGGGAGGTGTGCGAGCACGCGACCGGCGTCGCCTGGCCCTTCGCCAAAGCCGCCAAGACCAAGCGGCTCAGGCGCTGAGCCACACCGCCTGTCGCACGTCGTCGTCCAGCGCCGTCTCCGCGTCGCCGACCCGCACGCCGGCCGCCGTCACGGTGACCTCGGTGGCGACCGTCATCCCGGCCGCTTCGGCGACGCGCAGCACGTCGGCGTCGCGGTCGCTCACGCGCAGCACCCGGCCGGTGTGGCCGGCCGCCGCATCCGCGAGCAGCACGAACGGCTCGCGCACGACCGTTCCGTCGGCCCGCGGGATCGCGTCGCCGTGCGGGTCGAACAGCGGATGACCGAGCAGGTCGTCGATGCCGGCCAGAAGTCGGTCGCTGATCGCATGCTCGAGCACCTCGGCTTCGTCGTGCACCTCGTCCCACGCGTAGTCGAACTCGCGCACGAGCCAGGTCTCGATGAGGCGGTGGCGGCGAATGATGGCGGCCGCACGGCGCTCGCCGGTCGCCGTCAGCGAGACCGGGCCGTAAGGGCGGTGCGTCACCAGCCCGAGGCTCGCGAGCTTCTTCACCATCTCGGTCACGCTCGAGGGGGCAAGCCCGAGTACGCCGGCCAGCTGGGACGGCGTCATGCGCTCGTCCTGCCACTCGGTGTGGTGGTAGATCGTCTTCAGGTAGTCGTCGACGGCGGGAGAGGCCACCGCTCCAGGCTACTCACGGCGGCGTCTCCGGCGCCGTCGCGAGGACGGCGTCATCCCGCGAAGGGGCGGGTTTCGTAGACGGCGCCGTGCTGTCCGGCGAGGGCCACCGCGCGCCCGTCGACGGACTGGACGAAGCGGCGGGCGGTATCCGCGTCGGCGGGAACCTGCGCGTCGATCTCGGGATACGTGCCCGCCGACTCGTTCGACAGCCACACCACGCGTCGGCCCAGGCGCTCGCCGAGAGACAGCGCGAGGCTGGCGAAACGCGCACGCGAAGGTGTATTGAGGTAGAGGAGCACAGCGCTGTGGAACAGCACCAGCGTCGCGTCTGCGGGGGACTCGGCGGCGAGGGTCGTCACGCGCTCGAGCAGGTCGCCGGTGTCGACGCGCGGCCGATCCGCCGCGGCGATCGCGGCCGCTCCGCGCAGGCGGGCGACGCGCGCATCGTGATCGGGGCCCGGCCAGACGAGCGTGGCGAGCCACGCGACGGCGTCGGGGTCGGCGGGGTCGATCGGTGCCAGGTCGATGCCGGCGCGCCATTCGATGTGAGGCATGCGTGTGGGGGCATCCCGTGCGTCGTCGATACGGCACTCCAGCAGCACGGCGCTCGGGCCGCCCGCGGGGTGCAGGTCATGCACGCCGGCGGGAGAGAGGAACCGATACGAGTACCGGTCGGGGAGCAGGCACAGGCCGGCCGCTGCACCGACCTCGAGGAGGGCTACCGGGCCGTCAATGCGCGACAGCACCGGCAGCAGCGTCGCGCACCGTCCGACTTCGTTGGTCTGGGTGGCGCGGACCGACGCGGTGGCGAGGACCGCATCCCAGTTCTCGACGAGCCACGATCGCCATCTCTCGTAGTCGTCGAGCGGGGCACCCACCCAGCGCGCGGCGGCGAAGAGGAGATTGGCCTGCTGCAGGCGCGGCGGGAGACTGCCGATGCGCATGATCATGTCCGGGTCGGCGGCGATCCCGGCGGCCCACTCCTCGTAGAGCGGCGACGTGCCGTGCGCCCATCGCCGGGCGAAGTCGTCGTAGTACGCGACGAGACGTTCGGCGTCGTCGGGCATCGGTCGGGCGTGCACCATGGCCGCACCCTACGCCCGCGTCGTCCGCCGCGTCCGGTCCACCCGGCATCTCCCGGCCCGGTCCCACCGGCACCCCGCCCCGCCCCGCCCGCCGTTCCGCCGCCCGGTTCGCCGCCCTTCCGCCCCCCGTCCCGCCCCCGTTCCGCCCCCCGTTCCGCCCCGCATCGCGCACCGTGCACCAGCTCAGGCTGCGCGAGGCCGTTTGCCGCGATTCCCGCCCGGGAGGGGCCTCACCGAACCACCCAGCCTGAGTTGGTGCACGTCGGTGGGAGGAGGCGCGCGTCCCGGCGCCGCGTTGATCCCCCGTCCGCCTTCCGCTCACGGGCATTCCCGGTGCCGTCGACATTCCTGGGCGGCATCGTCCGGCATTGCCGGTCCCGCCCCGCATCGTGCACCAACTCAGGCTGCGCGAGGCCGTTTGCGGCGAATCCGGTCCGGGAAGGGTTTCCCCGGACCTCCCAGCCTGAGTTGGTGCACGTCGGCCGGGCTAGCCTTTCGGAGTGACAGAGCCGAGGAACGACGGCGGAACGGCCGCCGCGGATGAGCCGCAGACCGCGCACGGCGTCGGACCGTGGCCGGGCGGCGCGGCGGCGTGGCCCGACGACCCGCGGTACGACCGCGAGCTACTCGCCGATGGTGACCGCCGCAATGTGGTCGACGGCTACCGGTACTGGACGATGGATGCGATCGTCGCCGACCTCGACGCCCGGCGGCACCCGTTCCACGTCGCGATCGAGAACTGGCAGCACGACCTCAACATCGGCTCCATCGTGCGCAGCGCCAACGCGTTCCTCGCGGCGGAAGTGCACATCATCGGGCGCCGGCGGTGGAACCGCCGCGGCGCGATGGTCACCGACCGCTATCAGCACGTGCGTCACCACGACGACGTCGCCGCGTTCACCGCATGGGCGGTGGATGCGGGTCTGCCGATCGTCGCGGTCGACAACGTCGCGGGATCGCAGCCGGTCGACCGCGCCGAACTGCCCGAGGCGTGCGTGCTGCTGTTCGGGCAAGAGGGCCCCGGGCTGTCGCCCGAGGCCCTCGCCGCGGCATCCGGCGCCGTGCAGATCACCCAGTACGGCTCGACGCGCTCGATCAATGCCGGCGCTGCGGCCGCTGTCGTGATGTACGAGTGGTGCCGGCGCCACGCGGCCGGCTGATCGACCGCTCCGTGGCTATCCTCACGTCCCGGCTGTGAGCCACGCCCGGCCGCGCACACGCCAGCCGAGTGTGGCCAGGCGCGCGAGCATGAACACGCCGAAGAAGGCCACCGCCAACCACGCCAGCCCGGCTGCTCCTGCGAGCGACAAGACGTTCAGCGCCACGAGGACCGGAACGTAGGGGATGAGGTTCAACCCGCCCGCGATCGCGAGGTACCGTGCATCCCCGGCGCCCATGAGCACGCCGTCGAGCACGAACACCGCTCCGGCAACCGGCTGCGCGACGGCGAGCACGATGAGTGCCGGCTGCACGAGCGCCGCCAGCTGCGGATCCCCGGTGAAGACGAGCCCGATGACCCCGGAGGACGCCCCGATGACGAGCCCGACGAGCACGCCGAAGGCCACACCCCACGCGAATGTTCGCTGCAGGACCCGCCGCACTCCGGCCTCGTCTGCGGCGCCGAGCCCCTTGCCGATGAGTGCCTGGGCGGCGATCGCGAGCGCGTCGAGGGCGAACGCGGCGGTGGAGAAGATGGTGAAGGCCACCTGCCACCCGGCGAGCTCCTCGGTGCCGAGCGTCGTGGCCACGGCGACGGTGGCGAGCAGCGCGACGCGCAGCGCGACGGTGCGCAGGAACAGCCACCCGCCGGAGCGGGCGCTGCCCGAGATCCCGTCGCGCTGCGGCCGCAGACCCGCGCCGTGCCGGCGGGCGTGGCGGCCGATCACGACGACGTACGCGGTCACCATGCCCCACTGCGCGAGCACCGTGCCGACGGCCGATCCGGCGAGGCCCCATCCGAGCCCGTAGATGAAGAAAGCGTTGAGCAGGGCGTTCGCGGCGAAGCCCAGGCCGGCGATCCACAACGGGGTGACGGTGTCCTGCAGGCCGCGCAGCAGGCCGGTCGCGGCGAAGACGATGAGCATCGCCGGCAGCCCCCACATCGAGATGCCGAGATAGGTCTCCGCATCGGCGGTGACCGCCTCCGTCGCGCCGAAGAGGCCGACGAGGAACGGCGTCGTCAGGTAGCCGGCGAGGGCCAGCAGCGCTCCGAGGCCGAGTGCGAGCCACATGCCGTCGATGCCCGCCGAGACCGCTCGCGTGGGATCGCCGGCGCCGAACCGGCGCGCGACGGCCGGCGTGGTCGAGTACGCGAGGAAGACCATGAGCCCGACGATCGTCTGCAGGATGGCCCCGGCGATGCCGAGCGCAGCCAGCGGGGTCGTGCCGAGATGGCCGACCAGTGCCGAATCGACGATGAGGAAGAGCGGCTCGGCGACCAGCGCACCGAGTGCGGGCACCGCAAGACGCAGGATGTCCCGGTTCAGGGTGTCGCGTGCGGTGGCCACGCTCCGAGCCTAGAGTCGCCCGCAGACACCCACGCGCCGTCCGACGGCCCAGACTCCGACCGACGACCCAGACTCGGTGCTTATCCTGTACGCATGACCGACGCCCCCGCATCCGGTCTCGCGCTCGACGAGCTCAGCGACGAGATCCGCCCGCAGGACGACCTGTTCCGTCACGTCAACGGATCGTGGCTGGACCGCACCGAGATCCCCGACGACAAGGCCCGGTGGGGCGCGTTCCACCTGATCGCCGAACAGGCCGAGAAGGATGTGCGCGCCATCATCGAGGAGTCCCAGCGCGCCGACCCGGGCACCGAGGCCCGCAAGATCGGCGACATGTACTCCAGCTTCATGGATGTCGACCGCGTCAACGAGCTCGGCGCGAGCCCGCTGTCGGCGCAGCTGGCGATGGTCGATGAGGTGACGACGATCCCCGAGTTCCTCCGCGTCGTCGGCGTGCTCGAGCGTGACGGCGTCGGCGGCATCATCGATCTCTACGTCGAGCCCGATCCGGGCGATCCGCAGCGATACGTGCCGTTCGTGCTGCAGGGCGGCCTGTCGATGCCCGACGAGAGCTACTACCGCCTGGACAACTTCGCCGAGACCCGCACCGCCTTCCGCGCGCACGTCGAGCGCATCCTCGACCTCGCCGGTGTCGCCGGGGCCGCGGATGCCGCCGATCGCGTCTTCGCGCTCGAGACCGAGGTGGCCGCGCACCACTGGGACAACGTGCGCAGCCGCGACGCGGTCGCCACCTACAACCTGCGCACGTGGGACGAGACGGTCGGCCTCGCCGGCGCCGACCTGGTGCCGTGGCGCGAGGGCATCGCGCCGAACCATCCCGACGCCTTCGCCGAGGTCGTCGTGTCGCAGCCGAGCTTCCTGGAGGGTCTCGCCGGCCTGCTCGTCGAGGAACGCCTGGATGACTGGAAGGCGTGGCTGCGGTTCAAGATCGTGCACGCGGGAGCTGCGTTCCTCACCGACGCGTTCGTCGCCGAGAACTTCGCCTTCTACGGCACGCAGCTCACCGGCGTGCCGGTGAACCGGGAGCGCTGGAAGCGCGGCGTGAGCCTCACCGAGGCCGCGCTCGGCGAGGCGATCGGCAAGGTCTACGTCGAGCGCCACTTCCCGCCGCGGGCCAAGGCCGAGATGGACGACCTGGTCGCCAACCTGGTCGAGGCGTATCGCGAGAGCATCTCGTCGCTGGAATGGATGACGCCCGAGACGCGTGAGCGCGCCCTCGCCAAGCTCGCCGCGTTCACCCCCAAGATCGGCTACCCCGAGAAGTGGAAGGACTACTCGTCGCTCGAGATCGACGCCGCCGACCTCGTCGGCAACGTGCGTCGCGCTCACGTGTGGGAGCACGACCGTCAGCTGTCGAAGGTCGGCCAGCCGATCGACCGTGACGAGTGGTACATGACCCCGCAGACGGTCAACGCCTACTACAACCCGCTGATGAACGAGATCGTCTTCCCCGCGGCGATCCTGCAGTATCCCTTCTTCGACGCGGACCGCGACGCGGCGGCGAACTACGGCGGCATCGGCGCGGTCATCGGTCATGAGATCGGTCACGGCTTCGACGACCAGGGCAGCCGCTTCGACGGCGACGGGTCGCTGCGGGACTGGTGGACGGATGCCGACCGCGCGGCCTTCGAGGAGCGCACGGAGGTGCTGATCGACCAGTACAACCACCTCGTGCCCCGAGGCCTCGCCGATGAGCACACCGTCAACGGTGCGCTCACGATCGGCGAGAACATCGGAGACCTCGGCGGTCTCGGCATCGCGATCAAGGCGTACGCCCTGTCGATCGCAAGCGACGACGCCGGCCCCGAGATCGCCGACGCCGCCCCCGTCATCGAGGGCTACACCGGCATCCAGCGGCTTCTCCTCAGCTGGGCCCAGGTGTGGCAGCAGAAGGGGCGCGATGCCGAGACCATCCGCCTGCTGACGATCGACCCGCACTCGCCCAACGAGTTCCGGTGCAATCAGATCGTGCGCAACATCGACGCGTTCTACGATGCGTTCGGGGTGACCGAGTCGGACGAGCTGTGGCTCGACCCCGACAAGCGCGTCACCATCTGGTGATCACGAGCCCGAGCAGAGAGGACACCGTTCGTGGGCACGCCCCCTGAGCCCAGGCGCGGCACCGAGGAGCCCCTTCGGAGTTCCCGTCGGATCAGACCCCACGACAGGCGACTGCCCCGCCGGGCAGCCGCCGGCCGTCGATCGTTCGCATCGACGCTCGCGGCGCTCGACGAGCTCGCCGAGTCGGGTGCGAAGGTCGCGGTGCGCGTGACCGACCTCGATCGCGGTGACGCGGTGCTCTCCGGCGA
>MDSY01107167.1_pt1 | contig 19882 bp, 16 predicted proteins | sample 811131 | NCBI WGS metagenome assembly MDSY01 (sample SAMN05326643, study PRJNA326480) | marine metagenome | isolation source: seawater | place: Atlantic Ocean: South West | collected 2010
TAATGATGAAGAGGCTCGTCAATTAAGCGGTGAATATTCCTTGGTGAATGCTGCAAAAAAGATTCATGAAATGGGCCCTAAATATGTAGTTATTAAAAAAGGAGAACATGGAGCTTTGTTATTTAACGAAGGAAAAATGTTTTATGCACCAGCATTACCATTAGCAGAAGTTTTTGATCCTACAGGAGCTGGAGACACATTTGCAGGAGGATTTTCTGGATACCTAGCCAAAACAGAAGACATCTCTTTTGAAAATATGAAAAGAGCTGTTATTTATGGATCAAATTTAGCCTCCTATTGTGTAGAAAAATTTGGCACAGAACGAATGCAAGACTTACATAATAATGAAGTTCAAGACAGATTAAAAATTTTTAAAGAATTAACACAGTTCGATATTAAATTAGTATGATACAACATCCGCCTCTGCGCGGATTTTTTTATTTTAAATAACATGACCAAACTATGAGCGACGCTATTAAACATGAATGTGGAATTGCTTTAGTACGATTAAAAAAACCATTACAATTTTATAAAGACAAATATGGTTCTGCTTTTTACGGAATTAATAAAATGTATTTGTTAATGGAAAAACAGCACAATAGAGGTCAAGATGGTGCAGGTTTTGCAAGTGTGAAATTTAATATTTCGCCAGGAACAAGGTATATTAGCAGAGTAAGATCTAATAAGTCTCAACCAATACAAGATATTTTTGCTCAAATAAATGAGCGTTTAAATGGTGTTTTAGAAAAGAACCAAGATAAATTAGATGATGTTGCTTGGCAAGAAGAAAATTTACCTTATGTAGGCAATTTATTTTTAGGACATGTTCGTTATGGTACTTTTGGAAAAAATAGCATAGAAAGTGTGCATCCATTTCTTCGTCAAAGTAATTGGAAACATCAAAATTTAATTGTTGCAGGTAATTTTAATATGACCAACTCTAAACAGTTATTAGAAGAATTGGTTGAATTAGGTCAACACCCAAAAGAGTTCACAGACACGGTAACAGTCTTGGAAAAAATAGGACACTTTTTAGAGGAGGAAGTTTCCAAATTATATTTAGAAGCAAAAGAAAAAGGATTTAATAAAAAAGATGCTTCACCATTTATCGAAGAAAATTTAGATTTACAGAACGTCTTAAAAAGATCTTCTAAAAACTGGGATGGTGGTTATGCCATGGCGGGTTTAGTGGGTCACGGAGATGCATTTGTTTTAAGAGACCCAAACGGAATTAGACCTACTTATTTCTTTGAAGACGATGAGGTTGTTGTTGTAGCTTCAGAAAGACCCGTAATTCAGACAGTATTTAATGTAGCTATTGAAGATGTTCAAGAATTGGAAAGAGGTCATGCACTTATTATAAAAAAGAGTGGGGTTACCTCTATTAAAAAAGTATTGGAGCCTAGAGAAAAAAAATCATGCTCATTTGAGCGTATTTACTTTTCTAGAGGAAGTGATGCTTCTATATATCAAGAACGTAAAAATTTGGGAAAATTTGTTTTTCCTCAAATATTAAAATCTATAGATAATGATATTTCTAACAGTGTTTTTTCATTCATACCAAACACTGCAGAAACCTCTTTTTATGGAATGACTGAAGCTGCAGAAGATATCTTAAACGAACAAAAAACTACAAAAATATTATCTGGAGGGAAATCATTATCAGCTCAAAGAGTAACAGAAATTTTATCAGAAAGACCACGTTTTGAAAAAATAGCAATTAAAGATGCTAAACTAAGAACGTTTATTGCTGATGATAGTAGCAGAGATGATTTGGTAGCACATGTCTACGATGTTACCTACGGAGTTGTAAAACCTACCGATAACTTGGTTATTATTGATGATAGTATTGTTAGAGGCACCACCTTAAAAAAAAGCATCATTAAAATTCTAGACAGGTTAAGTCCTAAGAAAATTGTGGTAGTTTCCTCTGCACCACAGATTCGTTATCCAGATTGTTATGGAATTGATATGGCAAGAATTGAGGACTTTATTGCCTTTAAGGCAGCTTTAGAATTATTAAAAGAAACAAATCAATATCATATTGTAGATACAGTGTATAAAAAAGCAATTGATCAACGAGAAAAGGAAGATGCTGAAATTATTAATTATGTAAAAGAAATTTACACACCATTTACCACAGAACAAGTTTCCGAAAAAATTGCTCAAATGCTAAAAACAAACGATATAAATGCTGAGGTTGAGGTTATTTATCAATCAGTTGATAATTTACACAGAGCGTGTCCAGATAATTTAGGTGATTGGTATTTTACAGGAGACTATCCAACAGATGGTGGGCATAGAGTTGTAAACGAGGCATTTATTAATTTTTATGAAGGAAATAATAAGAGAGCTTATTAAAAAATAACTACAAATATAAAAAAGCACCCAATTGGGTGCTTTTTGCTTTTTAATAAAGATATGATTAAAAAAATCTTATTTATTGGCTGCATATCTACTAGCAACTTCATTCCAGTTGATTACATTAAAAAATGCATTGATATAGTCTGGACGTCTATTCTGATAGTTTAAGTAGTAAGCATGCTCCCAAACATCAATTCCTAGTATTGGAGTTCCGTCACAAGTAACACCAGGCATTAATGGGTTGTCTTGGTTTGGAGTAGAACAAACTTCTACTTTTCCACCAGGATGAACACATAACCAAGCCCAACCAGAACCAAACTGAGTTGCTGCTGCGTTAGAAAAAGCATCTTTAAAAGCATCAAAAGAACCAAATTTAGTCATGATAGCCTCTTTTAATTCTCCTGTTAATTCTCCTGAATTGTTAGGATTCATTACAGACCAAAATAAAGAATGATTGTAAAAACCACCACCATTATTTCTAACAGCCCCATTATTCATATCTAAGTTTCCTAAGATATTTTCTATAGATGATGTTTCTAAATCTGTTCCAGCAATTGCGCCATTTAATTTTGTAGTGTATCCGTTATGGTGTTTGCTATGGTGTATTTCCATAGTCCTTGCATCTATGTTAGGTTCTAATGCGTCATATGCATATCCTAATTCTGGTAATTCGAAAGCCATATTTTTTAAATTTTTAAGTGTTCTTAATTAATAACTTCTACAAATTTAACCATTAATAATGATGCAGACAAGAACTTCACTTTCCGATAATTGATAACAGTATAAATAAAGGTTATGTAGCTGCTGTCATAAAATCTTCAGCTTTGTTGACCATGCTCTTACTTCCACAGATAAAAGGAATACGCTGGTGAAGTTCTGTAGGTTCAATATCCATAATTCTTGTAAAACCGTCACTAGCTTTACCATTTGCTTGTTCTGCTATAAAAGCCATTGGATTGCATTCGTATAATAAACGAAGTTTACCATTTGAGTTCTTAGAACTTTTAGGGTACATATAAATCCCCCCCTTAATCATATTCCTATGAAAATCAGAAACTAATGATCCAATATATCTACTGGTATAGGGCCTATTCCCTTCCTCTTCTTGGCAATATTTTATATAGTTTTTAATTCCCTTCGGAAAATGAATATAATTTCCTTCGTTTACAGAGTATATCGTTCCGTTTTCAGGAAACTGCATATCAGGATGCGATAAATAATAACTTCCTATAGCAGGGTTTAAGGTAAATCCGTTTACACCATCTCCTGTAGTATATACCAACATGGTGGAGGTTCCATAAACAATATAACCAGCAGCAACTTGCTGATTTCCTTTTTGTAAAAAATCTTTTAATTGAACAGGAGTTCCAACAGGAGTAATACGTCTATAAATAGAAAAAATAGTACCAACAGAAACATTTACATCTATATTTGAAGAACCATCTAATGGATCAATTAAGACAATATATTTATTTTGATGATTTTCATCTTGACTATTTATTGTAATAAAATCGTCTTCTTCTTCACTAGCAATTCCACAAACAATATTTCTGTTGGTTAGAGTTTGTATAAATTTTTCATTGGCATATACATCTAGTTTTTGTTGATCTTCACCTTGGATATTGGTGTCACCTGCAGCACCAATAATATCAACTAGCCCCGCTTTATTTACCTCATGATTAACCACTTTTGCAGCAAGACGAATAGAGTTAATTAATCTAGATAATTCTCCTGATGTATATTTAAACGAAGATTGATTTTCTATTATAAATTCTCCAAGTGTTTGATTTTTACTAGCCATATAAATTTTTATTTTTTATGCAAAGATGCTAATTTTTGAAACAACTACAACGATTTCGTAATTCATTTTATCAATCAATATAAAAACATTTTAATATTTTTAAACAAATACAATATAGCTGTATAAAACAACTAATTTTTTTGAGCTGATTTCAAAAAAACTATCTTTGATAAAATTTTTTAGGTTATGAGTTTTAACATAAGATTAGGCGAAAAAAAAGACATGCCATCTGTTTTAGATTTAATTACAGAATTGGCAGTTTTTGAAAAAGAACCAGATGCCGTAGAAATTACAGTAGCAGATCTAGTGCGAGATGGTTTTTCTGAAAACCCGATGTTTAAAGTATTTGTTGCTGAACAAGACAATAAAATTATAGGAATTGCCCTATTTTACGAACGTTATTCTACTTGGAAAGGTCGTACAATTCATCTAGAGGATTTAATAGTCACAAAAAACAAACAAAAAATTGGCGCAGGGAAAGCTCTATATTTGGCCGTTTTAAAATCTGCGTACGAAAATAATTTTAATAGAGTTTCTTGGGAGGTTATAGATTGGAATACCAACGCAATTGACTTCTATAAAAGTACTGGTGCAACTTATCTAAATGACTGGTCTGTAGTTCAAATGAATAAAGAAAATTTAGAGAAATTTATTCAAAATAATTAAAATGAAAGTTTATAAATTCGGTGGTGCCTCTATCAAGGACGCTCTAGGTGTTAAAAATGTTGCTCATATCCTAAAGCAAGAAGGGGCAAGTAACTGCTTGTTAGTTATTTCTGCTATGGGTAAAATGACCAATGCATTTGAAAATATCATAAATGCATCTATTAATAATGATCGAGATAAATTAACAGAATCCATTGATTTTACCTTTAATTTTCACACAAAAATAATAAGCGATCTTTTTCAAGATGCTCATAAGATACATCAAAAAGTAACCATATTATTTGGAGAAATGATTCATTTTCTTGCAGAAAACACATCTAAAGAATATGATTATTTATATGATCAAATAGTTAGTTATGGAGAATTATTGTCAACTATAATAGTTAGTGATTACTTGAATGAGTTTGGAATAGATAATAATTGGAAAGATGTTAGAGAACTTGTAATAACAGATGCTGTTTTTAGAGATGCTTCCGTAAACTGGAAAGAAACAGAACAGCGTATTAAAACATATATAGATTCCTCAAAATTAACAATAGTTCAAGGGTTTATTGGAAGCGACTCCAACGGAAATACAACCACTTTAGGAAGAGAAGGTTCTGATTATACAGCAGGAATTTTCGCATATTGTCTTGATGTTACAAATGTTACAATATGGAAAGATGTTCTTGGGGTATTAAATGCAGACCCAAGAGAATTTAAAGAGGTGCAATTGCTCAATAAGATTTCTTACGAAGAAACTATAGAAATGGCATTTTATGGTGCTTCAGTAATTCATCCAAAAACAATTAAACCTATTCAAAATAAACAGATTCCTTTATACGTAAGATCATTTAATGATTTTAATTCACCAGGAACCAAAGTTAGCAGTGGTATAACTATAGAGCCTATAGTTCCATGTTTTATTGTAAAGAAAAATCAAGTATTAATTTCTATATCTACAAGAGACTTCTCTTTTATGGTTGAAGAAAATATTAGTGACATCTTTAAATTGTTACATAAATACCAATTAAGAGTTAATTTAATTCAGAATTCTGCCATTAGTTTTTCTGTTTGTGTAGATAATAATTTCAATCACTTTGATCAATTTTATGATGAAATTAAATTTATATTTAAAGTGTCTTTTATAAAGGGCGTTGATTTGTACACAGTGAGACATTTTACAAAAAACTCACTAAATGAAATATATAATTTAGGAAGTTCTATCTTATCTCAAATAAATAAAAATACAGCACAAATTATAATTCAAAAAAAATAAATGAGCACTATTTTATTTTTTTGGTTATGTTTGTAAACAAGCGAATTTTTCATTTATGGAGCTGGTAACATCTAAAGAAATTGCTAAAGTAATTGGTACCGATAAATTTGGTTTTATTGGAACTTTTGTCGGTTGGATTTTATTAAGGTTACTAAGAATTTCTAAGGTAAATAAAATTTATAAAAAACATAAAGATAAAAAAGACTTGCCTTTTTTAAATGCAATCTTAGATGAGTTTCAGATTGAGTTTGAAATTCCTGAAGAAGATTTAAAGAGAATCCCTAAAAATGGTCCTTTTATCACTGTTTCAAACCATCCTTTGGGTGGGATAGACGGAATTCTTTTATTAAAATTGTTGCTAGAGCATAGGCCAGATTATAAAATAATTGCAAATTTTTTACTACATAGAATTACACCATTAAAACCATATGTAATGCCTGTGAATCCGTTTGAGAATCATAGGGATGTAAAATCTAGTCTTTTAGGCTTGAAAAGCTCGTTACAACATTTAAAAGACGGAAAACCATTAGGTATTTTTCCTGCAGGAGAAGTATCTACTTACAGAGACGGAAAGTTAATGGTTGATAAACCTTGGGAGTTGGGAGCAGTTAAGTTGATAAAAAAAGCTGAAGTACCAGTAATACCAATTTACTTTCATGCCAAAAATAGTCGACTGTTTTATATGCTATCAAAAATTAGTGATACGTTTAGAACTGCTAAATTACCTTCTGAGTTATTATCCCAAAAAAATAGAGTTATAAAGGTAAGAATAGGAAAACCAATTTCTGTAAAAGATCAACAAGAGTTTAAAGACATTACTTCTTTTTATAAATTTATAAGAAAGAAAACATATATGTTGGCAAATCCATTTGAAAAAAAGCCGCAAAAGATTCTCTCTACTCAAAATTTAAAGATTCCTATTCCACCAAAAAAAATCACCTCTCAAAAAAATACCCAAAATTTCATCAAAGAAGTAGCCTATTTAAGAAAAAATGGAAATAAATTATCAGAAAGTAAAAATTATGAAGTCTTTTTTGCACCAGCAAATGAAATTCCGAACCTATTAGATGAGATTGGAAGACTAAGGGAAATTACTTTTAGAGATATTGGAGAAGGAACAAATAAGTCTATAGATCTTGATAAGTTTGATGAATATTACCATCATTTATTTCTTTGGGATCAGAAAGCAAATGCACTTGCTGGCGCTTATAGAATGGGTCTTGGAAAAGATATTTATAAAAAATATGGTATCAAAGGTTTTTACATTCAAACTTTATTTCGATTAGAGCCTGAATTACATGGGATGATGGAGAAAACGATAGAAATGGGTAGAGCATTTGTTATTAAAGAATATCAACAAAAACCCATGCCTCTTTTCTTACTATGGAAAGGAATTGTCCATATTACTTTACGGTATCCGGAATATAAATATTTGATGGGTGGTGTTAGTATCAGTAATCAGTTCTCAGATTTTTCTAAATCTTTGATGATAGAGTTTATGAAATCTCATTATTATGACCCATACATTGCACAATACATCCAACCTAAAAAAGAATTTAAGGTAAAGCTTAAAGATGCTGATAAAGACTTTGTATTTGATGCAGCTAAAGCTGATATGCAAAAGTTTGATAAGGTAATTGATGAAATAGAACCAGGAGCATTAAGAATTCCAGTATTAATAAAAAAATATGTAAAACAAAATGCAAGGTTGGTAGCATTTAATGTAGATCCAAAATTTAACAATGCCGTTGATGGATTAATGTATATCAAAGTGTCAGATATACCTGAAAGTACTGTAAAACCTGTTATGGAAGAATTTCAAGAAGAACTAGAAAGAAAAACAAATGAAGAAAGTTAAAAAGCAACATTAACTAGATTGATGCTTTATAACTGACCTGAAATTGAAGTGTTTAAACTTTGTTAGAATTAAGAAAAAGCCGTAATTTTGCACTCAATTTTTTAGAATAGAAGACGACAATGAATATTATAAAGGAAGATATTGATGCATTAAATGCAGTTGTAAAAGTAGCTATCGTTGCTGATGATTACCAAGCAAAAGTTGATCAGATTTTAGTGGATTATCGTAAAAAATCTGATATACCGGGATTTAGAAAAGGTCATGTTCCTATGGGTATGATTAAAAAGCAATATGGAAAATCTGTCATGATTGATGAAGTAAATAAGCTTCTACAAGATTCATTGAATAAGTTTTTAACAGAAGAAAAAATAGATATTTTAGGGAATCCAATTCCTAGAATTCAAGAAGGTTTCTCATGGGAGACCGAAACATTTTCTTTTGAGTTTGAATTAGGATTAGCTCCTCAATTTGAAGTAGACCTAACGTCTAAAAAGAAAGTAACTCAGTATGTTATTTCTGCTGATGATGCTTTTATAGACAAAGAAGTAGAAAACTTACAATCTCGTTATGGAAAAATGTCAGCTGTTGAGGTTATCAAAGATAGCACCAAAGTCACTGGAACTTTTGTAAATGAAGAACAACAGATTGAGAACAAATCCACTATTAATCTTTCAGACTTAAAAGGAAAAGCAAATTTAAAAAATTTTGTAGGAAATAAAGTGGGAGATGTTATTGAGTTAAAAACAAAAGGATTATTTTCTGATGATCATAAGTTAGAGGGTGCCTTAGGTCTTTCTCATGAACAAATTCATGGATTAGATATTCAAGTATCTTTTACAATTGAAGAAACCACAGAAATTGAATTAGCTGATTTAGATCAAGAATTATTTGATAAATTGTTTACTGACGGAAGTGTGAAAACAGTCTTAGAATTAAGAAAAAAGATACAGGATGATGCAGAAAAGCAATTTCAACAACAAGCAGATCAACAATTATTAAATTCAGTTACTGAATATTTAATAGATAATACAAGTTTTGATTTACCAGCAGAATTTTTGCAAAAATGGTTGGCAACTGCTGGAGAAAAAGAATTGACTCTTGAGCAAGCTATCGAAGAATATAACAAATCTGAAAAAGGATTACGTTATCAATTAATTCAGGAAAAAATCATAAAAGACAATGATATAAAGTTGGATTATGAAGAGCTTAGAGAATATGCAAAAGGATTTATAAGAAGTCAAATGGCACAGTTTGGAAACATGAATCCAGAAGATGCTGAACTTGATGATATTGCTAATAGAATTCTAGCAAACCAAGAAGAAGCTAAAAAATTACAAGATCAATTGTTAAGTCAAAAATTAATGACTTTTTACAAAGAAAAAATGACTTTCAAAACAAAAAAAGTCACCTATGAAGGATTTATAAAAGAGGTTTACAAATAGAAATTTATACAGATAAAAAAGAAAACTTCTCTTGTAAAAGAGGAGTTTTTTTAGCTCTAGATAGTTTCATAATTATTCATCTATAGTTCCTATCTTTACAATTATAATTTTTTAAAAAATAAATCAATGGATTACGGAAGAGAATTCGAAAAATACGCAACAAAACATCAAGGAATTAGTAGCACTTACTACAATCAGCTAATTACCAATATGACTCCGAATATTATTGAAGAACGTCAGCTAAATGCTGTATCAATGGATGTTTTTTCTCGTTTAATGATGGATAGAATTATCTTTCTAGGAACAGGAATTAATGATCAAGTAGCTAACATTATTCAAGCTCAGTTATTATTTTTAGAAAGTGTAGATTCATCAAAAGACATTTCTATATACATCAATTCACCTGGAGGAGGTGTATACGCAGGTCTAGGGATTTATGATACCATGCAATTTATAAAACCAGATGTAGCAACAATCTGTACAGGAATGGCAGCTTCTATGGGAGCGGTTTTGATGTGTGCAGGCGAAAAAGGAAAACGCTCTGCTTTACCTCATTCTAGAGTGATGATTCATCAACCACTTGGAGGAGCTCAAGGTCAGGCATCAGACATTGAAATTACTGCACGTGAAATAATGAAGTTAAAAGATGAATTATATCAAATTATTGCAAAACATTCTGGTCAAACTGTAGAAAAAGTACATGATGATTCTGATAGAGATTATTGGATGAAAGCAGATGAAGCAAAGACATATGGTATGATTGATGAAGTTTTAGTAAGAAAATAATCAGAATGGGTATCATTCTAACAGTAAAAAAGTAATGGCAAAAGAAGAAAATTTAGAATGCTCATTCTGTGGGCGTAAAAAATCTGAAACAGATTTATTAATTGCTGGAATGGATGCACATATTTGTGACAAATGTATTGAACAAGCTCATGGTATTGTAGAAGAAGAAATTACAGAAGCTACAACAGGAACTTTAGCTAAAGAAATTCTTCTTAAGAAACCTCTAGAAATTAAATCCTTTTTAGATCAATATGTAATTGGCCAGGATGATACAAAAAAAGCAATGTCTGTTGCCGTTTACAATCACTACAAAAGGCTTACTCAGGTAAGTGATGAAAACGAGGTTGAAATTGAAAAAAGTAATATTGTTTTGGTTGGTGAAACTGGAACAGGAAAAACATTGATAGCGCGTAGTATTGCAAAAATGTTAAATGTTCCTTTTTCTATTGTAGATGCTACTGTACTAACCCAAGCAGGTTACGTTGGTGAGGATGTAGAAAGTATTTTAAGTAGATTGCTGCAAGCTGCAGATTACGATGTTGCAAAAGCAGAAAGAGGAATTGTTTTTATTGACGAAATTGATAAAATTGCTCGTAAAGGAGACAATCCATCCATCACAAGAGATGTTTCTGGAGAAGGTGTACAACAAGCATTGCTGAAATTATTAGAAGGCTCTGTAGTGAATGTTGCTCCAAAAGGAGGAAGGAAACATCCCGAACAGAAATTTATAGAAATCAATACAAAAGATATCTTATTTATTGCTGGTGGTGCTTTTTCAGGAATTGATAAAATGATTAGTAAACGCCTAAACATGCAAGCTGTAGGTTTTAGTGCTTCTATGGAAGAAGATAAAATTGATGAGGAAAATCTGTTACAATATATCATTCCATCAGATTTAAAATCATTCGGGTTAATCCCCGAAATTATTGGTCGTCTTCCTGTATTAAGTTATATGAATCCGCTAGATGCAGAGACGTTAAGAGCTATTTTAACAGAGCCAAAGAATTCAATTATTAAACAATATGAGAAACTATTTTCAATGGATGATGTCGTGTTTACTGTTGAAGAAGATGCATTAAATTATATTGTAGGGAAGGCTGTAGAATATAAATTAGGTGCAAGAGGATTGCGCTCACTTTGTGAGGCCATTCTTACAGATGCCATGTTTGAATTGCCTAGTTCTGATGAAAAGCAACTCGTTGTATCAAAGGATTATGCTGAACAAAAAATGACAAAAACTACCTTAAAGAAATTAAGAGCAGCTTCTTAATATCTTTGGTGATTATAATAAAAACCTCACTACAAAAAACTAGTGAGGTTTTTTAATTTAAATACAATAACAAATCATTCGAACATCTTATTACTATATTTGTTTTTCACCTTTTCATAACTATTTTAAATGATATCTAGAAGTACCATAGATCGAGTTTTTGAAACTGCCCGTGTAGAGGAGGTAATCGGCGAGTTTGTACAATTAAAAAAAGCTGGAAGTAACTTTAAGGGGCTTAGCCCCTTTACTGATGAAAAATCACCTTCATTTATGGTGTCTCCAGTAAAACAAATCTGGAAAGACTTTAGTACAGGTAAAGGAGGTAATGCTGTATCTTTCTTAATGGAACATGAGCATTATTCATATCCAGAAGCCATTAAGTTTCTTGCAAAAAAATACAATATAGAAATTGAAGAGACGGTTCAGTCAGACCAAGAGAAAGAGCAAATAAATGAACGAGAAAGTATGTTTTTGGTATCAAATTTTGCTAAAGAATATTTTCATAATGTTTTATTAAATACTTCTCAAGGAAAAGCAATAGGGCTTTCCTATTTTAAAGAAAGAGGCTTTAGAGAAGACATCATCAAAAAATTTGATTTAGGTTATTGTTTAGATACCTGGGATTCTTTTACAAACGAAGCGTTAAAAAAAGGCTATGATATAAAATACTTAGCAAGTACAGGAGTCACTATCGTTAGAGAAAACAAACAATTTGACCGTTTTAAAGGTCGTGTAATGTTTCCAATACACAGTATGTCTGGACGTATTTTAGGTTTTGGAGGTAGAACGTTATCTAGTGACAAAAAGACGGCTAAATATGTTAATTCACCTGAAAGTGACATCTATCATAAGAGTAAAATTCTTTATGGAATATATCAAGCAAAAAAAGAAATAGCCAAACAAGATAACTGTTTTTTGGTAGAAGGATATACCGACGTTATCTCTTTTTATCAATCTGGTATTGAGAATGTTGTTGCATCGTCTGGAACTGCATTAACTTCAGATCAGATCAGGTTGGTTAATAGGCTCACAAAAAATATCACGGTTTTATTTGATGGTGATGCAGCTGGAATTAGAGCATCTATTAGAGGAATAGATTTAATCCTAGAGCAAGGGATGAATGTAAAAGTTGTTACATTTCCAGACGGAGAAGATCCTGATAGTTTTGCCAAAAAACACTCTGAAGTTGCATTAAAAGAATATTTAGAAGAATCTGCGCAAGACTTTATCAACTTTAAAGTATCACTTCTAATGAAACAAGCGAGTAACGATCCGGTGAAAAAAGCAGGGTTAATTCGCGATATAGTGACAAGTATTTCTAAAATTCCGGATAGTATTCAACGAGAAGTATATGTGCAAGAGTGCTCTCGTATTATGGAGATTTCAGAACGAGTTTTGTTTAGTGAATTAGCACAATTAATAACTAAGAATACTAAAGACTTCAATAAAACTCAGCAAAAAGAAAAACAATCATTTGAAGTTGTAAAAAAGCAAACTGAACAATTAAAAGAAGTAGATTCCTTATTTATTTTAGAAAGAGAAATTATCAGAATCTTATTATTATTTGGAAATCAAGAAACAGATTTTGTAGATTTTATAGAGGTTGAAGATGAAGAAGGAAATATACTAGTTGAAAAAGAAAAATATACAAATCAGGTTTCGAAAGAACTGTATTTGAATCTTCAAGATGATGAAATAGAGTTCTCAAATGAAATTTTTCAGAGTATTTATTATGAAATGATTCATCAATTAAATCAAGAAGATAAAATTGAAATGGAAGCGTTTATTAACCATCCAAATACTAATATATCTTCAATAGTGACTTCTATTTTAATGGATGATGAGAAATATTCGTTGAGTGATTGGGAACGAAAAAACATCTTTGTTACAGAACCAAAAGAGATTTTGTCTAAACTTGTTACCGATGCAATTTTAAATCTAAGAAGAATTCTCATAGATAAAAAAATTCAAGAACTTATTAATCCTAGTCAAGAAACTACTCTAGAGAATGTTGATTTAGAAATGATTCAGAACTACACTGAATTAAAAAAACGATTGTACAGTAAATTGATGAGAGTAGTCTAGATATATAAATTTTTTTAAAAATTGTAACGCAACTTTTTTAAGTTTTAAGCACCTTATAATATATAAGCTTAAAAAATTTACCCCTATGAAAAATATTAAACTTTTAACAAAATCATTATTTTTAATACTAACAACTCCTTTAGAAATTTCAAAAGGTCAAAGACGCAGAAATTTAGTGCAGGCAAAAAAAATATTAAAATCTACTACATTATTCTAAGTTACTTGGGATTACGCAAACAGGTATTGAGTTCATTTTGTGCTGGTTAGCACTGTTAAATTTGAGATATATTTCATATACTTCTTTTTGTCTTTCTGTAAAATCATCTACTTTTTTACCCATTTTTTCAATTTTCATTGCCCATTCTAGTTCATCATAACTAGCTCCTAATTGATCTTCGTCAGTTCTGTCATCTCCCCATAAGCCGTCTGTTGGAGGAGCTTTTTGAATTTCTTCATCTACCCCTAAATAACTAGCAATTGCGTATACTTCAGATTTCATTAAATCGGCAATTGGACTTAGATCTACTCCGCCGTCTCCATATTTAGTGTAAAATCCAACACCAAAATCTTCAACCTTATTTCCAGTTCCTGCAACTAATAAATTATCTAAACCAGCAAAATAATATAAGCTAGTCATGCGTAATCTAGCCCTTGTATTCGCCAAACTCATAAAACGATCATCTTCGTTTTCAACTGCTGGCACTGCTTTTACGAGACTGTCAAAAACAGGAGTTAAGTTTACTTGGTTTGTAGATACATTTTTAAAACGTTCTTGAAGTGAAGAAATATGGTGTGTTGCTCTATTTACTTGACTTTCTTCTTGATGTATTGGCATTTCCAAACACAATGTAGGCAGGCCAGTTTTTGCACATAATGTAGATGTAACGGCAGAGTCTATTCCACCAGAAACACCAATGATAAAACCTTTAACACCAGCATTTGAAGCATACTCTTTTAACCATGATATTATATATTGTGTAACTTTTTCAACTTGCATAGAAAACTATTTTAGTATTTTTGACGTTTTTAATACATAGCTAAGATACAAAGCATATGCGAAATTATTTCTTATTCTTCTTTCTTCTTTTGTTTTTCAATTCTTGTCAAAAAGATGTCAAAAACAATATAGATACTTCAGTTATAGAAGCAGATTTCATGATTTTTAGATTTGAACAAGATTTTTATGGTTATGAAGGAGAAAATTTAGATGAATTGAAGAATAAATATCCTTTACTTTTCCCTTCTAACATTCCAGACAGTGTTTGGATTGCAAAAATTCAAGATAAGGATGAACAAGAATTATATAATGAAACTCAAAAATTATATAAAGATTTTTCTTTAATAGAGACTGAATTATTAGACTTATTCAAACATGTAACTTACTATCATCCAACATTTAATTCTCCAGATGTGATTACTGTCTTAAGTAATGTAGATTATGAGTTCAGAGTTGTATATACAGATCCTTTAATGCTTATTTCTTTGGATGTATATCTAGGGAAAGACCATCCGTATTATAATGATTTTCCATTTTATATAAAACAAAATAACATCCATAAAAGAATTGTGGTTGATGTTGCTGCCAACATCGTAGATTCTAAACTAAGACCATTTAATAGTAGGTCTTTTTTATCAAAAATGATTTATGAAGGTAAAAAATTATATCTGCTAGATCTTTACTTGCCATTTAAGTCAGACGCAATAAAAATAGGCTATTCTACAGAGAAATTTAACTGGGCATTAGCGAATGAAGAACAAGTTTGGAAATACTTTATAGAGAATAATTTATTGTATAGTACTGATACTAAATTGAACAAGAGATTTCTGGAAGATGCTCCTTTTTCAAAATTTTATTTAAGTGAAGACAGAAAGTCCCCAGGTCGTATTGGACAAAGGATTGGGTGGCAAATTGTTCGTTCCTTTATGGATAATAATGATGTATCTTTGCAAGACTTATTATCTATTGATGAAGAAGAAATTTTTAAAAACTCTAAATACAAACCAAGAAAATAATGGCCATAGCACATACTTCAAAAATTGAGTTTACAGTTGAATTAGATGATAATAAAATTCCTAAAAAAATAAGCTGGACAGCTGAAGATGGAGGAATAGATAACGAATCATCAAAAGCAATTATGCTTTCTGTCTGGGATCATAAAAAAAAGGATACTTTACGAATGGATCTTTGGACTAAAGACATGCCTGTTGATGAAATGAAACAATTTTTTCATCAAACCTTAGTTTCTATGGCATCAAGTTTTGAGCGTGCAACTGACGATCAAAAAATGACGGCAACAATGAGAGATTTTTGTGATTATTTTGCTGAAAAACTTGAGTTGAAGAAGTAATACTTTCCTCTCTTTCAGTATACTATAAATTTTAGTAATAAATTAAGTTGTTATTGATGAGGTATGTAAGTTTATCTTTTTTAAAACCTGTTTGTAATCTTCATGGCTATTAACAAAGTCTAGTTCAGAGACATCTATAACTAGTGTATTTAGATGCTGCTCTGTTTTAATAAAGTTATGATATCCATCATGAATTTTTTGTAGATAACTAGCCTCAATATTTTGTTCATATTCTCGCCCTCTTTTTTTAATGTTTTCTAAAAGACGATCTGTATTCTGATATAAATAGATGTATAAATCTGGCTTTGAAATTTCTTTGTACATAATGTCAAACATTTTTCTGTACAAAGCATACTCCTCTTTTTGTAGTGTTACTTGCGCAAAAATTAATGATTTGAAAATATAGTAATCAGAAACAATGAAATTTTTAAACAAATCAAATTGTGCTAAATCGTCACTTAATTGTTGATATCTATCTGCTAAAAAACTCATTTCTAAAGGAAAAGCAAAACGCTCTTTGTCTTCGTAAAATTTTGGAAGAAACGGATTGTCTGCAAATCGTTCTAATACAACTCTAGCGTTAAACTCATCACTCATTAAACTAGCTAATGAAGTTTTTCCTGCACCGATATTTCCTTCAACGGCTATGTAGTTATATTTTTCAGTAAGGGGTATTGGTCTTATTAATTTTGATGAAATTTTTTCAATTGATGAAGTGTCTTTACAGTTATTTAAACAAACATATAGTTGTTTTTTTTCTATTGGGTGAAATGTGTTTTTTGCAATTTCAACCAAAGGGACTAAGACAAACTTTCTTTCCAGCATTTTTGGATGTGGAATGGTGATTTTTCTTGAAAATATGATTTCATCATCAAATAATAAAATATCGATATCAATCTTTCTATCGGTATATTCGTGTAAGTTATTTCTTTCTCTACCCAATTTAGATTCTATTGTTAGAAGCTCTTCAAGTAAGCTTTCTGGCTGTAAATAGGTAGAAACGGAGACACTTATATTATAGAAGTCTTCACCTTTATATCCCCAAGAACTTGTTTTGTAGATAGAAGAAATTTTTTGAATAGCACCAACAGTCTCTGCAATCTCATAGATAGCTTTTTGTAGGTTTTTTAATTTTTCTCCTTGGTTAGAACCAAGAGATAAATATGTAAGGCGTTGTATTTTCATTAAGACATACAAAGAAACTAAATAAAAGAAGACTGTTTGTATGGAAACAAAAAAATCGCCAAAATATTTTGGCGATTTTTAAATTTATAAACTAAAAAGAGGCATTTAGTCTTCTTTCTTGTCTTGTTCTCTAGGTTTGCGATCTTCTCTAGGTTTACGGTCGTCTCTACGATCATCTCTACGATTATCACGTCCACGGTTGTCTCTACTACCTCTACTATCACGTCCACGAGAATTATCTCTTGGTGGTCTTTCAACAAATCCTTCTGGTTTTGCTAAAATAGCTTTTCTAGAAACTTTTTCTTTTCTTGTTCTCGGATCTAAACCAAAGTATTTTACATCTAGTACATCTCCCATCTTAACAACATCAGCAACATTGTCTGTACGTTCCCAAGCTAGCTCACTAACGTGAAGTAAAACTTCATTACCAGGAGCTTCAGTATATTCAACAACAGCTCCAAAATCTAAGATTTTGATTACTTTTACTTCATATACAGAACCTTTTTCAGGTTTAAACATCATAGACTCTATTCTAGCGATAACTGCTTCAATTCCTTCAGGTTTTGTTCCTAAAATTTCGATAATACCTTCTTCGGTAACAGCGTCTTCTGTGATCACAATAGTAGTTTCAGTCTCTTTCTGTAATTCCTGAATATGTTTCCCACCTGGTCCAATAAATGCACCAATTAGTTCATTAGGAATTCTTCTATTAATCATTTTAGGAGCATGAGCTTTCACTTCTTCGTTTGCTGAAGCAATAGTTTCTGTAATTTTATCTAAAATATGTAAACGACCATCACGTGCTTGTTTTAGTGCATTTACTAAAATTTCATATGGTAATCCCTTAATTTTAATATCCATTTGACAGGCAGTAATTCCTTCAGAAGTTCCAGTAACTTTAAAGTCCATATCTCCTAAGTGATCTTCATCACCTAAAATATCAGATAATACTGCATAACGATCTCCATCAGAAATTAACCCCATTGCAATTCCAGAAACAGGTCTTGTAAGTTTAACACCTGAATCCATTAATGCCATTGTACCAGCACAAACTGTTGCCATAGAAGATGAACCATTAGATTCTAATACTTCAGATACAACTCTTACAGTATAAGGACAGTCGTCTGGAATCATTCCTTTTAATCCACGTTGTGCTAAATTACCATGACCAACTTCTCTTCTAGAAGTTCCTCTTAATGGTCTTGCTTCACCTGTACAAAAAGGAGGGAAGTTATAATGTAAATAGAATTTTTCTTCACCTTCATAAGAAGGCATGTCTATTTTATTTGCATCTCTAGAAGTTCCTAAAGTAACCGTCGCTAAAGCTTGAGTTTCTCCACGAGTAAAAATTGACGAACCATGTACTGATGGTAAGTAATCTATTTCGGACCAAATTGGTCTAATCTCATCAGTTTTTCGTCCATCTAAACGAATCCCTTCAGCTAATGTTAATTCTCTAACAGCTTCTTTTTCAGCTTTTCTATAATAACCACCTACTAGATGACCAAATTCTGCCGTTTCTTCTTCTGTAAAAGATGCTTTTACTTCTTCTTTTACTTCAGAAAATGCAGCCGATCGTTCAGCTTTAGATGTTCCTTTTTTAGCAATCGCATAACATTTGTCATAAGCTAAATCGTGAACTCTTTTTTCTAATTCTTCATTTTTCTCTGCTGTCTGGTATTCACGAACCTCTTTCTTACCGAAAGCTTCTGATAAACGAACCTGAGCTTCTATTTGAACTTTAATAGACTCATGAGCAAATTTAATAGCATCTGCCATTTCTTCTTCACTACACTCATCCATTTCACCTTCTACCATCATTACTGAATCAGCAGAAGCGCCAATCATCATATCTATATCTGCATCTGCTAATTGAGCCCTACTTGGGTTAATTACAAATTCTCCATTTACTCTTGCAACACGTGCTTCAGAGATAGGACATTCAAAAGGAAAATCACTTAATTGAATCGCTGCTGAAGCTGCTAAACCTGCTAATGCATCTGGCATAACGTCTTCATCATGAGACATCAATTGAATCATCACCTGTACTTCTGAATGATAGTCTTTTGGAAATAACGGACGTAAAACACGGTCTACTAGACGCATTGTTAATACTTCGCCATCACTTGGTCTTGCTTCTCTTTTAAAGAATCCACCAGGATAACGACCCGCTGCAGCAAATTTTTCTCTGTAGTCTACCGTTAATGGTAAAAAATCTACAGGACTTTGCTTGTAGTTAGATACAACTGTACATAACAACATTGCTTTTCCCATTTGAACAACAACTGAACCGTGAGCCTGTTTTGCTAATTTACCGGTTTCTAATGAGATGGTTCTTCCATCTCCAAGGTCTATGACCTCTCTAAATACTTTTGGAATCATAATTTAATAATTCGTTTCTTAATTAAACTTTTCTTGTTGTGTGTGTTGTTGTGTGATGTTGTGATCCAATGGAAGTAAAAATTAAAAGAGGCAGCATATAGCTACCTCTTTTATGTAGGTATTATTTTCTAATTCCTAATTCTTTAATAATTGCACGATATCTTGCGATATCTTTCTTCTTTAAGTAGTCTAAAAGACTTCTTCGCTTTCCAACCATTTTTACTAAAGAACGCTCCGTGTTAAAATCTTTACGATTTTGTTTTAAGTGCCCTGTTAAGTGGTTAATTCTGTGCGTGAATAATGCAATTTGTCCTTCTGCTGAACCAGTATTAGTTTTGCTATTACCGTGTTTTTCGAAGATTGTTTCTTTTACTTCTTTTGTCAAATACATGCCAATATTATTTAAATGATTTTTATGTACATCAATGATTTTTTCA